>ERZ832317.2468-NODE-2468-length-21197-cov-8.486283_pt1 | contig 21197 bp, 20 predicted proteins | sample MGYA00519695_ERZ832317 | MGnify/ENA primary metagenome ERZ832317 (study PRJEB31850, sample SAMEA3708726) | human gut metagenome | biome: human gut; feature: human-associated habitat; material: faeces | place: China | collected 2014 ...
GTGTCTATGGAAACACTGTTCAAAATTGCGGAGGTACTGGATGTGCCTGTTTCAAAGTTGTTTGAGGTATAAAAAATCGCCCTGTGCTGACCACAAACGTCAGCACAGGGCGATTCATTTATGCGTTGGTGAGAACGCCAGCGGAGGAGTTGGAGAACTCACACCCGCTCGGGCTTTATCTGCTTCAAGAAATCGGAGCGAGGAATATAGGGGAGATCAAGTCGGTATCCCATTCGGTTCAGCTCGTTCAGCTTGATCAACATCAGATTGACATTGGCCTCCATAATCGACGAGATCTGCACCACATCGTACCCTTGCCGCAGCAAATCGAATAGAGTGTCATTATCAATCCGTAGATGGGCGGCAAAGGCATTGGCCTCGTATTCCATCTCATTACGCATATCAAAAAGAGTAAACTCTTGGAGTGTTATTCCACCCTTGGCTTGATCCCGATGAAGGGTATCGTGGCCGATCTCATGACCACATACCATCTGCGTTGCGATGTAGTCCATATTTGAGTTTAACAGGACGTGCCGCTCCTTGTGCCGGTAGCTATATAATCCCAGAAGCTCTTGTAGGTTGTCTAAGTAGTGCGTGTAAATGCCGATTTTATCAGCGATTCGCAGAGTATCCCGTGTCCCGCAGCGTTGTACCAGATCATCGGCCTTTCGATAGATCAATTCCGCTTTTTGCAGCATAGATATGCTACCTCCAAAATGCAACCGAAGTTCTAAATCTGTTCAGTGATACGAGCCATATTGTTCTGTGTGGATAGTTGACACGATGCACATACGCCGTTTGATTCGTTGGAGGACAACCGACCGCCGCAGTATTTGCAGCGGAGGAGATGGCTTGCCTTGTCTTTCAGGAGAAGAGCTGTAACTTTATCACATACCTCATTGCGGCATTGTTCAAATTCCTGCTTTTCTTCTTCCGAAGCAACCAAGCGGTAGCCCAATTCATATGCACGATATTGTGCTTCACAGCCTTCAAGAGAAGACTCATCAAAATTCGGCTTTTCAATCGGCTGGTGGTTGTGAAACTTTTCGCAGCATTGATACCAGTAGGCCATTAAGCGTCGGTCACTTTCGTTGAAAGGGCATGTAATCAGCCTAAGCAGAATGTCAATCGAATAGTCTGTAAATGGATATTGCAGCTTTTTCAGCAGTACTAACGCTCGGGACATATCCTCGTATTGACACTCCTTGCCGGGCACGGCATACTCGTCGTTCCACTTGCGCAAATACAGGTACAGAAGTCGCGTGTCAGTCACCAGTTGAATTGGGAACGGCAGCGTCATTTTTTGAATTGGCACTATGGTTTTAGACAGCTGACGTTGGATGAAGTCCGGCTCTGTCATGGTCAGAACTTCACCTGCTTCAAATTTTCCATATCTGCCTGCGCGACCGGCAATCTGTTTGACCTCGGAGGCAGAAAGCTTGCGGATGGAAGTACCGTTATATTTTTCAATTTCACAGAAGATGACCCTTCGGATGGGAAGAGAAACACCCATACCGATGGCATCTGTGGCAACCATTACTTGGCTTTCACCGGATGTGAAGCGGCGAACTTCCTCCCTGCGGGCCATTGGCGGCAGATTTCCATAAAGGACCTTTGTTTTGATTCCGCGAGCCTCCAATTCTGCGGCCGTAGTCAGCACTTTCTTTCTAGAAAAAGCAATCAGTGCATCACCAGGTTGGATCTCATCCAAAGAATGCATAACACCGCAGAAGGCAAGTGGCGTAAGCCGTTCGTATTTGCGGATTTCAACAGATGCACCACTATACTCCAGCACCTTTTGAATCAAGTGTTCAGCCTCCGGCGCCATGCACAGGTGGACTTCGTCTGCATCAATCTGGAAAATGGCGGCCCCCCAGTGGGAACCACGGTTAGGATCGGATATACACTGTACCTCATCAATCACAGCAATGTCATAATGTCGGGTACGGTCAAACATTTCAACGGTTGAGGCGGTGACAGATGCAAATGGAATGAGTATTCTTTCCTCACCGGTTTCCAAAGAACAGATTACACCGTCACTGTTCAAAGAGTCATAAATCTCCAATGCCAGCAGTCGCAAGGGACCAAAATAGGCACCGCATTTTGCGTTGTGGAGTGCTTGAATGGCGTGATAGGTTTTACCGCTGTTAGTGGGGCCAATGTGGAGAATATATCTGGTTTTATGCTGTTTCTTTTTCAGCAGAGCCTGAATTGTCCGGTGAGAAGCAAGCCGTTCGTCGGCAATTCGGGCAAAGGGACTGGTAAGAATAGAATCGCTTAAAAATCGTTCGCATTCACGCTCACGAAGATATTCCGGATTGTTGAGAACAGCCTCAACATCCTTTGCAGCGATACATCGTCGATACTTGCCGTACTCGTTTACGTCGGAATAGGAGAACTGCTTGAACCATTTACGAAATGTTGCCTTGTCAATTCCATACTGGGTCATGAGTTCTGATCTGGAATATGCCTGTTTTGAAATTTCCATATTGTTTCACCTGAAAACCGTTTACGAATAAAATGGTACATCGATGGAAGTGCGGAGGTCACTTTTTCTTTTGGCATTTCAATTGTACTGTTTTTATTTGGGAGAAAAAACCATTTGCATAACGAATAATGCGAATAGAAGTAATCAGGGCTTCTTAAATTTTTTTGGTGTGTATTTCTGCACGTTTCTCGCTTTGGATTCCCAATAAATGTCCTGCAATGCTTTCATCACAGCGTCTTTATCATTCTCGGACAGTGTGCCACCAGCGCATAAGCCAGAAAAACCATTAATCACAGCTTGAGCCTGAGCTGCCCCGTTGGTCCCATATTGTTCCGCGGCGTTGACTACAAATTCCTCATCTTCGGTCAACAGATAGTTTTTTTCTACATCGAGTGCCTTTGCCAGTTCTGCATACGTTTCCCTTTTCCGAGGGTAACTATCTCCCTTCTCATAGCTGACAATGGTGCGGAGCGCAACGTGGGAGATCTCCGCAAGCTGTTTTTGCGTATAGCCCTTATCGAGCCTTGCGGCTTTTAATTTCTCTGCGAACTTCATAATGGTACCTCCAGAAAATGTGCAGTGAGTTGCATATTATCTATTGACATACGCAATTCACAGGCGTATACTACGGATATGCAGTTGACTTGCATATATGGTACAACGAGTTGCACATTATGTCAAGGGTGTCCTGCGGAATTCCTACGAAATAGCTGTATTTGTGATAAAACGGCAGAGAAAAGCTTGCCGATACAAAGGACGGTGGTTTGAGAATGAGTTATCTATCTCGGAGGGATATTGAAAAAATAGCGGATCATATTTTCCGCGACTATAAACGGCTACCATGTTTGGAGGGCCAACAGGTAGATCATGTTGATCCGGAGATTTTAGCCCATGAGCTTTGCGGTCTTCACATTGACCATTTCCATTTGTCGAAGGATGGACTGACCCTTGGAATGACTGCCTTCAAAGAAATGGGCGTTGAGGTCTATGATGAGAGCGGCCAACCGTGCTTTTACTACCTTGATGGGAAAACGCTCCTGATCGAAAAGGATCTGAAGGACGATCCCGCGCAATATGGAAGGTATCACTTCACAACGGCACATGAGGTAGCGCATCAAGTTTTAGCGCGGTTGTATCCGAGCGACAAGGTGCTTCAAAACCGAGTGATCTATTATCGGGGCTATGCACCGCAGCATCCCATCCAAGATTGGGATGAATGGCAGGCTGATAATCTGGCCTCTGCACTTCTGATGCCTGTCGAAATCGTGTATGGAGCCATTAAACGGTTTGATTTAGAAAATGGCATCGACATATTGAATAAGATTTTTCGGCAAAAAGATTATGATCGGTTTTGCAAAATGGCAGAGCACCTTGGCGTTTCTAAGCAAGCGCTGTCTATTCGACTGAAAAGGATGGGCCTGCTGAAGAAGGAGTATTTGAAAAATCCTTACGCACTGGTCGCTATCGAGAAGGAGGATGATGAATAATGGCAGAACACATCAATATTGCCGTCAGGTGCCCACAATGCAGTTGGCGTGTAATGGACAAAGTATCGCCCACCACAGGCAAAATTATGATCAAGTGTCCCCGCTGCCACAGGGTGGTGGAGGTCGATCTGGCACTGCGCCGAAAGATTTTCTATCGGCGGGTCAGTTAGGATCAAGTATCAGACGCAATAGAAGCGAGTGACAACAGAATAAGGACTGAGCGTACCGAGCAACAGGTCATCGCGCCGAAGGGCCGATAGTCACTAAATGGCCGGACATCAGGAATGGAAGGGGGCGTTACCCTTTTATTCCTGATGTCCGGCTTTTTGCTGCCACTCCAGAAATGGAGTAGGAAATGAACCTGTTTGCTTGGCAGGCGGCGCTTTGCCGCTATCCGTGATCCCTTGGGTTTTTGAAAAAAATCAAAAATTCAAGGAGATCACACCATGAAAACTACATATTTGGTCTATAAGCAGATTGACGGTGCCCAGCGGCTTGTCCCCGCGACGCGGGCGGAGTGGGATGCCATTATGAAGGAAAACAGAGGTTTGTCTATGGAACAGCGGCGCTGTTTTATAAAAGACTGCTTCTACGATGAGGACGGTTTGGACTGTATGTTCATCGAGGTGACTACGGCGGAATATCGGGAGTGGAACCGGCAGAATACCGCTCTCCATCAGAAACGCAAAGCAGGAGCGGAATATTCCTTCGTATCTTTGGATGCAAGTAACCCCGGGACCGAGCTGGAATCGCTGCACGAAAGCATTCCATCCGGATTTGAGGTCGAGAAAATTGCGACGGACCATCTTCTAATGGAGGAACTGAAGGCGGCGCTCCGAAAATGGAAGCCTTGGGCGGAGGAATTGCTGGACCTCTATTTGTCCGGGGCGAAACGCTCCAGCACAGTTGCTTTGTGCGAGAAGTACCATCTTAGCCCACGTGCTGTTCAGAAGCGGAAAGCTGATTTTGAAAAATTTGTTTTGGACTTCTTGGGAAAATAATTTCTGCGCTTGCGCATTATGCCGCAAAACATCGAGGGGGCTATAAGCCCTCTCGGTGTTCTTTTAGAAGGCACAAACTCATTTACACCCAGAAAAATGGATGCAGATGCCGTATCTGCTTCTCTAAGTTCTAAATTTTTTTCACTTCAAAAAATGGATAATTCTTTGAAATGAGAAAATAAAATATAGTGATGCCTAACTTTCTTGTTGAGTTTACTTATTTGCATGCTATACTTTATAAGTAAAGTAAAGGTACTTTTTGAACGAAATATCTGGAAGAAAGGAATGGTGAAATGATGGCTGTCAGCTATAAGAGACTATGGAAGCTATTGATTGACCGAGATATGAAGAAAAAAGATTTGGCTGAACAGGCAAATCTGAGTAACTATACCATCAACAAAATGCATCGAGGTGAGAATGTAACTACGGATACGCTCGTAAAAATCTGTTCTGTCCTGGGCTGCACCTTTGACGATATTATGGAAATAGTTCCGGACGAAAAGTAATATGTCCGTTTTATGGGATAGCCTCTTTAGTAGAATATAAGCTGAAGAAGCATAACTACAATAAACTGTTAGAGTGGAGGAATCGGCAATGGCTGAAAAGAACAATGCCAACATTGGCTTTGAAAAACAAATTTGGGATGCTGCCTGCGTGTTATGGGGACATATCCCTGCCGCTGAATATAGAAAGGTAATCATTGGACTGATTTTCCTTCGCTATATTTCCAGCGCATTTGAAAGAAAATATAACGAGCTTGTTGCAGAGGGCGAAGGCTTTGAAGAAGATCGTGACGAGTATTTGGGTGAAAATATTTTCTTCGTCCCGGAGAAAGCAAGATGGTCTACCGTTGCAGCTGCGGCTCACACTCCGGAAATCGGCACAGTCCTTGATGAAGCAATGCGAGAGATTGAAGCAGAAAACAAATCTCTGAAAAATGTGCTTCCGAAGAATTACGCAAGCCCGGATTTGGACAAGCGAGTTCTGGGCGATGTCGTCGATCTGTTCACCAATATGGATATGTCTGATACAGAGGAAGGCAAAGACCTTCTGGGCAGAACCTACGAGTATTGCATCGCCCAGTTTGCTGCCTACGAAGGTGTGAAGGGCGGCGAGTTCTATACACCGTCCAGCATCGTTAAGACAATCGTTGCAATCCTGAAGCCGTTCAACAACTGCCGTGTGTACGACCCTTGCTGTGGTTCCGGTGGTATGTTTGTTCAGAGCGTGAAGTTCATCCAGGCACACAGCGGCAATCGTCAGAGCATTTCCGTTTATGGTCAGGAATCCAATGCAGATACCTGGAAGATGGCAAAGATGAATATGGCGATTCGTGGCATTGATGCAGACTTCGGCCCGTATCAGGCTGACACATTCTTTAATGACCTTCATGCTAATCTTCGTGCAGATTTCATTATGGCAAATCCGCCTTTCAATCTGTCCAACTGGGGACAGGATAAACTGCTGGACGATGTTCGCTGGAAGTACGGAACGCCGCCTGCAGGCAATGCCAACTACGCATGGATTCAGCACATGATCCACCACCTTGCACCGAACGGCAAGATTGGTCTGGTGCTTGCAAATGGCGCACTGTCTACACAGTCCTCCGGTGAGGGTGAGATCAGAAAGAATATTATCAATGCCGATCTGGTGGAAGGTATCGTTGCTCTGCCTACGCAGCTGTTTTACAGCGTGACGATTCCAGTTACGCTCTGGTTCATTAGCAAGAACAAAAAGCAGAAAGGCAAAACGCTGTTTATTGATGCCCGAAAGATGGGCTATATGGTTGACCGCAAACACAGAGACTTCACTGACGAAGATATTCAGAAACTGGCGGACACCTTTGAAGCATTCCAGAACGGAACTCTGGAAGATGTGAAGGGATTCTGTGCGGTAGCCGATTTGCAGACTATCGAAAAGCAGGACTACATTCTGACTCCTGGGCGCTATGTTGGCATTGAGGAACAGGAAGAAGATAGCGAACCGTTCGACGAGAAAATGGCTCGCCTGACTTCGGAACTTTCTGATATGTTTGCCAAATCCCATGAACTCGAAGCAGAAATCCGTAAGAAGCTGGGGGCGATTGGTTATGAAATCTAATTGGATTACAGCAACGATAGATGATGTGTGTACCGTTGTGACTGACGGAGCACATAATAGCCCTAAAAGTGTAGAACAAGGGCATTATATGGCTTCTGTTAAAGATTTTACCGAATTTGGTTTTGACTTCTCAAATTGCAAACAGATTGGCGAAGAAGATTATGAAAAACTTCGGAATCAAGGGTGTGTCCCAGAGAAAAATGATATTTTGGTAGGAAAAGACGGCGCAAGATATTTTGAAGATATTATCATTTATAAGCAAGATGAACGCCCGGCATTATTATCTTCAATAGCAATATTGAGGGCTGATTGCAGGAAGATAACGCCTGAATTCTTATACTATACATTAAAATCGCCAGCCGTAAGGAAAGATGTTCGTGATAATTACGGTTCAGGCTCTGCGATACCAAGAATTGTATTGAAAGATTTTAAGAGAATGCCCTTCTCTTTCCCAAGCATTGAGGAGCAAAGGAAAATTACAAACCTATGCTCAGCGATTGATGCCAAAATACAAATAAATAATGCGATAAACGAAAATTTAGCGGCTTAGAGCTGAACGTCGGAGACGTCGATCTCGCCGGACATGAGCTTCGGCAGCAAATTATCTCTCAATACCGCAAGCGATTGATTCTGCTCTTCCAAAATGCGTTGCTGTGCAAAGATAGGGGCGCAAAAGTTGCTGAATTTGGCAAGAGTTTCAGCGTCAGGAATAACCGCCGGGACTTTTTTCATAGTGCTGCCAGATACTTCTTTGAATGTTGACCCGGATGCCATACCCTCAATAACCGGGAGAGTGTTTTTCAAAAAGAAGTAAACAAATGGTGTTCCAATTTCCTGCTTAGGCACAACTGATTTGAAACCTTGATTTGTTGTTACTTCATCAGTAGCGATAGCAATATAACCTATTGGCGCACGAGATGAGAACAACACTGTTCCTTCTGGCATGATTACTGCACTGCTATTCTTCAAACCGAGTTCGGTTATGTCATTCTCGCCATGAGAAACGAACTTCGACTTGTTGATGGATAAATCTTTCGGTGTTATCCATGCTATACCGGTTTCAGTGTAATACTCAGGTTTTGCCTTTGAAGGTGTACTACCTCCAACAACGGTACCGAGATCACTAATTGTTCCGGTAGTCCATTCTGGATCGGCATTATCAACGAATAATTCTTGAAAATATGCCTGAGCTTGCTGCTCTAAATTTTCGTTTACGACCTAACCCATAACTTCTGCGAGTGGCAGGAGTTTATACTGAGGAGTGCCACTCCGTAGTCATTCCCTAATCATAAAAGGAGAATAGACTATGAACGATGAATTTGTAAATGATGTGCTACGAGATATGCTGGCATATCTCGATAATGGACAGGCAGAGCAGCTACGGCGAGTGTTGAAGCATAATCTTTCCGGATATGAGATTCAGCGAAGAACTGATAGTACAGATGAGGATGCAAGTGCAGAAAATGCACGGTTGACCGGTGCGTTTCTTTCGGCAAAGCGAATTGAGGGATGTTCCGAAAAGTCGCTTTCCTACTACCGAAAGACAATCGAAACCATGTCTGAGAAAATTGGAAAAGGGATCACGCATATTACAACCAATGATCTGCGTTCCTATTTGACCGGCTATCAGACAGAGCGAAAGTCCAGTAAGGTTACGATTGACAACATCCGCAGAATCTTATCCAGCTTCTTTTCCTGGCTTGAAGATGAAGATTACATCCTGAAAAGCCCGGTACGCAGGATTCATAAGGTAAAAACGGCTGTGACCATCAAAGAAACCTACACAGATGAAGCACTGGAAACCATGCGTGACCATTGCGATTCTCTGCGTGATCTGGCTTTGATTGATATGCTGGCATCAACCGGAATGCGTGTTGGTGAATTGGTGCTTCTCAATCGAAATGATATTAACTTTGAGGAGCGAGAGTGTGTGGTGTTTGGTAAAGGCAGCAAGGAGAGAATGGTCTACTTTGATGCCAGAACCAAAATCCACCTTCAGAACTACTTTGCACAAAGAACGGATAGCAACAACGCCCTGTTTGTGTCGCTGAAAGCGCCATATGAAAGATTGCAGATTGGCGGTGTGGAATCAAGGCTGCGTGAACTTGGTAAGCGGCTTTCGCTTCCGAGAGTACATCCGCACAAATTCAGACGAACCCTCGCTACAATGGCGATTGACAAAGGAATGCCCGTGGAGCAGCTTCAACGGCTCTTAGGGCATCAACGAATAGATACGACCTTGCAGTATGCAATGGTCAAACAGAGCAATGTAAAGATTGCTCACCGCAAATACATAGGTTAGGAGAACGAAAATATGAAAACAATTACGCTTTCAGATGTTTCAGTTAATGGTAGGGGTTATTATGGCATAGGTGCTTCTGCGGTGCCGTTTTCTGATGACCTCTACACTTACTTGCGAATAACGGATATAAATGATGATGGCACTTTGAATATGGCCGATTTGAAATCTGTTGATGACGAAAAAGCCTGCGAGTACCTATTGCAACCCAATGATATAGTCTTTGCTCGAACTGGAGCAAGTACGGGAAGAAACTACTTTTATGATGGTTCTGATGGGAAGTTTGTGTATGCGGGCTTCTTGATTAAGTTCAGCATTGACCCGTCGAAAATAAATCCAAAGTATGTAAAATACTTCTGCTTGTCACAACAGTACAAAGACTGGATTCACTCTTTCAATACCGGTAGCACAAGAGGAAACATAAATGCACAAACTCTTGGTAAAATGCCTATTCCCGAATTAGAGCGAGAAAAACAGGATGCGTTGGTGGAAATTCTGTCCTCTATTGATGCCAAGATCAAACAGAATAATGCGATAAACGAAAATTTAGAGCAGCAAGCCAAAGCACTTTATCAGCAAATGTTTATCGAAAATACGTGTCCGGATTGGATTGAAGGCTCTCTAAGAGACATCGCTGATATTACTATGGGTCAATCCCCAAGCGGCAGTAGCTATAATGAGGATGGCATAGGTACAATCTTCTTTCAAGGCCGTGCAGAATTCAGCTTTAGATTTCCAACTATCCGCCTTTATACCACCGAGCCGAAGCGAATGGCTTATGCAAATGACATCCTGATGAGTGTCCGAGCACCGGTCGGAGACCTCAATATTGCTCATACAGACTGTTGCATCGGTCGGGGGCTTGCAGCTATTCATTCTAAAACGAACCATCAGTCTTTTGTGCTTTACACGATGTTTTCGCTCAGAAAACAGTTGGATGTATTCAATGGTGAAGGTACAGTTTTCGGTTCGATCAATCGCAATTCACTGAATGATATGCCAATTCTTATCCCCTCCGATGAGACAATCGAGGAATTTGAAAAGATAGTCGCCCCTATGGATGCTGCAATCCGTAATAATTATGATGAAATATGTCGTTTGCAGGCTGTTCGTGACTCTTTACTTCCTCGCCTTATGTCTGGAGAACTGGATGTTTCCAGTCTTGACATTTAAGCCGCTAAATTTTCGTTTGAAATTTGTAGAAGGGAGGAACCTCTATGCTTAGAGATTGGAATTTTTGGTGTACCGTGATGACATCCGTTGCAGCTGTCGTTGCGATAGGTGTATCAGTCCACCAAATACGACTAAGTAATAAACAGCAACTGTTTGAACGCCGATTGAAAGCATATATGATGGCAAATAGCATTATTTCCCTTTGCAAAGAAAACTACGTTTTCCTTTCAGAGAAAAGAAAAGCAGAACCTCAGTTTGCTAATGACCTTGTTTTTGTATGGCTTACAAACAATACATATATGGAGGGGCAAGCAGAAGCCATCGAGCATCCCTTAGAACAGCCATTTCATAAGGAGCTTTTGAAAAAACGAGAAGAACTTAGAAATATGGCAATGGAATTTGAACTTATTTTCAAAGGCAATGTTGCGTTGCTTTATAGCAATTTCCTGAGAGATTACGAAAATGCATTGGCGGTAATGTATCAGTATGAGATTATTATTAGAAAAATGAAGGAAGAAAATAAAAAACATCCTCATACTTCAGAAGTGTTATCGAAAATGTTTTCAGAAGAAGAATATAGGGACAGACTGTATGATGCATTAGGTAAACTCAAGGCATCGTATGACGCAGCGTCACAAGAAAAGAATGATAAGCAACTGAGAAAACAGCTTGCATTGATATAGGGGGCGAAAGCATATGGCAGGATTTTATACCGAAGCGGACTATGAAAACTCCGTAATCGAATTATTCCGGAACATGGGGTATAGTTACCTGTATGGACCCGACATAGAGAGGGATTTCCGCAATCCTCTGTATGAGGAAGAACTTGTTGCTTCCCTATATCGTTTGAACCGTTCTCTGCCGGAGGACGCTATTAGTGATGCACTTTTTAAGCTGAAGAACTTTGAAAACGGCGAACTGGTGCAGAAAAACGCTGTTTTTATGGACTACCTGCAAAATGGTATTCCTGTGCGCTATTTTGAGAAAGGCGAGGAACGCTCATCCATCGTCTATCTTGTTGATTACAAAAATCCTGACAACAACTCCTTTATCGTAGCAAATCAATGGACTTTCATCGAAAACAGCAACAAACGCCCGGATATTCTGCTTTTTCTGAATGGTATTCCGGTTGTTATTGTGGAACTGAAATCACCATCCAGAGAAGAAACAGATGCTTCTGCGGCATACCGGCAGCTCCGCAACTACATGAAGGAAATCCCTTCTATGTTCATCTATAATGCCATCTGCGTTATGAGCGACCAGATGACCTCCAAAGCCGGTACAATTACTTCCGGCGAGGATCGCTTCATGGAATGGAAAACGGTCGATGGAAGCTATGAGAACACGCAGTATGCACAGTTTGATACCTTCTTTGAGGGAATGTTCCAGAAGGAACGACTGCTTGACCTGATAAAGAACTTCATCTGTTTTTCCAACGAAGGTGTGAATTCCTTCAAAATACTGGCTGGTTATCATCAGTATTTCGCCGTAAGAAAGGCAATCGAATCGACCAAACGAGCTACCGTTACCGATGGTAAGGGTGGTGTGTTCTGGCATACACAAGGCAGCGGCAAATCTCTGTCGATGGTGTTCTATGCCCATCTGCTTCAGGAAGCCTTGGATAGCCCGACGATTGTTGTGCTGACCGACAGAAATGATCTGGACGATCAGCTTTTTGGACAGTTTGCAAAATGTAAAGATTTTCTACGCCAGGAACCGGTACACGCTACTTGTAGAAAGCTGACAGAGACTTCAAGTAAAAATGATGTCGGATTAAAAGATTGGTTGGAGGGTAGACAGGCAAACGGTATTATCTTTACGACCATGCAGAAGTTTGAGGAATCTCACGAAGCCCTTTCTGAACGCAGAAATATCATCGTTATGGCAGACGAAGCCCACCGTGGACAGTATGGCTTAACCGAAAAGATTAAGATGACAAAGAATGAGGACGGTGAAGAAATCGCTAAGCGTGTTGTTGGTACTGCCCGCATTATCCGAAACAGCTTGCCTAACGCTACATACATTGGCTTCACCGGAACTCCGATTTCCTCGAAAGACCGCAGCACCCGTGAAGTGTTCGGTGATTACATCGACATTTATGATATGACGCAGGCTGTCGAAGATGGCGCAACCCGTCCGGTTTATTACGAAAGCCGTGTCATTAAGCTCAATCTGGATGAAGCTACGCTGCACATGATTGATACAGAGTATGAAATTATGGCACATAATGCTGATCCGGAGGTTATTGAAAAGAGTAAGAAAACACTCGGACAGATGGAAGCCGTATTGGGCAACGATAATACCATCAACTCTCTGGTCAGCGATATTCTTGACCATTACGAGAATTACCGTGAAGGTTTGCTTACAGGCAAAGCGATGATCGTGGCATATTCCCGCCCGATTGCAATGAAGATTTATAAGCGGATTCTGGAGTTGCGTCCTGACTGGACGGAGAAGGTCGGTATTGTTATGACCGGCGGAAATAACGACCCTGAAGAATGGCATGATATTATCGGCAATAAGCGACACAAGGACGAGCTGGCGAAAAAATTCAAGGACAACAACAGTCCGATGAAGATTGCCATCGTCGTTGATATGTGGCTGACCGGATTTGATGTTCCATCCCTGGCTACTATGTATGTGTATAAGCCGATGAGTGGATACAATCTGATGCAGGCAATCGCCCGTGTCAATCGTGTGTTCCGTGACAAGGAAGGCGGTCTGGTTGTTGACTATGTAGGCATTGCTACCGCATTAAAGCAGGCAATGAATGACTACACCACCCGTGATAAGAAAAACTATGGTGATACGGATGTTGCCAAAGTCGCTTATCCGAAGTTTATCGAAAAGCTCGGTGTCTGCCGTGATATGTTCTACGGATTTGATTACACCAAGTTCTCTGCCGGAACCGATCTGGAAAGAGCAAAGACCATCAGCGGTGCGGTAAACTATATCATCGCCCGTGAAAAGGAAGAAGAAAAAGACACCTTTATCAAGGAAGCCCTCATGCTTCATCAGGCTCTTTCTCTTTGTTCCTCTCTGGTATGTGAAGCTGATCGCTTTGAAGCGGCGTTCTTTGAGTCGGTGCGTGTCCTAGTGCTGCGGCTGACCAATGCGGGAACCGGTAAGAAGATCTCTCTGCCTGAAATGAACGCTCGTATCAATGAGCTTTTGAAGCAGAGCATCAAGAGCGAGGGTGTTATTAACCTGTTCTCTGATATGCAAGAGGAATTTTCTTTGTTTGATCCGAAGTTCCTTGAGGAAATCAGCAAAATGAAAGAGAAAAACCTGGCAATCGAGCTGCTGAAAAAACTGATAGCAGAACAGGTATCTATTTATCGTAGAACGAATGTGGTTAAGTCCGAAAAGTTCAGCGAGATTATGCAGCGAGCTATCAACGCATATCTGAATGGTATGCTCACCAATGAAGAAGTCATTGTAGAAATGCTGAAACTTGCAAAACAGCTGGCAGAAGCCCACAAAGAGGGCGAACAGCTTGGTCTTACAGCTGATGAGTTGGCATTCTACGATGCGCTTACGAAACCGCAAGCAATCAAGGACTTTTACGAAAATGAAGAATTGATTGCGATTACAAAAGAACTGACAGATACACTTCGTAAGAATAAAACGATTGACTGGCAACGCAAAGAGTCTGCCCGTGCCAAAATGCGTACCCTCATTAAGCGGCTATTGAAGAAACATAAATATCCGCCGGAGGGTATGGATGATGCTGTTCAGACTGTAATGACACAGTGCGAGCTTTGGACAGATAATGTGATGGAAGCCTAAAGCCAAGGGGCGAATATGAAGTAGCTGCTGAAGCGGGAAAAGGAACGGCAGCGGTACACGCGGTAATTGAGTACAGTGATTTTTGCAACAGGGTGTCAGCTTGACACCCTGTTTTTTTGCACCTTGGTTGGCCATAAAAATTTTTTTCAAATTTTTCAAAAAAATAAGTTCGCTTTTGAGCCTTGAATGTTGTAGTAGGGGGGTGAGAGGGTCACACGCCCCTCAATGCACCTTGAAAACCAAATACCCATTCATCAAGTACATCAGTTCCGATGCGCGAAAGCGCGAGCCACAGCAGCAGGGTACGCCATGACCCCCGGTTTACCGGACCGAGCGAGAAACCCCTCTGCGAGTATCGGGTTGCCCCCGGTATGGCGATGACAGTCGGAATGACAATGGTACTCCCGTCCAGCCACAGTCTCAAGCAATGGGGGCGGCTCTGTCAGAACGGCAGCTGGGGTGAAACTCCCGTGAGGCGGTGCAGCAAACCGCCGCTTGATGATTTCCCAGGCTTCGGCCTGCACACGGGTCGTCGAGGACAAATAGTGTGCGTTACATACCTGACCGTCAACGCGGAGATGGCTAATCGTCAGAAACCAACTGCAAGCAGAATTTTCCGGATGGATCGGCGGTCAGGTGTGTATTGCACACTTCTTGGGAAAACAATGGGTATTTGGCTGCAAGGGCATATCACATAAGAATGAGGTGTCCTAATGAAAAAAGAACAGCCAGATAAGGTGATTCGCGGCCAGATGTATTACGCAAATTTAGACCCGGTGATCGGCTCTGAACAGGGCGGAACGCGGCCCGTCCTTGTGATTCAAAACGATGTGGGAAATTGCTTCAGCCCCACGCTCATCGTTGCTCCCATTACCACCAGAGTAAAGAAAGCCAACCAACCGACCCACATTGGTATCCCGCCGCTTTACGGCCTACCGCAAAGTTCTATGGTCATGCTGGAGCAGATCAAAACGATTGACCGGAGCAGGATGGGGAATTATGTGGGGTGCTTGGACGATGATATGATGGGCGATGTTGATGAGGCTTTGGAAGTCAGTGTCGGTTTGCAAGGCCGCATGGAAAAAGCGCGGCGAGACTCATCCGGTGAGCCGGAGGAAATGGTGCTGACCCTTTGCGGTAACTGCCTCAGACAGTTCATTTGTTCACCGGAGCATATCGTCAGACGGATCAACCATGATCAGCGCAAGGAACCGTGTATGTACTGCCATGTTCGTGATGGGTATGATTACCGCATCATTCACGGGAAAAAGCGCATGGGCGATGATCGGTATTGAAGGAGGATGGATCATGACGGATGAATTGATGGAACAGCGTATGGCGGAACTCAATGCTCATCACGCGGAAATGGCCCCGGCCTGTGCCAACGAAAAACGTGCGTATTCCGTAGACGATATTATGGCGATCTTGGATATTAGCCGTTCGTCTGCTTACATCCTGATCAAGAAGAATTTCTTCCGGAGCCTTAAAATCGGAAACCAACTTCGCATTTCTAAGGCAAGCTTTGATGCGTGGCTGGACCAAGGGTGATTGTCAAGAGTACGATTATGAACCGGCTCGCACAATCGCACCTTTGAATGAACAGGAACTTCCCACTACAATGCAGTCAAGGCGAAAGCCTTGGCTGCATTGGCGGACTACAGGGTCTGATTTGCGCTATTAGGCTGAGCCTCAAAATCACATAGGGAGGCACATCTATATGAATAAAGTGAGCGGCGCAACCAATTTGAAGCACCATTCCTAACTCGAAATTTATACATAGGAGACATCTCTATATGGGTAAGACAAGTATTTCGGTGCCTGAAATGCGGAGAGTTCTCGGCATGAAGAAGGTGGAAGCATATTGGCTTGTAAAGCAGGGCCGGTTTAAGGTCATCCTTGTCGGCGGGAAAATGCGGATCATGCTGGATAGCTTTGAAGATTGGTACGGCAGGCAGTTCCACTATAAAAAGGTCGATGGGCCGGAGCCGGGACAACTGCTCCCGGCGTCATGGACGGTCCCGGAGGTAGCTGGTATCCTGGGACTGAACCGCTGTTCCGTCTACGAGCTGATAAAAAATCATGCGCCCTTTCAGACCTTCAAGGTCGATGGGCAGACCCGCATCCTAAAGGAGAGCTTTGACGCATGGTATCAGAGCCAGTCTCACTATAAGAAACGGGAGGACGCGGCACCGCAGGAGCTTTTGGACGCCACCCTTTCGGTGGGCGATGTGGCAAAGCTGCTTGGCATACACCGCAACAGTGTTTATAACATGGTGAATAAGCAAAATTTGTTTACCACAACGAAAGTAAATGACAAGATCCGTATCTACAAGGACAGCTTTGACGCATGGTACAAATCTCAGAACCGCTACACCATTGTAAATGATTGAAAAGGGGGGTAACTGTGGCATCTATTATCAAACGCAAAACCAAGTATTCCGTTGTTTATACCTACACCGACAACGCCGGGTCGAAGCGTCAGAAATGGGAAACCTGCGGCTCCTATGCGGAAGCCAAAAAGCGCAAGGCCGAAATTGAGTATCAAATTGACACCGGCGTATTTATCCCACCCAACGCCAGCACCTTGTCCGATTTTTTGGATGAATATGTGTCCCTTTATGGCGTAAGCACATGGGCACCCTCCACCTTTGATGGGCATAAGGCGTTGATTGAAAACTACATCAAACCCATCATCGGAGATGTAAAGCTCGATGACATCAACCCCCGGATGATCACCAAATTTTATAAGGATCTTCAAACCGTGCAAGCCGTTCCTCGCTATGGACATCCTGCTGGTGAACTGATCTCTCCGCGCACAATACGGGAGATACACAAGCTGCTACGAAATGCTTTTAATCAGGCAGTAAAATGGGAGATCATGGCGAGAAATCCGGCGCAGAACGCCACGGTGCCCAAAGTCGAAAAGCATGAGCGGGATATTTGGGACGCACAGACGCTTATGACGGCACTTTCCCTTTGCGAAGATCCGTTTCTGTCCTTGGCGATCAACCTGGCCTTTGCCTGCTCTCTGCGTATGGGAGAACTGCTGGGTCTCACGTGGAATTGCGTGGATATCAGTCAGGACAGTATCGACCATGACCGTGCGTACATCTACATCGACAAGGAGCTTCAGCGGGTCTCCAGAGAATCGCTGACACAAACGGGAGAAAAGGGCATCATGTTCAAATTTCCAACGATACGGGGATGCAACTCTACCGTGCTGGTGCTGAAGGAGCCAAAAACCAAGACGAGTGTGCGAAAGGTGTTCCTTCCTAAAGCAGTGGCTGAAATGCTTGTGGAACGCAAGAAAATGGTTGATGAGTTGAAAGAACTGTTGGGGGATGAATATAGAGACTATGATCTTGTGTTCGCCAGCACACAGGGAACGCCTACAGAAGCGAATTTTATTGACCGGGCTTTCACCAAACTCATTGCGGACAACCATCTTCCGAAGGTGGTTTTTCACAGCCTTCGGCACACCAGCACGACCTATAAGCTCAAACTCAGCGGCGGTGACATTAAGGCCGTGCAGGGCGATACCGGTCATGCGCAGGCTACAATGGTCACGGAGCGGTATGCCCACATTCTGGACGATGACCGCCGGGTCAACGCCACAAGGTTCCAGAAGGAGTTTTATGGCAGCGGTGAACCGGAGACAGCGGCAGGCGAGGCATCCGAAGTACAGCGGGCTTCCACCGATCTGCTGCAAAGTCTTGACGCAGCGGCCAAACAGCAGTTGCTTTTGAAACTTCTCGCGGAATCTCCGGATATAGCAACGCTGCTGACGGCCCTAACCGGAAAGGGTGCGTAAATCAAACCTCTGGCGAAGTACCTAAGAGTGCTTAGCCAGAGGTTTTGATTTGGACAACCAAAGAGCAGACTTGACCAGTTAAAAGGATATGACGGATATATTGATGCGCACATTCCTGCAACACTTACTGCAGCGAAATTTGCTTCTCTTATAGAAATAAAGGTATTTTCATGTTAAAATTAAAATACATCTCTAAGGAGGTTGAAGCACATGGACGAAAATCATTCCATCCAGCTTTTTGAAGATAGAAGAATCCGCACCGCATGGGACGAAGAACAGGAAGAATGGTATTTCTCTGTTCAAGATGTGGTTGCGGTTTTGACGGAAAGTTCTGATTCGAAACAGTACATAAAGAAAATGCGCACTCGTGATCCGGAGCTGTCCGCCAACTGGGGTACAATTTGTACCCCGGTTCAGATGCTCGCCACCGATGGTAAAATGCGAAAAATCCAAGCAGCCAATGCCGAAGGATTATTGAGAATTATCCAATCGATTCCTTCTCCAAGGGCAGAACCTTTTAAGCGTTGGCTCGCACAGGTTGGCCGTGAACGCATTGAGGAAACCATTGACCCGGAACAGGCAATTGACCGTGCGTTAGAGACTTATCAGAAAAAAGGCTATGATACAGACTGGATTCATCAGAGGCTCCTTTCCATCCGAGTCCGTAACGAACTTACATCTGAATGGCAGGAGCGCGGCGTACAGCAAGGCAGGGAGTATGCGATTCTCACCGATGAGATCACAAAAGCATGGTCCGGCATGACCACCCGGCAATATAAGAAGCTGAAAGATCTGAAAAAAGAAAACCTCCGTGATAACATGAGCACGATGGAAATTGTTCTGAATATGCTGGCAGAGGCAACAACCACAGAACTGTCAAAAGCACATCAGCCGGAAGGATTTTCTGAAAGTCAGAAAATTGCCCGTCGTGGCGGCAGCTATGCCGGTCAGGTTCGACAGGATATTGAAAAAGATACCGGGCGACCGGTCATTACATCGCAGAACGCCGCACAGCTTAATGCCGTAGTCGTTGACATGATAGAAAGCGTAGTGGAAACGGAAAAGCCTGATACCGACGAAACCAAATAAAAAAGCGTGAGCACAGCCAATCGGACAAACCGAAAAGCCGTACTTCCGTTTCACAATACATAGAAAAGCGTTAGGCGAATATTGCCCAATGCGGATCTCTATGGAAAGGCGTTGCCTTATATTCCGAACCGGAAACAGGGGAGGGCGATAAAGGATCGGCTGAACCGGGCAAAAGCCAGTTTTTGAGGGCATACCCAAAGAAAAATGAACCCCAAACCACCGAACGCGTTTCCGGCCCATTGCTAATTGTCTGCTAATTGGGGCCCTCAAAAGGGGTCGTGATTAGCAAAAAACAGTGACAAATAGTAAGCGGAAGAGCTTGAAAAAAGTGAGAAATAGCAAGGGTTTGAGGCCAAAGGTGGCAAGCGGTACAGACCTCGCGGAATCTACTCCTAAGCGTTAGGCCGCTGGTTCGACTCCAGTCCGGGGTGCCAGAGAAAAGCAGAACATCCGATCGGATGTTCTGCTTTTCTCTGGATTTTGCGCCTTTTCGAAAAAATCTCCGGAAAAATCCAAGCCGGGAAGGAGATGGCCTTGCATTTTTGGGAAAGGCATAGTAAAATACTACCAAATAGAGGCAGAGTAGAAGCACGCGTGTCGGCCAACAGGCCACAGTGCCGGAGGAACGGGGAGTTGTCCGCCGGACGAAAGGAGATTTCCGCAGTGTGTGCTTCGCATCCCGCTGCCGCATACCGGAACCGGCGGGCGGTGCTTGCCCGGCCTCCTCTGTGCGGCGTAACTGCCCACAGAAGGAGGAATTTTTTATGTATCCCCATCCCTTTTCCGTCGGCTATTGGCGCACAGCCGCCAATGAGCTGAAAGACGTCCGGAAGTTGACCTTTGCAGCGCTGTGCATCGCTTTGTGCATGGCGCTGGCCGCCATTCCGTCGGTGCCCCTGTGGGGCGGTGCCAAAATCACCTGGGGCTTCCTGGCCCGGGCGGTGTGCGCATGGGTCTGCGGACCTGTACTGGGCGTTGTGTTTGCCGTGGCGGAGGATCTGCTGAGCTTTTTCATCACCGGTGGCGGCGGCTACCCTTTCTTTCCCGGCTATACCCTGACCACCATGCTGGGTGTTTTTGTATACTCCCTGTTTTTCTACAAGTCGAAAATTACGTTTGGTAGAGTCTTTTGGGCGAAATTGCTGACCAATATCCAGAATGTGATCCTGGGCGCACTCTGGATGGCCATTCTCAGCGGCAAGGCGTGGTACGTCACCGCCAGCGGCAGCGCCATCAAAAACCTGATCTGTCTGCCCTTCCAGGCAATTTTGCTCTATACCCTGTTCACCACCCTTCGTCCGTTTTTGGTGAAAATGCGGCTGATTGAGTGACAGGGAAAACCTCTTTTCGGTGATACGTGCGCCCCGGCTTCGGCCGGGGCACTTTTCATATGAAAACCGGCGGGAAAGGGGGAAGTTCATCATTTGCTTTCCCTTTGTTCACAAATTGTTTACCTGCCCCCATTGACTTTAGATAGCAGGGGTGGTAAACTGCGTTTAGCACTCAGGGAGAAAGAGTGCTAAACATGATTTGAGGTGCTTTTTGTGGACTTGACTGACCGGAAAAAGCAAATATTGAAAGTGGTGGTTGAGGATTACATCCGCACCGCCGAGCCGGTAGGCTCCAAGGCCATTGCCGCGGAAATGGGCGGCAGTGTTTCTTCTGCCACCATCCGCAATGAGCTTTCCGACCTGGTGGAGCTTGGGTATCTGGAACAGCCCCACACCTCGGCGGGCCGGGTTCCGTCCCCCAAGGGCTACCGGCTGTACGTCAACGAGCTGATGGAGCGCCAGCGGCTCTCCTTAGCGGAGACCGAAAAGATCAACCAGTCCCTCCAGATGAAAATGGAGGAGTTGGACCGAGTGATTTCTCAGGCGGGTCGGGCCGTCAGCAGCTTTGTGAATTACCCCGCCTATGTGGCGACTGCCGGAAAGGGCAGCATCACCGCCAGCCGCTTTGA
>ERZ832317.2490-NODE-2490-length-21072-cov-14.628396_pt1 | contig 21072 bp, 17 predicted proteins | sample MGYA00519695_ERZ832317 | MGnify/ENA primary metagenome ERZ832317 (study PRJEB31850, sample SAMEA3708726) | human gut metagenome | biome: human gut; feature: human-associated habitat; material: faeces | place: China | collected 2014 ...
CCCTTATCCGCGTTCCCACACGGTGTGGGGAACAAGGCGGCAGCACTTTGTGCTGCATTATCCCCGCGCCTTAGCGGCGCGCTTTAATTTATAGAGCTCTTCGGCGGCCAGCCGCGTCTTGGCGACCACATCCCCGCCGCCTTGCGGAAAGCAGTAATACAGCGCTTTGTGGTCGCCGATGCACAGCATATCGCCGATCTCGTACCAGAAATAGTCGGCGTACAGGCTGTACGAGGCCTCAGGCTTTTGGAAATAGTCCAGTTTCCCGCCGCAGCCGGTCAGGTGGAAGCCGTTTTCATCGTGGTGCAGCCGGCCTTCGCCCACGCGGCAGATCTCGCGCATGTTGACCATCATGCAGATCTGCACGGGAATATCAAGCTGATATGCGCCGCTTTCCAGCTCCTCGCGCACGCACTGCCGCTCCCAGGTGTACCAGTCCGGCACGTGGGTGAACGCGGCCTCGCCGTTCAAACATTCCAGCGTACCAATCTCTGTCAAGCGGTATTCCGTGTTACAGCTTCGGCAAATGAGTGATGTGCCTTTGCCCTCCATTTTCCCCTCGGCGAGGCAGTGCGGGCACTTGTAGAGCACGCGGTTGAGTCCGTCGGCGCGGAACGGCTCGCTGACGGAGACGCCGTTTTCCTCCTGCCAGCGGAAATTGTCGAAGCGGAAGGCGGAAAAGATGCGCTCATTGATCTCGGCGACGTTTCTCTCTGCAACGTCGCTGGACGAGAGCAGGCACTGCATCTGCGCTGAGACCTTCGCGCGCCGCTTTTGCAGCCCGTTGTAGAGCGGGTCACGCGCGAACGCGCCGTAGGTGCGGATCATCACGACCGGCACATTCAGTGCCTTGACGCACTTGCCGATGCTCTCCGGCAGCGGTGTGGCCGTGCCGTCGAAGCTGTAGCTCGCCTCGGGGTAGAGCAGCACAGACGTTTTGAGCGTCCGCACGCAGTAGAGCATATCGCGCACGAGCGTCGTGTCCGAGCAGAACTTGCGCGTGGGGATGCAGCCGACGCTGCGCATCAGCCACTCCTTGCCGACAAAGCCGTCCGACGTGCAGACGATGTTGAACGGGCGCGGGTACAGCACCGCCTCCGCGATTTTGAGGTCGAGAAAGCACGAGTGGTTCATCAGGACAAGGCAGGGCTCATCGCTTTTGATCTGTGCCATGCCGATCTTCTCGCAGTGGAAATGCGTCGCCAGAAGGTCGGGCGCGGAGGCTGCGCGCAGGACCGTCCGGAACAGGAGCGACGGCTTTTTCGGCTTTTTGTGCACCTGCGGCGGCTGGGCAAGAACCTGCTCGTAGGTCCGGTCGACGACTTTAATTTTCATTCTGTTTCTCCGGCACGACGTGGATGTTCAGATGATCGTAGGACATCTCGACGTTGTGCTTTGCAAAGGTGTTGCGCAGGCGCTCGTACATCTTAAAATAAGTGTCCCAGTAGGCGTCTGCCGCCGTCCAGCAGCGGATGGTGTATTCGATGGAGCTGGCACCGTAATTCGAGAGATACACCGTCGGCGTGGGCTCTTTCAGCACGGCGGGGAAGGCGAGAACGGCGTCCATGCAGGCCTGCTTCACCTCGTCCGTCGGCGCGTCGTAGGATGCTGTGACCTTGTAGACGATGCGGCGGCGGCCCAGGACGGTGAAGTTGATGATCTTCGAGCTGGACATTTCGCGGTTGGGCTGGAGCACGATCTGTCCGTCCGGCGTTTCAATCTTCGTGTGCGTCAGTGAAATTTCACGCACCGTGCCGGTCGTGCCGCCGACTTCGATCTCGTCGCCGAGCGAGAACGGATGCGAGAAGAGAATGACGAGTCCGCCGGCGACGTTGCCGAGAATGTCCTCGGCGGCCAGCGTGACGCCCAACGTCAGCACCGACATGATGGCAGTGAGCGACGAGGTGTTGATGCCGAGCGCCTCGGCTGTGATGATGATGGTAAGCAGATACAGAAGCGTTTTGAGACTCGTGAGGATGACCTTTTGCAGCCGCTCGTTCAGGCGGTTCGCGCGCGAGAGCAGCCGCGAACAGAGCTTGAGCACGAGCCGCACGACGATCAGGCAGATGAGGAACGTCAGCAGCGCGGAAAGGATGCTGCCGATGCTGTAGCCACCGATCGAGCGGGAGATGATCTGGGAAATATTGTCCATGGCGTTTCGCCCCTTTCGATGCCCAGTATATCAGTGTTGCCGCGCCTTTGTAAAGAGCACGCTAAGAATCCTCAGAATTCCTTAAACTTTGCCGGTTGAGAAACGGGCGGAAAGAGCGTATAATGCAGCGTGATCTTTTTTGAAAAGGAAGTGCCCGCATGCGCCCTTACGCCCTCATCGACCTCCACTGCGACACGTTGACCGACTGCATGTACGCAGGAGCGAACATCATCGACACACTCGACGATCCCGCGCGCACGCTGTCGCTCACAAGTATTCCGAAGGACATCCACTGGGCGCAGTTTTTCGCCGTGTTCGTGCCCGATGAGCTGCGCGGGGAGAAGGCCATCCGCTTTTTTGATGACGCCTGCGCGAATTTCGACCGCCAGATGCGAAAATTCGCAGATCGTGTGTCGCCCTGCCGCAATGTTGCCGATATGGAGCGCGCGTGGGCGGCGGGGAAGACCGCGGCCTTTCTGAGCGTGGAAAACGGCAGCGCGTTTGCTGGCGACCTGTCGCGCATCGGGAAGACGAAGCGTCAGGGCGTCTGCGCCGTGACGCTGACGTGGAATGGGGAAAACGAGCTCGGCTCGGGCAATGTGACGGACCGCAGCCTGACGGACTTTGGCCGCGCCGCCGTGCGCGAAATGGAGCGCTGCGGCATTTTAATCGACGTCTCGCACCTGAACGACGCGGGGCTCGCGGACGTGTTCGAGACGGCGGAAAGGCCGTTTCTCGCCACGCACTCCAACGCCCGCGCAATTTGCGCGCACAAGCGCAACCTGACGGACGTGCAGATCAAGGAGATGGTGCGCCGCGGCTGCCTGATCGGCCTCAACTACTACGGGCCATTCCTGCGCGACGGGGGAGCGGTCAGGAGCTTAGACGACGTCTATCGCCATGTGGCGCACTTTTTCGACCTCGGCGCGCGCAAAAACCTCGCCCTCGGCTCGGACTTCGACGGCGCGGTGCTGCCGCCGTGCCTTGATTCGCCGGAGAAGGCGGCGGATTTTTACGAGTATCTGCTTTCGCGCGGCGTATCGCAGCAGGACGCGGACGGCATTTTCTTCGAAAATGCTCGCACATTCCTGCGGAAAAACCTTGGGTGAGCGCAAAACGCTTGGCAGCGGGCGGCGCACTGTGATACAATCAATAAAAACAGGGGAGGGGAGCACATGGCAAAAAAATCGAGCCGCAACACCAAGGCGCGCATCGTCTCGGCGGCGTGGAAGCTCTTTTACGAGCAGGGCTATGAGGAGACGACGGTGGAGGAGATCATCTTCGAGTCGGAGACGTCGAAGGGCTCGTTCTACCACTATTTTGACGGCAAGGACGCGCTGCTCTCGTCCCTCTCGGTGCTGTTTGACGAGCGGTATGAGGAGCTGATGCAGCAGCCCCACGACGAGATGGACTGCATCGAGCTCTTATGCTGGCTCAATCAGGAGCTGTTCACGACGATCGAAAACACGGTCTCCATCGAGCTTCTGGCGCGGCTTTTTTCCTCCCAGCTCGTGACCAAGGGAGAAAAGCACCTGCTCGACCGCAAACGCACGTACTATCGTCTTTTGCGCCAAATCGTCTCTCAGGGGCAGGAGCGCGAGGAGCTGACCGACACGCGTACCGTGAGCGAGATCGTCAAGGCCTACGCGATGTTCGAGCGCGGGCTGATGTATGACTGGTGCCTTTCGGGCGGGGAATATTCGCTTGTGCAGTATGCGCGCGAGATGATGCCGCTCTTTTTAGACGGCTTTCGCAAAAAATAAAATTCGTTTCAAAAACAGTCTACTAAATCGTCTTGCAGAAAATGCAGTAAAATCAATCAAAAATTCAGAATTTTGCAGTGCCGTACAGGAATTATTCTGTACGGCGTTCTGTATTTACGTCTACTTTCTTTTGTGCTATATTGTGCTCGTTTTAACGAAAGCTGAAGGAGAAAATCACATGACAAGCGCACAGATCATTATTGTAGTGACCATCGTGCTCTATCTCGTCGCGATGGTGTTCGTCGGCGTGTATTTTGGCAAAAAGGGCAGTGGCAGCAGCTCGGACGACTTCTACCTCGGCGGGCGCAAGATGGGCCCCGTCGTCACGGCCATGAGCGCCGAGGCGAGCGATATGAGCAGCTATCTTTTGATGGGTCTGCCCGGCCTTGCCTACCTCTGCGGACTGCCGGAGGTGACGTGGACGGCCATCGGTCTGGCCATCGGCACGTATCTCAACTGGCTGATCGTCGCGCGCCGCCTGCGCCGGTATTCGGCCAAACTCGGCGCCATCACGATCCCCGACTTTTTCGCCCGCCGCTTCGGAGATAAGAAGCATTTGCTCTCCTGCATCGCGGCGGTCGTGATCCTCATTTTCTTTATCCCGTACACGGCGTCCGGCTTCAAGGCCATCGGCACGCTCTTCAATAGCCTTTTTGGTGTGGAGTATCATACGGCAATGATCGTCGGCGGCATCGTGATCGTGCTGTACACGGTGATGGGCGGCTTTATGGCCGTTTCGTTCACCGACCTGATCCAGTCCATCTTCATGACCATTGCGCTCATCGTCATCGTATGCTTCGGCGTGCAGCAGGCGGGCGGACTGGACACGGTCATCGACAATGCCCGTGCGCTGCCGGGCTACCTTAACATGACGCAGGGCTACGATGCCGCGACCGGCACGGCCTCGACGTACAGCGCTCTGAGCATCGTCTCCACGCTCGCATGGGGTCTTGGCTACTTCGGCATGCCGCACATCCTGCTGCGCTTTATGGCCATCCGCGAGGAAAAGGAGCTCAACCAGTCCCGCCGCATCGCGACAATCTGGGTTGTGATCTCCATGTTCATCGCCGTGTGCATCGGCATCATCGGCAACAGCGTGACCGCCGCGGGCAAAGTGCCCTTCCTGGCGACGAGCGCGGAATCTGAGACCATCATCATTAAATTGGCAGACCTGATGAGCCAGCACGGCGTGCTGCTCGCTGTCATGGCGGGCATCATCCTCTCCGGCATTCTGGCCGCAACGATGTCGACCGCGGACTCGCAGCTTTTGGCCGCGGCGTCCAGCGTGTCACAGGATCTCATGCAGCATTCGTTCGGTATCAAGATGAACCAGCGTACGACGATGCTGGCCGCGCGCGCCACGGTCATCTGCATCGCCATCATCGGCATGGTGCTTGCCTGGGACCCCAACAGCTCCGTGTTCCGTGTCGTTTCGTTCGCGTGGGCGGGCTTTGGCGCGGCGTTCGGCCCCGTGATGCTCTTCTCGCTCTTCTGGAAGCGCGCGAACAAGCAGGGCGCGCTCGCGGGCATGATCACTGGCGGCGCGGTGGTCTTCATCTGGAAGTACCTCATCGCGCCGATGGGCGGCGCGTGGGCCATCTACGAGCTGCTCCCCGCGTTCCTTGCAGCGTGCATTGCGATCGTGATCGTATCGCTCGCGACGCCCGCGCCGGAGAAGGCCGTCACCGATACCTTCGACGAGATCTGCAGCAAATAAAAGGGAAGAACAGGCGAGGGCTGCGGCCCTCGCTTTTCTTTGTTAGCCAAATGGAGTGAAATGGAAAAATATGACAAAAAATCCGCATTGACTATTGAAAATGGAATGACTAACGTTTATTATTGATAACATCTATTTATGGGTGCTGACATCAGGCGGCGGGATACGTGCATTTGTCCTGCCGGCCGATACTACACTGATGGCAAGCAGTGAAAGGAGAAAACAGCAGTGTCAAGACTCGATATTATGACGCCCTCCCATGCCCAGACCGTCATCGACGGGCTGTACCGCGATGTGGAGCGGCGTATCGCCGCAAGCCCTCCGGGACTGTGTCCGGTGGACCTGGCCAAGAGCTTTCTGGACCTCTGCCATGCGCAGACGTGCGGCAAGTGCGTTCCCTGCCGTATCGGCCTCGGCCAGCTCTCTGAGCTGATGGAGCAGGTGCTCGAGGGCGAAGCCACGATGGAGACTATCTCGATCATCGAGCGCGTGGCGCGCGTGATCGTCAACAGCGCCGACTGCGCCATTGGCCGCGATGCGGCGCGCCTGGTGCTTGACGGCGTGCAGGGCTTCCGCGACGACTACGAAGAGCATATTCTGCGCCACCGCTGCCTTGGCGGCATGCGCGAGCCCGTTCCCTGTGTGGCGCTGTGCCCTGCGGGCGTGGATATCCCGGGCTACCTCGTGCTCATCAAGTACGGCCGCTACGCCGACGCCGTGCGCCTGATCCGCAAGGATAACCCATTCCCCTCGGCCTGCGCGTACATCTGCGAGCATCCGTGCGAGGCGCGCTGCCGAAGAAACATGATCGACGACGCGGTTAACATCCGCGGCCTCAAGCGCTACGCAGTGGATAACGCGGGCTACGTGCCGCAGCCCGACTGTGCCGAGCCCACAGGCAAGAAGGTCGCCGTCATCGGCGGCGGCCCGAGCGGCCTTTCCGCGGCGTATTACTTAGCTTTGATGGGCCACAAGGTCACCGTGTATGAAAAGTGCGCGAAGCTCGGCGGCATGCTGCGCTACGGCATCCCCAACTACCGCCTGCCGCGCGAAGTGCTCGACGCGGAGATCGCGTCGATGCTGGCGCTTGGCATCGATGTGCATGTCAACGTCAATGTCGGCGACGATGTGACGTTCGACGAGCTGCGCCAGCAGAACGACGCGCTTTACATCGCGCTCGGCGCGCACACGGATAAAAAGACCGGCATCGAGGGCGAGGACGCTGGGGGCGTCATCTCCGCGGTCGAGATGCTGCGCGAGATCGGCGACGATCACATGCCGGACTTCCGCAACAAGGACATCGTCGTCATCGGCGGCGGCAACGTCGCGATGGATGTCTGCCGCAGCGCGGTTCGTCTCGGCGCGCGCAAAGTGAGCTGCGTCTACCGCCGCCGCCAGGAGGACATGACGGCCCTTCCCGAGGAAGTGGAGGGCGCCGTTGCCGAGGGCGTGGAGCTCGTGACGCTTCAGGCACCTGTCCGCATCGAGACCGATGCGAACGGTCACGCCGTCGCGCTGTGGACACAGCCGCAGATCATCGGCGAGATGGATAAAAAGGGCCGCCCCGCGCCCGAAAAGGCCAAGCGCAGCGAAAAGCGCATCGCGGCGGACGTTGTCGTTGTCGCCATCGGTCAGGGCGTGGAGACCCATGGCTTTGAGCAGACGAAGATCGCCATCAAGCGCGGCGCGTTCGTCGCCGAGGCCAGCGGCCAGATCGACAATATGGACAGCGTCTTCGCCGGCGGCGACTGCGTCACCGGCCCTGCGACCGTCATCCGCGCCATCGCGGCCGGCAAGGTCGCCGCGGCGAATATCGACGAATACCTCGGCTTCCACCACGAGATCGACCCCGGCGTCGAGATCCCCACGGCGCGGCTGAACAACAAGCCGCCCCACGGCCGTATCGACACCACCGAGCGCGAGGCAGGCGAACGCAAGCACGACTTCAAGTGCATCGAGTGCGGCCTCACCGATGAAGAGGCGTACTCCGAGGCGTCGCGCTGCCTGCGCTGCGACCACTTCGGCTACGGCATCTTCCGCGGAGGGAGGAAAGGCAAATGGTAAGAAACGTTACACTGACCATCGACCACAAGAGCGTCACCGTGCCCGAGAATACCACGATCTTGGAGGCCGCGCGCTCGGTCAATATCAATATCCCGACGCTGTGCTACTTAAAGGACATCAACGAGATCGGCGCGTGCCGCATCTGCTGCGTGGAGGTCGAGGGCATGGAGCGCCTCGTCCCCGCGTGCGACAATGTGGTGGCGGACGGCATGGTCGTCTTCACGAACAGCGCCAAGGCGCGCGAGGCGCGCCGCATGAACCTGCGCCTCATCCTTTCACACCACGATACATCGTGCACGAACTGCACGCGAAGCGGCAACTGCACCTTGCAGCAGCTGGCGAACGACTTCAACATGCGCGGCACGCACTTCCCCAAAAAGCTGCGTCACGAGGCGGTGGATTATTCCACGCCGCTCATTCGCGAAAACGACAAGTGCGTGCAGTGCTTGCGCTGCATCCAGGTGTGCGAAAACGTGCAGAGCGTGAAGATCTGGGACCTTCTCGGCACGGGCTCGCGCACGGTCGTGGACGCATCGTACAACCGCCGCATTCAGGACACCGAGTGCACCTACTGCGGCCAGTGCATCACCCACTGCCCGACGGCGGCGCTGCGCGAGCGCGACGACACGGGTCTTGTTTTCGACGCGATCGACGATCCGAACATCGTCACCGTGGCACAGGTCGCGCCCGCGGTGCGCGCGGCATGGGCCGAGCAGTTCGGGCTCGACAGCGAGTTCGCAACGCCCAAGCGCATGGTCGCGGCGCTGCGCGAGCTGGGCTTCAACTATGTGTTCGACACTGACTTTGCCGCCGACCTCACGATCATGGAGGAAGGCAGCGAGTTTATCGAGCGCTTCACCCACAAGGATCAGTATCAGTGGCCGATGTTCACGTCCTGCTGCCCGGGCTGGGTTCGCTTTGTGAAGTCTCAGTACCCCGAACTGACGGACAATCTCTCCACGGCCAAGTCGCCCCAGCAGATGTTCGGTGCGGTGGCGAAGAGCTACTTTGCCGAAAAGGTCGGTATCGACCCCAAGCGCCTTTTCGTCGTCTCGATCATGCCGTGCGTGTCGAAAAAGAGCGAATGCGCGCTGCCGACGATGAAAAACGACGCGGGCGACCCCGATGTCGACGTGAGCATCACGACGCGCGAGCTGAACATTATGATGCGCGCGAATCACATTGAACCCAAGTACCTGCCCGAGGAGGAGTTCGACAGCCCGCTCGGCTCCGCGACCGGCGCGGCGGTTGTCTTCGGCACGACCGGCGGCGTGATGGACGCGGCGCTGCGCTCTGCGTACTTCCTTGTTACGGGCAAGAATCCTGACCCTGACGCGTTCACCGCCGTGCGCGGCATGGACGGGTGGAAGGAGGCGACGTTCAACATCCCCGGCGCGGGCGACGTGCGCGTCGCGGTCGTGAGCTCGCTCGGGAAAGCCCGCAAGCTCATTGAGGCTGTCAAGCGCGGCGACGCAGCGTATGACTTTGTCGAGGTCATGGCCTGTCCCGGCGGCTGCGCGGGCGGCGGCGGCCAGCCCATCCACGACGGTACCGAGCTTGCCGAGGATCGCGGCAACGTGCTCTGGCGGCTCGATCAGGGTGAGCTTCTGCGCTTCTCGCACGAGAATCCGGATGTCAAGGCGCTCTACAAGGACTACCTCGGCGCGCCGCTTGGCGAAAAGTCGCACCACCTGCTGCACACCGACCACAACGCGTGGCAGATGCCGCAGAAAATGCTGTAAGGACGCAAAAAAACTCCGTATGAGATTTCTCATACGGAGTTTTTTTATTGCTGAATTTTATCGGGTGTACGTGCCGTACTCACTGATGACGGCGCAGAGCTGACTGAACGCCTGCTGCGCGTCGCCGTCGATCTTGTAGGCGACGGCGCGGTTGGCGTCGTCGTAGATGAAGCCCTCGTCCCAGTTGAGGTACAGGTCGTGCTTCTGTCCGTCTTCGGGGATCCACCAGACGGTGACATAGTTCTCGTTCTGGGTGAAGCGGGAGAGCAGCGATGTGGGCAAACGATAATAGCGCTGCACCGAAATTTCAGACATGGCGCTGCGCAGAGCCGCGGCGGCCTCGCTGTCCGGATAGCCCTCTACCCGGCAGTCGCCGGTGTCGAACGTGCCGTAGCCGTCCGGCGTGGGAACAATGGTCGAAATGCAGAAGAGTCCGTCGACGCGGGCGGTCTCAGGCGCGGGGATCAGCTCGCCGAGCGGCTGCGCACGGCGCGGCAGCAAAAAGATAGCCACGACGAGCAGCATCGCGGCGACGGCGATGAGCACGGTTTTTCTCTTTTTATCCATGGGGTTCTCCTTTCCAAAATCAAGCTTGCTTTTTGCCGTTCAACAGGGGAGAGGGGAATCGCTTTCTAATAGTTTACCTGATCAAGAGCTTTTTGACAAGCCCTTCCTCGGGCGTGACGTAGAGTGTGCGGTAATTGTCGTAGGTCACCATGCCGGGGCGTGCGCCCGCGGGCTTTTTGACGAACTTCACGGGGCAGTAGTCGACCGGGACGCTGCTGCTCTCCTTCGCCTGCGAGAAGTAGGATGCGAGCATTGCGGCCTCGCGCAGATCATCGTCGCTCGGCGTGAGTCCCGCGCAGCGCAGGATGACGTGCGAGCCGTGAATGTGCTGGGTGTGGAACCAGTAGTCGCGCTTGTCGGCCTTTTTTGTCAGCTGGTCGTTCTGCACGTTGCTGCGGCCGACGAGGACCTCAAGCCCACTCGAGGTTTTGAATGTGCGCGGGGCGAAGGCGCGCTTGAGCTCCTTTTTGCCGCTCGACTTTCGGATATAGTTCGTCTCCTGCAATTCGCGGCGGATCTCGTTGAATTCCTGCTCAGTCTCCGCCTGCGAAAGCTCCTGCAAAACGCTTTCCAAGTACGCGCGTTCGTTTTCCGCCTTTTCGATCTGCTCGCGCAGGTGGAATTCGGCGGTCTTGAGTTTGTTGTACTGCTTGTAGTTTTTCGCGGCGTTCTGCTGGGGGGAGAGCAGCGGGTCGAGCGGGATGTCGATGGTTGGACAGCCGTCCTCATAGTAGTTTTCCGCATGCAAGACTTTTTCTCCGCTCTTCATGCGGTACAGGTTTGCGGTGATGAGGTCGCCGCGCAGGCGGAATTCGTCGCGCTTCTGCGTCGCGGCGTAGTCGTGCTTTAAGTTCTCGGCCTTGCGCGCCATACGGTCGCGCGCGACCGTGACCGCGTGCGTCAGCTCGCGGCCGCGGCGAGCGGAGAGCTCCTGCCGCTCACGCGCGTCGTAGAACTCGTCGAGCATTTGCGAGAAGCTCTCACGCGTCTCGACCTGCGTTTCCGCGCCGTACTGCGCGATGGGACGGTAGGTGAAATCCACGGGCTTGCCGTCGCGGTAGAGGATGACGGGCATATAGTTATCTTCCTTTACAGCGTTGGCTGTATCGGAAAATTCCTGCACCAGCGCCCCGCGCTGTGTATCGTTCAGCGCGCCGAAGCGCACGTCGGTCTCGTGTCCCGCGCGGAAGGCGAATTCGCGCGCGATCAGCGGCGAAATGCCGGTGTAATGGTCGAGCACCCACTTGTCGACAGCCTGCTCCGCGTCGCCGCCGCGCTGCGCGAGGGCGAGGGAGTCCTCCTCCTGCGATAAAAGCGACAGCTTGTCGAGCGGCGTCGGCAGATGGTAAAAAAGGCCGGGCAGCAGCTGGCGCGTGGCGGAAAGGTCCGCGTCCACGCGGCGCAGACATTCGACGATACGCCCCTGCGCGTCGAGCAGGACGAGGTTCGACCGCCGCCCCATGCACTCGAGCACGAGCTGCTTTTGGCTGATCTCTCCGAATTCGTCCGTGCACTGGAGCGTCAGGATCACCATGCGCTCAAGATCCGGCTGCTCGATGGACAGCACGCGCGCGCCGACTAAGTGCTTGCGCAGCAGCATGCAGAACATCGGCGGCTGGGCAGGGTTGTCGCGCAGAATGTTTGTGAGCTGGATGCGCGGCTGGTTTGCGCCCGCGTTGAGCAGCAGGCGCAGATTGCCGCGCAGCAGCAGAACGATTTGGTCGCGCGCGGGCTGCTGCACCTTGTCGATGCGCGCGCCGATGAGCTGAGGTCTCAGCTCGTGTAAAACTGCCCGCAGGCAGATCGCGTCAAGTGGCATTGTCGTCCTCCATCATCCGGTTGAAAAGCTCGTTGATGCGCGCGTGATCGTCGCGCAGATACAGCCAGCCGAACAGCGCCTCGAGGCCTGTGGCCTTCTGATAGTCCGCGCGGTCGGCGTGGTGGGGGATGGAATGGACATTCGCGTTGCGCCCGCGGCGGAACACAGAGGCCTCTTCCTCCGTCAAAAGGGGTAAGAGGTTTTCGGCAAAGCGCGCCTGCTGCGGCGCGCAGACGAGCTCGACCGTCGCGCGGTGAAGGCCCTTGCCCGTCGCCTTGCCGTGCACGCACAGATATGTGCGCACAAGCAGCTCATACACCGCGTCGCCCAGATGGGCGAGGCCGATGGAGCTGATGGCGCGGATGGCGTCGTCGTTCATTTTGGCTTGTGTATAATCGTACATAAAAACTCCTGAGGTTTGAAAGTACACATATTCTATAACCTTGTCGGAATTCTGTCAATCGGCGAGCGCTGCCGCGCGCGAAAAGCCGTTGCGCTTTTGCAAAAATCCGCTATAATGGCAGAAAAGACAAGACCTTTGAGATCGGAGAAGAGAAGCCTATGAAAAAACTGACCACCGCGCTGCTCACGGCGCTTTTGCTGCTGAACCTTGCCGCCTGCGGCGAAAAGGAGCCGGACGACACCCCGTCCGGCTACGACGATTCGCTCATTTCCGAGCTTTACAGCGAGGAGGGCGAGTACACGGACGCCGAGAACAACACGCTCGCATACAGCTACCATGTGCCAAGAATCATGTCGGAAACGGCGGTCGCCGCCGCGCTGAACGACGAGATCGCCGATCAATTCGGCGCGCTCGTGCAGGAGCAGAAGAACATGATGGCCTCCCGCGTTTCGCTCACATGCCTTTCCGTCACGTGGACGAGCTACTGGAACGACAGCCTGCTCTGCCTTGTGGTGCGCGCGGAGATGGACGGCGACACGAGCATGACGGAGACGTACAGCTACGACTTTTTCGGCGGCAAACGCCTCATGAGCGAGGAACTGCTGGCGCGCTGCGAGCTTTCAACGCAGGACTTCATCACGGCGGCGCGCCGCACCGCGGCAAACTACTTTGATGAGACGTACCGAGATGCACTCAGCGGCAGCATGGGCGGCGCGGGCTTCATCGCGTCCTATGCCGAGCGCCGCGCGTGGACGCTCTCGGACGAGAACATCAACGCGGAGATGCGGCTCTATCTCGACAGCGGCGCGCTGCATATGATCGTGCCCATCGGCTCGTTTGCCGGGGCGGAGAGCTACGACGCTGACCTCGCGCTCGACCTCTCTGCGCGCGAGACGGTCGAGAAGACGGCGCAGGACAGCTTTGTCAAGGCCGCGCTCTCGGGCGGCGATTTGACCGTCAGCTTTGAAAAGACGGCGGACTCCGCGTGGTACGCGGAGAATTTCCGCTTTGACTACGAGACCATCTACCCCGTGGAAGGCCTGTATTCCGACTACACGGATGTGTTCGTCGGCCCGGTGGGGCAGGGGTACTTCCCGTACATCTTCCTGCTGACGAGCGAGGGCACGGTGGAGTACGTGAACCTGCTCGAGGGCCTAACGGCGGGCTTCCTCTGCGACGGCGGACCGCTCGGCGGCGTGAAGGGCATTGTTTCGTTCAAGTCCGGCGAGGTCGAGGAGGACTACGGCACGTATCAGACGGTGTTCGCCGTCGACGCATCAGGGGAGAAACACGACCTCTCCGGCGCGGTCAGCGACGCGGACTACACGATCCCGTCGGAATTTCTCGGCGAGTGGACGGCGACCGTGACGCACGACACCGCCGAGCAGGGCAGCTATGACAGCGATTATATTCTGACGCTCACGGATGGCGGCGGCCTCACGGTGCAGGATATCAACAGCGAGGTTGGGATTTACTTTGAGTACACCGGCCAGCTCAACTACCTCGGCACGAACGGCGAGGGCATGGTCTTTGGCTATCACTTGAACGAGAATGCGGGCACGGTGCGCTACGGCGCGTTCACGTTGCTGCGCGGCAGCGACGGCCTGCACGTCAAATCTGTCGCAGGCGAAAACTTCTTCGACGCGCCGAGCGGACGCTACACCGTGTTTGCGAGAGGGTAAAAAGAAAAGCAGGGCCTTTTTTGAGCGCGGAAGGGCCCTGCTTTTTTGCGGCTTTGACGCGCTAAGCAAAATTAGAGGGGGGTACCGCTTTGACCGCGCTCCTGATCCATGCGGTCACACCCCCTTGGCATCTGACGGGAGAAAGAGGCTTTGGCGGCATCCGGAGACCAAGGAGAAAGCCTCTCAAATCGGGGGAAATGCTCTAGTGAAAGGAGAACCTTTCAAAAAAGCAAAGATTTCTTCAAAAAAGTGTTGACAGGTTCTACTCTCTGTGCTATATTATCACTTGTTCCGAGCCGAACGGAACGGTAAAAACAAAACGGCATGGGGGTATAGCTCAGCTGGGAGCCCGGTTGAAGCGGTAAACAACCCCCGCACTAATTGAATAAGAAATTACTCAGCGCACCCCTTATACGGGGGTATAGCTCAGCTGGGAGAGCGCTTGACTGGCAGTCAAGAGGTCAGCGGTTCGATCCCGCTTATCTCCACCAATCGGGTGCGCTGAGTATTCTTAATAAATGCTTGCTTTGAAAAAAGCAAGTTTTTTGTTTTATGTCCGCTTCCCTTTTGAAGCGGGCTTTTTTTATGCGGCGATTGCCGAAATGTCCAGTCCAGCGCTGAACTGCTCAAAGTCAATGTTGAAGTCGATATGCAGCCGATAGTCTCGATACACTTCCACACGCCGGATCAGGCAGCTCACAATCATTTTCTTTGACTCCGTGCTGGCGCTGTCGTACATATCCGCCCATGAAATAATATCGTCATACTGAGCGTTTAAGGCGTCCAGCATGGCCTGTCCCTCGTCGTAGGCCGCCTGCGCCGCCTCCATAGTGTGCTGAACTTCGAGACATTTTGTCTCACAGTCAGAAATCAAAGAACCAAGCAAATCCTGCGAAAAAGCACTTTCGCCCCGGAGAGATTTAATGACCTCTGCCCGGAGCGTATCAAGCTCGGCGGCGACCTTGGCGTAGTCTGATTTTGCACTTTTGAGAAGTGCCTTCCGTTCTTCCATCTTTTCACGGTAGCGGATATTAACGATCTCGCTTTTAGGGATTGCTTTCATCCGCTCAAAAATCTGCCGCACCACCTTATCAATGATACCGTCAAGTATATGCGCCGTGTAGCCCGTTTGCCCGTCACATTCGGTTTGCTTGCGTGTCTTGCCGTAGCAGATATACCGTACACGCTTTACAATGCGGTGAGCATCTTCCTTGCATGGATAAGCCTTGCCGTTGGTGGTGAGCGCCAGCCGGGAGCCACAATGCCCGCAAAAGACATTCCCGGCCAGCAAGGACTGACCACGGGTATTCAGCGGTACACGCCGTTCCTGTTCGGCGGAGTTGGCGCGGGAGGTACGAATGTGCTGTGCGGCCTCAAACAGCTCCGGCGCTATGATCTGCAAATGGGGCAGCGTTTGGGAGCGGCTTTCGCCGCTGCGAAGCACCCCAGTATATGTCAGATTGCAAATGATACCCCGGATGCTGGCGTGATGCCACATTTTACCCGTCCTCGCCCGATAGCCGAGGTTATTTAAGTAGGTGGCGATCCGTTGAGCACCGAAACCCTCATGCACATATTTGTCAAAGATGATCCGTACCACAGCGGCCTCGGCCTCGTTGACAGCCAGTTCAAAAACCTCGTGCTTGCGTTTATTGAAGCGTCCGCTTTTTACAAGGTCATACCCATAGGGAGCAAGACCGCCCTTGAAACCGCCGTCCTCGACAAGCTGGCCGAGAGCGGTTTTTGTGCGAATTGAAGTCTTTTCGCTTTCGCCGTCAGCCTGCCAGAAGCGGATGTAGTTGGTGAGCTTGTCCGTGTGATTATCAAAACGCTGCTCACCCTCCTGCGTACTCCAGACCCGGATGCCGTTCTTAACAAACCATTCCACCACAAAAGGCGTTTCGTCAGCGATACGCCCGATGCGGTCAAACATGAACACAAGCAGAATATCGAATTTTCCCTGTTTGGCTCGTTCCTTGATGATTTGCAGCTTGTCCCGGTTTTCGGCTCTAACTTTATGCCCGGACACGCCGTCCTCCTGCTCCTCGTGAACAATCGTCCAGCCCATTTTTTCACAGAAGCGATGGCACTCTCTGCGCTGCATGGGAATGTCGGCTTGGCTTTTGTCGTTGTAGTCCACCTGCTTGTCGGTGGACACGCGGTATAGGCAATCAACCCGATTACCTGTCATCAGTCTGGTTTCCATCATATTGATCCGTCCTTTCATTTGTCGATGGGTCAATGAAAAAACGCAATCAATACGCGGGGAATATGAAGTTTTCAAGGTACATAGGGACTACCCCCACTGTTATTATCCCTCTGTTCGGGAGGGATTGCAAGGATGTCGCCGGAGCTATTTTTTGCCGTATTGTTGGCAAAGGAAGATAGTAAAATCTGCTTTACATGATGGAGCGCTGCCGCATTTTTGCAGTCTGCAAAGCTGGCGGTGATGGCGTAGCCATCCACAGCAAATGCGGTATGTTGTTTTCTCTGCTGCATAAGGACCTCCTTTTCAATTCTCGGCAACAGGGAAAGGCCAGCGCCTCATAAAAGCACTGGCCTGCAACTTATGACCTTGGGACGAAATGTCCCAAGGTGTTTTTGAAAGGCGGGAGCGCCGCACCCGCTCCTGTTGGCCTGTCATAAGACAGCTCATATTCAATGCGGCGCTCCCTCACAGCGGACAGCGACGATCCGTGACGGAGCATCAACTACTTTGCTGCGGAGAAGTGAAAACTACCTCTCATATACCAAGGACAAAAATCGTGCAAATGGAGATACCCTTAGAGAAATTTTTTCAAATATTTTCTCATGGCCGCCTTGCCGCTTTTGACGGAATGGCGAACGGCGCTCTTGTCCACGCCCTGCTCCCGGGCGATTTGGCGATAGCTCTTGCCGAGGATCAGATGCGCTTCTACCCGGACGCCCTGCACCTCCGGCAGAGAGTTGAGGGCATTCCACAGGTGGACGAACAGTTCCATACGATCCAGAAGCTCCTGCGGCGTCGGCTCGTGCAGGCAGGCCGAGTATTCGATCCCATCGTCACAGTCGAGGGAATACTGCGCCTTGTTGCGGGTCGTGCGCCGCTGATAGGCTGCCTCATACAGCTTGTCCGCCTTCAGCTCGGCGGCCACTTCGTCGGAAACTTCGATGTATTCATCATGGGTGTACCAAGCGTAAAAGTCCTTCAGATTGATGGTCGTCATTTGTATTTCCTCCATTCAGTTCATGTGTGGGTGGGTGAACAGAACGGAGGAACGGCGGGGATCGGCAGCCGGGGCTGGCTACCTTGGGACAAATTGTCCCAAGGTGCGGGCATATAAAAACGCCCGCACAGCATGACGCTATACGGACGCGCGAAATACTATTTTCGCTTATGTACTGACAAATTTCGCATCCATGCCCGGACTGCTCCGACGGAGGGGCTATGCTTTTTTTAGCTGGTGGAGATCATGGACGCTATGAAAAAACAAAATAGACACGGCGATACCTCCTCGGACACCGCCGTATCCTTAAAAAAGGGCGACTTTACCACACCCCCCGTAAATCCAATTTTTCAAAAGGAAAACGGCGGCTTGAAATGCAATATTTCAAAACCGCCGTTCTGCGCCGCAAGGCCGAACGAAAACGGTCTTGTTGTGTATGCCAGCGCAGCTATTATCAAAAGAAAAGAGCCGATAAACCGTGTGCCTCTTGGCTACGGGTTATCGGCTCTGCGTCTGTGCGTCTGGCTCTTTGATAACTGTCATATTGAATTGTGTGACATGAATTAAGGTTTCCTGTTTGCATTTGGGACAAAACAACGGAAAATTTTTTAACTCTGTATCTCCTCGGATTTTGAGCCGTGTTTTGTTTCCGCATACAGGGCAACGTATCCATTCGATTTTGTGCAAGTGGTATTCTCCTTTTTCTATAAGCGGTTACATGAAATTAAATATGCAGTCAAGCGAAACTGTGCGCCGTTCAAACGGTGTTACCTGAAATGTAAAATTACATCAGGTGGTGATGCTATGAAAATTGAGCGGGACGAGCGCAAATTTGACTTTCACGGAATCGGACTTGCCATCAAAAAAGCCCGTGAGCGTGAGGGCATGACGCAAGAGCAGTTAGGTTATATTGTTGACCGTGATCCGCGTACCATTATGTATCACGAAAATGACGGACAGCATCCAAGCCTAAACGCCTTTTACCAAATGGTAACAATGTTCGGTATTTCTGTGGACGAATACTTTTATCCCGATATGGGAGCCGATGAAGCCGCAAAGAAGCGAATCAACATACAACTTAATTCTCTCGACGAAAGTGAGCTGCGGCTCGTTGAGGGGATTATCAATGCAATTATAGAAAACCGTGGAACGGAGGAAGCGTAAGGAAAGCGGCGGTTTTGAAATATGATATTTCAAAACCGCCGCTTGATTTTAGCACGCAAAGTCGTCATCGAATGGCGGTTTCATGTGTTCGGATCAATGTTTTTGTGGTGCAAATCGCCCCATGCAAAAAAGCCTATGGCTGTTTGGGAGTGTGGCATATCAGTCTGTGTTCCCGTCGAGGCCCGTGTTATGATAGTTTTCATATAACCAGTATTTTCCCTCAAACTCAACGACAATGTTATCGCCGTACTGATAAACCGCAGCCCCTACAATATCATCATTTGCTTGGAAATTTTCTTTTGGTTCTTCCGAAGAACTAACTGTGTTTTCGATTTTTCCTAACAAATTGAAAGAACTTTTTTCATCTGCGAAGTTGGGTTGAGAGTCAACGATTTGATAAAGCGTATCATTTACATAGACCATAGGAGCAATATCTCCAGAAATGGGAACCAATGCCTTTAGCAAATCTTCTCCTGTTACACCTAATTGTGCTTCATCGCTTGCAAAAGGAATACGCAGCAGGTATTGTTGGTCTACTTCGTAAAGATATATATAAATGCCTGAGCCAACATCTTGTGTGTCACCTAAAAGAGAAAGAACATCTTCTCTTGTCATGGTCGGTGTTAGTTCTTTAATTTGCTCAGATGTTACCTGCGTCGGTGTATCGAGCGGTTCTTTGTTTTCTGGTATTAGACTAAGGATTTCTTCAGTCAACGGGTTACTTTCTCCTGCGTCAATCGTTTTTGCAGCTTCTTTTATTTCTTTATGAGAATAGTCGCTCAAATCTTCAACAGCAATGCCGAGAGAATTGAGATAATCAACCGCTGCATTATATTGAATTATATCAACAGCAAATGCGGTCAATGGTATCATCAAGCACACGCAAGCTGCAATAGCTCCCCATCTAAACCAGCGTTTGGATTTGGGACGCTTGTACGCTTTTGCGTCCTGCACAGCTTTTTCATTGATTCCGCCGATGGCATCAAGAATCTTCTCATTTGTCATTACAAAAACGCCTCTCTTTCTAAAATAGATTGTAGTTTCTGTCTCTGCCTATGTAATATCATTTTCACCTTGCTCTGCGAAAAGCCAAACTGCTCGGCAATCGCTGAAATTGGGTCAAGATACCAATAGCGGCAGATAAAAACTCGTCGCTCCATAAGGGGCAAACTCATTACAAAATCATTGATTATCTTTTCCAATGTTGCGGCTTCTACTTCGCGTTCTACGCTATGGTCGGACGGAACACAGTCCGCCAATTCATCAAGTGCCAACACAATTTCGCCGCCGCCACGCTTATCTGCGGTACGCCCCCGCCACTTATCAATGGATACTCTGCGGGTGATTTTCCCCAAGAATGTAGAGAGCGTGGTCGGACGGTGCGGCGGCATATTATGCCAAGCATCAAGGTAGGTGTCATTCACACTTTCATCCGCGTCCTCTGCATTTGAAAGAATATTATAGGCGATGGAGTAGCAGTATTTTCCGTACTTTTCTGAGGTTTCTGTGATTGCATCTTCTGAGCGCGCCCAATAGAGATCAACAATACGATTGTCCTCCATCCTCATTCCTCCTCTCGTTGTGATAGAGCCTCTTCACCTATCTACTCGATAAATTTTCGTTTTGGTCACAGGTTTTTTCGATTTTTCTTTGGGACAAATCGTCCCAAGATAAATGCACAAACATATTTTATTTTATCAGCGTCGTCTTGGAATCTCAACCGTGGAACGGAGGGAGCGTAAGGAACGGCGCTGCCTCCGTTTTTTCATGGGGTTTCCGGGGTACGCACTAACGGCAAGCAGGGCAAGTGTAGCCACACTTGCTATTTTTGCAATCCTGCGGGCTGCAAAAACGCTTGTTGGGGAGCCACCCCAAACCCGGCTTTGGGACATTTTGTCCCAAAGTAATCTGTCTGCGTCACCGTTCGCTATCGCTCCTGTTCCTTTTTGCGCTGGCCGTCTGTGACACCCAGCAGATGGTCGATGTTGGCCTTGACCGCCACGGCCTGCCGCATTTCCTCCTGCGCCGAGCGGTACTCGGTATAGAGCGCCTTTTTCCGCGCCGCCAGTTGGCGGCGTTTTTCTTTTAGCTCTGCCATCTTGGGCAGCTTCTCACCGCCCAGCAGCTCTCCCATCATGGCCTTGGCTGCCCGGTAGTCCGCCAGCTCCGCCTCATGCTCGGCAAGGTATTTCCGGCTGTACTTGGCGGCCTTGTACCCGTCAAAGACGGGGCGGGTCTTGGCGTACCGCACTACGGCTCCCATTAGCTCGGAGGTTGCGGACAGGTCAGCCTCCGTCCGCCGGAGCTGCTCGGTCAGGGCATGAAAACGGGAAACGGCATCCTCGGCCTTGGCGGAGAGCTGGTCATACTCGGTGATATTCTGCTCCTGCATGAATTGAAGTGCCGCCGCCATCTGTTTAAGGTTATAGACCTTTGCCCACCGTGCATAGGCCGCCCCCTTGCCGGAGCGCAACCGCTCCTGTATATCCACGATCAGATTGACACGGCGAGGGGGCGCAGGCACAGAAACAGGCTGTTCCGGGATCGGGCGCTCCCCGGCGATGACGGCCTTGATGTCCTCGGGATCGTAGTCGTCCCCGAGGGTGGACGCCCGCAGCCGGGTCGCCCGCTCCTGCCCCGGAACAAGAAAAGAAATTGTACCGCCGCGCCCATGCTTGACCGTGTAGCCGGACGCCTCCATGAGCCGGAGGAAAGCGTCAAAATCGGCAGGGCGTTTTGCGAGAGCTTCATTGATGGCAAGCCGCAGCTGCTCCTTGTATGAGGGCTGCCGCG
>ERZ832317.2493-NODE-2493-length-21052-cov-16.065676_pt1 | contig 21052 bp, 19 predicted proteins | sample MGYA00519695_ERZ832317 | MGnify/ENA primary metagenome ERZ832317 (study PRJEB31850, sample SAMEA3708726) | human gut metagenome | biome: human gut; feature: human-associated habitat; material: faeces | place: China | collected 2014 ...
GTTTCCATACGATTTTCATAACTTCAAATTCAGCTTCAGAAATCTGTGGTAAATCGCTCATTTCAAATCCCTCCTTAAATCTTACGGGTGTAATAAATATATTATAGACGTTATTTATGTGGTTGTCAATTTCAGAAAAAACATATTGACTTGAAATCTTACCTGTGTAATAATTGAAATATTACAAGAGTAAGATTTGGAGATGGCAACAAAAAGAAAAGAACCAGAATCACAACGGATTAGCTGGTTCCTTTACTCGTTTGAATTACCTCTTTTATGTATGAGTGCTAAGAGGTATTCAATTGCTGGAAGAATCTCGGCTGCCTCTTGCTCATCATATTCATGTAGCATCAATAACAGTTTTTGTTTTTTCACCCCTTCCGTAGCAGTGTCAGGGTGGAAAATAAGGTCTGCAGGAATGTGTAAATAAGCGATGATCTGGCACAATACTTCGAACTTGGGATTACCACGGTCGTTTTCAATATTTAGTATTGTACGCTCATCACAACTTATTTGTTCAGCTAATGCTGCTTGAGATAGATGGGCTTCTTCTCTGGCAGCCCGGACTACCTTCGCAAGATTTTTTACATAGTCATGCATTACAATTCACCTCAGTGCTAGTTTACACTACAGGGTATCCATCGAAGATTTGAACATCCGCAAGGGTCCGGGAACAGACTATGATAAAACAGGTAAGTATACCGGAAAAGGTGCTTTCACTATTGTGGAAGAAGCAGAAGGAGAAGGTGCGAGCCTTTGGGGACTTTTGAAATCTTATCAGAAAAATCGTGACGGATGGATTTCACTGGATTATACCGAGAGGGTTTAGAAGCAAGCCGGACAGAGAGAACAGGTTTCTGTCCGGCTGCTTTTTTCGGCTCCTGACAAGTTTGGACAGAGTGGAAAAAAGAGAGGGTGAAACCGTAGAATTGCTTGACTTTACAGGGGGTTAGAGTGATTTATATACTACCAAAAACGAAAGGAGTACTTATTTATTGAATATTGCGGAACAGACAGTAGTTGAGGAGGTGATTCGAAATGGCAAGAAGTATTACAGTTATACCAGCAAAGCAAATTTCGACTGCGGAATCAGGAACAGCACAGGCAGTGCAGAAGTTGAGGATGGCAGCGTATTGCAGAGTGTCAACCGACCAAGAAGAACAGTTATTAAGTTATGAGAATCAGGTCAATTATTACACAAATTATATCAGTGAAAATCCTCTCTATGAATATGCAGGAACTTATGCGGATGAAGGTATTTCGGGAACCAACACCAAAAAGAGAGATGAGTTCAATCGTATGATTGCTGATTGCAGGGCGGGAAAAATTAACATGATCATTACCAAGTCCATTTCCCGATTCGCAAGAAATACGCTGGACTGCCTGAATTATGTGCGAGAGTTGAAGGACTTGGGGATAGGGATTATTTTTGAAAAGGAAAATATCAATACTCTCGATGCAAAGGGCGAAGTGCTGCTTACCATTCTTTCTTCACTGGCACAGGACGAGAGCCGATCCATTTCAGAAAACTGCACATGGGGAATCCGCAGAAGGTTTGAAACCGGAAAACACAAAATGAGTACAAAGCGTTTTCTTGGCTACGACACGGATGAGAATGGCAAAAGCAATATTGGACTTATTAGAAAAGGCAATAGAAATTCAAGAGGATAACCGGTATTGCTCAGAAGAAACTTTGCATTCTATTATTTGCCCAATGCGGTATACGTCTGATGAAATTGAGTTTGAGGAGATGAATCTCTGGATTATAGATGATAGGTTAGCATATCATACCTTTTTGGCATCTGATAAGTTGATGAAGTCATTGCCAGTATTAGATACGTCGGTCGAAAAGCGTATGGACATTGCTGTTTTTGATCAAGCATTTTCATTTTCTGATAATCAGGATTTTTTTAATTCAATATCTATTGTTGAATTTAAAAAGCCGAATAGAAATGATTTAAAAGATGATGATAAAAATCCGATTAATCAAGTGCTTGGATATGTTAAAAACATAAAAGAGGGAAAAGCAAAACGTCCAAATGGCAGACCATTTGTAAATGTAAGTAATACAGCTTTTTATTGTTATGTGATTGCTGACTTGACAGATTCCATGAGAGAGGATGCAGTAAATGCTAGTCTTATATTGACTCCGGATGGAGATGGTTACTTTGGATATAATCAGACAAGAGGTGCTTATATTGAAGTAATATCTTATGATAAATTAGTAAGAGATGCTAAACAGAGGAATCAAATTCTTTTTGACAAATTGTTTAATCCGAAAGTAAATGAGGTTTTAAATTCCAAGTTGTTAAACGAATAGGGTTAATGTATAGTCATGGTGCCAATTAGACATTTCTAATTGGCACTACCCATTTAAAAGAAAAAGAACATTTAGAAGGCGGAAGAATTGAAGGTGAAAATATCAAAGCAAAGTTGCAGACAGGAGAGTTTGGTTTAGATATGGCAGAGTATATGGGCGAATATAAAATAATAAGAAGGATGGATGGTGGTGGGAATGCCAACGTTTTTGTTGCGGAGAATTAAGAAGTAATGCGGTAAGGTTAAATTTTTTGTTATGTTTATTTGTATAGCAATCCTTTTGGTGCACTAAATTTAATAATAGGGAACTTTTGTGACAAACAACATGCCAAAAAGTTCCCTAAATAATTCTTGATAATTAGGGAACTTTTTAATATAATATATAGCATAAAAGTTCCCTAAAAAGAGAGAGGTGAAATGAATGGGAGCAAATTATTCAGAAATTCAAGAATTATTACAGCAAAAAGCGGATATACAGGCGAGGCTTAATCTGATGCCATATGATGGAAATCCGGAAATTAAGGAATCAAATGGTTCAAAATACTTGTATATGCGTAAGCGAGTAGCAGGTAAATTGACCTCTACTTATGTAGATGTATATTCAGATGAACTATATCAGTTGCTTTTGCGTAATGCCAAGGAACGCAAAGATTTAAATAAAGCCATTCGTAAAATCAATAAAGATTTAGCGGCACTTGGTTACGAAGATAAAGAACTTTCAGCGAGAGTATTACAAAATTTGGATTTTGCCAGAGCAAATTTGAAAGCGAACATTTATGATCAGGCAGTGTTAGAAGGTGTCGCAACGACATTTCCGCAAACGGAGGATATTATCGAGAATGGACAAGTCCATGGGGTATCGGCTACGGATGTGCAGAAGATTCTTAATTTGAAACACGCCTGGGAATTTATCTTAGATAGAGATGTGATTCAGAGTGAAAGTAATTATCATATGCTTTGTCATATTGCAAAGTTGGTTAATGAAGGTTTCTTTTATGATGGAGGTCGTATTCGTGGTATTCCTGTGCAGATAGGCGGAACAAGCTATGTACCACCATTACCTATTGAAACAGTGGTTATCGAGCGAATAGATGAAATTAGAAGTCAGGATAAAGAGCCAATAGAGATAGCGATTGAGTTATGTATGTACTGTATGAAAACGCAGGTGTTCAAAGATGGAAATAAGCGAGCATCGGTTATTTTTGCCAATCATTATCTGATTGCACAAGGTATGGGATTTTTAGTTATACCGGAAAAGGATGTACCGGAATTTAAGAAGTTATTGGTGCAATATTATGAAGGTGAGCCACTAGAGGTCATTGGCGCATTCTTAAAAGAGCGTTGTTGGAAGAATTTTTAGAATGTTATTGAAACGTAAAGTGGACATTGAAACTGCAAAAGCGGACATTGAGGGTGTTAACTCTCTTCATAAAACCGCCCAAAACAAATCTGCGGACCGATATATTACCAAATCCGACAGCAGTATTGCACTGTTTTTGCATTATAATGGTGCTAGAAAATATCGGCGCACCCGTCACACGTCAGTCAAGTCAAACGGTCTGTACGCCAAATTTAGACAGTAGCATTGATTAAACATGGCAAAATAACAAAGGGTGTAAAAAGCAAGTGTTTATGCGGGTCCGCGGGATGTTGAGGTCTGAAATAATGATACCGCATGTTGAAACAGTCTGCCTTCTGTCGAGAAAAGCCCAATAAATCAAAGGCTTCTGCGCTTTCGGAAGAAAAATGGATGTGTGTTTCTGTTTCCGCAGAGTGATGATATAATCGGAGGTTTACCACAGGGGATAGGCTCCTGGAACAGGAGATATACATTTTGGCGAAAGGATACTTTTTCGCAAACAATCCAGTTGCATCCAAAGTAATTCGCGGAGAGCGTAGTGAGGCATTTGCAGGGAAAGTATGGCGGAGTAGCATGGGAATTGACCGAAAACATGGCAGGGCAGTGAGTGATACAAGGTAAAAGGAATTATCGTAGAAATGTTATATATAATAAAAATAAAAGACAGAAATAGTTGTTGTTAATAGTTAGGCATGTTATAATAAATTTAAGCAGAAAGAGGTGATTGTATGTTAGCAGCAAAACCACAGACGGTTGTAGAAACACCAGATACCGCAAAACTGGAATTGTATAGATTAATTGGTGAGGGCTATAAGGCAATGCAGGATGGCAGAACCAGTACAATCGAAGAAGTACGAGAGAAAATAAATAAAAGGAGAACAGAGCGTGGCTAGTGTAGTATTTACAGAACCGGCTGAATATGACTTGATGGATATAGAGTATTATATTTATGTAGATCTTAGTAATCCACATATTTTATTACTATCATCAAAGTACGGATATAGTATACATAATCAGAATTTTATATAATAAAGTTGATTAGCAAGGTATATTGTTGCAATAAGAGAATAAATGGTTTAGTTAAGCCTCCATATCTGTTACGGATATGGGGGCATATATTTTATACAATAATCGAGAGATGAAAAAGGATGATAAGCGTTTTATACAGGCTACAGCCCATGTAAGGAAGTGTGTTTAAAAGGAAATCGAAAGATTGCTCTTGATCAAAATATTAGAAAATAGAGCATAATAAAAAAGGAAAGATACAGAGGAATAGTTATGGGGGATATTACTTGTATAATTCATAAAATGGCGGTATTTATAGTAATAATGATGTTTTCAGTTTGTCTATTATTTGTTGCGATGACTTCTGTAGTGTATATAGTGGGATATGTTTATTATTGATGAAGTAGAACATAATGATTTTATAACACCGGAGTTGTTAAAATACATAAAAGATAGTAAATTTGCTGTTGTGTATTTGTCGCATCAAAATAATGGAGCGTATTTGAAGAAGGTACGTGATGGGCTGGGAAAATCAGTAATTCAGTTATGTAAAAAAGATGTGCGACTATATTTTGACATAGCACAAGAAAAAACAATTATGTGGGAGAGTGAAGAAGAAATTCCAGAAGGATGAAAAAATAAAGTAATAGCAACGGTTAATAACGGAAGCAGGCAGAAGATTGCGGAAGAATTGGAAATCAGCCCTACAACACTGTGGACAAAAATGAAAAAAGGCATTGCAGAGTGAGCATTGCAAAGTGTCTCTGTTGCATGCCTGTAAGGAGAAAAAGATGGATGTAATGGTTTTGATCGATTCGTTTAAGGGGAGTATGACTTCCATGGAAGCGGGTAATGCGGCGCGTGACGGGGTGCTGCGCGTCTATCCGCATGCCAATGTGACGGTCCGCCCCCTGGCAGACGGAGGAGAGGGCACAACAGATGCCCTGATAGAGGGGCTGGGCGGAAGGAAAGTGGAACTGTCTGTGACGGGACCGATGGGAAGCCGGGTAAAAGCTTACTACGGAATCCTTGCGGATGAAAAGACGGCGGTTATGGAGATGGCGCAGGCCGCAGGTATTACACTTGTGGAGGAGGCGCAGAGAAATCCGGGAAAAGCCACCACCTATGGAGTGGGCGAGATGATACGGGATGCCGTTTCGCGCGGATGCCGCAAATTCATCATTGGAATCGGCGGAAGTGCAACAAATGACGGCGGAACCGGAATGCTTAGAGCGCTTGGTGTGAAGTTTCTGACCAAGGATGGAAAGGAAGCCGGAGAGGGAGCGGATGCGCTTGGAAAAATACATTTCGTTTCTCTGGAACATCTGATGCCGGAACTGAAAGAATGTGATTTTCAGATTGCATGTGATGTCACGAATCCGCTCTGCGGAGAAAAAGGGGCGACCTATATTTATGGAAAGCAGAAGGGCATACGGGAAGAGGAAATGCCGCGTATCGACGCGGATATGAAGCATTACGCCGCGATCACTGCCGAGCGAATCGACGTTGACTATGCAGACCGGGAGGGAGCGGGGGCAGCCGGTGGCATGGGATATGCCTTTATCAGTTATCTTGGGGCGAGACTGGTTCCGGGAATCGAACTGATATTAGACGTAATTCATTTTGAGGAGGAGGCAAAGAAAGCGCAGATTGTGCTCACCGGAGAGGGACGGCTGGATCTTCAGACAGCAATGGGAAAAGCGCCCGTGGGGGTTGCGAGGGCGGCCAAGAAGTACGGCTGTAAAGTGATTGCGTTCGCCGGTTCGGTCACAAAAGAAGCGGCGGCGTGCAATGACAACGGCATCGACGCATTTTTCCCGATCGTGCGCGGGGTGTGCACGTTAGAGGAGGCCATGCAGCGGGAAAAAGCCATGGCGAATCTTACTGATTCCGTGGAACAGGTATTTCGTCTGCTATAATATCAACTACTCTACAGGATGATTTAGAAGAACGATTATCTCAAAAATCTGGAATGAAAGAGCAGGTGATACGGGAAATAGATCTGGATAAACGGTTCAAAAAGAAATGTTGGGGCAATCAGGCCCTCACCCCTTGCAGTGCTCTCTGCGGTATCCCGTCGGTGACATGCCGGTCTCCTTCTGAAAGCTGGAGAAAAAGAAGCTCCGGCTGCCGAAGGACAGTTCATCGCTGATGTCCTGAATACTCATACGCGTACCCGATAGAAGAAGCTTTGCTTCTTCTATTTTTTTTCGGCGGATATAGGCATTCACGCTTAGACCCGTCACTTCCTTGAACTTGTGGGAAAAATAATATTCCGTGTAGCCGAGCCGGTCAGAGAGCAGAGAGATCGAGAGCGGTTCACGGATGTGCAGACTGATGTAGTCGCAGATGTTCTGAATCTGTCTGGAATGTGCATTCGTCTCCTTCGCGGCGCGGACACGTTGGACGTAGTCGTCGAGAAATTCGCGGCTTAAATTGTTCGTGGCGGCAGTCGTTTTACATTCCTCGATGCGCCCGGCATAGTAATCGTTTAAGGTGTATGCGATGGAGGGATTCAGACCGCCATCGATCGCAGCGCGGCTGCACAGGGTTAGGAGCACCAGCAGATTATTTTTGCTCATGCGGAGTGAATCGCCGATCTCGGCCTTGACGCCGGAGCTTAAGGTCATGGATTTTGCAAGAGCCTTTTTGTATTCCGGATTTCCCTCGCGGATCATGGAGAGAAATGTCTGCTCCGCCATCCAGATGCCCGGATGCTCCCCGGAGAGAAGCGGCGAGTCATCCGGAACGCCTGTCGTGCTGTGTGAGGTAAAAGAGATCAGATCCGCGGTGATCCGCTCGCCGGTAATGGCGCAGTGGAACATGATGGCGTAGGAGAGCAGCACGGAAGACGGAATGATCGGCACACTCTCGATCTGCTTTACAATTTTGGAACGCAGCTTGACGGTCAGCTGGTAGGAATCCAGCTTTTTCCGCAGAACCAGATGCGAGTTGCTTCCGGTAAAAGCAGGACCGATGATGTGGATCTGCTGCAGCGCAAAGCCCTGATACTCAAAACCGGCGATCCAGAGAAGCCCGAACTCGGTGTCCAAGATCAGCGGCATGCGGTTCCCGGATTCGATATGCGCGAGCACGAGAGAGGAGAAACCCAGCATGGAGATAATGTCCGGCAGCATGAGTTCTGCCGGACAGTCTGTCTCGATCAACTCAAACTCCGGGCTGTAGTGCCAGAGATGAAGTGGGTATTCACATTGAACCATTTCCTGAAAAAAAGAGAGACGTTCTTTGATGTCCATGCGGGTATTCCTTTCTTTAGCGGTTCCAGCTTCCGAGGAAACGCAGGCTTTCCTTCGGATGTCTTGTCTGTGTGCTGCGGTCGACCGCAATCAGTCCAAAAGTCATCGAGTAGCCTTTCTGCCATTCAAAATTATCCAGAAGGCTCCAGTGAAAATAACTTTTTACAGGGAGACCATCGCGGATGCAGGCAGCGACGCCGTTAAGTGCGGCATCGATAAAAGCGACGCGCCTAGTGTCATCGGAAGTTGCAATTCCGTTTTCAGTGACATACAGGTCACCGTGAAAATCTTCTGCCACCCTGCGCAGAACATGCTCTAAAGCTTCCGGGTAAAACTCATAATTCATCTGGGTCAGTTCGGCACCCTCCGGATTCGGAAGCTGACCGTCCGGACCGATCAGGGAGCAGGTATAATTCTGCACGCCTAAGAAATCATCCTCCTTAATATAAGGGAGATAGTGTAAAAATTCTTCATCCCACTCAGAGGCTGCGCGCGCCTCGCCGCCCGCCTGCGGCTGAATGTCGTGCAGGCTTAAGGTCAGACCGACTTTAATGTCCGGATAGAGCGCTTTGATTTCTTTTCTGGCGAGCTCATGTGCTTTCATGATGAGAAGATCGCCCTCTCTGGTGCGCATGGAGGTAAAGTTTTCTACTTTTTCCACGCCGAAGACTTCCATATTTTCAAGGGCGGTTGCCTTTTGATTTTCCATCATTTTCTCAAGATTGATGCCGACCTGCACCGTACCGTCCGCGCTGTCGCCGCTCCTTGGCGCTGTCTGTGCTGCCTGCATCTGCGCCATCATCTGCCGCTTGTAGCGCTCGGCGATTGCGGCGACCTGAATGCCCATATTTGCCTCGTTGATGGTGCATACATAGTGCAGTTCGCTGCCGAGTTCTTCCATAATATAATGAACATAGCGGGCAAAGTCGGCAGGCGTAGTCGAAGCTTCCCATCCGCCTTTGGTCATCAGCCATTTCGGGCTGGAAAAATGATGCAGGGTAACAAACGGTTCCACACCGTATTTTTTGCAGCAGGCAATGACGTCGTGGTAATGTGCGACGGCCCCTGCATCAAACACGCCTTCCTCCGGCTCGATGCGCGCCCATTCGATCGAAAAACGATAGGCGTTTAAGCCGGCATCGGACAGAAGTTTAATATCTTCCTCATAGCGGTGGTAGTGATCGACCGCGTCTAAAGACGGCTCCAGAAAGCTGGTGTGCTTCATATGCTCCATCGCCCATAAGTCGCTGTGGATATTGTTCCCTTCTACCTGATGGGCGGCTGTGGCAGCCCCGATCAAAAAATGTTCCGGTAATCTCATAAAATCCTCCATTCTGCAGTGAAAAAATACAGCGTCAGCCGTATTTTTCCTGTGCATCTCTTGTAATCTGATGTTACTATATAAGATTTTATAAAACCCGGAGTTTACAAAATCGTGAAAATGTTAGAAAAATAGCAATACATCATTTAATAACATGAATTTTAGTACATAACAACGAATTTGTAAACACAGAAAGGAAAAAGACCGGCTAGAATAAAGCCATAGAAAAACAGAGGCCGCAGATATAGCAGACATATGGAAGCGGCAAAATACGGAAAAGGCTGGAGGGTACAAAAATGTTTGGAAAGAAAAAAGAACAGCCGGTGGAGACAAACGGCATTGTCTACCGCCGCGCGAAGACATGGAGGGTAGCGCTTGCGGGATGCAGTTCCGGAATCGGAATGTGCTTTTATGTGCTGCTTGGACTGGCAAGCTATGTGGCAAACGCAGGGTATGGCATAGCAACAGCGGTGGTTGGCATTATCCTGACTGCAACAAGAATCTTGGACGGCGTCACAGATCCCATCATTGCGATCATCATCGATAAGATGAACACGCGGTTCGGAAAGATCAGGATTCTGATGGTGGCAGGATGGCTGATCGAGTCACTGGCAGTCCTGATCATGTACTGCTGGGCGAGTGGAAAGGGACATGGAATCGTGCTGTTCGTGCTGCTCTACTGCCTGTATGTGATCGGCTATACGATGTGCAACGTCACAGCGCAGATCGTTCCGGCGATGCTTACGAACGACCCGAAGCAGCGCCCGATGGTAGGCGTCTGGAGTACAGCTTATAACTATCTGGTGCCGATGATTCTTAACATCGTGATTACGGTGATATTGCTCCCAAAATATGGAAATGTCTATTCGGTAGAGATGCTTGCAGCATCCTGCATCGTCTGCGTGGCAGTATCGGGTGTGGGATTACTTCTCTGCTGCATCGCGGTATCGGATATCGATAAACCGGAAAATTTTGTGGGCGTGGCGAGCAAGAAGAAGGCGGAGCCGGTAAAAGTAAAAGATATGTGGGAGCTGGTCAAATCCAACCGTGCGCTGCAGACGTTCATCGTTGCGGCAAGTTCGGATAAGATCGCGAGCCAGACGGCAAGCCAGGCGGTTGTGACGACGATGCTGTTCGGAATTATTATCGGCAATATGCAGCTTGGGACAATCTTAAGTGTAATCGGTATGCTTCCTTCGATCATCTTCGCGTTTATCGGGGCGAAATACGCAGGAAAGCACGGAAATAAAGAGGCGATGGTGACGTGGACGTATGTGTGCATCACCGTGGCGGCGGTGCTTGTGGTATTGTTTATTTTCATTGATCCGACCCTGATTGCGACGACGCTTCCAATGATGATTGTATATGTATTATTGACCCTGGTGTTAAATGGTGCAAAAATGTGCGTGACGATGTCAAGCAATGCGATGATGGCGGACATCATTGATTACGAGTTAGACCGCAGTGGTAAATTCATTCCGGCAGCAGTGACAGGTACATACAGCTTTATTGACAAGTTAGTATCCTCGTTTTCTGCAGCGATTGCAACCGGTCTGGTGGCATTGATCGGCTACAGGCACACGATGCCACAGCCGACCGACCCGTCCACACCGGCAATCTTCTGGATGACGATGAGCATGTATTTCGGACTCCCGCTGATTGGCTGGGTATGTACGCTCTGCGCAATGCGCGAGACGCCGCTCTCCAAAGAGAAGATGGAGGAAGTACAGAAGAGCATTCAGGAGAAAAAACAGGCAGAAGTGGAAAAAGTGATTGAGGAAATGAAATAGAGAGAAGAAAAGAGAGGGAAAACGGAATAGATGAGAAATACAATAGTGCTGGAAAAAGACTGGACATTTTATAAAAATCCACAGAGTGAAAGCGGGGAAGCGGTGACGCTCCCGCACACCTGGAACGCGGTTGACGGGCAGGACGGCGGAAACGATTATTATCGCGGAACCTGCAAATATGTGCGTCATTTTGCAAAACCGGAACTGGAAAAGGGAGGAAGAGCGTATCTGGAATTTAACGGCGCAGCGATGACGGCGGATGTTGTGGTCAACGGAACGAAGCTGTTCCACCACGAGGGCGGATTTTCTACATTCCGGGTAGATGTGACGGAGCAGTTGACAGAGGACAATCTGTTAGAAGTATATGTGGATAACTCTGACAACACAAAGGTGTATCCGCAGAAAGCCGATTTTACTTTTTACGGCGGGCTGTACCGCATGGTAAAGCTGGTGACGGTGCCTAAAGTGCATTTTGTGATGGACTATGCAGGCGGAAACGGCATGAAAGTGACGCCGGAGGTGACGATTCTGGACGCCGCAGAGAAACAGGCGGACGCAGACGTGACGGTGGAACTGTGGATGACGGGGGAAGCACCGGACGTGACGGTCACCGTGGCGGGAGAGACACAGACGGTTCCCGTGGAAAACGGTTATGCAAAAGCCGTGTTTGCGCTTAAAAATGTGCATCTCTGGGACGGTGTGGAGGATCCGTATCTGTATACGGTAAAAGCAGAACTTCCGGGCGGTGATGTCGTGGAGCGGACGTTTGGCTGCCGCAACTTTAAGATGGATCCCAAAGAGGGCTTTTTCTTAAACGGACGATCTTATCCGCTGCGCGGCGTGAGCCGTCATCAGGATCGTGCGGGCGCGGGCAATGCGCTGACATACGAGATGCACCGGGAGGATATGGCGATTGTAAGAGAGCTTGGTGCCAACACGATCCGCCTGGCACATTATCAGCACGCGCAGGAGTTCTACGATCTCTGCGATGAGAACGGAATCATTGTGTGGGCGGAAATTCCGTATATCACGATGCACATGACGGACGGCACCGAAAATACGTTAAGCCAGATGAAGGAGCTGATCGTGCAGAACTATCATCATCCGTCGATTGTCTGCTGGGGACTTTCTAATGAGATCACGGCAGCAAGCGCGGTGAACGAAGAACTGCTGGAGAATCACCGTAGATTAAATGATCTGTGTCATGAACTGGATAAGACGCGTCCGACGGTTATGGCGGATGTCTTTATGTTAGAGACGGACAGCCCGATGCTGGAGATACCGGATATGAACAGCTACAATCTCTACTTTGGCTGGTACATCGGGGAACTGGAACAGAACGACAGCTTTTTCGACGAATATCACAGCACTTACCCCGACCGGGTGATCGGACTCTCCGAATACGGCGCGGACGCGAATCCGGCGTACCACAGTGCGAATCCGGAGCGGGGCGATTACACGGAGGAATATCAGTGCGTTTACCACGAGCATATGGCAAAAATGATCGAGGAGCGCCCGTATCTGTGGGCAACGCATGTGTGGAATCTGTTTGATTTCGCTGCGGACGGGCGCGACGAGGGTGGCAAGCACGGCGAGAACCAGAAAGGGCTTGTGACGATGGACCGCAGGATCAAAAAGGATGCGTTCTATGTATACAAGGCATACTGGAGCAAAGCCCCATTTGTGCATCTCTGCGGCAGCAGATACACAGACCGTGCGGAGGATGTGACGGAGATCAAAGTGTACTCCAACCAGAAGAAGGTCTCGCTCTTTGTGGACGGAGCAGAGAAAGAGACGAAAGAAGGTGCACGCATCTTCAGATTCCGGGTGCCGATTACGGGAACGCACACGATCCGGGCAGTGTCCGGGGACTGCACCGATGAGATTACAGTGAGAAAAGTGGACACACCGAATCCGGATTACATTTTTAACAAGCAGGGCGACGTGGTCAACTGGTTTGACAAAGAAGATTTTAAAGCCGACCACTATTCGATTTCCGATACGCTGGGAGAACTGGCGAAAAATGAGATGGCAAACGCCATTGTGCAGCGCCTGATGGCACAGGCTTCCGCAAGCCGCGGCGATGTGGCGGAGAGCGTGAAGGACAATCCGGCGTTGCAGCGGATGATGCAGCGCATGACACTGGCAAGTCTCTTAAAGCAGGCGGGAGACGCTGTGAGCGAGGAGCAGATGAAAGCGTTAAACGACGCATTGCAGAAAATTCCAAAGAACTAAGGAATAGGAAGTAAGGAGCGCAGAGGGATGAAAAAAGCAGTACAGCAGATCATGCTTGGAACAGTAACGAAAAATGAAAAGCAGACGGCAGAGACGCTGCGGCGGATCAAGGCGGCAGGCTACGATGGAATCGAACTGAACGGTTTTATGGTGAAACCGACCTCTTTTCTGGTGCGGATGCTCACGAAGGCGGCGGGGATGCCGGTCGGAAAAGGCGGCAGCTATGACTGGAATGCCCTTGTAAAAGAAGCGGGACTTTGTGTGACGAGCATCCATGAAGATCTTGGAACGATCAGACGGGAGCCGGAGACGGTTGCAAAAGAGGCAGAAGCCTTCGGCACAAAATATGTTGTCATCACGGGAATGTACCGCTTTGATTACGCGGATAAAGCCGCGGTGCAGGGGCTGTGCCGGGATCTGAATACCTCCGGAAAAATTTTGAAAGAGGCGGGCATTGAGCTTTTGTACCACAATCATAACTGTGAATTTCTGCACGTTGAGCCGCAGAAAACGGCGTATGATCTGCTCCTTTCGGAGACAGATCCGGAATATGTCAACTTTGAGCTGGATTCCTACTGGCCGACGGAGGCGGGCGTGGACGCGCTCGCCCTGATGAAAAAACTGGACACGAGAATGAAACTCTATCATATCAATGACCGCGGCACGCGGCTTTTGAAGCCTGCCATGACGCCGATCTTAAAATCGGACAGCATGGAGCTTGGCTGCGGCAATATGAGTCTGGATGCATTCATTGCACAGGCAAAGAACGTGAATGTGGATGCCGTGATTTTAGAAAGCCATAAAAACTGGGTGGACAACTCTCCACTACGGTCGCTGGAGGTAAGCGCACAGTTTTTAAACGCACGGATCTGACAGAGCGGGAGATGGCAGAACAAGGATGGAAATGCAGATGGAAGAATTAAGAAAACAGTGGATCACTTCAGAAAAAGAATACCGGGAGGGCGAGGTTTTTGTATACCGGCAGAAATTTACAGCTTCACAGGTCAAAAAAGCCGTGTTTTACGGCACAGCCCTCGGCGTGTATGAAGCAGAATTAAACGGCACGAAGATCGGGAGGCAGATGTTTGCGCCGGGATTTTCCTACTATCCGAGACGTGTGCTCTATCAGACACACGAGGTTACGGAGCTGTTGCGGGAAGGGGAAAATACGCTGACGGTCTATCTCGGACAGGGGTGGTACTGCGGGCGTTTTCTCTGTGAAAATCAGACGCAGATATACGGAGAGCAGCCGGCGGTCGCATGGATTCTGGAACTGGAGGATGCGGCGGGAAGCAGAAAGATCGTCTCCGATGAGACGGTGGAGGAACTGGAATCCCCGTATGAATATGCAGGAGAGTACGATGGTGAGATTTATTTTGCAGACGGAAGAGAGAACGTGACCGGTCATGCGGCCGCCTACACAAAGGAGACGCCGTTCGCACTGGAGCCGACACTTACGGAGGTGCGCCTGCAGGATGAGATGTCGGTGCGGGAGACAACGGTGCAGGGAGATGTGACGATCCTTGATTTTGGGCAGAATTTTGCCGGAATTGTAGAAATAGATCCTTCTTTTTTGAAAAATGAGACAATTACGATCCGGCACGGGGAGATCTTAAATGCCGACGGCAGCCTGTACACCGCAAATCTGCGCAAAGCAAAGGCGACGATCGTCTACCATGCAGGTGCGGAGAAGAAAAAATACCGCCCGCGCTTTACTTATATGGGATTTCGTTATATGGAACTTTCCGGTGCGGCATATCAGCCGGGGATGATCAGGGCATACGCACTTCACACAGAGATGAAGCGTACCGGATATTTTTCCTGCGAAAATCCGCTGGTGCAGAAGCTCTATGAGAACCAGGTCTGGGGACAGAAATCCAACTATGTGGAAGTGCCGACCGACTGCCCGCAGCGGGATGAGCGCATGGGCTATACCGGGGACGGGCAGGTATTTGCACTGACAGGGGCTTATAATTTTAATACGGATGCGTTCTGGAAAAATTTTCTGCGGGATCTGGAGCTGGGGCAGCTTGACAACACCGAGGGATATGTGTGCGCCACGGTGCCGCAGACAGGACCTGCCGGGATCGGATTTATCAGCATGCTGGGCTGGGGCAATGCGGTCACGATTCTGCCGGAGATGATGTATCGTCAGTTCGGGGACGAAGAGGCACTGCCGCGCCAGTATGAGAGCATGAAGCTTTTTGTGGAGGCGGAGATCCGCAAGATGGGGAAGAAAAATCTCTGGATTGGTCCGTCCCTAGGCGACTGGCTCGCGATGGGAAAAGGAATCGCATGGCAGGCGATGCACAACAATCCGGTGTCAAACGCGTTCATCGTGCATGATTTAAAGGTCATCAGCGAGACGGCAGAACGGCTTGGAAAGCGAGAAGATGCGGCGCGGTACCGCAGACAGCTTGCCGCGACGACGGACGCTTATATCAAAAAATTCGTGAGTAAAAACGGAATCGTGGCGAAGGATTATCAGTCTGCCTATATTATGGCGTTAAAATATGTACTGCCGGAGGGCGAGCTGCGGGAACGGGTCAGGAAAAACTTTGTTGCCAACATCCGTAAAAACGGGCTGCAGACGGGATTTTTTGCGACGGAGCATCTACTGCCGCTTCTGGTGGAGGCGGGAGAGCAGAAGCTTGCCTACGATGTATTACTGCAGGAGAACTGCCCGGGGTGGATGTACCAGGTAAAATGTGGCGCGACGACAACCTGGGAACGCTGGGATGCCCTAAAACCGGACGGAACCGTCAATGAGGAGAAAATGGCGGGCTCCGGTGAAAATATGGTATCCTTTAACCATTACGCATTCGGCAGTGTGGGGGAGTTTTACTATCAATATATCCTGGGAATCAGACCGGAAAAACCGGGCTTTGCAAAACTGCATTTTGCACCTTATCCGGACGAGCGCCTGGGAGGCGTATCCGGAAGCTATCTTTCCGTGGCAGGGAAGATCGAGAGCGCATGGCGGTACGAACCGGACGGCTGCCATATCCGGCTTGCAACGCCGGTGGAGGCGGTAGTGCTTCTTCCGGATGGAAGAAGTGAGAATGTGCCTGCCGGAACGTACGAGTGGACGGTGAAAAGACCGTAGTGAAAAGATCGAATATGTAAAAAGTGCAGGATATGTAAAAAAATCCGGAATCTGACTGAAAAAAAGGCAAGAAAGGAAATTGACGGCGGCAAGGCATAGATGATAAAATCTCATGAGTTATACATGTAAAGGATGAAAATTATGTTTGCAAAAATCAATTTCCACGATGAATTTTACCAGAAATTAAAGCTTCTGGTGCTGCCGATCACGATGCAGCAGTTTATGCTGGCGTTAGTCAGCGCCACGGATGCCATTATGCTCGGGGCGGTCAGCCAGACCTCCCTGTCGGCAGTGTCTCTGGCAGGGCAGATCCAGTTTGTCTTAAATCTGTTTATCAGCGGTATCTCTGCCGGTTCGGGAATCATGGCAGCACAGTATTGGGGGAAAAAGGACGCGGCTTCCATTGAGGAGGTCATGCCGATTGCACTGCGCACCAATCTCATATTCAGCGGTGCGTTCACCGTGTTTGCGGCGGTGGCACCCGAGGTGCTCATGCGCATTTTTACGTCCGATCCTGCGTTAATTGAGAGCGGAGCGGTCTATCTGCGCGCGGTGTCCCTGTCATATCTGCTGTGCGGTATTTCACAGATTTACCTGATTTTGCTGAAAAATACCGGCTATGCCACGGTCAGTTCACGGATCAGCTGTACAGCGGTCGTCGTGAATATTATCTGCAATGCGATCTTGATCTACGGGCTGTTGGGGCTTCCTGCGTTAGGAATACAGGGAGCGGCTTACGCGACGGTTATCGCCCGTCTGGTGGAGCTCGTTTGGAGTTATCTGGAGACGAAGCAGTCCGAGCGTGTGCAGATCATCTGGAAGAAAATGTTCCATGCGGCGGATGCCGTTCTGACAAAAGATTTCTGGCGTTATACCATGCCGGTGCTCGGCGCGGCACTCGTCTGGGGAATCGCCTACGTGTCCTACTCTGTGATTATGGGACACATGGGAAGCGACGCGGTGGCGGCAAATTCCATCACCACGATCGCCAAGAATATGTTATCGTGCCTGATCCGCGGCGTCAGCGGCGGTGCGGGCGTGCTGATCGGAAACCTGCTCGGTGCCGGAGAACTGGACAAGGCAAAAGGGTACGGCGGCAGGCTGACGCGCATGGCAATCGTGGTCGGCATGACCACCGGCGGTCTTTTGATGCTGATCTCGCCTTTGATCGTGCGTTTTGCACCGCTCAGTGAGACGGCGGCGGAGTATCTGCAGTACATGCTGATCTTTTGTGGCTGCAATATCATGGCGCAGTCGGTCAACACGACAGTGCTGGACGGCATCTTCTGTGCCGGTGGGGATTCCAAGTTCGACATGAAGGGGAATCTCGGGGCGATGTGGTGCTTTTCCGTACCGTTTGGCTTCTTTGCGGCATTTGTGCTGAAATGGCCGGTCATGGTGGTGTACTGTATCGTGAACCTCGACGAGATTGTGAAGATTCCTGCCGTGTACTTACATTATAAAAAATATATCTGGGTGCGGAATATTACGGTACAGGAAGACGCTTGACAAGGTGCTTTTAGCCCTCCGGGCAGGATGTGCACTTGCGCGAAGGAGAGACATGCCGCAGGCGACCGCGCTTGGTGCGAAAATGTGTCGTGGCACATTTTTTATTCCAGAAAACATTTGTGAGAAAGTCTGGAGAAGGCTGGTGCGGGTCTACAGAGGAAAAATAGCTGCGTGAGACCCGAAAACCGCTTGATAAGAGAGAAAAAGAGGGATAAATCCATGGCTTTTGGGCACAGGAAGCAAAAAATACGCCGTGAGACCCGGAAATTGTAAAATTTCGGGTCTCACGGCGTATTTTGTAGGCTGTAGACCCGAAGCTTCAGAATACAGAGCAGCTGAAACAAATACAATCACGGTACAGAAAGCTACATGAATCCGCCGGGAGATTATGAAATGCAGAAAGACATTATTTATATTGTATGACTGTATGCAGATTTGACGAGCACCGTGAATCTCCGGGCGGGTTGCGTGGAAAGAATTTCTTGCAAAAGCGCGGGTACTGTAATACCATAAATACATGACGGATAGTAGAAGGAGCAGCTTGTATGGGTGAAGATATAACGGCCGGAGAGATCGGGATTTATTAAACCGGATCGAAGTGACGCTGAAAGATGACAGCAGGGCGGAAGGCATTCTGCAGAACATTGCGGCGGAGACGATCACGGTAGAGGGCAGGGAAATCATGCTTTCGGATGTGGCGGATATCCGGCTGGTCGGGGAACTGACAGATTATGATGTGATGCGTGATACCGGAATGATCGGGAATTTTACATTTGCGCCGGAAGGCTGTCGTGATGCCATGGAACTGGAACTCATGCGGTATGGAGATTTTGCGTGTACCGTGTCCTGTCATCTGAAGCTTGCAGCCGGAAAGATCTGCGCGGATGACATCCGGCTGGTATCGCACACACACAAGGTATGCGTGGAAAAATTAAGCCAGACGGAAGCAATTTACCGTTTTTTTGATGGATCATTTTATTTTTCCCGAATGCACTCCGGACGAACGGCTTTATCGGGAACTGCTACGTCTCACAGAATTATGCGAAGATGGAGAACGCCGGACTGCCGCGCGGAAATATCATGTTTTCGCAGGATCAGATTGACTTTGGATTCAGACCGGGCAATATCTATGTGGTTTCCTACACCTGTGCCAAAGAACCTGGTGAGATGGTGCAGGAAGCGGTCAGTGTGACGCTGGAGAAGATGCACCCCTGTGCGGATTATGCGAAAGTGTGGATTGACGGGAACGGCGAGGTAAATACCGCAGAAGAGACGGTGCTGCAGACCGGCGATATCGCGCAGGTGCGGTATGTGGGACTCATTACGGCTTACCGCACGGATAACGGTACCGGTTATATTTCCGGGGAATACTGGTTCCATGTCAACAATCTCACAGATGCGGGGGAGGCGTCGCAACTGGTTCTGGGGCGCAGGGTTTCGTTTACGATCGAGCAGACCTTAAAGGGTAAGCTTTGCGCGGCGAAGGATGTCGCTCTGATCTCAGAGAAGACGGTCATTGCAGAGGAGAAGCAGGAAGAATCCAAACCGGAGAGACTGCGCGGTTATATCGTAAAATACATGATCAAGCAGCCGGTCAGTGCAGGGTTCGGTTTTATTGTGCCGGAGGAAGAACTGGAAGCCCATCTGGAGGATAAGGAGGGAACCGTCTATTTCAGGCAGACAGACATTGACTGCGAGACGATGCCGAAGCTGAATACCAAAAGTTATTATTACGAGGTTATATATACCCCGTATACCCTGCATGGCAAGACATGCGCGAAGGATGTGAAGATCGGTGCCGGACATCCGTATTCGGAGAAAAAGTCGACCGCTCCGATGGCGGTGACCGCAGTGACAAAAAAGATTATTTCAAAGACACTGCCGCTTGCGGAATATCTGGAAGCGGAGGAGGCACGCTATGCGGGGGCTTCTCCGAAGCTTGGAATTATTTCCCTCTACAACGGGCATTATGCGCTGATCAGTGACTGCTATATCAATAAAAAGCTTGTGACAGATCAGGAGTATGCACCGGACGGCGCGATTGCGATCTTCAATCCGGAGCTTGCACAGATCGAAACGGAAGAGGCGATAAAGACGGCAAAGCACTGCTATCTGGTAAAATATGTGCCGGGCGGCACAATGGTAAATGAAAAAACCGGTATGGAGCATCCGTCCGTCGATTACAATTATCCGGTTCTGGTGGTGGCGTCCTTTGCGAAGAACCAGTATATCGGGCTTAAGATTGAGGCGGATGCATTGCAGGTGCGGAAAGTGGAGCAGGTAATGTCCACGCTTGGCACCGCCGTACCGGAACAGGTGGATTTTGATATTCTGGAGCTTTGCAGCGGGGAAAGTGTGATCTTCGAGATGACGGATTCCATAGCGGCTTACCACGTCATCGACAGCGTGGGGGATGATTTTTACCGTATAAATGCGCAGAAATTCAATGCGGAGTTGGGATAAGGAGTGTGGAAAAATGAACTATAAGCGGATTACAGATCTTCCAGGTGTGCGGATTGCACGCGAGGCGATGGTGGTTGGAGACGTGACGATCGGGGAGGACAGCTGTGTGCTGTTTTACTCCACCGTGCGCGGGGATGAGGGAACCATCACGATCGGAAGAGAGACAAACATTCAGGAAAGCTGTACGATTCATGCGAGCATTGAGGGCGATGTGGTGATCGGTGACAATGTGACCATCGGACATCAGGCGGTTGTCCACGGATGCACGGTGGGTGACCGGACGCTGATCGGGATGGCGGCGACGATCCTGGACGGAGCGGAGATTGGCTGTGACTGTATCGTCGGGGCGGGAAGCCTTGTCACAAAGCACACCCGGGTGCCGGATGGATCGCTGGTGCTCGGAAGCCCGGCGAAGGTCGTGCGGCAGCTGACGGAAGCGGAGAAAAAAGAGATTTACCGCAACAGCCGGGAATATGTGAAGGTGGCGCGCGAGATGCAGGAGCAGGGACTGCTCCCGTGACAGTCGCAATAAGCATATCGTGCGTTGCTTTGATAAGTAATATTATAAGAAACACACTTCGGGATTTCATGTGGAAATGCAGATGGAATATTCGTTTGAGAAAAATGTGAGAATTTCTTCCGGCTGAATGTTTGCATCGGATTCCGTGTCTCTTCCACGTTTGGACA
>ERZ832317.2504-NODE-2504-length-21006-cov-7.455157_pt1 | contig 21006 bp, 11 predicted proteins | sample MGYA00519695_ERZ832317 | MGnify/ENA primary metagenome ERZ832317 (study PRJEB31850, sample SAMEA3708726) | human gut metagenome | biome: human gut; feature: human-associated habitat; material: faeces | place: China | collected 2014 ...
AGCGCGGACATCGTGGAGACCATGACCTCCGGCAGTGTCGTACCGATTGAAACGACCGTTGCACCGATGAGAAGCTCCGGCAGATGAAAGCGGCGGGCCAGTGCGGACGCACCATCCACAAACCAGTCGCCGCCCTTGATCAAAAAGAGCAAACCGACAATAAACAGCAGTACAGGGATAAGCATAGTGATTCCTCCCATAAAAAATGACGATTGATGTCGGAATTTTTATTATAACACAACAGCCGGCCTGCCGTCAAACCCGGAATCAGTTAATAATATTAACGAAATCAAGGGCTTTGCGGCTCCTGCCGCATGCATTTGCTTACTTTATTCACTATACCAAAAAATCCTAACCGTGAGGGAGCCAAGACGCAAGCACCGCCCTTTTCGACAGTCCGCTTTTCTTATAGCGCACTTGCCCGCAGGGATATTTTGAACATTTTTACCCACTTTGTAGCAGATGCAAACACAAAGCCCCGCAGGGGCTACCTGCGGGGCTTTGTGCATAGAGGGGTGGGAAAGTATATAAAGGTCAGTGAATGTCTTGATTGATTACGAGTATTATTATAGCAGGATTTCTTAAAATGTCAAATGTCATACTTGCATTTTGGTTTTCAAAAGATTATAATAAAACCATTGACGCTTAATTTTATTTAGCAGCAGCACAAAAAAGCATACTTTTTCAACTTTGTTAAAGACAACAATGTCTGTATACTTCACATTATTTTTTTGTGCGCATTATACAAAACAAAAGCAAGGAGTCATTTCATGGACGAACTGGACCACAAAATCATACAGCTGTTGGCAGAAAATGCTCGTATGCCCGTCAAAGACATTGCCCAGCGGGTCAGCCTGACCAGCCCCGCCGTTTCCAGCCGCATCCACCGGCTGGAGCAGGAGGGCATCATCGGCGGCTACACCGTTGTGCTGCGCCACCCCGATGCCCCTGCCCGGGTCGAGGCGCTGATCTCGGTGCTGGTGGACGCTGCCACCCGCGCAAGCTTCCTCTCGATGATCGAGCAGGAGTCTCAGGTGCTGCAGTGCTTCCGGGTGACGGGCAGCTACAATTTTATAATCAAGGTGAGCTGCACCGACATTGATGCGCTGGAGCATCTGCTGACCAAGATGCAAAAGATGGGCTCCACCAACACCCAGATCATTCTGAACACCCAGCTGGACCGCAACCTGACATTGGAGGAATAACAAAGTTATGCTACGCTTCTGCAAAAACTGCGGCCTGCTGGTGCCGCATGACGCCCACAGCTGCCCCCAGTGCGGCGCACCGGTGCCCCCGGCCGCCTGCACAGCGCCGCAGCAGTGCCCTGCCCAGCCGCTGTATGACACGCCTGACCGGGACGAGGATGCTGCCGTCACTGCCATGAGCCAGAGCGCCACGACAGCCGCACTGATCCTCTTTGCCATCCCGCTGGTCGGGCTGGTTCTGTCGGTGGTGTGGAGCTTCGGCGGCACCCGCAACCCCGCCCGTCAGCGGCTGGCGCGCGCCTATCTGATCCGCACCGCCGTGGTGGCAGTCGCCTTTGCGGTGTTCCTGCTGGTCGGCGCGCTGGTGCTGGGCGCTGTGCTGCACGCCGGTCTCACCTACTACTACGCCAACCCCTATTTCTGGTAAGGAGACACCATGAAAGCATCTGTCATCATCCCGAACCTGAACGGCGCAGGCTGGCTGCGGGATTCCATCGAGTCGATCTGGGCACAAACCGAGCAGGATTTTGAGCTGATCGTCATCGACAACGGCTCCACCGATGAAAGCCTTGCGATTGCCCGCAGCTACTGCGGCCGCGACCGCTACACCCTGATCGAAAACGCCGACAACACCGGCTTTTCCCACGCGGTAAACCAGGGCATTGCGATCGCCAAGGGCGAGTACGCAGTCCTGTTCAACAACGATGCCTTCGCCGAGCCGGACTGGCTGGCCGAGCTTATCAGGACCGCCGATGCCGACCCGAAGATTTTTGCGGTCAGCAGCCTGATGCTGCGCTACTATGAGCCGGAGCTGGCCGATGATGCGGGCGATTATGTGACGCTTCTGGGCTTTGCCTGCAAGCGCGGCGATGGTCTGCGGGCCAGCCGCTACACAAAGCCCTGCCGCATTTTCAGCGCCTGCGGCGGCGCAGCGCTCTACCGCAAATCCATTCTGGACGAGATCGGCGTTTTTGACGAGCTGTTCTTTGCCTATTATGAGGATGTGGACCTGAGCTGGCGCGCCAACAGCTACGGCTACAAAAATGTCTACTGCCCCACGGCCAAATGCCGCCATATCTGCGGTGCGACCACCGGCGCGGTGCGGTACAACCCGTTCAAGAGCATCCAGAGCGGCCGCAACAGCATTTTGCTGCCCTACAAAAACCAGCCGCTGCTGATGCTGGTCCTGAATTTCATCCCGATGCTGCTGGGGTACCTGTTAAAAGTCGTTATGTTCCGGCTGCGCGGCTTCGGCAATGACTACGCAAAGGGCTTCCACGAGGCATGGGTTGCCCTGCCGAAGATCGACAAGCCCAAATTCCGGTGGAAGAATCTGCCCAACTATATCTGGGTGGAGGGCAGTTTGATCATCGGGCTGTTCCGGTATATTGTGTATCGGGTGCAGCGGGCGCTGAAGATTACCTGATCGGGTGTGCGCATTTACAAATTTTGATGCACTGTAGGGGCCGGGCATGCCCGGCCCGCCGCCTCCCGGGAGGCTGGTGCTGACGGGTAACGGCCAAAGCCCCTTTCAGGGCGGGCAAAGCCCCGCGGGGCGCCGGGGACGCCGCCCCCTACAATGCAATACTACAACACAATACAACAAAGCACCTGCTGACCGGTCACACGCATACCGGTCAGCAGGTGCTTATTTTTTACGATTTAATCCTCATCTGCAAAGTTGCCGAGGGCTTTGGCCTGCTCGATGACCTTGCTCTCCAGCATCTGGGGCAGGGTCTCATAGCGGACGAAATCAAAGGTGAAGTAACCGCGGCCCTGCGTCAGCTGGCGCAGGAAGGTGGTGAAATCCTGCATCTCCGCCACGGGGACCTCAGCCTCCACGACCTGCAGGCCGTCCTCATCGGGGTTCATGCCCAGCACGCGGCCGCGGCGCTTTGTTACCTCGCCCATAATGTCGCCGGTGTTGTCCGCCGGGACATGGGCCTGCAGCGCGCCGATGGGCTCCAGCAGGACGGGGCCGGCCTCGGGGATTGCGGCCTTGTAGGCGATCTTGGCGGCCATGATGAACGCCATCTCGCTCGAATCAACGGGGTGATAGCTGCCGTCCAGCAGGGTGGCCTTCATGCCGACCATCGGGTAGCCGGCCAGCACGCCGTGCTCGGCCGCCTGACGGACGCCCTTCTCAACTGCGGGGAAGAAGTTCTTCGGCACGCTGCCGCCGAACACATTCTCGGCAAACTCGATGCCCTCGCCCTGCACAGGCTCGAACTGAATCCACACATCGCCGAACTGGCCGTGGCCGCCGGTCTGCTTCTTGTGGCGGCCCTGCGCCTTGCAGCTCTTGCGGATGGACTCGCGGTAGGGCACGCGCGGTGCCTCCAGCGTGATCTCAACGCCGAACTTATTCTTCAGCTTGGCAAGCGCGACCTCCAGATGCTGGGTGCCCAGACCGCTGATGATCTGCTGCTTCGTCTCGGGATCGACCACAAAGCTGATGGCGGGATCTTCCTCGATCAGGCGGGCCAGCGCGCCGCTGACCTTGCCCTCATCGCCCTTCTTGGCGACCTTGACAGCCATGCGGTAGCAGCTGACGGGGTAGACGGGTGCGGGCAGCGCCACAACGCGGGCGGGGTCGCACAGGGTATCGCCGGTCTTGGCGGTGGCCAGCTTGGCAACGGCACCGATGTCGCCCGCCGCGATCTCGGCGGTATCGGTCTGCTTTTTGCCGCAGACAGTCAGCGTCTTGCCCATGCGCTCCGGCTGGCCGGTGCGGGCGTTGACGGCGTTGCTGGCGGCGGTCAGCTTGCCGGACAGCACCTTGATAAAGCTCAGCTTACCGACAAACGGGTCTGCCACGGTCTTGAACACATAGGCACACAGCGGCGCAGCGTCATCGACCGCGATGTCCACAGGGCTGCCGTCCTTATCCTCGGCCACGGCTGCGGCGGTATCTGCGCCGGGCAGCAGCACATTCATGTTGTAGAGCAGCATATCCAGCGCCTGCAGGTTGACGGCGCTGCCGCAGAACACGGGGGTGATCTGGCCGCTGCGCACGCCGGCGGCCATGCCCTGCACGATCTCCTCGGTGGTGAAGGCCTCACCCTCGAAGAACTTCTCCATCAGGGCCTCGTCCGTCTCGGCGATGGCCTCGCTCATAGCCTGGATCAGACCCTCAAAGCGGTGGCCGATGTCAGGCACCTCGATCTGCACCTGCTTGCCGCCCTCATATTTGAAGGCCTTCTGGCTGAACAGGTTGATGTACGCGACCGTGCCGTCATCAAGGCGGACCGGCACGACACAGGGGCAGACGCTCGGGCCGAACTTGATCTTCATCTGCTCAAGGATCTTAAAGTAATCGGCGTTCTCAAGGTCGGCCTTGGTGACAAAGATCATCCGCGCCTTGTTGTTTTTCAGTGCCAGCTGGTAGGCCTTCTCTGCACCGACGGTAACGCCGGAGCGGCCGGATACACAGATCAGCACGCTCTCCGCTGCCATAATGCCCTCGGCGGCGCCGGTCTCAAAGTCAAACAGACCGGGGGCGTCGATCAGGTTGTACTTGATGTCCTCATACTCGACCGGCACAACGCTGGCATTCAGCGATGCCTTGCGGCGGGTCTCCTCGGGGTCGAAGTCACTGGCAGTGGTGCCGTCCTCCACGCGGCCCATACGCTCGGTAGCGCCGCTCATGTACAGCAGTGCCTCGGTCAGCGTTGTTTTGCCGCAGCCGGCATGGCCGGCCACCAGAATGTTGCGGATGTCTTTGCTTGCGTAGCCCATGGATCGTCAAACCTCTTTTCGCGCCGGGGCGTTTCCAACCGCCCTGCGGCGTAGATATTCTTTGCGGCGGAGTGAATTTTGAACACTTCCCACCTGTTTGATACTACTTTACCACATTGTTGTGGAAAGTTAAACAGTTTTTTTATATTTTTTGTAAAAAATTTTAGGCAAAAGATTGTGTAAAGTGTAAAAAAAGAGCCGCGCACCGGCGCGGCTGGGAAAATTGCTTATTTCTTCGTTGTTTTTTTGCGGCGGCGGGCGCGTCCGCTGTCAGCCTTGATCTCCGGCACATAGACATTGTAGCTCAGCAGATACCGGCCGTGAGCGGGCACGCGGTAGAAGGCTGCCTTGATGCGCTCCAGCGGGCTGGAGCCTGTCTCGGCCGCGCTGCCGCTGAGCATGATGACATACTGCATATCGCTGTAGCGGGCGGCCACATCACACTGGCGCAGCGTGGTGTGGATCAGCTCGCCAAGCTGCTCCACCATAGTGGCGGTCTCGGCAGGCTCGGCATTCTGGCCGGGGGCCACCGTCACGATGGCCAGAAACACCGGCAGACCGTAGCGGGCCTGCACACCGCGCAGCACGCGGTAGGTCTCCTTAAAGGTTTCAAAGTCGCAGAGGCAGGCGCCGGTGTTTTCGGTGTCGGGCAGGGCAGCGGTCAGGCGGGAAAGCTCGCTCTCCATGTTGCGATCCGCCTGGCGCATCTGGCGGTAGGCAGAGCCGGCGCGTCCCGGGTCAATGGCATGGTGCAGGCAGCCCATTGCGTTGCCGCGGCGGGCAAGGTCCCGTGCCTCGGTGTGGCGGCCCAGCGATTCCAGCGCCACGATCTCCTCCAGATAGAGGCGCTCCTCGTAGGGATCCAGCTCAAGCGCGTGGGCACACAGCGATATAATGCGGCCGCTTTCGCCCCACTTTTTGCAAAGCTCCAGCAGGCCCAGAATGGCCGTGCGGTACTGCCCGTGCAGCCGGACGCTGACGCTCTCGACCCATGGCTCGGTGGCAAACTGGGGCAGCAGACGGCCCTTGTACAGGTTGACGATCTCCTCATACAGGCGGCCGCGGCTCTCGGGGTCAGCCTCGCAGCGGGCCTTCTCGGACAGGTCGCTGACCTCAAACACATCCACGCTGCAATCCAGCGCGGGGTTCCACTGGTAGCTGCCGCGGCTGGTCTGGATGCAGCCCTGCAGCTCGGTCAGGCCCTCGGCCTCGATCATATTGCGGAAGCGGTGCAAAATCGCGCGCAGCGCCATATCCGGGTTGGTCGAGCGCTCACCCGCCCACAGCGTATCGGTGATGGTCTTGTGGGACACCCGCTCCCCGCGCTGCAGCACAAGGTACTGCACCAGCGCCGTTGCCTTGCGGGACTGTGCCAGCTGGGCCAGCACCGGCCTGCCGTTTACGCGGATCTCAAAATCGCCCAACATTCTGATTTCGACTGTTGCCATGTGGTATTCCTCTCTGCTCTATACAACGGGGCGCAGCGCCCCACCTTTCCCATATTGTTCTATAGTATAACAAAAATCAAGAGGTTTGTCCAGCATAACACGGGATGTTCTTGCTGGGGCGGTGCTTCACGACACCGCCGGGTTGCTGCCGTCCCAGTCGCCGGGTTCCTCGATATACACCGGTGCGCCCGGCAGCGGCACGATCGCCTTTTGGGTACACAGCGGCACGGCATTGCCCTGTGCGTCCTTTTGGGCCACGGTCAGCACAACGGTCAGCGCCGTGACATGGGCGTATTTTTCCCCCTCAGCCTTGGTATAGCTGCGGGCGTAAAACTGCAGGTCACTGATAAACATCCCCATGTAGGCGTCCTTGGGGTAGGCTGTCGTGTAGGCGTAGGCAACATTAGGCAGGTCTGTTCCTTCTGATGTCACTTTATGCTGGGGCTTATAGGTGTTTTTTTCCTGCAGATAGAACCGCATGTGCAGGTAACCGTCCAGCTCGTTCGCGGTCTCTTCGCTCAGCAGCTGCGTTCCGTCCGCCTTTGTCAGCGCCGGGACCTTATCCTTGTCGATCAGCTCGATATGATTGGGGTAGACGCTGAACTCCAACGCTGTACCGCTGCTGACACCGGTTTTCCCTTTGAACACGGTGTCCAGATTCGTTATATCTGTTGCACCGTCCGCAAAGCGGATATATCCGTTAGCGTTCAGCAGCTCGCCGCGGATGGTCTCGATCAGCGCATCGGCCAGATTCTGGGCGCGGGTCTGCTGCTGCACCTGCATATACGCCTGCGCGCTGGGCTGTATCAGCGTGACAGCCGCAAGCGTAAACAGCGACAGCAGCACCATGCAGACAACAAGCTCGACCAGCGTTGTCCCCCTTTTGTTTTTCAGCACTCGCATCATGGTGTTCCCTGTCCCCCGCTGGTATTCGACTGGCCCTTGCTGTAACGGTGGAAGGTGTAGGCTTCCGTTTTCGTGTTCTCCTCGCCGCCCTCCGCTGCAGTACCCTTCGCCTCAACCTTCATACCATCCAGTTTGATTCCAGATACGGAAAATACCATTGCCTCTCCTGACTTAAACTGAAAGGTCATATTTTCCTTACCGGCCACAGGCTGCCACTCATTTCCCGGTTGCTGCGCTTCGCCCTGCGTTTTCGGTATCGGGTACAGCCCGGCGCATAATTGATATGCCGTTTCCCGCAGCGTCTCTGCCTTTTGGGACATAGCCCGGGCATACCGCAGCGATACCACAAACATGGCGGTAAACATAAGCAGCAGCACAAACGACACCAGCACTTCCACGATGGTTTCTCCGCGCTGATTTTTCAGTATTTTTTTCATAGCGGTCACTCCTGTGCGGTGGTTTTCTGCTTAACGCCGCGTGTGTAGGTGATGGACTTTGGATCAGCTGTGTCAAAGTGCGGGACAATTTTTTTTGATGCTTCATTATTGATTGTAACCGTTGAGCCGCCATTAACAGCGTCAAATGTCTTATTATTGTCCCATTTATACTGTGTCGTATCATTATCCAGCGTATAATAGCTGACAGCATAATGCACCGCGCGGTCATAGGTCACGGTATAGGCAAAGCTCTCCCCGGCTTTTTCTACGGTAACAGTCACATCCAGCTGCAGGTCAACCAGCTTATAGTCAGCAGCCTGCCAGCTATTCAAAAGCTGCTGCCAGCTTGTATCGCTGGTGTCCACAGACTGCCCTATACTGCCGTTCAGGTTCAGCTTTTCCGCTTCCTCGCCGGGGCGGCGGCGCAGCGTGATTTTTATTGTATCTGCGCCGTCACTGCCGTCCCCACTCAAGGCAGCCTCAAAGGTTTTGGCCTCCGTTTCCTCCTCAAAGGGATTTTTGCCGTAATACTCTGACCGCATGTAGGTGTTATTGATAAATGTAGCAAATCCGCTGTCACTGTCGTTCAGCTGTTCCCCCAGTATGTCTGAGAAGCTGGTGGCAAGCTGATACACCTCTTGCTCCAACAGCTGGCGGTTGGCATTGGCCGTCAGCACAGAAGCCGCATAGACCAGCGCTGCAGACAGCGCCGCAAACAATGCCCCCATGCAGAGAACCAGTATCATAGACAAGCCCTGTTTTCCCTGCAGGATGCTGCGCACTTTCCGGCACATAATGCCACCTCCTTTCTGCTGCAGCCGTCAGGCCGCAGGCGGTTGTATGGTTTCCGCATCAGCTGCGGTCTCCGGGGTCTGGTTCGTTGGGTGCGATTCCGTGACCGCGCGGGCCGGGCTTCGCCACGCCTGCACTGACACCGTATCCTCTGCCTTGCTGTCCTCACTGTACGGTGCTTCCTCTGCCGTCTGGGATGCCGTGCCTGTATCGTTCAACACGACAGCACTCGGCTCGGATTCTGCTGTCTTTCCGTCCGTCTTTCCGGCTGTATCCTCATACGGCAGGGCCTGCACGGTCAGTGTGGCGGTGATTTTTTGCAGGGTATCCTGCGTATCCATGTAAACCTTGAACAGGTCAGGCAGTGTTACACGGAGCATCACTTCATTCGCGCTGTTCTTCACAACCTCCAGCATCGGGTATACATCGGCTGCGTAGTACGCCTTTGTGGTATCCTCCACCTTAGTACCCGTGATGCGCGTTGTCTGGCGCTCCCATTCGCTCCACTTCCATCCGTCTTCGTTCTTTTCAACGGTCGGCAGCAGGCTCAGGTCATACCAGACACGCTGTGCTGCTTCGTCAAAAGTAGGCTCGATTTTCTGTGTAAGCGTCTCCTCTACACCATCCCCATTGGTCAGCGTGACGGTCTTTTCTACCTTGACTATCTCGCCGATCGGGTGAAGCTTGCCGGCCTCGTCCGTATACTCCCTGTCATTCACCCAGACCTTAACCGTGTAGGGTGCTTCGCTTTCAGAAACCGGCGTCACAGTAAACTGATAGACATTGGTCAGGCTGCGCACCGCACCAGCGTCCTTATCGTCATACAGATTGCCCAGCGGCCATTCTACTGTGCGGCGGGACAGCTGCAGCGTTGTGGTTGCCAGCGCTGCGCCGTTACATTCCGGATTGTCATACAGGCCGACCGTTTCCTCGCGTTCCACATTGCCGATCACAGCCGCAGGTGCATCCAGCTTGATCTTGGGCAGCTGCATCTGGGTGGGTGTTTCGTTCAAACCGTCTGCAACATAGTAGTACCAGTTGGAGCTGGCGGTTGTGCCATCGGTGGACATGCTGCGCAGGGCGGGCAGCAGCCAGTAACCGGCATACTCCGGCTTCATGGTAAAGCTTTCATCGCCAAGCGCAAACGCTGCGCCATCCGCTGTTGCTTCTGCCTGTGCGCCGCCGTCCATCTGGCCTTCCGGCAGCAGGCGCAGCACGCGGCCGGGGTTGCTCGTGTCGGTCAGCATTGCATTCAGCGCGTCCGTCAGGGCTGCCAGCTTTTGGGCCTTTGCATCGGGCGTCTGCTCCTTCTGATAGCTGTTCGCCAGATCAGCAATTTGCTTGTAATCCTCGACATTCTTAAAGAGATAGCCCATGTAGTAGTAGCTGCCGCTGCTGGCGTTTTGAACCGTCAGCGTCAGCTTTTCCCCGGTCAGGAACTGGGTCTGGCTCGGTGTTGGGTAGCTTAGCGCGGCTGCGGTCACAACAGGTGCAGCAAGGCGCGTTTCGACAAGCAGGGGGTTGCTGTACTCGCCGTTCGGGCTGCAATACTTCGATTCGTCAGCCGCATTTGCTACGACATAGAACCGCAGGGTTTCGCCCTGATACTTCTCAAGGTCAACGGTGCAGCTGTTTTTCGTGATGTCCGGCCAGTTGGCAAGCGGCGTCCAATTATTGCCGTCTTGCTTTTCCGCGTACAGGGTATATGTCACCGTGTTCTCGCCTTTGGCGTCCGCGCTTGCGGGCCATGTGATGTCGTAGTTCAGTGCATTGGCGCTGTTGTCGTTGGTGCGCATGATTCTGTTGACCTGACCTACCGCTGACAGGCGCTGCTTAACAGCACAATCCGCCTCGCCCGCCAGACCGATTGTATGGGTGTCCCCCTCGCCCGGCTTGCGGGTGACATGCAGCCGCACCGTATCATAGCGCCAGCTGCCGCTTGCAAGGTCATCATCCACGCAGAGGGTCAGGGTATAGGTGCCGGTTTCGGCGTTAAATTCGGTTTTACCCGCCAGCGACACGCCGTCCTTCAGCTCGATTTTTTCCTTGCCCGCGATTGTGGTGGTTTCGCCATCCTTTTCGGTCAGCAGACCGTACAGGGTTACATCGTAGTCATGCTTGCTTGTATCAGCACTGCCGTCCGCCTTGTACTGCGTCCATGTAAAGGTATAGTTCAGCTTGTTGCTATCGTCCACTTGACCCGTGGCAGTATTGCTTACCGTGGGGGCTTTCAGAAGTGTGAGGTTGAGGTCATCCCTGCGAATCTGCTTTTTAGCCATGCTGTACCACGAGTCATTGTCCGCAAAGAACTGCAGCGGGGTCAGGTGGTAATAGCTGAATTTGCCGTCCGCCCCGCGCACGATCTCGATGCCATTGTTCCAGCTGACGGGGTTATTGTTACTACTATCTTTAATAGCATTCAGGGCCTCGTCTGCGGTGATCTCCCAGCGGGTCACGACCTGCGGGTAGCCGGCATCAATAGGCACAGAGATGACCTTCAGATCGGTGTAGCTGCCGTCAAAGACCACGGCGGGCAGGTTGCTCAGCACAAATTCCGTGCCGCTGCTGTAGACCGGCTTTTCTAGCGCAGCAAGCGTCACATACTGGCCTTTCAGCGGCTGCGTTTTGGCCGCTGTACCCTCTGCCGCATTGCTGATTTGTTCATTACCGTTGTATTTACCCACCAGCATAACGCGGTAGTTCGGCACGGTGTTAGGGATCGTATCAGCGGTAAATTGCAGGTTCACGGTAATCGACAGATCGTCCGCCGTGCTGCCGGTTATGACCGGCTGACCCATGGTTGTAGTATTTGTTTTAAACGCTGTACCGTGGACAAGGCCGCTGTTGCTCTTTGAATCACCGGTATTATAGTATGTTCTAGGAATACCGATCTCTTCATCATAGCGGGCAGACTCCATCCATGCACCCGTTGCATCTGTACCCGGGGTTGCCGTGGCGCGCAGGCGGGTGGCCGAGCCAAGACCTTCTGTTATCAATGCCTCGGTTTTGTTTTTATCCAGCGCAATCTTCGTACCGGATTTGTTCATCAGGTAGGCGGTTACCTGCCAGTTGCCCGCGTTTTTGTAATCGCTTGCGTTTGTCAGCACAAGATACTGGCCGTAGGCCTGTCCGTTGCTGGGCTGTTTTTTCAGGCGGATCTCCAGCTTCGGGGTGGGCAGGGGGCGCACGAAGTACTGCGGGTCAGACTTTACCTCTGCCCCCGGGGTGGTTCCGTTCACGGCCTTTACACCGACACAGAATTGGCTGTTGCCAATAGCTTTCGCCAGCGCATCATCCGCGTCAAACAGATAGCGCGTGCCGTAGACCTTTATGTCTTTGTAGTTTTCCAAAGCAACAGTGTTCGCACCGTCAACCTTATACAGCGTTACCAGATAATGGCTTACATTCTGTATCTGGTTATCCGGGAAAATGCCGTCTGTGGCCGCGGCCGTCCATGTCACCTCATAGCGGCCATAGACAGCGCTATCAACGTTTTCATGTTTGACTTTTACATTAGAAACCGTCCCGGGGCTGAACTTGTCCAAAACTTGCGTATAGTAGTTCTGGATCAAGTCGTCCGTGATGTCCTTCATGCTCGGGCCTTCAACCTTGTCTTTTTCGCCGTACCACAGCAGGATGGTGGCAAGATCCTTGTTGTTGATATCCGATGCACCGGGATTGCCTGTATAGTAAATCGTAGCCAGTTTTTCATTGGCTGCAGGTATTATGTAACATTTTGTAGTATCAACCGTATTCAAATCCCGCGTGTTTGTCATCATGCCTGCCGCAAAGAAACGGTTTCCGCTCTCTATGGAGTTATCAATACCCGCATACAGCCGTGTACCTTTGTTATAGTGGCCGCTACAAGCGGCACCCCAATAAACATTCGGAGACACCGCCGTTCCGCTTGCTGCATTTTCTTTAAGCAACAACAGTGCCGCAATCTTTTGTTTATCAAAGCTGTTTTCGTCCATAAAGTAGTTGCCGTAGGCCACGATGTTTTCGCTTCCACGGTTCATCGCAATGGGTGCATTATTGGAACTAACAGTATTTTTATACAGAGCAAAACAATTCGTGACTGTGGTGGATGCACTCGTTGCACTGCCATTGCCACGGTTGCCGCAGATACCTGCAAACAAGTTGATATCGCCTGATTTAAGTGAAATTGTAACATCCGTAGCGTAGTTACGGCAGCGGTCAATATAAACCTCGACCTTATTCGGAATTTTTGTTCCACCGTCACCAAATGGTCCCAGCCAGCCCATGATGCCGGCTGCCAGCGACTCGCACTGCATCGTAACATCGCCGTTCACGCAATCGACAATGTTGATGCGCAGATAGTCATTTGTACCGTCCGCCATGACCACCTTGCCAAGGATACCGGCAACATCGTTGGCGCCGTGCTTTTTGTCACCCTCCCAATTTCCGCTGGACAGAATATCACCGTGGTTCTGGCAGGAGAGGACATTTGCCGTGCCGCCGGGGGTAGGCTGGTCAAAAAAGCCCACGATGCCGCCGACCGTGCCCGAACCGTTGCCATAGTTGGTATTGGTGCTAAGGCTGCCGAAGTTGAAGGATTTTTCAATCGTGCCGCCGTTTTTCAGCCAGGAGGCAATGATGCCGCCGATATAGTTGGAGCCGCTGTCAAACACAGTGCCAAGGTTCATACACTCGCTGATGACCCACTTGTCATCGGCCGTGTTCTGCTGCACGCCGATCACACCGCCCACATAGGCAATTTTTTTGATGTTTCTATGGGTCGTGTCATCGTCATTTGTGCCGCCTGTGCGGGTAAAGCGGCGCACGGCGGCGCAGTTGACCAGCAGCTTGACCTCGCCGGTTGCCTCGTTCATGCCGATCATACCGCCGATTTTGGATTCATCGGTCGTGTTGTCACCGTAGACAAACCACTTACCGGTTGCCGCGCCTGTGATCGTGCCGTTGACGGTGTTGAAGCCTGCCACGCCGCCCAGATAGCCGCTGGATTTGCCGTTTGTAGCAGTTGTGCCGCGCAGGCCGACCAGCAGGTCATTTTTGGCAAGGCCGGTGGCGGTGTAGACATTGTTGTAGTTATTCTTGGACACCGTATCAACGCCTTTAAGGCTATCATAAGCAGTGCCTTTCAGGGCGCTGATCATGTCATTGGTGCTGCCATCCGTAAACCACTTGTCAACCTGCTTGACCAGCTCTGTTACTTCTTTTGCACCACTGCTGCTAATGCTACCGTTGTTTGCGCCTGCCACGCCGCCCACAAAGCCGTAGCGCGCGGTGATGATACTGCCGCTGTCCTTCGCTGTGGCAACATAGCAGGATGTAATGGTGCTGTTGTTACGGCCCGCAATGCCGCCCACGCTGCTGGCGCTTTTCAGCTTTTCCGCATAGGTCTGGCTGTCGCTCAAGCCCGAGGCACCCATCACCTGCAGCGTGATTTTGGGCACACTGCATTCCTCAACCTTACCATTGTTCAGGCCGACGATGCCGCCCACGGTGTCCAGCACATTGGCTGCGCCCGTGGTGATGTTATCGTTTGCCGCAGTATCAGCCTTGCCCAGCGCGCCCTGATAGGTACACTTTAACAGAGTGCCGTCGCCGGCATTTTCGCCGGCTACGCCGCCCAGATTCTTGTATTTATTCAGATTGTCTGTAATGTTCAGTGTAACAGTTGTTTCGCTGATTGTTGCGTCCTGCATATTGACGCCCGCCGCACCGCCAAGGCTGATGCTGTCTGCCCGGGCCGTAAGGCCGTCGAGTTTCAGCGCAGGGCTGCTGACATTGCAATTACCAATCGTACCGGCGTTTTTGCCTGCAATGCCGCCCACATTGGTGGCCGGGCCATGGAAAGCGATGTTGGCGTTCCTATCAAGCGTAACATTGTTGATTGTTGCCCCCGCGTTGTTGATGGCCGTGACCGCGCCGATGCTTTCCCCGGCAAAGGTAATATCACAGCTGCCGACAGTGCCGCCCTGAATGGTGCCGAAGTTGTTGGCCGCAATGGCCGCCGCATCGCACTTGGCCACGCCGATTTTGACGCCATTATCCACGCCGGCGTTTATAATTTGGGCGCCGCTTTCATTGCTGCCTGCAATACCGCCCGCATTGCCGTTGGTGGCATATACCGTGTAGTTGTTTCCGTTCGGCTTCGCATTGTTGGTGCAGCCTGTAATCGTGCCTATCTGCCCGTTAGTGCCAGCCCTATTGCTGCCTGCAATACCGCCTGCAAACTGGTCATTGGCGCGCACACACGCCCCACCAGTCAACGCCACATCGCTAATATTGGCATAGTTTGCACCGGCTGCGCCGCCTGCGTAGTTCTTGGTGGCCGTGACGGTGCCTGTCACATTGCCGCCCGCAATGCTGGCTGTTGTGGCGTTGCGCGTGTTGTTGCTGCCCGCAATGCCGCCCGCATAGCTTTCTGCCGTAATGCTGACCTGCAGGGTTGTGCTGCCCAATGCGATGTTGCCGCAGTTTACGCCTGCAACGCCGCCCGCGCACTCGTTTGCCTGCACCGTAACGGGGATCGCATTATTGGAAGTGTTATAACTTATGCTCGCACCTGTCAGGTTCAGGCCCGCCACGCCGCCGATGATGTACCGACCGCGCACGGTGATGCTTGCTGCCGGGGCCGAGTCCGTGACCGTCCCGTTGTTGATGCCGACGATGCCGCCTAAGTAGGCATAGCCGTCCTGCTGGGTTCCCAGTGTGGCGTAGGTATGGCAGTTTTTGATGCTGCCGTCATTCCAGCCGGCGATGCCGCCCGCCGCGCTCTTGTGGGAGACAATGCCGTAGTTGGTGCAGTGATCCAGCGTTGTGTTTTGGGTCACACAGCCGATGATGCCGCCCGCCATATAGCCACGGGCATCTTTACTGCCAACATAAGCGTTATAGTTAAAGCTGTTGTTATAGTCCTGCAGGCTGACACCGCTGCCGAGGATGCCGGTCTCGCCCCGCATTTTCAGGCTGCCGACCGATGCCGCGTTGCTGTCGCTGCCGTTTGTTGCGTTGCGGATGGTCAGGCGGGTTGCTGCATCGTTATAGCCGACAATGCCGCCCACATAGGCGTTGACCTCCAGATTAAACTGGTTGGCCGCGTCGTTGAGGGTCATCTCTTTGTCACTGCGCGGCAATGTATTGACCGTCACAAGGCCGGTATCCTGCGCCACGGCGGGCAGAATCGTTGTCAAATCGGTCGGGGTCGATACCAGCAGGCAGTTGTAGCCGATGATACCGCCCGCCAGACCGTCGGCCTTGATGCGGCCCGCCTTTGCAGTGGTTGTAAATGTGCCGGCCGTGCTGCCGGGTGTGGCGGTGTCTTTGATGGTAAACGCCGTTGCGTCCGTGCCGACCACCGGCATGTTAGCGCCGATGACACCGCCCACGCAGAGCATGCCGCTGATTTCCGTCACCTTTATATCGGCCGCAGGCAGGGCCGGGGCAAGGTTCAGGCCGATCATACCGCCGACCGCCTTGCCGCCCGCGATCTCGCCGCTGACGGTCAGCAGCGAGGTGCTGGTATTTGTGATTTTCGCCGTTGCATCGTTGCAGCCGACCAGACCGCCGACAAAATTGCTGCCGCTGATGACCGCGCCGATCTGCACCGTGCTTGCCTTATCATCCCATGCAAGCACGGCATTTTTGCCGTTGCGGCCGACCAGACCGCCCACATAGTCCGCGCGGGTGGTTGCCTCTTCCTTGCTTGCATTTATATAGGTGCTCAGCGCCTGCAGCAGGGCGCTGCGGCTGCTGTTGGTAGCTGCGTCCGAGGCCATGCTGCTGACGCAGTTTTTGATGGTAGCAGTTGTATTTGCTGCGGTGCTGCCCCAATCGGCATCGTTCAGGCCCGCAATGCCGCCCACATAGGCCGCATTTTTGCCAAGGCCCGCCACAAGGCCGCTGTTGGTAACGCCGCTGACCGTGCTTTTGCTGCCGTTGACCGACACGACACCGCCCACATAGCGGTTGCCCAGCACGGTGCTGCTGTTGCTGCCGCCGGTTGTTTCAAGCTGGCTGCCGCTGAAGCCGCCCGCCATGCCACCGACAAAGCAGCGGCCCAGCACATAGCCCTTTTGCGTGGTGCAATTATCCAGCCTACACCCGCTGGCAAAGCCCACCAGACCGCCGACAAAATCACCCTTGAGCGGGCTGCTGTCGGTGAGTGTGCCATCAGCAGCATACCCGCCCTTTACGGCGGTTTTCAGCTGTGTTTCGGTCATATCGCGGCGGGTGGTGCTGGCGCTGCCGCGCAGCGTGATATTTTTGCAGTAGCCCGCAATGCCGCCGAAGAACTGGCCCAGCACGCGGCTGTTTTGACCCTTGGCACTGCCAAGGTAGTTGGCACCCGCGCTGACCGTGCCCTCGTTCCGAAGGCCGGTCAGGGGGACAGGCGCACTGCTGCTATTATAAAGGTTGCCCACAACGCCGCCCGTAAAGGCGCTGCCGGTGACGGCGGCCTTGTTGGTCATGATTTCTTTATTGGGATCAAGCGTCAGGTTTGCGGCATCCATCGTGCCGACCACACCGCCCACGCCGATGCTGCGCCAGATTGAGTTTTCCCCGCTGGCAGCTGCGGCGTAGCGTGCCTGTTCTGTAAGGGTATTGTCCGCAGTTTTGGGGGCGTTGTCCTGCAGCAAACCGGCTACCGTCACATTGGCGTCCACCGTCAGCGCGGAAATTGTTTGCGTCTGGCCGCTTTTGGGTATGGCAACGCCCACGAGGCCGCCAATGCCGCGCGGCTCGTTTGCATAATAAGTAGTGCCATTTACTGTTGCGTTTGTGCGGGCCATCGCGGTGGCGTTGTCGTCAAAGGGCAGCATTGCCAGCACCTGCGCGGAAACCGCATTGTTTTTGCCGTGGGTCAGGGTGCATTTTTCCAGCGTGCCGGTGTTGACGCCGCACAAAGCACCGACCGCGCGGATGTCGCGGTACGCGCTGTCAGTTGTTTCCAGCGGCTGCAGGGCCGTGGTCCCGGTCAGCGGCAGGGTGCCTGCTGCGCGGGCAACGATCTTAACATTGACCTGCACATCGGCATCGCGCAGGGTCATGTTTTTGATCGTGCCGTTATTTTCGCCCACAAGGCCGATGTAGCGGTCAAGCAGTTCTGTCTTACCCTGTCTGCCGGTTTGGGAGACGGAGCTGCCGCGCAGCTGCAGGTTCATGATGGTGATATTTCCGCCGTCCAGCGTTACATTTTTGGGCAATGTCAGAATGGTCGGCCACGCCACGGCCTCCTCTGCCGAGGGGACCTTGGCCTCCGGCGGGAAGTTTTTGCCCTGCGCCGGGCAGTAGACCGTAACGCTGCCGCCGGTCCAGTTCAGGCCGGTGGCGCCAAGGCTCTGCGCGGCGAGGGTGTAGGCGGCGGCAGTCTGGCCGGACGCCCAGTTGTCCGCCCAGCGCAGGTTGTACAGATGGCGGAAATAGGTAAGCTCGCCCTTAGTGGTTGTTGCCTTTTTTGCAAAAAGGCTGTTTTCCACATTGGTATTGGCCGGGGTGCTGGGGGTATAGCTGCCGGAATATTCGTCCCGCGCCTTGGCCTGCAGCGTGACATAGAAATCCTGCGGCCCGCCCGACAGCAGGCGGGTGATGCTGTACAGGCTGGTGTCGGCCACACTAATTTTGTTTGCCCCCGCGCCGTTGTCATTCTCGCAGGAGCGCAGCAAATCAGCGCTGGCCATTGCGTCCAGCGTCAGGACAAAGTTGCCCTTGTTGTAGCTCAGGGGGTAGTAGAGGGTCTTTTCAACCGGTGTTTCCTTGCCATCCGCACCATAGCTATAGATTCTTGTCTTCAGCGGCACCGGCTCATTGGTCTTGACTGCCGGCAGTTCCACCTCGATCTCAAAGAGCGGATTTTTCTTGTCCGTATCGGTCGATTTGTAGGCTGTTGCCACATACTGTACCTGCGTGTCGCGGGTCACATCGCCGCCCCAGCTCAGGGTCAGCGTTTCGGTGTTGGAGAGGCGCGGATTCTTGACCTTCAGCTTGGTCTGCTGCAGCTCGACCACATTTACGCGGTCCTCGGCCGAGTAGTAGCCCACAAGGCTGTCATGGCGGCGGTGGTCATAGCTCCGGTCATAAATGTTCGTTGCGCCGTCCGTTTCCCCAAAGCGCAGCTTGTCGGCGTTCGTGTCATAAAACACCGAGTACACCTGCCCGCTGGCGGCGTCGATCTCAACGCAGATGGCTGCATTCAGCAGTGAATCATCGTAGATGTAATCGCCCAGCAGCTCGCGCAGCAGTTCATTGTCACTGTCATCATCTGTTACTTTATCATAATACAGGGCATAGATATTTTTGTTCAGCTCATCGGCCTTCTGCGCGGCGGGGTCAAAATGCGCGCCTGCCTGACCGTTCAACAGCACCTTCTGGCGGAAATCGTCCAGTTCGCCCGCTGTGTCCCTGCGGGTCAGGGCGATCTGCGCGGTCTGGAAAAGGGTGCGGGCGTTCGCCTCGTTCTTCTCAAACCGGGCCAGACGGGTATAGGCGATCAGGCCGCCCCCCACAAGGGCCGCCAAAATCGCCATGATCGCCAGCACGACCATAAGCTCCACCATCGTGAAGCCGCTGCTTCTGCGCGTTTTCTTGTTGCAATGCACCATAGATGCTCCCGTTTATATCACGGCATTGCCGCATATTCCCGCCCGGCAGACGCCGTAGCGGCCGTAGGAATTTGCGGCAGCGCCCTGCAAATTGTACAGTAAGACATAATAAGACTATATATGATAGCATTATACTCGGTTTGTGATCTTTTCGCAACAAGTGTGGTGAGATTTCGACAAATTTACACCAAATATAGTGTTGTATACGGGCGGCACATACTATTTTGACAGATTTCGTGTTACATTCCAACAATAATGTGGGATTTCTTCGTGAAATTCCTTGCAAATACAGCCTTTGCAGGGTATACTGGTTAGTGTATTATATATAGAAGTAGAGGAAGTGAAACCATGCTGGCAGCACGACTGGGTGCCTGGCTGCGCAACACCGGGGAAAAATGGGCCAGGACCTCCTTTGCTGAAAAGCTGGCCCTGCTGCTGGCATTGCTCGCTGTGGTCTATACCGTTGTGACCGGCGCGGCCGAGCTGCGCTATCAGGCCCGCGCGCGGGAGGCGCTGGCCCAGGTCAAGGCGGCGCGGCTGGCCGCCGGGGCCGTGTCCGCGCAGTGCTATTCCGCTGGGCGCACCTTTGCCGACCAGACCACCGCAAACGGCTTTGCCGACGGCGTGGCCGAGGAGATCGAGACACTGGGCGCACTGCCCGGCAGCGTGAGCCTTCTGCAGGTGGCGGACAACGGCTACACCGTGCAGCGGCTGCTCTATCAGGAAAACAGCATCTTCGCCGTCTATGACGCTGCCGAGGGCTACCGTGTCTTCCGCGCGGAGGACCGCCTGCATTACCTGACGGAGGCGAGCCATGCTGCTGCTTGAGTGCCTTTTGGATCTGATCCGTTTTTTGCTGGGCGCGGCACTGTTCAGCTTTACGAATGTCGTGGCCTGGCGGCTGCCTCGGGGCATGGATCCCCTGCAGGGGCGCAGCGCATGCCCGCAGTGCGGCCACACGCTGGGCGCGCCCGACCTTGTGCCGGTTTTCAGCTGGCTGTTTTTGCGCGGGCGGTGCCGCCACTGCGGCGCGCGCATCCCGGTGCGGTATTTTATGGTCGAGGTGCTGGGCGGCGTGCTGGCGCTGGGCTGCACCCGGCGCTTCGGCACCGCGCTCAGCCTGACGCAGGGGCTGTTCGGCATGAGCTGGGCGGCGCTCACCGCGCTGGCGGTCTGCGGCATTTTGCTGAGCGTTGCGCTCATTGACGCCGAGACACAGCTTATCCCCGACCGGCTCAATCTCGCGTTGGCCGTCTGCGGCGTTTTAGGGACGCTGCTCTCCCCCGCCGGGTGGCTGCCCCACCTGATCGGGGCGTTCTGCGTCAGCGTGCCGATGCTTTTGCTCTGCCTTGCCATTGACGGCGCGTTCGGCGGCGGCGACATCAAGCTGATGGCGGCCGCCGGGCTGTTCCTCGGCTGGCAGAACACGCTGCTGGCGATGTTTTTGGGCATTCTGGGCGGCGGCCTTTACGGCATCTGGCTGCTGGCCGCCAAAAGGGCCGACAAAAAGGACCACTTTGCCTTCGGCCCGTTTTTATGTGCGGGCATCGTAATCGCCATGCTTTTCGGCGAGCCGATCCTGCAATGGTACTGCGCGTTTTTGTAATGGTGCAGCACCCGCCTGATCTCACTATCCGTTCGGAGGTTTCTCTCCTATGCCACAATTTCGTTATACTGCGACCAACGCCGAAGGTAAGACTGTCCGCGGCATGGCTGACGCCCCCAGCGAGGAGGCACTCTACACCAAGCTGCGCGATGACGGCCTGTACATGAGCGAGGCGCTGCAGACCAAGCGCGTCCGCAGCACCTTCCGCCCGTTAAAGACCGCCGTGCTGGCGGATTTCTGCCGCAATCTGGGCACCCTGCTGACTGCCGGTGTGCCGCTGGTGCG
>ERZ832317.2513-NODE-2513-length-20972-cov-4.267342_pt1 | contig 20972 bp, 21 predicted proteins | sample MGYA00519695_ERZ832317 | MGnify/ENA primary metagenome ERZ832317 (study PRJEB31850, sample SAMEA3708726) | human gut metagenome | biome: human gut; feature: human-associated habitat; material: faeces | place: China | collected 2014 ...
CTGGGCAGATTTGAAAACCATGCAGAATGTGTACATCCACACGCAGGAAGAAGACCTGGAAAATGCCCGCAGGCTGCTGACCCTTTTTTAAGCGTTTGTGGCACGGCATGTGACAGCGCAAAGCCTCCAAAAATCCAACCCGTGCAAAGATTAAACGGTTGTTATTTCATTGAGGATGTGACAAAAAAAGTGCCGAAATCCCAAAATTTCGGCACTTTGACATGAACAAAAGCGGGCTGAGCCCGCCTTCACTTCCGCCGAAGTCTGCCACGCATCAAAGTCCTGCTCACGCGGACGGTTTTATGCAATTTCCTATACATTAAAAAAACCCAGCCAAGCAATCAACTTGACTGGAATTTCTGGTAGCGGCAATGTGATTCGAACACATGACACTTCGGGTATGAAAAATCAAAATTGGAAATAAAAGGCATGGATGACGGGGCGGATGTGAGACGGTTGAGGGTGGAAGATTTGTGTGGATTAAACGCATTGATAAACACAACAGGCTCATGAAAGCAACAACCGTTCGGAGGTTTCAAACAGTTTAAGTCAAAAGCTCACATGAATTTTCCTGAAACCTGGAAAGAATTTTGTCAAGGATTATTTTACCGTTATCTCAATTTCATGTAAGTCTGGTTATTTCGTCCATAAACAATAGCCTATTGAAGAAAACACCGCACCTTAGTTTTTCCTAACAGTCTTACCTAATCTTGGTCGAATCACGAAAGGCCTACATTTACAGAACAAATTTCGCAAAGCTGTTTCGTGGCAGTCAAGACGGCAAACAGAAAAACCTGCCTGCCGTCCTTCTACTCACTTTCATTTTTACACTAGCTTTTAGAGTTTACATAGAATTCGGAATAATCTTAGATGATGTTTACAATCTTTTTTTCATAGGATTATCTACTTTTTTCTCTGCAATTCACGAAATCTTTCAGTCGTATATGTATGGTCATCCGCTTTATATTGGATTAATATTGCCTTAATTTCGGCAAATGGAATTATGTATCTGGTATATGTCGTATAGTTATGCCAGATATCAATCCGTCCTCTCCCCTCTTCAAATACTTGATAATAATCTAACGCAATCCATGGATCTTTGTCATCACCATACAACACTAATCTGCCCGACACTCGCTTTTTTCTCCATAAACCGTAACATATACATCATCAGCAAGTTCAGAAGCCTCAAAAACTGTATCTGACAAACTACTCTTCAGTTTATCTGCATATAGCTGCCGTGCCTTTCTCCATCCTTTCAGTTTTACTAATGCAAAAGCAATTCCTACTCCGACAATAATCGCCAAAATGCACTTTAATCCGGTCACTTCAAGCCCAGCACTCTCGGAGGTAGGCCAAACTACCTCCAGAAACAAATTGATTATGTAACTTATAACTACACAAGCCCTAAATGAACAGTCTCACTCATCGCAAAAGAACGCGCCGATCTAAACCTTCGATACGCAAATATCGTGCAAAATCCAGGTACATAATAGATTAAGAGATAGGGAAGATTATTAACAATTTCCTTAATCAAAGACATTCACTCACTCCTTGATATCTGTACTAATAATTGGCGGATTTCCTCCATCACCTTTACCTCCAGGGCCTTCTTCATATACAGTTGTGTATCTGTTCCTAATACGAGACTTCTTATTCACTCGTTTGAGGTATAGCGCAGATCTCCTATATTTATATTTTGTACTTTTACTTATGTGTAAAGATCTCAATTTGTTTTGCCGAAGATCAATATCATCGCCTGCTACAGTAACTGTTTTTGTCAAGGAATATTCTCGGTGTTTTGCGCTCTTATCCTTCTGTTCAAAAAATTTTTTGTATATATTCATCGAGCATATCGCCTTGACAACCGCCTCAAATCCCCCTATAATTCCTTATGGCGTAAGCCTCAAACTGCATAGCGTAGCGAAAAGCATCATGCCTTTGCGCATGGGAAGCCGGGTGAGAATCCCGCACAGGACCGCTGCTGTATTGGCTGAGCGGCTCTCACGACCCTTTGGGTCAGTCACTGGGGTGTAAGCTCTGGGAAGGCGAGAGCGTCTGCTATGAAGCCTGAGTCAGAATACATACTTTTTGCGACAATCAATGGTCTTCCCGGTCTCGGAAGAGCTGTTTTTTCTGTACCCAAATATCCCGTTTCTCCTGACGGCGGCGGGTTTGTTTGGCGCGCTCAAAGCACTGTGCCGACCGAAAAAGATTGTCGATGCAGTGCTTTTTGTCATCTTGCGCACCAAATAAAAGGAGGAATAATCCGAATGAAGAAACTTGTCTCCCTGCTGCTTATGCTGGTGTTTGTGTTCTCGCTCTCCTGCGCCATGGCCGAGGGCAAAAAGCACGTCGAAAACCTCATCGTCGGCACGACGGCAGCCAACAACACCTTCAACATGACCACCCAAAGCGACGCATTCGGTCGCATGAATTACAACGGTCTGACGCAGGGCAACTACGTCTATCGCGACGCGAACGGCGATTTGCAACCCTATTTTTTCACCAGCTACGAGATTTCGGAAGACGGTAAGGTGCTGGATTTCACCTGGCATAAGGGCGCGATCTGGCATGATGGTCAGCCCGTGACCGACGAGGATATCATCTTCACCTTCGAATTCCAGCGCGACGTGAAGAAGGTCGGCGGGCTGTCCAATCTGGTCAGCGTGGAGATCACCGGCGAAAACGCGGCGCGCCTGACCTTCTCCCAGCCGGACGTGTATTATTACCTCAACACCTCCTGCATGAACACGGCATGCATCTATGCCAAGCACATCTGGGAAGGCATCGAGGATTATTCCCACTACACCGGCGAGGACGCTGCCATTGGCTGCGGCCCGTACAAGCTGGTGGGCTACGATGTGGATTCCCAGACCTCTTACTATGAGGCCGTGCCGGAGAACGCGTTCCTCGGCGAAATCACCGTGGACAAGGTGACCGTGCAGACCTACGCGGATCAGGCGAGCCTGATGATGGCGCTGGCAAGCGGCGAGTGCGACGCGTATTACAACTACGCCAACCCGATTGAAGCGACACTGATCGACAGCTTCACCGGTATGGACGGACTCGACATGGGCGAAAGCCCGTTCGCTGGCAGCTATCAGATGCTGTTCGGATGCAGCCGCACACCGGGCGACGACGTGAATTTCCGTCAGGCGATTGCCTACGCCATCGACTACCCGACCGCGGCGACCGCCATCAACGGCGAATACGGCAAGCCTGCCAACCGCGGCGTGCTTGGTCCGTCCTTCAAGGGCTTTGACGATTCCATCGCGATGCTGGAGTACAACGCGGAGACCGCGAAATCCATGCTGGATGCGGCGGGCTATGTCGATGCGGACGGCGACGGCTGGCGCGAACTGCCGGACGGCGGCAAGATGGATCTGTCCGTCATTCCGCAGTATTCCCGCAGCATGGAAGTCCGCTCCCGTCTGGGCGAAATCGTCTGCAAGTCCCTCCAGAATGTCGGCGTGAACTGCCACATCGACGAGGAAGCCATCGCTAACAGCGAGATTTGGGAAGATAAGGTGACCAAGGAGGAATACGACATCTCCATCACCTTTACCACCTCTGGCATGCTCTATTCCACGCCGTTCCGCTACATGCTCGCCGAGCTGCGCGACGGCGATTCCGGCTGGCACTGGGGCAGCTGCCATGATCCGCGTCTGAAGGAATACTACTACGCGATGACCGAGGCCATCAACGACGAGCAGTATATCGAAAACAGCCGCAGCCTCCAGCACCTCGCCGACGAGGAGATGTTCGGTCTGACCTTCGCGTGGCAGACGGGCTTCTTCCCGTATCGCACCGACAAGATTGAAGGCTGGGATAACTGGCAGAGCTGGGGCGTCATCAATGCCAGAACCTGGTTTGACCTGACGGCGAAGTAAGCATATCTGAATTTGGGGACTGACAAATCCTTGATCTTGGGGCTTGTCAGCCCTTTTCTGCTATAACGGGAGTGATTTCCTTTTGTTCAAACACATCCTCAAGAAAACCCTCATCGCCATTGCGACGATCTGGCTGATTATCACCATCAGCTTCACGCTGGTGCATACCATGCCGGGCGACCCGATCATCTTTCTGATTGGCGAAGAGGAATACTATTACCTGCTGGATAACAACCCTGCCTATCTGGAACAGGTCACGGAGAAATTCGGTCTGAACGACGATCTGCCGACGCAGTACGCGCGCTACATGAAAAGCGTGCTGACGCTGGATTTCGGTCTTTCCTATACCAACCAGAAGCCCGTCATCGAAAATTTCCGTTCCGCCGCGTATTGGACGCTGCTGCTCTCCGTTCCGACGCTCATCATCTCCTGCATTCTCGGCGCGGTGCTCGGCATTCACGCGGGCATCCGCCCCGGCGGTCTGTTTGACCGCATCGCCACGCCGTTTTTCCTGTTTCTGAATACCATTCCTTCAAACTGCCTGAGTCTGCTGCTGCTCATCGCGTTCGCCTACAAGCTCAAGTGGGTGCCGATCAACGGCATGGTTTCGCCCGGTCTTTCCGGCGCGGCGCGGACGGCGAGCATCGTCCAGCACATGATTCTGCCGCTGTGCATTTTGATTCTGTTCCGCACGTCGGGTGATTTCATGCTGATGAAAAGCACCGTCTCCCAGATTCGGCAGGAGGAATACATCCTCACCGCACGCGCCAAGGGCATCGGTCAAAACAAGGTGCTCTTTCGCCATGTGCTTAAAAACGCGCTCGTGCCGTATTCCACATCGCTGTGCATGCAGCTGGGCGGGCTGCTCTCCGGCGCGATGGTGGTCGAGGTCGTCTTCGGCTGGAAGGGCATGGGACAGATGATGTACAACGCCGTATCCTGCCGCGACTTTGCGACCGCGCAGTTCTGCTTCCTGCTTTCGGCGCTCTGCGTCGTGCTCAGCAACCTGCTGGGCGATATCGTCGCCGCGGCGATCGACCCGCGCATTCGGGAGGAGGCGGCAGAGCGTGCGTAAAAAGCATAACCCCGCCGCTATCGCAGGCTGGTGCATCATTTTGGCGTTCTGCCTGATTGCGATTTTCGCGGATTTCATCGCGCCGTATGACCCCTCTGAACTGGGCACGGCGTATCTCAAGCCCAGCGCGGAGCATCTGCTGGGGACGAACGATTTGGGGCAGGATATTTTCAGCGAGATGGTTTACGGCACACGCGTGTCGCTGCTGCTCGGCGTGTTTTCCGCACTGCTGGTTTCGCTGATCGGCACAGCTTTGGCACTTATCGCCGGATACTTCGGCGGTACGGCGGATAAAACCATCTGCGCTGTGATCGACGTTGCGATGGCAGTTCCGTCCCTGCCGCTGACGATGCTGCTGATTGCCTACCTCAAGAGCGGCATGTTCAGCCTGATTCTGGCGATCAGCATCACCGCATGGACGGGCACGGCACGCATTCTGCGCACGCGCGTCAAGCAGATCTGCGAACTGCCCTATATCAAGATTGAAAAGGCGATGGGCGTTTCCGCGACGGTCATCATGGTGCGCCACATTTTGCCCAACCTCAAGGATATCCTGCTCACGCGCATGGCGCTTTCCGTCTCCGGCGCGATGACGACGGAATCCGGATTGAGCTTTCTCGGTCTGGGAACATACGGTCAAAAGAGCTGGGGCAACATCCTACATTTTGCCTTCTTCCGCAACAGCATTCTGCGCAAACAGATCTGGTGGTATCTGCCGCCGATCATCTGCATCAGCGTCGCGGTGATGGGCTTCATGCTCGTGGGCTACTATGGCCGGCAGAGAAGGGAGTGATTCCTGTGGAAAATGCGATTTTGGATATTCAAAACGTTTCCGTCCGCTTTGCCAACGGCAGTGCCGTACAGGCGGTTGAACAGGTCTCCCTCTCTGTCTTTCCCAGCGATAAACTCTGCATCATCGGCGAAACGGGAAGCGGCAAGAGCATCCTTTTGCTCTCCGTGCTGCGCCTGCTTCCGGCAAGTGCTGTCGTCAGCGGCGACGTGTGCTTTCACGGGCAAAGCCTGTTCGCCCTTTCGCCCAAGCAGATGGATGGCGTTCGCGGCGGTCAAATCTCCTATGTGCCGCAGGGAAGCGGCAACGGCATGAACCCGCTGCTTTCCGTTGGATTTCAGGTTGGCGAACCGCTGATAGCGCATCGCGGCATGAATAAAAAACGGGCGATTGCCCGTGCGGTGGAGCTGATGCGCCGCTTTCATCTGGGGCGTGAAGAAGAACTGGCGCGGCAGTACCCCTACACCCTGAGCGGCGGCATGCGCCAGCGTGCGCTGATTTCGATGGGCATCAGTGCCGACGCGGAGCTTCTGCTCTTTGACGAGCCGACCAAAGGGCTGGACGAAGCACGCATCCGTCTGGTCGCTGACACGCTGAACGAGCTGGACGGGCAGACGATGGTCTGCGTCACGCACGACCTGAGCTTTGCGCGTGACGTCGCCAATCGCATCGGTGTGATGTATGCGGCGAATCTCATCGAAGTCGCCGACGCGGACGAGCTGTACGCCCATCCGCTGCATCCCTATACGCGCGATATGCTCGCCGCCATGCCGGAAAACGGGCTGCATTTCCGCCCCGGCTATGCCCCCGCGCACGACGATACGCGCGTGACCGGCTGCAAATATCGAATGCGCTGCCCGAATTGCAGCGAAAAATGTGCCGAAATGCCGCCGATGGCGGACGTGGACGGCCACAAAGTGAGGTGTTGGCAGTATGTGTGAAACCATCATGGAGGCTGTTTCGCTGACCAAGCACTTCCGCAGCGCGGATAAGACGTGGTTCACTGCGGTGGATGGCGCGTCGATTTCCCTGCAAAAGGGCAAAACGCTCGGTCTGCTTGGGCAGAGCGGCAGCGGCAAATCCACGCTGGGACAAATGATGGTCGGCTTGCTGAGGCCTGATTCCGGCGAGCTGTTTTTCCATGGCAAGCTGCTTAGCTATCCCATTCGAGGGCAGGCACGCCGCAGGATTCAGATTCTCTTTCAGCACCCGGAGGTTTCGTTCAATCCCCAGCTCACGCTTCGGCAGAGCCTGGTTGAACCATTCAAGTTGATGGGCAAACCGTTTGACGACGGGGCGATTCTCTCCGTTATCGAGCCGTTCGGCCTACACGCCGAGCATCTTGCCCGCTATCCCGGCGAACTTTCCGGCGGTGAATTGCAGCGTGCTGCGCTGGCACGTGTCACCGTGCTTGAGCCGGAGATGATCCTGCTCGACGAGCCGACCAGCATGCTGGACGTGATTACGCAGGCGCAGATGATCGACTTCCTGCGCCGCTATCAGCAGCAGCATCAGACCGCCTATCTGTTCATCACGCACAGCACGGCGCTTGCCGAGCAATTCTGTGACGAGATTGTGAAGATGGAAGACGGGCATCTGCTCAAAGAAAGGAATACGAAATGAAACGAATCGCAATCGTCGCCTGCGAAAATTCCAATACGGTCTGCGCGGGCTGTGCCTGTTTGAACGCCTTTTACGCCGAAATAACGTCATATATAAATAAAACCTCCCTCATCGAGGGAGGTGGCACGACGAAGTCGTGACGGAAGGAGTTCACCACGCATTCCCCGTTCATCATGCAGGAAGTGCGTGGTTTTTCTTATTGTTTTATTTCAGTTCCGCCTTCAAATGCTCCACATACAGCCTCTGCACATCTTCCAGCTCGCCCAGCCCTTCCACCGTGCAATGCACGTCGAATCCGGCGGCGGTCAGATGGCTTTTCCAGCTATCCGCATCATCGCCCGCCATATCGTTTTGTGCGTGGTCGCCCGCGACAAGCATCATCGGGCGCAGCTCGATGTGCTTTGCGCCCAGCGCACGCAGCTCGTCGATGGCGTTTTCCAGCGTCGGCCAGCCCTCGACCGTTCCGACGACGACATTGGGATGGCCTTGCAGCCGAAGTGCCGTCTGCATCGCGGGATAGACCATGTTTGCGAAATGCGTCGTGCCGTGCCCCATGAGCAGAAGCGCGTCCGCATCATCAGGCTTGAGAGCCGCCAAAATCTCAGCCAGCTTAAGCAGGTCATCGTTATTCGCAATCAGCGTTTTACCGATGCCGCCACGCAGGAATCGCCCCGCATAGCGCATATACGATGCGCGGATTTTTTCGTCGTATTCGTTGCCGCAGAGCAGGTGCGTCGGCTGAACAAACACCGTGTCATAGCTTTCGTTCGCCAGTTTTTCCAATGCTTCCTCAAGCGACGGCACAATTTCGCCGCGCGATTTCAACACCTTGCGGACGATGCTGCTCGTATACGCGCGGAAAACGTCATAGCCCTCCGCAGCCTGCGCCAGTGCGCGCTCCACTGCGTCGATGCTCCGCCGTGCCCTTTCATACGTCGTGCCAAAACTCACAATGACCAACGCTTTTTTCATCGTTTATCCTCCTTCGGTCGTTCAATCATTACCACGTCGATCCCGCGTTCCAGCGCGGGCAGAACCTTATCCGCCACGCCCCCCGGCCGCCCGGAATCCTTTGACACCATCGTGCGGATGCGGAGCTGATCGTAGAGCGCCGCGTTGAAATCCCGCGAAAACGGCCCCTGCATCGCGATGACGTGGCTCTGCACCATGCCCGCCGCCGCGCAGAGATCGAGTGCCTGATGCGTCGGCAGGACGCGGACGAACAGCCTTTCCGGCTCAATGACCTTGGCATAGACGCTCAGGGTGTGGCTTCCCGTCGTCAGCAGGATGTTTCCCGCGCAGAGCGCGGCCAGCGCCGCCGCCTCCTCAGAATTGCCTGCCCACGTCACCGCGTCGCGCCAATCCTCGCGCCTGTCCGCCGCGCGCTCGATGCGCACGTAGGGGATATGCAGCGCGTCGGCGCAGGCGCGGATGGTCTGTGTCGCACGGACGGCGAAGGGATGCGTCGCGTCGATGACGCGCTCCGGCCTTTCCGCCGCGATCCACGCCTTCATGGCCGCTTCATCCAGCGCGCCGATGTGACAAGCTGCGCCTTCCGGCAGAAACTGCCGCGCGTATTCGCTCGTCACGCTGACCAGTACGCTTTCCCCGCGCGCAAGTGCCAGCGCGGCCTGCTCGCGGCCTTCGGTCGTGCCGCCGAAGATGATCGTTTTCATCGCCACAGCCTCTCCATCCATTCGGGGTGCGACAGAAAATGCAGATGCGCAAACCCTGCCGTCGTGTTCCCCTTGTGCATCCCGCCCGGCCAGCACAATTCCGGTCGGCTCGCCTTGCGGATTTCAAAATCATACGCCGCTTCGCCTGCCGCTTCCGTCGCCGCATGGTGAAACTCATGGGCGGGATACGTCCTTCCCGTCTTCAAATCCGCGACGAGCACATAGCCGAAGCGCTGCAATCTATCCGTCATGCGGCAAACCTGCGGCAGAAAGCCGACCATCTCCGCGCTGTCGATGCTTTCGGATAAATACATCATGCCGCCGCACTCCGCATAGCAGGGCAGGCCGCTTTCCAGTGCCGTGCGGATGCTTTGGCGCATGGACATATTGGCCGACAGCCGCACCTTGAATACCTCCGGAAATCCGCCGCCCAGATACAGCCCGTCCAGCCCCTTCGGCAGTTCGCCGTCCTCAAGCGGGGAAAACGGCACAAGCTCCACGCCCGCCCCTTCCAGCGCATCGAGATTGGCGCGGTAGTAAAAGCTGAACGCCTTATCCCGCGCAAGCCCCATGCGAAAGCCGTCCATCCGGGGATATTTCCTCGGCGCGACGGGCAGAACCGGCGCGCGCCTTGCCAATTCCAGAATCATCGGAAGATCAAGCGTGTCCGCGACCTGCCGCGCCGCCTCCTGAATCCGGGGCAGCGCGTCCTCGACCTCCTCGGCGGGCACAAGCCCCAGATGGCGGCTCTTGAGCGCCAGATTCACATGCTTTTCGATGTAGCCCACGCACGGCAGGCCGGTGTAATGCGCCACCGCGTCGCGCACCAATTCGTAGTGATGCGCGCCGGAAACCCGGTTGACCAGCACGCCCGCGATGCCGCTGTCTTCCCGGAGCGTCATAAAGCCCTTGACCGTCGCCGCCGCGCTTGCCGCCGAACCGGAAGCATCCACCACCAGCAGCACGGGCGTCCGCGTCAGCCGCGCCATCTCCCATGTGGATTGGCGGCAGCTCGTCGCATCCATGCCGTCGTAATAGCCCATCACGCCCTCGATGACCGTGATATCCGCCGGGCGGCTGAGCAGTGTCGGCAGATCCCTCGGCTCGATCAAAAAGCTGTCGAGGTTGTGGCTCGGCCTGCCGCAGACCAGCTCGTGAAAGCCCGTGTCGATGTAATCCGGCCCGACCTTGCAGGGCGCGACGTCCAGCCCGCGCTCCCTGAGTGCCGCCATCAGCAAAAGGCTCGCCGTCGTCTTGCCGCAGCCGCTGCTCGTGCCCGCCAACAGGATTCTCATGCCCGAACGCCCTCCATGCCGTAGAGCAGCGCGTTGACGATTGCCGCCGCCACGTTGCTGCCGCCGCGCCGCCCGCGCGCCACAATGCAAGGCAGGCCAGTTTTAAGCAGCATCTCCTTCGCCTCCACCACATGCACAAAGCCGACCGGCACGCCGATGACGACCGTATTCTTCAAGTCCGCGTGGTTTTCAAGCGGCTCCAAAAACGTCGGCGCATTGCCGCAGACCAGCAGCTTCGAGCCGGGAATGGCCAGCGCGCGCTCCATCGAAACGCGCGCCCGCGTCGTCTCCCGCGCCTTCGCCTCCCGCGCGATATCTTCATCCGCCATGAAGCAGACCGCCTGACAGCCCAGCTTCTTGAGCGCCGGTTTGCTGATGCCGGAAAGCGCCATCTGCGTGTCGGTGACGATCATTGCGCCTCGCGCCAGCAGTTCCCGCGCATAGGGGACAACCCCCGGCGTGAAGACCATCGATTCCGCAAAGGAAAAATCCGCCGTCGCGTGAATCACGCGCTTGACAATGGGCTTGATCTCCGGGTCAAGCGCCACCTGCAACTCGCGCTCGATGATCGCCATGCTCGCCTGCTCGATCTCCATTGGTTTCATAGGCTTGTACTCCTTCCCAAAATCTGCCCCTTCGCATCCAGCATCACCGCGTCCACGCGCATTTCCCCGTGAATGCGCGCTGCCGCATAAGCCGCCGCCGCGTCGGCCAGATGCGTCCAAACCGCGTCAAACCCCGCGTCGTAAATCGGGGAGATGCATCCGTCGAGCGTCACACTCTGACGCACGAATTCCAGCAGCTCAACCGGCGCGCCCATCAGCGCCAGATGCGCGATCAGCGTTTCGCGCCGTCCGTCGCCGTATTGGCTGTGCGTCTGCATGCTGCCGCCGGAAACCTTGACCAGCTTCCCCGGCTGCCCCAGCAGCGTGGCGCGCGCAAAGCCCAATTCCGCCGCGCAATCCAGCGCAAAGCCGACAAAGTTGCTCATCTGCACCGCCTGCATGCAGGGAAAGAGCGCGTTGGCCGCGCGCTCGCCCTGACTGCCGAAAACCAGCCCGATTTCTTCCGCGCCCTGACTTTTGCGGACGGATAATTCCAGCCGGATCGTCTCCTTCAGTGCTTCCTCGCTCATCGGGCGCACAACGCCCGTCGTCCCCAGCACGGACAGCCCTCCGACCACGCCCAGCCGGGGGTTGAACGTCCTTTTCGCCAGTTCCTCGCCGCCGGGGATGCTGACTGTCACCTCCGCCGCGCGCGCGGGGAAAACCTGCCGAACCGCCTGCTCGATCATCCGCCGCGGCACGGGGTTGATCGCCGCCTCGCCGACGGGCAGCTTCATGCCCGGCAGGGTGATCGTCCCCACGCCGTCGCCCGCCAGAAAGCGGATGCCGCCGTCGCTCTCCATCAGCCGAACGCGTGCGCGGACCTCACTCCCGGTGGTGATATCCGGGTCGTCGCCGCCGTCCTTGATGACCCCGCAGACATAGCCGCCGTGCGCGATGATCTCCGGCGCAAACGTTTTGCCCGCCGGAACGACGATCTCTACGCGCTCGGGGCATGCGCCGTCCCTCTGCCAGAGACAGCTCGCCAGCGCTGCCGCCGCCGCGCAGCTCCCCGTCGTGAAGCCCTCGCGAAGCGCCTTCACAGGCGATACCCCCGCGGCGTGAGCATCCGCCCAAAGCGCTCCTGTGTTTCCGCGTTACCGATGAGCACCGTCGTGAACATATCCAGCGGCTCATGCACCAGTTCGCCCAGCGTCAGCACACGGCTCTTCTGCCCGTCGCGCCCGATGTTCTGCACATAGCCGCAGACGGTCGAAGCGGGCAGCGTCTCCATCAGAATCGCGCAGGCGCGGGCGAGGTGATCCGGCCTGTGGCGACTGCACGGGTTATACAGCGCAATCGGAAAGCCACCCGCCGCCGCCGCGCGAAGCCGCCGTTCAATCGTTGCCCACGGAGTCAGTTGATCGGAGAGGCTGACGACGGCAAAATCCCCGCAGAGGGGCGAGCCGAGCACCGCCGCCGCGCTGAGCGCCGCCGTCACCCCCGGCACAACCTCGATCTCGTCGCCCTCTTCCGCCATGCCCAGCAGGAGCGACGCCATGCCGTAAACCTGCGCGTCGCCCGAGCAGATCAGCGCCACGCGCCTGCCTTCCCGCGAAAGCAAAAGAGCCTGTACACACCGTTCCTTTTCGCCGCGCATGCCCGTCGTCACAAACCGCTTTTCGGCAAACTCGTCCCGAACCAGCTCGACATACGTCGTGTAGCCCACGATCACCTCCGCACGGCGCAATGCGTCGTCCGCCGCAATCGTGCGCCCCTCGCGTCTCCCCGGCCCGATGCCCACGACCTGAATCATACGTTTTCCTCCCCGGCCAGCGCGAGCGTCACGCCCTGCATCGCCGTTTTGCCCACGAGCAGCCGCCCGCCGGTCATCACCGCCGCGCGCTCGCACACGCAGCCGCAGCCCACCGTTTTCATTACAAAATCCGAATGGGCAAACACACCCGGCACGGCGTTCAGCTCCGCCGCCGAATACGTTTGCAGCGGAAAGCGGTATTTTTCGCAGAGCGCGAGAATCGCCTCCTCGTCCTTTTTCACGTCAATCGTCGCAACCGCCCGGACGGACAGCGGCGACACGCCGTTTTCATGCAGAAACGCGCGGAAGCAGTCCTCCATATGTGCCGCGTCCGTGCCGCGCTTGCAGCCCACGCCCAGTGTCAGCGTCCGCGGCCTTAAAAAGAGCGTCACGGGAAACGGCAGGCGGATCTCCCGTTCCGTAATCGCCACGCCGACCGATTTTCCCGCCAGCGCGGCAGCGGAAACCGCCTGAATCGCCGCCTTGTTTTCAATCGCGCAGTCGTTTTTCATCGCCCAACTGTCGATGGCCGGAACACCGCGCACATCCGTCGCAGTCGTCAGCACGGGCTCCGCGCCCGTCCGTTCCGCCAGCAGCAGCGCGAGGTCGTTTGCGCCGCCGATGTGCCCGGATAGGATGGGGATGATGTGCCTTCCCATTTCATCCATGACAAGCACTGCGGGGTCGGCCGCCTTATCCCGGCAGATCGGCGCAATCGCACGCACCGCAATGCCGCATGCGCCGATGAACAGCAGCGCGTCCGCATCGGCAAACGCCTCCCGCGCCCACTGCATCACAGGCACGCCGCGCGTCACGGGGAAGCCGAGCTTTTCCTGCCAGCCCTGCCCCTTTTCAGTAAAAGCAATGGCGCGGATGTTCATGGCGTTTCGGCCTCCCGACAGGCGTGGGCGAACGCCGGATCGTAGAGCTTGGAGCGCTTGTCGCTCTCCCGCAGAAAATCGCCGACGAGAATCAGCGCGGTCTTTTTGATGTGCGCCGCCTTTTCCGCGATATCCGCGAGCGTGCCGCGCACGACCTCCTGCTCCGGCCACGTCGCTTTGTAGACGACGGCGACGGGCGTATCTTCCGGGTAGCCGCCCGCCGTCAATTCGGCGCATACGTCCTTGAGCATCGAGACGCTCAGGAACAGCGTCATGCTCGCCCGATGCGACGCCAGCGCGCGCAGGTTCTCCTGCTCGGGCACGGGCGTTCTGCCCGCCATGCGCGTGATGATGAGCGTCTGGCTGACCTCGGCGGGGGTGTACTCCGCCGGGATGGCCGCCGCCGCGCCGCAGAACGAGCTGACGCCGGGCACGACCTCATAGGCCAACCCAAGTTTATCTAATTCGCGCATCTGCTCGGCAATCGCACCGTACAGGCACGGGTCACCCGTGTGCAGCCGCACGACGGTTGCCCCCTCGGGCGCATCCCGCATCGCCGAGACGGTCTGCTCCAGCGTCATGGACGCGCTGTTATAAATGGTCGTTTCGGGTCTGCAATCATCCAGAAGTTCGGGGTTGACGAGCGAACCCGCGTAGATCACCACGTCCGCCTTTTGCAGCAGGCGCATGCCGCGCACGGTGATGAGGTCGGTTGCGCCCGGCCCCGCGCCGATAAAATAAATCATAGGAACTCCTTTTTGGGGCGCCGCCCCAAACCCTGCTCGGAACCTCCCGTTTCGCTTCGCGCTGTTTTTAAGTGACGTTAGCGCTGAAAATGAAAACCGGGTTTTCCGCTTTGAACATCGTATAGCGCCCGACCGATTCGAGCGCCGAAACGGCGACCTGCCGCGCCTCAAAATCCACCATCGGCCGCATCAGGCGCAGAAGCGCCTGCGTGCTTTCCATCGTGACGGCGGTTGCGACCAGCCGAATCGGGCGTTGAAGTCCGCGCAAAAGCTCCACGATAGCTTCTGCCGCGCCGGTCGTCCCGCCGAGGAAAACCGCGTCCGGCGCGGGCAGCGCCGACAGCACCTCCGGCGCGCGGCCGGGAACGACGCGCAGGTTGAGCGCGTGAAATCTTTCGGCGTTCCGGCGGATGAGGTCGAGCGCTTCGTCCTTCATTTCAACGGCATAAACCTCGCCCAGCGGGCACTGACGCGCGCATTCGACGCTGACGCTGCCCGTCCCCGCGCCAATATCCCAAACGACGCCGTTCGGTTTCAAATGCAGCGCCGACACGACGAGCGCACGCACATCCCGCTTAGTCATCGGGGTTTTGCCGCGAATGAACGCCTCATCCGACAGACCAACAGGCGGCAGGCCGCTCTCCGGCGCGTCGTTTTCGATATAAGCCATGCAGAGCGGGTCATACGTCGCATCCGGGTCATAGGCCTCCGTCCGCTCGTCGGGATAGGAGAGCCGTTCGCCGACAAACAGCCGCACATTTTCCAGCCCGCCGAGGTTCAGGCTCTCCCGCACCCACGCAGGATTGTGCGCCGCGTCGAGAAAGCAAAACGTCTGCCGATGCGTCCGCACGGCGTGGCACAGCGCGCTTTCCGAAAGTGCTCGGCCATGCGCGGAGAGGATTTTCGCGTCCTGCCACGAAACGCCCAGCCGCGCGGCAAAGAGCTGCAAGGCGCTGACGCCCGGATGCACACGCAGATATTCGCCGCCGATTTTCCGTTTGAGCATTTCCAGCAGGCTGTACAGTCCCGCGTCGCCGGAAACCAGCACGGCGGCACTCTGTCCTGCGTCGCTGGATAGACGCATCTGTTCAATTGCACCTTCCAGCGGCGAAAGCGGCCTTGCCTTTTCGGGCGGCACGAGCACGGCATGGCGTGCCGCGCACCAGACCGCATCCGCACGATCAATCGCCTGCTTCGCGTCGTCGGTGAGCAGAACGGCCTCACCCGGACCGACGCTGATGATATCAAGCATGGCGCACCTCCACACAATGTTCTTGAGCAAAACAAATCAGTTCATCGTCCCATGCATGGGCTTCCAATCCATCGGGAATAAGCAGCGCGCCGCAATTCAGCAGCATTTGCCGGGCTTCCGTCAACACGGCTTCACTCGGCGGCGCGAACGGCGCTGTCGTCAGTATGCGGGCGGCCAGATGGCGTGCGGCAGGGATATCCATATCGTTTTCCGCCAGAATACCCGTTGCAAACGGTGTTCCTTCCCGCGTCAGGCGGCGGTAGACGGTTGTCGCCTTCCCCATGCCGCCGAGGACAAACGCGTATGGCGCACCTTCCGCACGGGGAAGCTCCATTGATCCGGAAAGCGCGTCATAAACACCGGACGAAATGCCGTACAGCTGCGTGATGTTTTCTTCCGTAAAGACTGCTTCGGGCGCGCCGAACATCTCCACGCCGTGCGTGCCGATGCCCATCACGAGGTCGGATACCCGTGCAGCGAGGTCAATTTCGTGCAGGCTCATCACGATGGTCACGCCCTGCTCCCGCGCGAGATGAAGCAGAATGGCGGACAATTCGATTTTATATCGAATATCCAGAAAGGAGGTCGGCTCGTCGAGCACCAGCACGCGCGGCTGCTGGCAGAGCGCACGGGCAATCATCACCCGCTGACGCTGACCGTCGCTGACGCGGGCGAACGGTTTGTCCGCCAGTTCTTCGACACGCACCAATGCGAGACTCTGCGCAATCACGTCTCTGTCCAGCGCAGTCAGCATCCCGAAACGGCCGGTATAGGGATAACGCCCGGAAGCCGCCACGTCGTAACAGGTCATCAGTTCCGGACGGACGCGCTCGGTCAGCACGACGGAAAGCCGCTTTGCCAGCTCGCAGCTGTCCATCCGCTCGATATTTTCGCCGCCGATGCGCACCACGCCGCCCATACACGCGAGGTGATGCGAAATCGTCTTGAGAATGGTCGATTTGCCCGCGCCGTTTGGACCGATGAGCGTCAAAATCTGCCCCGGCAGAATCGACGCACAGAGGTCTTTCAACAATACACGTCTGCCGTAACCGACCGAAAGGTTGTCCAGCTCCAAAGTCGGTTTCACCGGTGTCCGCCTCCCCGCTTGAGTGCCATCACGATAACGACCGGCGCGCCGAAAAACGCCGTTACCGTGCTGATGGCCAGCTCCGTTGGCGAAAACGCCGTTCGGGCGATCCAGTCGCATGCCATACAGAATACGCCGCCCAGCAGGAAACAGCCGGGCAGAACAGCCATCGGTTTGGCCGTGCCGAGCAGCTTTTTTGTCATATACGGCACGGCAATGCCGACAAAGGAAATCGGACCGACAAGCGCCGTCACGCACGCGGCCAGCAGACAGGAAAGTCCGATCAGCGCCGCACGGAAACGGCGGACGTTCACACCCATGCTCGCCGCGTAATGTTCGCCGAACTGATATGCGCCGATGGGCTTCGCCAGCAGCAGGCACAGCAGCAGGCAGACGGCAATCACCGCCAAGCAGATGCGCAGATTTCCCCACGACACGGCAGAAAAGCTGCCCATCGACCAGCTGGTGAGGTTCGCAATATCGCTTTCTTTGGCGAAGGTGACGAAAAAATCCGTCGCCGCCGAACAGACGTTGCCAATCATCATGCCGACGACCAGCAGCATCGCCATGCTGTGAATCTTTCGGGAGACGATCATCACAAAGCTCGCGCAGAGCATTGCCCCGACAAATGCCGCGGTCATCACCGCGCCGAACGGCACGCAACCCCAGAGCTTCATGCCGAAGATCATCACCGCACCGACAGCCAACTTTGCGCCGGAGGACACGCCCAGCACATACGGCCCGGCAATCGGATTGCGGAAAAACGTTTGCAGCAGAAAGCCCGACACGCTCAGCGTGCCGCCCATCACCGCCGCCGCCAGCACGCGCGGCAGGCGGATTTTGAGCAGCACGTTGTAGGCCGCTGTGCCCGCGCCCTCTCTCAGCAGCAGAATCCGCAGGATTTCATGCGGGGACAGTGCCGCGCTGCCCGTGCCCACACTGACCGCCAACAGCAGCGCAAAGCAGACTGCGAGCACCGCATAGCACAGCGCGCACCGCGTTTTTTTCACCCGTTCCTCACTCCAGCTTCATGATATGGTTTAGTGCCGCGTCGTCACCCGAAAGCATGCGGTTCATGTCCTCGATGAGGTCGCCCAGCCGTCCGGCCTGCTGAAAATAATCTGCGCCGGTGCAATAGACGCGTCCATTTTGCACCGCTTTGAAATCGGCCAGCAGCGTGTTTCGCTCAATCAGCTGCGAAAGTGTCTTCGGCTTGCCGCCGAGCTGACCCATATAGAGGATGCAGTCCGCATCGCCCGCCACGAGATAAAAGGCTTCCATCTCCATCTGCCGCGTGCCGGATTCGCCGGTACCCAGTCCTTCCGGCGCATACCGCCCGCCAGCCAGCTCAAGCATTTTGACCATATAATCACCATTGTTGCGCACATACAGCGCGCCCTTGGAGGTGATGTAGAACATGGCGACGGTCACGTTCTCCTGCATCGGCTCAAGCGATTCGATTTTCTGCTTCTGCGCGTCAAACGCGGTGCTCGCCTCGTTCTCACGCCCCAGCAGCACGCCGTAGAGCTTCATCCACTCCATGCGCCCCAGCGGAGTTTCCTCCAATGCAGAGCTGTCCACCAGCAAAGGAATGCCTAGCTCGTCCAGCTTTTCCCGCACATCCGGCGTGCCCTCGATCATCGTGGAGAAAACGGCCAGCTTCGGCGGGTTCAAGGCAATACGCTCGAAATCCGGCTGCTTATAGTAACCGATGTATGCGATTTGTCCATCCTGAACCGCTTGTTTCACGCTTGGCAGATACCAGTCTTCCACGTCATAGGTCGTCTGCGTCACGGCGGAGAGCGCGCCGATTTCATCCATCAGTGCCACCGTCGAGGTGGAAGCCACGAACAGGTTGTCAAGCGGCATGTACAGCAGCATGATGTCCGCATCCAGACCATCCGGTGCATCCATACCCGCCGGAATCAACAGAAAGCGCCCGCCGTTCTGCACGGTAATCAGTGAATAACCGCCTTCCAGCCTGTCCACGGCAAAGTTTTTCGCGGCTTCCAGATCAAGCTTTTCTGTGACGACGGGCAGCTCCGCTAACGCGGTTTGAACAGCAAAAAGGCTCAAAAGCAGCGCAATCATCTTTTTCATAAACTTCCTCGCAGTTTTTCTCAAAATAAATGAAAAGCGCCCATCTCGGACAAAGATGGACGCATAGCAAACAAACGCTTGACCTGCCTTCTCCAACTGCCCGAGAATCGGTTTCATCTCCGCAGGGCAGGTCTCCTGGCTGACGGCTTCACGTGCGCCGCCTTCTCGAAATCGCTTTCAATGGCTCATGGCACACGCATACCGAATACAGTAATGGCTGTTGCGCCGGATTTGAACCGGCTTCCCTTTTCATTTGAATGCTTCAAACACCCTGCGCGGTATAGATTTTTCTCGTTTATTATACGGGGTTTGAGGGAGGGAGTCAAGATGAGAGAGGAATGGATTTTTCTTAAATCGCCAGGAAATGAATGGGTGCAGATTGATTTGTTTGAAGTGGATCATCCGATTGTCGGAGGGCGTTCTTTTCAGCATCATTTATAACCTGCTCCATCTCTTTCCGATTACTCGCCGTTTCCATCGCATCCTCAATCGAAACCCGCCCATCTGACACACGCGGCAGCGCATCGGGAATAACCTTGCGTGTCCAGTATCGGATGCGGTTCAGTTCCGCTATTTCAGCTTTGACTTCTTCGAGTTTGGGAAGAAGGGCTTCGCGCTCCGCTTCAAGCCGTGTGCGGCGGCATAGGCTTCAAGATATTCCTTCTGCCGAAGAATCGAAAAGGACTCTCCTTCGTTTCTGTCCTCGCGGGATATACGCTCATACAGCGCTGTCATTTTCATGGGTTGCATCCTCCTTCTCCTGTGCGTCTTTCAATTTCTTTTTCTCCATGCAGCGGGCGACTTTTTCCCGATTTTTCGCGCGTCGCTGTTTCTGCTTTTCTTCCTCTGCCATTTCTTCTGCCGTCGGCTCGTCCTGCAGCACCTGAAAATTGCCGATGAATTTCAAATAGATGTCGATCTGCATGTGCCGTTCTCCGTCGATTTTTTCCGGCGCATGGACGATGATTTTTTCAACAAACGCATAAATCATGGGCGTGGTCAGCTCGTCCGCGTTCCTGTGCTTTTTCGCAATCGCCAGAAAAGAGGAAATCTTCGTGGAATCCATCTCGTAAGCCTTGAGTTCTTCCGTATCCGTTTCCAAAACGGCTTTCAGTTCAGCCTGTTCTTTCTCATACGCCGCAAGAAAATCATCAAAACGCTTTTCAGAAATCTTTTCAAGCGCATACGATTCATACAGCTTCTGAATCAGCACGTCCAGCTCCTTACAGCGTTTCTGCGCCTTGCGGATTCTGGCTTTTGTTTCTTTCGCCGCCTGTGCCTGCTGCAATTCAGACGCTTCCCGAACTTTGCGCGCAAATTCGACTTCATTGGAAATCGCATAGCGGCTGACTATCTGAATGGTTTCCAGAATCAATGCACGGAGATGTTGGGTGGAAACGCTGTGCGACACGCATTGGACGGTTTCTCTCGTGCTGGAAAGCGTATACGATGAGCAGTTGTAAGTATCTTTCGAGTATTGCCCATTCTCATTCTTAGTGCCGCCGCGATGGTTGTACATCCGCCTGCCACACTCTGCGCAGTAAACCAGACCTGTCAACGGATTCGCCACGCCCAGCGTATCTGTCCGCTTTATGCTTTTCAGCGTGCATTGGGCAAACTCCCATGTTTCTTTCGTTACAATGGGTTCATGGGTATTCTCGAAGATCAGCAGCTTTTCCGGCGGGTTGGCGCGTCGCTTATCTTTGTAATACCGTTTTCCGGAACGAAAATTGACCGTAACCTAATCGAAAAAGCTATGGATAAGCCCATTACTGACAGAGATGCAGAAAGTACACGAACTCAATTTGGAGAAAGCCTAATGTAAGAAGGCGCAAAAAACAAATCAGAAAGTATTTTACCCAATCTATTGATGAAAGGGCAATATATAGAATTCCCTATATCAGTGGGAATACTGTTCATCCTGCGCACCCATTCCATCTGGTCGCGTGCTTTGAGTGCTTCGTCAATCCCTTCCTGCCGCATCATCTGCGGCAGGAGGGTTTCAAGGCGTTCCCGGCACTCTGCCTCCACGCCGATAAGGTGTTCCGTCAGTTTGCCGGAAAGCAGCAGGGCATTGTACAGAATGGGCTTATGCTCTTTAAGATACGTCTTGCGCATCCTGCCGTATTTACCAAGCGCGATAAGGTACAATAAATTGCGCAAAAAGAAAAAGACATAGTTTACAAACTCTGG
>ERZ832317.2515-NODE-2515-length-20950-cov-3.756305_pt1 | contig 20950 bp, 15 predicted proteins | sample MGYA00519695_ERZ832317 | MGnify/ENA primary metagenome ERZ832317 (study PRJEB31850, sample SAMEA3708726) | human gut metagenome | biome: human gut; feature: human-associated habitat; material: faeces | place: China | collected 2014 ...
GGAACGGAAACGGCTTCTGAGGGCGGTTCTTCCGCAGAGGGCAACGATGCCACTGTTAGTCCGTCAGACGTTTCTGAGGGCGATTCTGACGGTTCTGGGGTAAATCCCCTTGCAATCATCGCAGGAGTGGCAGCTCTCGCAGGAGTTGGCGGTGCAGCTTACTACTTTACAAGAAAGCGGAAGTGATCTTATGATTTTTCAAAGCAAACAAAAAGTAAACGATGCTCCCGTATGGGAAGTCGATACCGATACACAGACGGTTCGTCATCGCAGCCCTAAGACGGGCAAAACAGAGCGTTATGTGTTCCACACCGATCAAATCAGGTATTATCTGCATCACATTGAAGATAAGCGGCCTGACCTCTTGCAGGAGATCGTGGACAAGGGCGAGATCTACAAGCACCTTGACGAGCTTGATACAAAGGTCACGGACACAGTAAACCGTCAGACCGACTTGCTTATGCAGTCGAGCCGTGACTATCAAATTGCCGTTGCATCGGGCGATCTCAATGCTGTTGGCTCAATCGGCAATCTGCTCCGTATGCAGGCACAGAGAGCCGTATATGATACGATGATCTACTTATGGAGGGACGAATGATGTTTTGTGCGAACTGTTACAAGGAAATTCCCGCAGGCAAGAGTTATTATAAGCATCAGGACACCAATCAGAGCTACTGCTCCCTGGACTGCCTGAATGACTACATGATCTATACCCACACGATCACCCTTGAAACGAGCAAAAGTGCGGAAAACACCGAGGAGCAGACAATGACGAGCGAGGGGCATTTTTGCGGAATAATAAGAAACGGATAGCCGTCTTTTTAGGACGGTCTATCCGTGTTTGAGTATATTCGGTTACTAAGATAAATCAGAATTTGTACTTTGAATATATCAATTTGCTTTTGACGTAGGTTTATATTTCAGGCAAATTAAGATAGCCACAAGCAGAAACAAGCCCAAGTTCAAAATATCCTGTGCTAAATAAATAAAATCTAATATAATTCCTTTTGAGATATTCTCACAAAAATGACCTAGTATTCTAACAAAGATATCCCATATAGCATGAAATATCATACACAATACAATGTTATTGGAGTGCAAGTAAATTGCTGCTAAAAACACTCCGAATGCACTAGAATATAGAGATTGCCATATACAAGCAATAATATTTTCATTGAAAATGACATTTAAAATATGTAATGTTCCAAAAAGTATACCCGAAATAAATACTATACATATTCGTCCACGAACAGTACGTTTCCATTTTAATAGCATACCGCTCATAACAAGCCCCTTTGAAGCCGTTTCTTCAAAAAAACCTGTTGCCAATTGTTGACCGCAAGACAAAACAAATGCTGATATATAAGCTATGGTTAAGTTTTCCGCAATCGGCAAATACAAAAACTGTAATCCCAGATACATAAAGAAAGGAATCGAGAACAACCATGTGCTTTTTGGAATTTTCGTTGTGAACTGCTCACGAAACTTATCTTGGTGAATTTTTTTCATCAAGATAAGTGCAAATATACCAAACATTATTCTAATAAAAGAATCTGTTACTACACCACACTCGGATATACCCGTACTTACAAGAAAATACTCCAATAGCAAAAAGAATACGAATAATCCTTGTCCAAATAACACCCCATATAGAATAGGACATTTATCATAAAATTTTTTAATCATTTCTGCACCTCTAAATCCCGATTTAAGCGAGGAAGCCGTATTATATCTCACTTATACTAATTATACCAAACCGCCACGAAAAGGTCAATACGCAAACCATTTTTTCACGCTCTTTTCATTGCAATATACCGCTGATTGTGCTATAATAGTCTTATAGAGCTGATTGGAGGTGAGAGCAATGGATAACGAAAACAAAGAATTAGTAAACCGTTCATTATACAAGCGAATCAAATCAATGAACCGTGCTGAAATGGAGAATTTCGTGAGAAATGTCTTTAATCAGGGATATGAGAAAACCGAGGAAGAAACGCACAGCATTGATTATGATAGTCTGAGAGCTGACCTGAGCCGCATTAAGGGTATCGGTGAGAGACGGATTGAAGGAATAATGACGGTCATCGACAAACATATCGAAAATATATACGATAAAGGAGGATAAAACTTGACAGTTGATACCAAAGAGGTAGTCACCACGATAGCCTATATGATCGGTGTCCGAATGTCGGCACTGACCGTGAGCTATGGAGAATGTTCTGAGCTGATCGAAAAACTCCGAGCCGACCGTGATGCTACTACGATACGATATTTATGTAAGCTACGAACCGTACTGATGCAGAAATTCAAAAAGACCGATGATCTTATGCGGTATCAGCTCAAAAATCTGTATAACATCGAATGGTATGACCACGATAACATCAAGCAGCTTGAAAAATGGGGATTCACCATTATCCAAGCGAATTACCGTTCGGACAAGTATATGCAGGATCTCACAAAACTCATTAACGAAAACATTGATAAGTGTTCCCATTTGTTCTACGACTGGCTGAATTGGGAGTATATCCGGAACCTATTCTTCGTCCCGAAGTATAACAAGAACGACGTAATGAAAGACGAGTTCAACAAGTACATGGCGAACATCGAGCATTACCCATTTCAGATGTATATTCACTGGCAGCCTGCCGACGTGGGTAGCATCGTCTATTCCGACCGCAAGTTTCTGAAGATCATCTACGGTCAGCATAATGACAGCTTCACAGACTTCACGAAATATAAGGACGCTGATGATGAGACCCGGAATAATATTTATGAATTTATCGAAAGTTCTGAGAAAACAGCAATTGCCGTCGATTGTGAGAACAGCAATCCCTTTAAGCTATATAGTGTTCTGAAAGGCTTAAATCAAGTTGAACTTGCCAAGATCGAAAAAATCACGCTCTATGACGATCCGAACACTACCGCTGGATGGGACTGGCTCTCCAAATTCACGCAGATACCCGTTGAACATATTGAGATCGATCGTGTGACCGACAGAAAGTCCCTGGTTGATCTACGAATGACAGCGAGTGTTGTCACTAACTTCTACCGTGACGGGATCACATCGTTTATTATTGTGTCGAGTGATTCCGACTTTTGGGGACTCATTGAGAGCCTGCCGAAAGCAAAGTTTCTCGTTATGTACGAATATGAGAAGTGCGGAACGGCGATCAAGAACGCCCTCGCACAGCACGGCATCTATTACTGTGCAATAGATGATTTCTGCACCGCTGCCACCGAGGATATGAAGCGAGCCGTCCTGTTTGCAGAGCTTGAAAAGCATTTGCCCACCCTCTATGGGGAAAACCCTCTGGAACTCACGCAGAAAATCTATGAAGCCACAAGAGTTACCGCTACCAAGAAGGAAATGGAGAACTTCTGTAATCGGTACGTCAAGACATTGCGGCTCAAGCTGAACTCCGAGGGTAAATTTATTATTGAGATACAGAAATAAAGTAAAAAGGACGGTCATTGCGTCGTCCTTTACTTTTTGTGGAACTTTGAATCCAGTGGGTTCAAAGTTGGTTATTGAACCATTCTCTCTTCAAAATCGCATACTGATATGTATTCTCATACCGTGGAGTGCCGTCAGGATTATTCACAAAAGATATAAACTCATGGAACAGCCCCTCACGGCGCATACCGAGTTTTTCACATAGGTGCTGACTTGCCGTGTTATAGTCCTCTGTATAGGCATAGATACGTCTTGCTCCTTTATCTTTGAAAAGATAGTCGAAGAAGACATGAGCAGCTTCATAGGCGTATCCTTTGCCTTGATAGTCTTTATTCAGCATCCAACACGGAGAGAACGTGTCTTTTGGATCATTTTCATCGGAGTGCTGTTCTCCAGTTTCGGGATAAGTCTCTATCTCACCGATAACTTTTCCCGTATCTTTCAGTGTGATAGCAAAATAATATTCAGTTTCACCGCATCTTTTCTGCATCTCAGCCTTTGCTTCTTCAAGAGAATTCAGTTTCATACACGCAAAACAATTGACAGCAGGCTCTCTTAGGTATTCAAGTACATCGCCAGCATCTTCTTCGGTAAAAGGACGCAGGACAAGTCTTTCAGTTTCAATAATCATATCGTAATACAACTCCTCTATATTCCGTCTTTAATATTCGCTGCCTGCAAAGCCTTCAAGTTTTCCTCTTTCTCAAAAAAAGCCTTTTTTATCTGCTCATATTCCGCCTCGGTACATACTTCTCTGCACTTCGGTTCAAAGGACTTCGTTACAGCAAAGCATTCTCTAATATTATCACAAGGAAACTCCGCACATTCCGAACAGTTCTTGATACCCTTATCCTCACAGCATTTGACAACATGGTATCTGCACCAGTTTTCGGGACGGCAGCCGATACAAGAGATTTCTTCATTTGAAACGAGCCTGTCTCTATATCCGATCTTCAGCCACAATTCGGCTGTATACTTAAGTTCTTCATCTGACTTTTCATACGGAGGTGCAACATATCTCGGACAAGCCGAGCAATCATTTCCGCAAGCTGCTATTATCTTCTGCATTGTGATTCTCCTAATCATTTCATATAAACGATAAGCAAACCGTAATTATTGCCCAATATCTTGATCCGTATTCTCTGAAAGCCTGCCTTTTTTCCAAGCTTTATATATTCGTCTTTTGTGAATTTCTTGAACCCGTTTTTCGTATAGAAATACTTATCTAAGTTTTCCTTTGATATAACAGTATTGTAGAAAATACCGCCGTCCTTTAGGACTCTGCTGATCTCAGCCATTCCCTTAGCAGTATCACTCCAAAAGTATATGGTATTCATCGTCGTGACCACATCAAAGGATTTGTCCTTGAAAGAAAGGTCACAGCAGTCACCGAGCTGAAATTTCATATTTCCCGAAGCAACATACCTACGGTTCGCTGCGGTGCCTTGCTGACCATATCTTCGGATATATCAATTCCGGTGATAAAACACCTGGATTTCTGAATTATAAGTTTTTCAAGGTATCCGTTGCCAAATCCTACGTCAAGTATCCTCGTTTTGGGTGAGATTTTCAGTTCATCGACAATGCCCTTATACATAACATTATTTGCACGGTTCATCGCCCATGTCATAATCTTTCCGATAACTCCGTGCGGATTTCCGCATTGCGAAGCAAAATAATCACCGATTTTACTCATTTTATTCGCCGCCGTTTCTTTTGATCCGTACACACCTGGCACCCATGAATGCTGATATAGGTATCATGTATCTTGCATTTCGGAAGCCACATCTGATAGGATCGTTCTCATCAGCTTTTCAAGGACAGCGTAGTGCTGTTCTGAGAGCATCACCATATCAGTCACAATGTTCCTATGTACGATAAAATAAGCCAATTTATATATAAAGCAGCTCTTCATTCCTTATTATATCATTAAATCTTTTATATGTAAAGGACTGTTTCGGTATATAGTAGCAAACAGTTTGGCTTATATCATTAAATAATTCTAACGGAAGCATTATAATAGTAATAGAGAATCGGCAAAGGAGTTGCAATGGAAATGGATTATGGTGCAAGATTAAGGAAACTGCGACAAGCTAAGAAATTCAGTATTTATAGACTTCATGAAATAACCGGTCTGTCACAGGGACACATCAGCGGGCTGGAAAAAGGCAAAAACCAGCCTACGATTGAAACCTTGCAGCGACTTCTTTCTCCTATGGACATTTCGCTTGCTGAGTTTTTCAACGAGGACGAAGATGTTTCATACCTGAATGACCGGGAAAAAGAGCTTGTCGCAGCGTTCAGAGCAATGCCCGATGATTCGGCAGAGCTTTACTTGCAGTTAGCTAAGAAACTGAATCAGGAATAATATACCGACAGAAGACTTCACGGCGAAGTCCTCTTTTTTATCTTAAAAAAATAGAAAATAGGAAAAGATAAACTGTAATAAAGGTAAACGATCGGCAGAATTAGGCAATATCACAAATTAGTTATTATCACTAAAATTATCCGCCGCTCGTATTGATTTTTCTTTCTTTTTGTGCTATAATAGAGGTTGTAGTATTCTACTTAAAGTAAGGTGAAATATATGAGATCGTCAAGCGAATATATTGATAAACTGAATCAGGTGCTTTCCAATAAAAGTAATGCAGATGTTTACATAATTAACGATAAACTCACACTGTCTGTATTCTCTGTGCTTGAAAAAAGCCTGAGAAATGTTCGGAGGATCTACCTAATTATTCGTGAAAACCCTCATCTTCCCAAAGATGAAGTGTCTCGTGAATTTGAGATGAATCCTAATGATACACTCTACAACGAATATGATATAATCGAAAAAAATGAACTGACTCATTTTGCAAAGGCTAAAGCTATGCATGATTTTATCAAGAATCATGTTGAAATAAGAAAACTTAATCCCCGTGCCAAGATAGGTATCAATGTACTTATTGTTGACGAGGATTTTATGATTACTGGTACTACTTCTCTTGAACTAAGCAAGGAACACTCTGAAAGAAGTGTCAACTTCAATACGACAATAGATAGTAGTATGGATCAATCGCAGATAACCAACTTCAGAAATGAATTTGAAAGAGTATGGCTTTCAGATCAGCTTACTTCTGACTTCAAAGATGAATTGCTAAAAAGCCTTTCTTTTGTGTATAAGGAGCATTCGCCTGAATTTGCTTATTATTTCACTCTTAATGAACTATTTGGCAATAAAATAGATGAGGGTGTACAGCGTTTTGAACGTGATAATGCAGGTTTCAAGGATAGTATTATCTGGAATATGCTCTTTGATTTTCAAAAAGAGGCTGTATTGTATGCAATACAGAAGATAAATAAGTATAACGGCTGTATTATAGCTGATAGTGTTGGTTTGGGAAAAACGTTTGAAGCTCTTGCCGTAATAAAGTATTTTTCTGATAGACAAGATAATATTCTTGTGCTCACTCCTGCCAAGCTATATAATAACTGGGATTCTTACAGAGATAATGATTATAGCGATAACCCTTTATCTGATGATAATATCAGGTATAAGGTTCTTTGTCATACTGATCTTTCAAGATATAGCGGAATATCAAGAAGTGGAATAGACCTTGAACGTTTTGACTGGAGCCGTTTTGACCTTATTGTTATTGATGAATCACATAATTTTCGTAACCGAGTAGAAAAGGAAGAAAGTGAAACACGCTATCAGAGATTACTTGAAACAGTAGTTAAGAAGAAAAACCGGACTAAAGTGCTCTTGTTATCAGCAACTCCTGTTAATAATAATCTCTCTGACCTGAAAAATCAGATTAGTCTTATCACGGCAGACCGTGATGATGCTTATGAAAAAGAAGGTATAGAGAGCATAGGACAGACTTTACGCAGAGCATCTATTGTATTTAATAACTGGGAGAAGAACGGAAGAAATGATAAGAGCCAGCTTTATGATGCACTTCCAAAGGATTTCTTTGACCTATTGGAACTACTTACTATAAGCCGTAGCCGTAAGCATATAACTAATTACTACAATAGCAGTGACATAGGATCATTCCCGTTAAAATTGCCTGTTGATACGCATAATCCTGATATAGATTCTAAGCACGAGCTGCTTATTTTCAGAGACACATTAATGGTTCTTGAAGAATTACTGCTTGCAGCTTACACTCCTGTACGATACATAAAGAAAGAGTATCGTCAAATGTATCTTGAAAAATACGCAACATTCCATAAAGGAAAAATGATTTTCAATCAGGAGATGCGTGATAATACCACTAAGATATTACAAATGTTTAATCTGTTCAAGCGTCTTGAAAGCTCAGTTTATTCATTTGAGCAGACGCTTAGTAAACAGAACGCACGAATAGATCGTTACATCGCCCTTTTATCTGCCAATAGTGACACACTTACTGATGAATCGTACTATGATGATGAAACTTCACTTGAATACAAGCTCGACATCAAGGTTGCTCATCTGGATAAGGAGAGATACATAGAAGATTTACAGTTTGATAAAAGGATTGTTGAGCATTTAAGGGAGCAAGCTCAAGCTATCCTTGATAGCAATAGAGACGAAAAACTTGCTAAACTCAGAGAGATAATCAAGTATAAGATCAGTGCTACACCAACAAATGCAGGAAACAAGAAAATTCTCATATTCTCCGCATTTGCTGATACTGCAAATTATCTATACGACAGTATAGCACAAGAATTACTTAGTGAAGGATATTATTGTGCTATGGTAAGTGGTTCTGCTAAACCGAGAACGACGCTACCTCTTGATAAGGGAATGAGGAAGAACTTTGACTTCAACAAGATATTGACTTGTTTTTCTCCGAGATCCAAACATACCGAAATTCCTGAAAACAGACAAATAACCGTCCTTATCGGTACGGATTGTATTTCCGAAGGTCAGAACTTGCAAGATTGTGATACCGTAATCAACTACGATATTCAATGGAATCCGGTTACGCTTATTCAGCGTTTTGGAAGAATAGATCGTATTGGCAGTACAAATGCATATATAAAGCTTATAAATTTCTTCCCTGCTGTTGAGCTGAACGAATATCTTGGTCTTGAAAGCAGAGTTAAAAAGAAGATGGTTCAGTCTAATATTGTTTCAACGGGTGACGATAACCTGCTTGAACCTGAAATGAACGATATTAGCTTCCGTACAAAACAGATGGAAAAGCTGAAGAGTGAAGTTATAGATATTGATGATGCAGCGGATACAATTTCTATCACTGATCTCAATATGAATCAGTATATTTATGAGTTATCTCAGTATATTAAGGCTTATCCTGAATTATTGAGAGTACCGAGAGGTATCTATTCCATTGCAATTCCAAGGGAGATAGGTCTTGACAGAGAAGGAGTTCTTTTCTGTTTTAAGTATCGAAATAACGAAGATAAGCCGAATTCCGATAGCTCTCTGTTCCCGTATTATCTTGCATTTATCTCTGATGAGGAGGAGATTCTGTATGATAGTATGCAGGCAAGAGAATTACTCAAGCGAATGCGTGGATTATGCTATGGAAAAGATCAGGTCAACACCGAGCTTGTACAGGCTTTTCTTAAAGAAACCAAGCAAACAAAAGATATGGGCAAGTATTCTCACTTGCTGAGCAAGGTCGTTGATTCAATTCAGAAGGTTGAGGAGGATAATGCAGGCTTCACATTGTTTGATTTCGGCGGCTTCAAGAATGATTTTGCGAACAAGACAAGTGACGACTTTGAACTTGTATCGTTTATTATAGTGCGTAAGGAGGCTTGATTATGCTTTCATTACCTCAAAAATACCGGAAAGATGCCCAAATAGCAAAAGTCACTTTTGTAAAAGGTGCGCAGCTTACAGGTGCTGAAAAGACACGATTTGAATCATCAGTTGAAGAAATAAGGTTAATGTATCAGATTGAGGGCTTTGACATTCCCAACCTTGTAAATGACGAATATAACTGTCAGGTTATAATGTTTTTAAGAATAAAACTGAAAGACCTTAAACAAGCATCTTTTATTGCAAAGATTGTTCAAAAGTGCATCGCTCCACTTTGTATAATTGAATTTACAGATGGATCAAATGCCGTTTACAGCTTTGCCGATAAAAGACTTAACAAACAAAATGAAAGAAGTTTTATTATCGAGGAGGAGTATGTTACTGACAAACTACCACTTGATTTTCAAAACGATCTTAAAACATTGTTTTCTCTTTATATCGACTATGAAACGATATTAAACCGTAATAATAAGCACAGCTATTACCTTGAAATGATGTGCAAAGCATTCCTTGTATTCAATCATGGTCTTTTCAAAAATGACGATGCTATGCTTGACAGTAAAATGTGGTATGACGATAATAAACTTACGCTTTGTTTTCCACTATTAAAGAAACTAAAAGCATTAAAACTTTCTGTTTCAAAAGCAAAAACTATATCCGATAAAAGTAAATACAACTCAGAAATTAAGAATACAATTGCAGAATTATCCATTATTCTTAAATCATAAGGAGAGTAAAATGAATATAAATGAAATCGTTGGAGGAAAATGGTGGAAGTTTGACTTTCATATACACACTCCTGGCTCTTACGACTATGACAACACTGAATCAAACATTTCACCACTTGATTATTTAAAGTGCTGTATGAAAAAAGAACTTGATTGTATAGTAGTAACAGATCACAATACCTTTCAATGGATTCCAGAGTTAAGAAAGGCGTTAACTGAATATCAGCAAAATCCTGATGATGACTACAGAGACATTGTGATTTTCCCCGGCATTGAAATCACAGTTCAAGGCAATATTCATTTGCTTGGAATATTTGATCCTGGATCAGAGTATGAAGATCTTGTAAAAATCCTTGGGAAGATTGATTATTGCGAAGATATAAAAACAACCAAAAATCCGATAAACAAGATAATTGAAATAATAACGGAAAACCATGGAATTGCTGTGCCTGCACACGTTGATCAAGCAAGTGGCTTGTTTTACGAAGATACTTCTTCAAGTGTTCAAAGATCAGCTCTTGATACAAGATTGCTTTTAGCACTTGAAGTTATTAATAGTGATTTCCATAATGCAGCATATGAAGAATTTAAGCTTAACCTTTCATACGTTTCCGGAAATGATGCACATAGAACTGATGATATAGCTCGAAATTATACATGGATAAAAATGGGTGAAGCTAACATTGAAGCTCTACGCTTAGCGTTATATGACGGTAAAGATAGCTCCATTCGTAGTATTGATTGCATTAATAATCCAAATAATATTCTCGGAAGGACTTATATAAAAAGAATTACAATTTCTAATGGAAAAATCATAGGTAGAATAGCTCCCTTTTCTATTGATTTTAGTCCGTGGCATAACTGCTTAATAGGTGGACGAGGATCAGGAAAATCCTCTATTTTAAAATTACTTCGATTGATTTTGAATCGTCAATCGGAACTCTCTCTCGATTTGAGAAGCGAGTTTGATAAGTTTGCAAAAATACCTGCTAATCGTGAAGATTTAGGAATACTTCTAAATAATACTGAAATTACTCTTGATATGGTAGTAGATGGTGTAAATCATAGGCTTCTTTGGAAGAATGGGAAAACATATGAAATCAAAGATGATGATTCAGAAATAGATTGTTTAGATATTACCAAGCGTTTCCCAGTAAAAATGTTTTCACAAAAACAACTATTTGAGCTGACGAAAAATGCTAATATGCTTATAGAATATATTGACGAAGACTGGGATTCAGCAAGCTGGAACGATGAACTTAAGGATTTGAAGCTAAAATACAAGGAGTGTAAAAATTCACTTGCAAAGCTTCAAACGCAACAACATCGAAGGAAACAATTGACAGTTGAGCTTGAAGATCTAAATAAAAAAATTTCTGTTTTTGAAACGGAAGAAACAAAACAACTTCTTGCAGACCGAAATAAGCTCACCCAGCAACAAGGTATTATCGGACATATCTATGATGAGTATGCTGATTTAATAGCTATAATTGAAAATATAAAGAAGCTTAAAGAAAACAGAATCATTAACGGAATTGAAAAATTAGATGAAGATACACAAAAAGTTCTTACTAATTATATAGGGCAGTTCGATGAATTACATAATGAATTAAAGGCACTCATTCAGAAGTATGCGCCTTTATCTCTTTCCTTTGAAGACCTAATGAAATTGCTTCCTATTAAATCTTCAATGGATAGTAATACAGCTAAACTTAATGAATTATTGAGTGTTCTACTTGCGAACGGTGTTGAAGGAATTGATAAATACAAGGAGTTAATTGATTCAAGAGAGGTATTGCAAAATAGACTATCTGAAACTCCCGATGTAAGTAAAGAGATTGAAGAACAGGAACAGACTCTCAAAGACTTATTGCATTGGCTAAAGGAACTTATCAAGAAAAGATATGATGAAAGATGTTCTGTTATAGAAAGATATAACGGTACAGGAAACTTAAGAATAAAATTGAATATCTTTGCTGATATAGAAGGTAATGAAAAGGAATTCCGCCGTATTATTCAACGTGAGTCAGGTTTTGATTCAGATATATTGGTCAGAAACTCCGATGATGAAATGCCTACAAACGGATTTATTTACAAAACTTGCTGTATAGACAGTGATAAAAGTGCAGAAGAAGCGATTGAAAACTTGTTTGCTGAAAAAAGCACTTTTATCCTTTCGGCACCTGATAAATATTCAAGGAAGTTTGTTAATTATCTGGAAAAAGCGAGGGAAAGGAGTCCTGAAATTGACATAGACACTATGCTATGGATTCCTGATGATAAAATAACTCTTGATATTAAACTTCCGGGTAATAGATTCCAATCTGTAGATTCAAGTTCACCTGGACAAAGAACATCTGCTATCTTGTCTTTGATTCTACGTAGAGGCAAATATCCAATTATAATAGATCAGCCAGAAGATGATCTCGATACACGTAATATTACCGATATTGTTGTAAAAGGCATTAGTGAAATGAAAAACGACCACCAGTTCATTATTGTTACCCACAATCCGAATATTGTAGTCAATACAAATTCGGAGCAAGTTATTCAGCTTGATGTAAAAGGCGGTCAGATTCAAACTCAATGCAGCGGTGCTTTACAAAGCCATGATGTGAGAGATGCAATTTGTGAAGTCATGGAAGGCGGACGAGAAGCACTTGAAAAAAGATATTTCCGCATAATTAAAGCGCTATCATAATTACAAGGAGGATATGAACAATGAATGATTTTCCGAGAGTTTCCGAGGGCATCCTCGGGGAGCAGGATATAGCAAAGACTAATACAGAGCTTTTCCTTTCATTGGTGGGGCAGTATTTTCCCGAAGCGATAAAGGACGGAGAGGTTGATTTTTCTGCACTCAAAGAGGAGATGGGCGAATTTGCCGAGATTGGTGCGGAGCATTACGACTTCACATGGGCAGGCAAGCAGGCAGCTAAGAAAGAGGCTCAGGCTGACCTTTTCGGCAGAACCCTCCGTTATAAGCCCGAGGACAGCCTGAATCCCGACACTACCGAAAACATCTACATTGAGGGCGACAACCTTGAAGCCCTCAAACTCCTGCGCCGTAACTATCACGGCAAGATAAAGATGATATACATAGACCCACCCTATAACACAGGTAAGGATTTTGTTTATCATGATAGCTTTACAATTACAAGAGGAGAACTTGCAGATTTATCAAAAGATACAATTGATGGAGTTCGTTATCAAAAGAACACAAAAGAAAGTGCAACATACCACACTTCTTGGCTAAATATGATGTATACAAGATTAAAAGTTGCACGAGAACTGTTGAAAGAAGATGGTTCAATCTTTATTTCAATAGATGATACAGAGGTATCAAATCTTCGCAAACTCTGTGATGATTTGTTTGGCACAAGAAATTTTATTGCTCAATTCACTCGTAAAGGTAGTGGTGGAAGACAAGATAGTAGTTATTATGCAGTTGTACATGAATATATTTTATGTTATGCTAAGAATGCTGATTGTTTTGTCTCTGGAAAAATGATAAAAGATGATGAAGTTTATCCATTCTATGATGAGGAAAAGCAAAAGCATTATAAAACACAATTGTTAAGAAAATGGGGAGAAAACAGCAGAAGAACTGACCGTCCTAATCTGTATTATCCAATAACCGATCCCGATGGTAATGATCATTACCCCATGCTTTCAGATACTGAAGAAGGCTGCTGGAGATGGGGCAAAGAAACAATGTCAGCTAATATTGCCAAAGGAATGGTTGAGTTTAAAAAGAAAGCAGATAAGTGGATTGCGTATGAAAAACAATTTGAACCAAATGAGGGAGAATACAAAACCAAACTATTCACAACAATTATTGATGATATATCCAATAATACTGGAGCAGCATTGATAAAAGAGTTGTTTAATGCTAAGGTATTTGATTATCCTAAGCCAGTTGATTTATTGGTAAGAATACTCAGTTTGGCAAACGTCAAGGAAGATGACATTGTTCTTGACTTCTTTTCTGGTAGTGCTACAACGGCACAGGCAATCTTTAATCTTAATTACCAATCAGTTTACAATGGGAAACGAGGTCGTGTAAGATTTATTTTAGTTCAATTGCCCGAAAACTGTGAACCGAACAAAGATGCCTATAATTCGGGTTATACGAACATCTGTGAAATTGGCAAAGAAAGAATTCGTAGAGCTGGAAAATATGAATATATGTCAGCTAAAGCATTTGCAGGCAGTTCATTAAGGTGGAATGATGAAAAGAAAGCCGAGTTAGGTGATGAATATGTTTGCCCCGAAGATGTTGATATAGGCTTTAAGGTCTTTGAGGTGGGCGGCACTACCATTCGCTGGAATCTTATGAGCGATGATGAACTTACCGCATTGGAGAAAGCATCAAACGATACTGAATTACTTGATTTTACAGACGGTCACAATGATACTGATATTGTCTATGAGATCATGCTCCGTCAGTACGGTATACCGCTGAGTACGCCTATCGAAAAGCTTGACAGCATAAGCGGCAGGACGTATATCTTTGCCGATGCTGTTGTTGTGTGCTTAGAGCCGAAGATCACAGATGAACTTATTGAGAAACTGGCTGATATTGAGCCAACTCCTGCAAAGTTCGTGCTTCGTGACAGCGCATTTGGTGATAATATCGAATTCAAGGACTTCTCTTTCAGAAAGCTCTCTGCTCTTATCAGAAGTCATCAGACCGAAGAAGAACGCAAGAGCAAGTATAACAACTATACCGTAGAGTTTATTTAAGGGGTGAACAGCATTGAGTGAAAAGATAAGATTTCAGATAGAGGAACTTGATTATCAGGAAGATGCTGTAAACGCAGTTATTGACTTGCTTAAAGGCATAGATCGTCAGGCTGTCAGCTCCATATATAGTAATCAGTCTGCTATCAGAGGAATTACTACCTCACACCCGGAAGCAAATGTGCGGTTTAACGCAGGAACAAGACTCATTCAGAATCTGAACACGGTACAGTATCGCAACGGTTTATTCAAAGACAGCGGAATTGTTGGCAATATACCTCAGTTTACTATTGAAATGGAAACAGGTACGGGTAAAACTTTTGTTTACCTTGAAACAATACTGCGCTTGTGGAGTGAGTTCGGCGGACAGTTCAAGAAGTTTATCATTGTTGTACCTTCAAACCCTATTCTTATGGGCGTGAAGAAATCAATAGAAACCTTCGCTGATTATTTTAAGCCGAAGTTCAATAACATAGACATTTCCGAGCACTTTTTTGTGTTTGATAAAAATGTGTCTCCTGAAACGGTAACGGCGAAACTGATTGAAAGCACTGATCTTTCAATTATGCTCATTACTAACCATAGTTTTAACAAGGAGCAGAATCGTTTGCGTAAAGCGAACGAAGGCGGAGTTGTTGTTTGGGACGATATTCGGGATATTTCACCGATAATCATTATTGATGAGCCGCAGAAGCTTGACGGCGACGGCAAGAAGAAAACTGCATCTATGAAAGCAATCGAGGAACTCAATCCTCCGATGATACTGCGATATTCCGCAACTCACAAGAATTTATTCAATCCTATTTTCAAGCTGGATTCCTATGATGCCTATAAGAAAAAGCTCGTAAAGGGGATCAAGGTAACAACTGTTCACAGCCTTACTCAGAAGGATTTTCCATATATCAGATACGTTGGCTTTACTCCAAAGTTACAGGCAAGAATAGAGATATTCTCTAAGACTCAGGGAGATACAGTTCGTTGTAAGAAATTTGATGTAGATAGTAACGCATCTCTTGAGGAACTTTCTGGCGGTTTGCCACAGTATCACAACTGGTACATTGCAGCACAGCCGAGAAAAAAAGAGCCATTACAGATCAGCAAAAGCGATGGTGAAATACTATGGCTTGAAGAAAACAAGAGCAATGATGAGATTGACCATTCGGTAGCAGTTGAAAAACAGATGGAAATTGCTATCCGTGCGCACATTCAAAAGCAGGCTGAAATTCTCGCAAGTGGTAAGAAGATAAAGGTACTTACTCTATTCTTTGTTGACAGCGTTGCAAAAGTGCGTGGTGATGATGAAGACGGCAGAGGTGAATATCTGAAAATATTTGACAGAGTGTTTGATGAGATACGTTCTCAGCCTAACCTTATCGAAAGCTCAATATTACAGCAGTATCCAAAGGAATTTGCAATATTGAACCCTGATGTACCTGTTTCACAGGTGCGTGAAGGATACTTTGCAGTTGATAAAAAGCACAATGCAGTTGAAGTTAGTGGCTGGAACAGCGACCTTGATGATGAGAACGTAAATCTCAATGCTAAAGCTCAGGAAGATGTTGACCGAGGAATCGACCTTATTCTCAACAAAAAGGACGAGCTTATTAGCTTTGATGAACCGCTTTCGTTTATATTCTCGCACTCTGCTCTGCGTGAAGGTTGGGACAATCCTAATGTGTTTATATTGGTAACACTTAAAGAAGGCGGCAGTGATATAGCTAAAAAGCAGGAAGTTGGCAGAGGACTACGTCTCCCAGTAGATATTACTGGAACACGTTGCTATGACAGTACCATTAATGAGCTTACTGTTGTTGCTAACGATTATTTTGATCACTTCGCAAGTACGCTTCAGACCGATTATAACGAATCTACTGGCTTTAACAAGAATGAAGTCGGTGCAGATGTTATTAAACTCACTATGCAGAAAGCAGGAGTCCCTGCGGATAAGATAGAAGAAGCGTGTGATGCGTTCAAACGAGAGCTTTTATCTTCTGGAGCAGCCAAAATTGATAAATCGGGCAAGATTGTTCTCACAAATGATGCAGAAGAATTCCCGAATATTATGTTCAATGATCCTACTCTTATTGAGCATTCGGATAAGATTATCGAATCCTTTGTTAAGGTTATGCAGGATAAGGGCAGCAATAAGATTGAAATTACAAATGGCGATGAAGAACCGTTTGAAAACAAAATGCAGAGCTACGTTAATGAAGGTGAATTTGCTACTATGTACCGTAAACTGCTGATAATTCTGCAAAAGAAATCAGTTTATAGGTATAAACTTGACACAGATGAATTTATTTCTGCAACAGCCTCTGAAATCGAAAGACAGCTTGCTAAGAAAAACGACTTCATTCAATTTAAAATCACAAAAGCTGATGTTGATTTTAGCGAGTCCCGAAAAATGCAGATGGGCAATGCTCAATCACAGGTTGAAGATAGCACCAATCATACTATTACTTACGAAGAAAGACCTTTATTTGAACTTGTTAATATGATAATGATGCATACAATGCTTCCAAGACTTGCAATTATAAGGATAATAAAGAAGTTATCTGATAAAGCAAGGAACAAGATTAATAATCAGGATTACCTTGAAGAATCGATATCCATTATCAATCAACAGCTTGTTTCCTATAAGAGCAAACAATTCTTAGATGCAGAACTGGTAGCGAGCGTTGGCTCAGCCGAGAAAGATATATTTGAGGTCGATAAAATCGCAAACGAGGAAGAAATACGTTATCTCTTTACTCCAAATCCGGCACATAGACGAGCAATGAACCTTAAATACAAGTTTGATAGTGATGGCGAATATAAGTTTGCCAAAGCTCTCGATGATGATCCGAATGTACTTCTTTATACTAAGCTGAAAAAAGGCGGTTTTGTTATCGAAACTCCTGTTGGAAACTATTCTCCTGACTGGGCAATAGTCTATCAAAAGGATAACGATCAGCTTGCTATGTATTTTATCGCAGAAACAAAGTGGGATAAAGAAGCAGGTGATCTCAGCGATGATGAGAAGATTAAAATTCGTTGTGCAACCAAGCATTTTGAAGCTGTTGATGGCGCCATGAACGATACTGTTAAGTATGCTTGGGTAAATGCTTATAAAGATACTACTAAGGATCATACATTCCCTCAGATTTTCATTGATGAGAACTATTTTGATACATTAACACTATAATAAAAAGCGGAGGAACGTCAATAGTCACCTCCGCTTTAACTTTGAACCCACTGGGTTCAAAGTTGATTATTCAATTCCCTTATCCTTACTCTTATGTTTATCCTTCGCAGTTCTCGGCTTTTTAGCAAGTCGAGCCGCATCACGCTTCATTTTAGCCCTCTCAAAGTAACAGGTTTTTTCTCGCTTAGGAGCATTCTTCTTTGCTTCAATAGCTGCCTGATTCAGTTCATCGGTCAGAACTTTCAACCTTTCCTCTTTACTGTCAAGCTCCTCCTGCTGGAGGAACGGCTCTGCTACAATTTTCTGCGCTTCTGCGTGGTCAAGCCTGAGTTTTGCAAGGTTGTCCTGTGTTCTCTCAATCCTGCCATCAATGTTGTAGAGGGCAGCTTCAAGACGGTTCAGATTATGGGCAAAGCTCTCGATCAGCTTTGTAGTATGCGAAGCTGATCCTTTCAGGCAAGCCAACATACCGCCGCCCATCATGTTACTGTTGACCGTAACAGTCAGGTCAAAACCCTGGAACGAACCTACCTTAACAGGCGTATCGGCATACTTTATAGCCAGTACAGCATCTTCAAGAGCCTTAGCCGCTTCTTTTCTGTCGCTGTATTCTGTCTCACCAACAGTGATCTTGAATACGGGGAGTTTGCGTTCAGGATCGATTGGGAGCTTGCGGAGTGCTTCACGGTCAGTGTGCAGATCATTGAGAATAGTGGTCAGTCTCTGTTCCTGTTCAGGAAAACGAGCAACTCTGTCCTCCATCTCGAACACCGTGTTCCTATGTTCCGCAGCGAGAACCCTCAGCTCCTTCACATCGTTTTCAAGCATCAGCTTTTCCTTAATACGCTCATCTCCCGTACAGAGAGCTTTAATCTCCGAATATGTAAGAGCCTGCTGGTCTACATCTTCACACTTTCTTGCCGGAGTTTTGCTTGTCATGATCTGAGAGATAAACTTCTGCTTATTCTCCAAAGTCTGATAACTGTATGCATCGAACGTTCTTTTCGTTACATAGCGGAAAATCTGAACATTCTTATTCTCGTTCCCCTGTCTGATGATACGTCCGGCACGCTGCTCCAGATCTGCTGGTCGCCACGGTATATCAAGATCATGGACAGCAATCAGCCGTTTCTGTACGTTTGTACCCGTACCCATTTTCGCCGTAGAACCGAGCAGAACACGAATCTCACCGCTACGGACTTTATCAAAGAGGTCAGATTTCTGCTGTTCGGTTTTCGCATCATGGATATATGCGATTTCTTTCGCAGGGATACCCTTAGCGATCAGTTTGTCACGAATATCATCATATACGCAGAAGTCACATTCTTCTTCAAGCGATTCTACATCAGCAATAGATTTCTTATCTTTAGCATCGTCGGCATTTTCGCTCTCGACCTCTGCTTCCCCTGCTGCCTTATGCGGAACGCCCAAATCACAGAAGATGATCTGCGTAAGCTTGTCCTCAGCCGTTTCAGCGTGGATACGGGCTACATTCTCAACACAGCGGTTGAGCTTTGTTTCGGGGTTATCTTCAAATGACGGATCAATCAGACGAGGATCAAGACCAAGCTTCCTACCGTCCGACGTGATCTTGAGCATATTGTCGATCGTGGGATCAACATTGCCTGCATTGATAGCATCAGCTCTGTCGGCAAGCTCTTGAACAAGCTTCTGCTGGAACGGAGTGGCTTCGACTTGAACCACCTGATATTCACAGTCAGGCACATCAAGTTGCAGCGTATCCGCAGTACGAATGTCAGCGACCTGCTTAAACATACTCATCAGTTCGGGCAGACCTGTATAATTGGCGATACGGGTACGCTCCTTGAAACCATTGCCCGCAGGCTTTAACTCCCAATCGGTTTTCTGGTCTCCAAAGACTGCTACCCAGTTGTCAAAGTGCTGTAATCCGTGATTGTTCAGGAAGTCATACTCCAAATACCGCATCATGGTGTGAAGCTCTGTAATGCTGTTACTGAGAGGCGTTCCAGTGGCAAAAACCACGCCTTTGCCGCCAGTCTTTTCATCGAGATAACGGCATTTGAGGAACAAATCAAGTGCTTTTTGCGAAGCAGAATTGGAAATTCCGGCTACATTCTGCAATTTTGTGGCGACAAAGAGGTTTTTGAACTCATGGGCTTCGTCAATGAACAGACGGTCGATTCCGAGCTGTTCAAATGTCAGCGTATCGTCCTGATTCGCCTTTTCGAGCTTATCAAGCTGCTTCTGCAAGCTCTTACGGGTACGCTCCATAGCCTTGATCTGGAACTTAGAACCTTCGCTCTTTTTCAGTTCCTCAATGCCTTGCAGAATATCGTCAATCTGCGTCTGAATGGTCATGACCTGTCTCTCCTTAGAAACAGGAATCTTGCCGAGCTGAGAGTGACCGATAATAACCGCATCATAGTTGCCAGTGGCAATCTTAGCGAATAACTGCTGTCGGTTCTCTTTCTTGAAGTCCTTTTTGGTCGCAACAAGAATGTTAGCGCCCGGATAGAGCTTCTGAAAATCGTCACCGATCTGCTCCGTCAGATGATTCGGAACGGCAAAAAGGCTCTTGGTACAAAGTCCCAAACGCTTGCTTTCCATAGCAGTAGCGATCATTTCAAAAGTTTTGCCTGCGCCAACGCAGTGTGCAAACAGCGTATTACCGCCGAACATAGCGTGTGCGATAGCATTTTTCTGATGATCGTGCAAATGAATGTCCGCAGTCATCATCGGGAAAGAAAGAGCCGAGCCGTCAAACTCACGGGGACGGATACTGTTGAACAGCTCATTGTAACGCTCCACGATAGATTCACGGCGGGCAGGATCTTTGAAGATCCACGCCTTGAAAGCCTTGCGAATATCGTCAGCCTTACGCTGTATCACACGGGTAGCGTCAATATCCACCACACGCTTTTCCTTTGTATCGCCCAAGCCGTCCGGCACTTCGATCGTCTTGTAGACCTTCGGCTCTTGCAGATTCAGCAAATGCTCAAAGATGTCATAAGCGTTCATCTTGTGTGTGCCGTACTTCTGAGTCGCAAGCACCGACCTGTCGGAAGATTTGTTGCTTACATGGAAAGAGTTAGCGTGAA
>ERZ832317.2527-NODE-2527-length-20866-cov-4.743982_pt1 | contig 20866 bp, 9 predicted proteins | sample MGYA00519695_ERZ832317 | MGnify/ENA primary metagenome ERZ832317 (study PRJEB31850, sample SAMEA3708726) | human gut metagenome | biome: human gut; feature: human-associated habitat; material: faeces | place: China | collected 2014 ...
GGTTGTATAAGTAAGAACCTTTAGCTGTACATACATATACTTTTATGTCTTGATGATTCATAGCAGATGGTGCAGTTCTTTTACCTGATTCAGGACGATTTATGCCGTTTGCTGCCCATAATAGATCCGATAGATCCTGTAAACTGAGTTCCTTGGCTGCATATTCCCGGTCGGAGTGACGGTCGGATAACGCTTTCATAATGGAACTGCCTCTGTTTTTGTCCGGAGAGCTTAATTTGATTGCTTTCAGATCTTGTGCATACATGGTGACGACGAGTAATAATGATGCAAAAATGAATGATAATTTTCTCATAAACTTATTCTTTTTATGATTGATTTCAACAAAAATAGGTGAAATATGCAGAAATCGAACACCAAAATACAACTTTTACAATTCTTTAAACTGTAAAATTACGAATGGCTCGTAGATAAAGTTACATTTGCAACTGTTTTTATGTGAATGTATAATCGATAATATCTAAATTCTCAAATTTAATGAAAGAAAAACTACTCTACTTAATGCTGATACTATTTGTGTCTGCGTCAGTGTTTGCGCAAACCGGAGGTGGATCAGCCGCCTTTACAATTAAGGGCCAAGTAGTCGACTCTCTATCCAATGAGTCCGTACCTTATGCCACGTTGAGGATAGCTTTGGCTTCCGCACCACAGAATCCTGTGAAATTGTTGGCTTGTGATGATGATGGCAAGTTCACGGCAACGATGAACAAGCCGGGTAAGTATGTGATGACAATGGAATCTTTAGGGAAAGTGCCTGCCAAGAAAACATTTACATTGTCGGAGAGCAAGAAAGTCGTGAATTTCGGTAAGTTGTTTATGCATGACGATACGCAGCAGTTAAAAGAGGTTACCGTAACAGCCCAAAAGCCGTTGGTGAAGGTGGAAGTCGATAAATTGACTTATAGCCTGGAAGACGACCCGGAAGCTAAAACCAGCAATGCGTTGGAAATGTTCCGTAAGGTTCCGATGGTCACGGTGGATGGCGAGGATAAAATCCAGTTGAAAGGATCTTCCAATTATAAAATCTATATGAATGGCAAACCCTCCAATTTATTGAGTGGCGACAACGCATCCGATGTATTGAAAAGTATGCCGGCCAGCTCGATCAAGAACATCGAGGTCATTACCGATCCTGGTTCCAAGTATGATGCAGAAGGGGTTGGAGGTATTATCAATATCATTACGACCAAGAACGCATTGCAAGGATATACGGGAACGATTCGTGCCAATGCCAGTACGCTGGGTAGCTTTGGTGGCGGTGGTTATGTTTCGATGAAGGCAGGAAAGTTCGGTATTACTGCGAATTATGGCTATAACTACCGTAATTCCCCCTGGAATGATACCTATTCGATGCGAGATGAGGAAGAAGCGAAATACCAGCAGGGTGACGAGACTTTTACCCGTCCGTCTTCTTTGTTGAATGAGCATGGACGCAGCAAAAACAAAGGGCCGTTCCAATACGGTTATTTGGAAGGTAGCTATGAGATCGATACGTTGAACTTATTAAGTGTAGGTGTCAATTTGTTCCGGGGAAAATCAACTAATCTCTCCGAATTGATTGCGGATAAGGTCAATCGGACCGATCTGACAAATGGGGAACCGACAACGATGTATTCTTATAAACGTTATTCGGATTCAAAAGGAACATTCGGCTCTACAGATGTCAATGTCGATTTCCAGCATTCAACCAGTAAGAAGGATGAATTGCTGACTTTGTCCTACCGCTTCAGCCAATCCCCCAATGACAATGAAGGGCATTCCCGGCTTGAAGATCTGGAAGGGGTTTATAGCCAGGCTTACCGCTATCCTAACTGGAATATTAATGATGCTTCAACGACGGAACACACGGCACAGGTCGATTATACGACTCCTTTGTTTAAAGATCAGACATTGGAAGCCGGTGTGAAATATATAAATCGCCAGAGCAAGAGTAATACATTGGAACAGGTGAAGGATTCTTTAAATGTCTGGCAGGATATTTCGCAGCGTAATAGTGACTTCCGTCATACTCAGCATATTTATTCCGCTTATTTGGGATATATGGTCAAGTTCAATAAATTCGGGGCTAAAGCAGGTGTCCGTGCGGAGGGAACCAGCTTGAATGCGGAGTTTGCCAAGGCGCCGGAAGAAAACTTCAAAACAAATTACTTTGACGTTGTCCCGAATGCGACATTGACTTACCAGTTAGACATGTCTTCACAGTTACGTTTAGGATACAATATGCGTATCCAGCGTCCGGGGATCTGGTATCTGAATCCGTATTTGAATAACATCGACCCGCAGCGTATCTCGCAAGGTAATCCGAATCTGGATTCGGAAAAGAGTAATAATGTGAACTTCAACTTTAGTAAGTTTGCACAGAAGTTCAGTATAAATGCAAGTTTGAGCTATACATTTGTTAATAATGCGATTGAAAGATATACAATAATTGCCAACTTCCCGGAATCCGATCCGCTTTCTCAATATAACGGAGCTTCTTATAGCACTTATGGAAATATGGGAAAACGTCAGCAGGTCGGATTGTTCCTGTATGGCAGTTGGAATCCGGTTCCTCTGTTCCGTATCTATATGAACGGTGGGTTGGATTATACGAATATCGACAGCAAAAAGTCATTGGGACTGACAAAGGATGGTGTGGCTGGCCGAATCTTTGCAGGGACACAGTTTAATTTGCCGAAAGATTTTCGTATTAATTTGCATGGTGGTTATTTCAGTCCGTGGATTCAATTGCAGGGAAAACAATCTCCTTTCTACTTTGCAGGTCTGAATATCAGTAAGGATTTCCTGAAAAAGAAACTCTCCGTTTCTTTGGGTGCACAGAACCCGTTCTGGAAAACCATGAAGATGGAATCGACTACGACAGGTGAAGGTTTTGTGGACCGTTCTACTACTTGGCGTCATGCCCGTGAGTTCCGTTTGAGCGTCTCTTACCGTTTCGGTACGATGAAAGGCCAGATCAAGAAAGTGCGCCGCGGTATCAGCAACGACGATACTAAAGGCGGTGGAGAAGGCAATAACGCCGGTGGCGGTGAACAGGCAATGTAGAAATTTATGAATTCTGATTTATGATTTATGGGTTTCTAATAAATCATAAATCAGAATTCATAAATCATAAACCTCTCCTTAAATTTCCGCTCTCGGACAAATCTATCCATCCAATTAGACAAATTGTGCCTGTCTTTCTGCCGCCAATCACCTACTTTTGGCTCGTATATAAAGAATTTTGTAAACATGAAACACACGATCTTTAGTCTGATACTCTTTTTTATCAGCACTTCAACCTTTGCTACGCGTAAAGAAATCCTGTTGAACGAGAACTGGATGTTTCGTTTTTCCCATCAGGTACAGTTTAAAAGTGAAGAACGGGTGAACCTGCCCCATACTTGGAACAGTGGCGATGCCCTTTCCGGCAAGCAGGATTACTATCGTGGAATGGGTAACTATACCAAAACGCTGTTTGTAAAACCTGAATGGAAAGGCAAACGTCTCTTTCTGCGTTTTGAAGGAGTCAATACAATAGCGAATGTTTTTATTAATGATGTGCATATCGGCGAACATCGCGGCGGATATGGCGCGTTTGTATTCGAGATTACCGATAAAGTGAAATATGATGCCGACAACCGGATATTGGTGAAGGTCAACAATGCCTTGCAGCAGGACGTCATGCCTTTAGTCGGCGATTTTAATTTCTATGGAGGTATTTACCGGGATGTGAATCTGATCATAACGGACCCGGTTAATATCTCACTCACCGACTATGCTTCTCCTGGTGTCTATCTGATTCAGAATAAAGTGACGAAAGAGCAGGCCGATGTGAAGGCAAAAGTGCTCGTCTCTAACGGAAGCGCGAAGGTGCAACCCGTAAAAGTGGACATCAAGATCTGGGAGGACGACAAGCTTGTCCAACAGCAGGATATAAAAGTCACGGTGGATGCCAATGACTGGGCTACAACCGGAATGGATTTGACAATCCGAAATCCCCGTCTTTGGAATGGCCGTAAAGATCCGTTCATGTATAAGGCCGAAATATCTCTTCTTTCCGAGGGTCAAATAATAGATCGGATTGTACAGCCATTAGGCTTGCGCTATTATCATGTGGATGCCGAGAAAGGTTTCTTTCTGAATGGGGAACATCTGAAACTGAAAGGAGTATGCCGCCACCAGGATCGGGCGGAAAGGGGAAATGCGCTTTATAAAATGCATCACGATGAAGATGCGGCCATTATGGTTGAGATGGGGGCTAATGCCGTTCGTCTGGCTCATTATCCGCAAGCGACTTACTTTTATGACCTGATGGATAAATACGGAATTGTCACCTGGGCTGAAATTCCGCAGATCGGGCCGGGCGGATACCAGGACCAGGGCTACATCAACCAGCCTTCTTTCCGGGAGAACGGGAAAGAGCAGTTGAAAGAATTGATTCGCCAGCATTATAATCATCCGTCGATCTGTTTCTGGGGGTTGTTCAATGAGTTGAAGACCATCGGAGACAATCCGACCGAGTATATCGAGGAATTGAACGACCTGGCCCATCAGGAGGACCCGACTCGCCTGACAACATCTGCCAGCTTCCTTTCTTACGACGATGATATAAATAAGGTGACTGATGTGATTGCCTGGAACCAGTATTTCGGTTGGTATGGCGGTTCTCCTTCCGATATGGGGAAATGGCTGGATGCCAATCATAAGGCACATCCGGAGTATAAGATTGCCATCAGCGAATATGGGGCAGGGGCGAGCATCTACCATCAGCAGGATTCCGTGAAACGGGGGATTGCTTCCGGTTGGTGGCATCCGGAGAATTACCAGACTTATTATCATATCGGAAACTGGAAAGCATTGGCGGAACGTCCGTTCGTCTGGGGTTCTTTCATTTGGAACCTGTTTGACTTCGGTGCGGCTCACCGTGTGGAAGGCGATCGTCCCGGTATCAACGACAAAGGGCTGGTGACTTTCGACCGCAAGGTGAAAAAAGATGCTTTCTATTTTTATAAGGCAAACTGGAATACCGAGGAACCATTTGTTTACATCACGAACCGCCGCCACCGCGACCGTTCCTTGGCTGTTACGGACATCATGATCTTTTCTAATCAACCAGAAGTCGAATTGTTTGTAAACGGAAAAAGCCTCGGCCGGCAGAAGCCGGATGAATATGCGACATTCGAGTGGAAAGGGGTTGCTCTGCAGGATGGGGAGAATACGATAGAGGCTCGTTCCACCCAAAAGAAGAATCCAGTGAATGATAAGGTGGTCTGGACGGTGAAATAATAATAGTTAGAATTTTTAAGGGAGGTGCCAAAATTCCTCTCTCTTGTCGGGAATTAATCCCCCGACAAGAGAGAGATTTCTTTTTTTGACATTCCCCTTTTTTATTCCTTCCCGTAAGGGATCAGCTCTTTCAGTATTTGTTCTTTATACCACGGATCGTCTGCTTCTTTCAGCAAGGGAACCATCTGTTTGCATAAGTCGGATACGATTCCCTTATTCTCCTGCCAAGGGAGATTCTGCATCTGATACGGATCTTCCAGGTCATTAAACAAAAGGATGTCCTTGAGTTCTTTTGTCTTTCGGTCGATTGTGAGTGACATGGTATATTGATGTGTTTTGATCCCTCTCGACACCGGAAAATAAGAAATGACTTTTCCATCGGCATCCTTTTCCCCATCGATATTTTTGATGTACAAGGCTCCCTGACGCAAAGGGACGGAAGAATCCTTTCCTGTAAAACGTCCCGCATAATTCCGCCCTTCCACAGTGGCCGGAATCTGTTTTTCCAGACCGCACAGTCCGAGTATGGTCGGCATGATATCAGGAGAAGACAACAATAGTTCGCTGTCGATCCGAGGTATTACTTTTCCAGGAAAACGAACTATGAACGGGACGTTCATGCTTTCTGCATAAGGTGAGTTTTTGGGATCGTCCGTATTTTGGCTGCACATGGTTTCTCCATGATCGGAAGAGAAAATAACGAGGGTGTTCTTGTCCAATCCCTGTTTTTTGAGTTCGTCCAGTATTCGTCCGAAAGCCCGGTCGACACCTGTCACCGATGCAAAGTAATAACGTACGGATGGTGCTTTTTTCATTTCCCGGTTTGCATTCGGGCGAATCAGCAGGCTGTCCAACGGAAGGTCTTTGTATAAGTTGTAATCTTCTTCCATGCAATCTTCCAATGAGGCATACGGACTGTGAGGCGGATTGAAACTGACCATCATAAAAAACGGTTTATTTGGGTCCCGCACGTTTCCTTCATTCCGTAAGTAGGAGATTGCTTTATCCGCCTCATGTGCGGGCGACCACTCGTTTATCTCGTGTTTGACGCCTTCGGTATCCCAATAGTGCGGATGCTTGTGCACGTCATAGGTCCCGTACGAATACCAATAGTCGAAACCGTGCCGGCGTTCTGCCGGAGTGTAGGCATCCCAAGCCGGAACACGGTCTTCCACATATTTTCCGGGACGTTCCGGGTCATTGGGAGTCGGGCAGTCGACATGCAGTTTCCCGATATAAGCACAGTTATATCCGGCTTGGCTGAACACGTCGCTAATGCAGGTCGCATCTTCGCGCAATGAACTGATCGGGCGGTTGGCATTACAGTTCAGAGGTACTCCGCTATGTTCCGGATACATCCCCGTTAACAATATTCCCCGGTGCGGACTGCTCAGCGGGCAGTTGCTCATGGCCGAAGTCAGCACAACAGATTCTTTCGCAAACCGGTCCAGATTAGGCGTATGCACCGGATCTCCCTCGAAATTCACCGCATCCCGGAATCCCGCCTCTCTCCAGAAACCCATCGCATGGTTACGCATTTGGTCCGGGAAAACATAAATTACGTTTGGAGTACTTGATAAATTCAGGGAGGTAACAGGCTTTTCTTTGCATCCCTGAAAGGAGAAAAGAAGAATACTCCCTAAAAGATATGCCGCTTCTTGGTTGGAATGATTGAGTTGTTTATACATATGTTTATTGATTTATTGAACGTAATGATATTTTGCAATTCATTTTTCCTGGTCTTGATAAGATGGAGATGAGATTCAATGTTCACATTGTTGCCAGTATTGAAAGGTGTTCCTCTTTCTGATGGGAGCATATGAACTACAAATATAATGAAAAAGGACAGACATAGCAGTCTGCCCTTTTATTTGTTTATTGGTAGGTGATTACCATCCTGGGTTCTGATCTTCTTTCAGACTTGGGTTCTTCTGAATTTCATTATTTGGAATCGGCCATAAATAGTCCCGAGACTGAACGACACGGTTGTAATAGAATTGTCCGGTAAAGCCTTTTACTTCTCCGGCCAAAGTTTCCAGTAATCCCCAACGTTTCATATCACTGAAACTTAACCCTTCGCCAGCCAGTTCGACTGCACGCTCATGTCTGATTCGTTCGAATACTTGTTCTTTGGTAGTTGCCTGCAGATAACTTGGGCCGCTATTAAGTCCCGGCATGTCGACGCGTGCACGGACTTGGTTGATCAAGTCGACTGCTTTTGTCTGTTGGTCTGTCTGGTTGTAGCATTCAGCCAGCATTAACAATACATCGGCATAGCGGATCAGCGGGAAGTTGATCGGTGTATCTTCGCGGTTATTGATAGCACCATTCATGTCATATTCGGCTACAAATTTACGCCACAAATACATTTCGTAGTTTCCGTTAACACGAATAAAACCGTTCTTTTCGTTTGTCTGTCCGGATTTTTCTGTGATAACATATTCTGTATCCATCGGAGCGTTGGAATACCAACCTTTATAAGTCGTGTACGGCATAATGATGGAAGCCATCATACGCGGGTCACGCTTGTTGTACATTTCTAATAACTTGTCTTTTGCGGCGGGATAGGTGGCCACTTTGTTTAACCCTTCGTTTAATGTCGCATAGAATGTTTCTTTCTTGACTGCATCATTTTCATTGAATCCCGGAATAACTTCATTCCAATCGAAAGCACGTCCGTCTTTCCATTCGTAAGAATCAACGAAGTCAGTAGCTGCCATTACATTGTTCCAGCAACTTCCATAAGAGGCACGGCTTCCCATATAGAATGTCATCGGCATACCGAAATCAGTACCGACACCACCGATATTTTGAATTGCAAAGATCATTTCTGAACTTTCATCTCCACCAGGTTTGAATAGGTTTTCATAATCTGAATACAAAGCATACTTACCGCTGTTGATAACATTCTCAAAGCATGTGGCTGCTTCTTGGTATTGTTTGTTGTAGAGAAGGACTTTTCCTTTCAATGCCATTGCAGCTCCGGATGTCGCACGTCCTTTATTTGATTCATCCCAATCTGCCGGTAAATGAGCAATCGCTTCATCCAGGTCTTTGATGATAAATGTACGGACTTCTTCTGCCGAGCTTCTTGGTTTCAACATATTGGAGAAGTCTTCCGCAACGATAGTTGTCTCATCATAAATCGGAACTCCACCCCAAAAATCGAGTAAGGTGAAATAGTAGAGGGCACGCATAAAACGGGCTTCCGATTTGTAGCGGGTTTTCAGTTCGTCGGACATATCACATTGGTCGACGTTCTGTAATACAATATTAGCACGTGTGACGCCTTCATACAGTTGTTTGAACTTATCGCCGACGGCTCCTTCCGTAGTGGTATAAGTACCACGGCCGATGTTTGGATACGAAGGTGCGTCATATCCGGCACCTACGCCACCTAAACAGTCAAAACCGAATTGACGGCCGAAAACATCGTTGTGTGTCATTTGGCTGTAAACTCCCATCATTGCCTGATCGGCATGTTCTTGTGTCTGGAAGAATGTTCCGGCACTTAACTGATCTTCCGGATAACGGTCCAAGTCGTAGCAGCTACTCATTAACAGAAGTGATGCTGCACAAGTGAAAAATAATTTATACTTATTCATAATGCTTTTTCAATTAAAAGGTTACATTAATACCTAAAACCGCTGATTTCATTGCCGGATAAGCCAGCCCGCTGATTTCAGGATCAAATCCTCTGTAAGATGTAAATGTGAAGAAGTTTTCCAAACTGCCATAGAAACGAAGTCTTTCCAATTGCATCTTCTTCGTAATAGATTTAGGCAATGAATAGCCTAATTGAATGTTACGAATCTTCAAGAAGGCTTTGTTCTCCAAGTAGAAATCACTCATTTGAGTGTTGATCTGATTCTGGGATTGTAACAAGCGCGGGTAGATAGCGTCTGTACGGCCTTCAACCCATCTTCCTTCTGCAACATCTTTGTTCAACTGGTAGCCGAAACGTACGGTTGAAGTGTTTGCCAATGCATTTTGCCAGTAAACTTTCACACCTGCCTGTCCTTGGAACAGAACGGAAAAGTCGAATCCTTTGTAGGCGGCATTCAGGTTCAAACCGAATTGGAATTTCGGATTCGGGCCGTCGCTGACGATTTCGCGGTCATCCATGTCGATAATACCGTCTCCATTGATGTCTTTGTACAGTAAATCTCCTTTTTGAGGCGTACCGAATGCGGCAAACGGATTCACCTTTTTACCTGTCTTCTCGTCAATCGGTGCGTTGTCGATCATTTGTTGTACAAGTGCTAGATCAGCATCTGTTTGGATTATGCGGTCTGCACGCAATAAATATTGAGAATTGATGGAATGACCTTCCCAGATAATATTAGCCCCGTCATAAGAGATACCGCCTTTATCTGTTCCCTTGAACTTATTGACTTTGTTTTTTACGAATGTAAAGTTGCCGTTGACACCGTAGGAGAAATCTCCAATTTGGTCCTGCCAGCCGAGAGTCATCTCGATACCTTGGTTTGTAACAGTCGCACTGTTTTGTTTAGGAATGGATGCTGTTCCGTGTACGTCCGGTGCAGGCAAGTTGATCAAAATGTCTTTTGTTTTCTTATTGAAGTAATCGACAGTACCAGTTAATTTATTATTGACCAAACCGAAATCGAAACCGACATTTGTCATATAGGTAGATTCCCAAGTCAGATCCGGATTGGCCAGTCTGGCTTGTGCAAGACCTAATATCAGTGCGTTGTTCAACGTGTAGTTGAATGCAGAACCGGAGCTTGGTTTATTAGCGTAAGTTGCGATCGCGTCGTAGTTCCCAACGGAATTGTTACCCAAAGAACCATAAGATAAACGGAACTTTAGGTTGCTCAACCCTTTCTCCACCCAATCTTCCATAAAGGCTTCCTGATCCATACGCCATGCAACGGAAGCAGAAGGGAAGTAACCTGTACGGTTATTTGAAAGGAAGCGGGATGATTGGTCTGCACGAAGATTGACTTCTAGTAAGTATTTGTTTTCCCAATCCAGATTGATACGTCCGAAGAAAGAACGCATAGCCCATTCGGTGCTTGAACCGGAAGCTGTTGCATCACCGATTGCAGCATCGATCACGTTCAAACTTAAATCGATCATGTCATATTTTGTAGCAGAGAAGTTCTTGCTGCGATACATTTCCTGGCTGGCTCCGATCATTGCGTTCAAACCTAAGCGGTCATTCATGAAACGTTTCTCGTAGCGTGCTACAACATCTCCGAAGAAGCGTTCGGTTTTACCGTCGTAATTCATGATGTTGGTTTTTCCTCTGTTGGAGTAAGTGATCACGTTATCACGGAAGTTCCAACCGTCGATGAAAACAGGTTTCCGGCTTCGTTGTTCATCCACGAACTCATAAGAATATGATGCTGTAACAGAAAAGCCTTCGAACGGTTTCAACGTTCCGACGAAACGAGAACGCATATTGGTTTTGCGGATATTACCAGCTTTGCTGTTCAAACGGATCAAAGGGTTGTTATTCGCCGATTGTGCGTCGTCTTCACTATTATTCATAGCTCCGTATCGTCCGTCCGGTGCACGGAATACCATACCGGGAGTCGTTGCTGATGCGTAGGTGAACACATCATCAACAGATGTGTCTTTCTTGTCACTTGCCGTATATTTGGCAGATGGTTCCATGTTTGAAACATATCCGCTGACTTGTGCCCCTAAATTCAACCACGGTTTTACATCGGCTGAAATGTTTACACGTCCGTTATATTTTTCGAAGCCGGTATTTTCCATTACCCCCGGATTCTTTTGATAACCGAATGATGAATAGAAGCGGATTTTGTCACTACCGCCACTCATGGAGATGACGTGGTTGTGAGAAGTCGAAGGTGTAAATGTCTCGTCAATCCAGTTCGTATTCGGATATTTTAACGGATCTCGTCCACCATCTGCCCGCCATTCGTCTATGACAGCTTGTGAGAACTGAGCTTTCAAATTAGAATTGAGGTAGCCTTCGTTGATCAATTCCATATAAGTGGCATAATCAGAAACGGGGTCCATAGAGCTGGGGATACTTGGTGATGTGAATGAAACATACCCGTTATAGTCCAACTTAATAGAACCAGCTTTCCCTTGTTTGGTGGTAATCAAGATAACACCATTTGCAGCACGTGAACCATAAATTGCCGATGATGCGGCATCTTTTAATACGGTCATCGATTCGATATCCTGTGGGTTAACAGTGTTGATACCCGCTTCTACGCCGTCGATAATGACCAATGGGGAAGATTCATTCAGTGTTCCTTGACCGCGAACCTTGATCGACGCATTGTCGTTACCCGGCTGATTGGCCGTACCTTGTACGTTTACACCGGCTGCAAGACCTGCCAATGCATGGGATACGTTGGTAATAGGGCGGCTTTCTGTCAACTCTGCAACATTAATAGTTGATACGGACCCGGACAAGTTTACCTTTTTCTGTGTACCGTAGCCTACAACTACAACTTCGTCTAACGCCTGTGAGTCTTCGGCCAACTTAATGTTGAACGAAGTCTGATTGTTTACGGGGATTTCCTGATCCTTATATCCGATATAAGAAACAACAAGAATGGAATTAGGAGATACTTCCAGAGAAAAATTACCGTCCATGTCGGTAATTGTACCGTTGGTAGTTCCTTTTTCTACGACATTAGCTCCAGCGATAGGGCCCAGGGCATCTTCTACCACACCTTTGATACTGTGTTTTGCCTGTTGAGGAGAAGCTACAACAGGATTCGGCTCATTTGAGCCAAACGTATCGGTAGAAGGATTAGCGGAGGCCATTCCGATTGATGCCAGGAACATAGTAGCTCCCAGGAACATCGCTCTCGATACATAAAAGCGTTTAAAATCTTTTGTCATAATAACACCAGATTGATTAATAAATTGATAATAATTCTCATTTCTCTAAATAGGCACTTTGTGTTTTTTCAATTGTGTTTTTCACAAAAGTGTGTTACTGATCTAAGTTCTTCAAGAACTATGATGAAAACGTTGCAAATTTAGATGTTAATAATGTGTATGAATGTATATTTTTATCCATTTGATATGCACTAATCTTCCAACGGTGAGTTTTTAGCAATGTGTTAAATGTCTATATATTAACATATTGTGATTTACATGTTTTGTATAACATATAAATTAAGCTTAATTGGCAATATATTTATTTAGAATTCAGTTTGTAATATTCACATAGGTATACATTGAAGTGTAAAAACGATACAGCTAAGGCAAATTCTCATAGTTTGGCAGATATGAATCATAAATGATGATTTATCATCATGATAGTTCAACATGGATTTCCGATTCAGCTTCACCCGTCTTTGATACCTTTTGATTGTCATGTCATACAAGGGTGATGGCAGATATCCGGACTGCCTTCACCTCAAAAATTTGCCTTCACTCTGTCTCGTCCTGATTTGGGTTGGTCATGTTCCTCTCGGTTTCACATCTATATAATTAAGTGAAAAACAAGGAGACTACAATATTGATTAATAAACAAATACACAGGCATTAACAGCTATTACTACCACTCCTTACCTTTTCGACTAAGGGCGAAAAGGTTTTTGACCAGTGTCGAAAAGGCTTTTGACCTTGGTCGAAAAGGTATTCGACTAAAGGCAAAAGGTCTATGACCAGGCTGTTTGACAACAGAAACATACCCATTGTCACTTAATATAGCATCTTCCGAGGCCGACCTGGTCTCTGATGAAGGCAAACATAAGCGGTGAAGGCAATTCGCGGATGATGGCGAAACGCCATAGTTCTTGAAGAACTACGATAAAAATACTCTTTTGTGAAAGGTGCATATAGAAAAATGCAAGGTTCCGGTTTTGGAGGATGAGAATTATAATGTGGCAGGAAACACCTTAAATTTCCGCTTTTGGACAATCCGTGCACATGAATTGGATGAATATGTCTCTTTCTCATAGAGGGGACCTCTATTTTTGCGATATTGAAAAATAATACCTATGAGAACACAACGATTCATCACAATCGTGTGCCTGTTGCTTTGGACAGTCGCACACTTGCACGCGTATGAAAAACGCGACTTGTTGCAAAAAGAGGTCGATTTTGAGAAAGTCAAATCCGCGTTGATAATGGAGCAGAAGTGGGTGCCGTATCCTGATTATTCTGACCGGGCCGGTTGGGATAAACTCCTCGGTGATTATAAAGAAAAGTATATCCGGAAAGGAGAAAGTTATCTGGATTATGAGTGGAAGGTTGTGAAAGCGACCGATTATCTGGAGTTCGGACGAAGTGGTGACCGGGCGATTATGGAGAGTCCGTTCGGTAAAAACAATTCCGCACTCGGAAGTCTGTTCATGGCAGAGATGGCTGAAGGGAAGGGACGCTTTGTCGATCAGATTATCAATGGTGTTTTTGCAAGTTGTGAAATGACGAGCTGGGCATTGTCGGCCCATTTGGGATTACAGAAGGTCGGAGGATGCTTTCCGAGCTATGAAGAACATGTGATTGATTTGGGTTCAGGAAATCTTGCTTCCCAGTTGTCTTGGATTTATTATTACCTGAAACCTTCGTTCGATAAGGTAAATCCTTTGATTTCAAAAAGGCTGCGGCATGAATTACAGGTCCGCATCCTCGATACCTATATGAATGAAGATCATTTCTGGTGGATGGCGTTCAACCTGAAGCCTGGCGGATTGGTGAATAACTGGAATCCGTGGTGTAACTTCAATGTGCTGCAATGTTTCTTCCTGCTTGAGAATGACCGGGATAAATTGGCAAAAGCGGTTTACCGGACGATGACTTCCGTGGATCATTTCATCAATTATACGCATGGAGACGGAGGTTGCGAGGAAGGCCCTTCTTATTGGGGACATGCTGCCGGAAAGATGTACGATTATCTGCAGATGCTTTCTGACGGGACAGGCGGTAAAGTCTCCGTATTCGATCAGCCTATCATTAAGAATATGGGTGAATATATTGCCCGCTCTTATGTGGGGAACGGCTGGGTGGTCAACTTTGCCGATGCTTCTGCCAAAGGAGGAGGGGATGCCGATCTCATTTTCAGGTATGGGAAAGCAGTCGAAAGCCCTCTTATGATGAACTATGCTGCTTATCTCAAGAGTCTTTTTGATAAGGACGGTATTCCTTCCGGTGACCCTTTCCGTCTGTTCCAAACCTTGCTCTCCCGTGAAGAACTGGAAGGAATGAGTGCAGATTATCAGGCTCCCGGCTATTCCTGGTATCCGGAAACCGAATTTTGCTATATGACCAACAAGAATGGCTTTTTCGTGGCAACGAAAGGAGGCTATAATAATGAAAGCCATAATCATAACGATGCAGGGACCTTCTCCCTTTACTTGAATACGACGCCTATTTTTATCGATGCCGGAGTCGGGACCTATACCCGTCAGACCTTCAGTTCCGAACGCTATTCAATCTGGACAATGCAGAGTAATTATCACAACCTGCCTATGGTGAACGGTGTGCCACAGCAGTTCGGTTCGGAATTTAGGGCTACGGATGTGCACTTTGATCCGAGACGTATGTATTTCTCTGCAAATATTGCGACAGCTTATCCGGCAGAGGCAAATGTAAAAAAATGGGTCCGTTCGTACCAGTTGGGAAAGAACTCCCTGAAAATAGAAGATTCGTTCTCTTTGGACAAGGCGGATAAACCGAATCAAGTCAATTTCCTCACTTGGGGGGAGGTGGATGTGTCGGTTCCGGGAGTAGTCACGGTTGAAGTGAATGGTGAGAAAGTCCGGATGACGTATAATAAGAGCGCCTTTACACCGACTGTCGAAACGATCCGCCTGGACGATCCTCGCTTGTCGAATGTTTGGGGCGAACAGGTCTGCCGGATATCGTTGAATGCCAATAAGCAGCTGCTTTCCGGCTCCTATACTTATACAATAACAACAATAAAATAATTGGTACATGATGAAAAATTTGATTGCATTTGCTTTTTCGGCATTTCTGCTATCTTGTGTAGGTGCCCCTAAAACAGAGGAAAAAAGTTTTATTGACGAGAATATCGATTTTGCCCGTGCACAAATAGGGAATGAGATCGGTGTGATCGAAGCGAGTGGGAAATGCTTGAATCCGGTGACGCTTAAGATAGACAGTTCTGTCTATTATTGTGGTTATGCGGATTGGCGGAGCGGCTTTTTCCCCGGATCTGTCTGGTATTTGTATGAACTGACGGGCGACAGCACGTTGCTGCCGTTGGCCGCCAAATATACGGATGCCATAGAGGAAGCCAAAAACCTGACTTGGCATCATGATATCGGATTTATTGTAAATTGCAGTTTCGGGAATGGCTTGAGACTGGCAGGGACGCCTTCTTATAAAGATGTGATGGTGCAGGCTGCCAAGTCGTTGTCTACCCGCTTCCGTCCGGCTGCCGGGATTATCCAGTCGTGGGATGTGGAACGCGGATGGCAGTCTGAACGGGGTTGGGAATGTCCGGTTATCATTGACAACATGATGAATCTGGAACTGATGTTCGAAGCGACGCGTCTGTCCGGCGACTCTTCTTTCTATAAGATTGCGGTGTCGCATGCTGATCGTACCATGGAGGAACATTTTCGCCCGGATGGAAGTTGTTACCATGTGATTGACTACAGTATCAAAGATGGTAAAGTGCGCCATCGCCAGACGGCACAAGGATATGCCGACGAATCTATCTGGAGTCGCGGGCAGGCATGGGCTATCTACGGTTATGCGGTATGCTATCGTGAAACCAAGGACCGTAAATATCTGGATCAGGCCTTGAAAACTTTCAATATGATGAAGAACCTGGAGAGTATGCCGGAAGATCTGATTCCTTACTGGGATATGTCGGCTCCGAATATCCCGAACGAACCACGCGATGTATCGACGGCTTCCTGTATCGCTTCCGCGCTTTATGAGATCAGTACGATGGATGTTCCGGATGCAGCCGGCTATAAAATGTATGCCGACAGTATCATGGTTTCACTTTCTTCTCCGGCCTATCGGGCTGCATTGGGCACAAATGGAAACTTCCTGCTGATGCATTCTGTTGGCAGCATTCCTCACAATTCGGAAATAGACGTCCCATTGAACTATGCCGATTACTATTATCTGGAAGCATTAAAACGTAAACGGGATATCGAGAAAGGTCTTTAATTAATGAGTATGCATTATGCTTAAATATCTATTTCCCTTATCATTTTTCTTTTTTATATAATATTCATAACTTTGCTTATCCGCGCGTATCGGGACCGGCAAGGAGAGCCTCCGTTCGATAAACCCTATTATTTGCTGATCGATATGTTGTTGGGTGGAGCTTGTATTGGCGAAGTCGATTCTCTGGCTTTGCCGGTGGAGATGAAAGTGGGGCAGGTACGATATTATAGGAAGGATTGATATATTTAATTTAAGATAGCATGAAAACAGGAAAGTTGATTTTCGCATTGGTATTTCTGATGTTGTTTGCCGATGCTTCGATGGCTGCCAAGTGGAAAGCCAAACATGTAGTTTTGATCGGTCTGGACGGCTGGGGCGCTTATAGTGTGAACAAGGCCGAAATGCCGAATGTGAAGAAGTTGATGGAAGAAGGATCTTATACGTTGAAAAAACGCTCTGTACTTCCGTCTTCCAGTGCCGTAAACTGGGCTTCCATGTATATGGGAGCGGGCCCGGAACTTCATGGTTACACGGAATGGGGATCGCAAACTCCGGAACTGCCTTCCCGTGTAGTGAATAAGCACGGTATTTTCCCGACTGTGTTCAGCTTGCTTCGCGAGTCTGATCCGAAAGCTGAAATCGGCTGTATCTGTGAATGGGCGGGAATCCGTTACGTTGTCGATACGTTAGCTTTGAGTTATGATAAAAATATTACGAAAAGCCGCAGAATCCGGCCACTGCCAAATGTGCGGTTGAATATATCAAGCGTGCACATCCGGCATTGGTCAATATCGTTTTCGACGAACCCGATCATGTCGGTCATGCTGAAGGTCATGACACACCTGCCTACTATGAAAAGCTGAAAGAGCTCGACGGCTATATCGGCCAAATCATTCAGGCGGTTAAGGATGCAGGTATGTTGGATGAGACTATCTTTATCGTCACAGCCGATCATGGTGGTATCAAGAAAGGGCATGGCGGCAAGACCATGGAAGAAATGGAGACTGCCTTTATTATTGCCGGCAAGGGAATCAAGAAAGGATATGAATTCCAGGAAAGCATGATGCAGTTCGACTGTGCTTCGACAATCGCTTATATCTTCGGGTTGAAACAGCCGCAGGTTTGGATCGGACGTCCGATGATCCAGGTGTTTAAATGACCGTTTTCTTTCTGTATTCAGCCGGGGTAATTTCAAACTGGGCTTTGAAACAGCGGGTGAAATAACGCGGAGAACCGAAGCCCAGCCGGTCGGAGATGTCGGCGATCTGTAGATCGGGGTTTTCCGTCAACATGGTTGCGGCCCGCTTCAGTTTGCAGTTGAGGACAAAGTCATTTGGTGTCATACCTGTCAGTGCCTTGAATTTGGCATACAATGAACTTCGACTGAGTCCCAACTCGCGGGCCATCATATTCATGTCGAAGTCGATATTATCAAGATTCTTTTCAATGATCGAGTTGACCGTATCCAAGAACTTTTGGTCTATCGGGTTGCTTGCCAGCGATTGTGCATCGAAATCTTTCTGCTGGCTGAATTTCTTTTGCAAGATAATACGATTACGGACCAGGTTATTGCAACGTGCCAGTAATACCTTTGCATTGAATGGTTTGTTTATATAGTCGTCGGCGCCTCGTTGTAAGCCTTCGATATTTTGCTCGGCGGAAGTGAGTGCCGTAAGCAGTACGACCGGGATGTGGCATACATCAAAATCATTTTTGATCTTCAAGCACATCTCTGTTCCGGACATTTCCGGCATCATGACATCGCTAACGATGATGTCCGGTCGTTCTGCGCGTGCCTTTTCCAATCCTTCTTTACCGTTTCGTGCCAGCAGGACGCGGTAGGTCGGTGAGAACAGGGAGTTGAGTATCTGGAGTAACTCTTCGTTGTCTTCGACCAGTAGGATCGTATGAGGGGAATCGTCTCCTTCGATCAAAAGCTCTTTTTGTTCCGTATCGGAAAACTCTTCCATGTGATCGGAAAAGGCGACCGTGTCGGGAATCAGGCTTTCCGTTTGCTTTTTTTGCTGCTTTTGTGCCAGTTCTTCCTCGGTAAAATGCGTGTAGCCTTTCTGGAGATGGACAATGAAAATACTACCGTAGCCCGGTGTACTTTCCACTTGTATCGTTCCGTGGTGCAACTCGATTATGCTTTTGGTCAATGAAAGTCCGATCCCCGTGCTGGGAGTCTTGGTGATATTCGAGATACCGTTTTCAGCCTGATAGAATCGGTCGAATATTTTGTCTATATCTTCTTTGCTGATACCGATACCGTTGTCGATAACTTTAATGGTAACTTCATTTTCTTTGTTTTCCAAAATCATTTCAATGGCTGCATTCGGTTTGGTGTACTTGAAAGCATTGGATAGCAGGTTATAGAAGACTTTTTGCATTTGCTTCGGGTCGAAATAACACAAAACATTCTCTTGCGGAGCCGTGAAATTGTATGTGATGGAACGGCTGGACGCATATTCATAAAAAGACAGGTAAATCTCTTTCAGGAACGGGACGATGTCTTGCTCGTACACTTTCAGCTTCATATGTCCCTGTTCCAGTTTACGGAAATCCAATAACTCACTGATCAAGTTCCGCATATGATAAGTGTTTTTATATACTTTCAGCAGTTTGTTGTATACGGAAGGTGACAATGAACTGCTTTGTAATAAGAGTTCTATCTGGGAGATAATCAGTGTCAACGGTGTCCTGAACTCATGCGAGATGTTGGAGAAGAACTGTAGTTTTGCCTGATTCAACTCTTCGATCGCTTCTTTTTCCTTCCGTTCCATTTCCAGTGAAGTTTGCAACATGTATTGTGATTTCTTGAAACGGTAAATGCTGTACAGTATACTAATGATCAAGATGAAGTAGAGGAAATAAGCTAAGTTGGATGCATACCAGGGAGAATGGATATGAATGTCCATCTTGATGGTACGCGGTTGTTCCTGATTCGGGTCGTATTGTATTTCCCGGACGATGAGCGTGTACTTTCCGGGGTTCAAGTTCGTATAGAAAATATTGTTGTCTTTGCTGGGTATCCATTTCTTGTCGAAACCTTCCAACATGTATTCGTAAGACGCCTTTTTCAGCGTATTGACATAGTTGTTCGATGTAAAAGTGAAAATCAGATTATTTTGATTATAGGCCAGCTCTATTTCTCGAGTGAAAGGTAGAGCGGTGGCCAGCACCTTGTTGTGGTCGCCGGGAGAAACTTGTTCGTTGTTAATGAACAGGTCGGAAAAATATAGTTGGTAGTCTTTGGCGGAGTTGAACAACTGCTGTTCAAAGAATGTCGCCATGCCATTGCTGCTGCCGACGAATATTTCTCCGTTTTTGCAGACCAGGATTCCGCAACCGATGTTTATGCCTGTCAGAGGCAGGGCCGTCCCCAGTTCCACGACCTTGAACAGGTTTTGATCCGGATCGAAAAAGGTAATTCCTTTGTCGCCTGTTATCACTAATTGGTCCAGGGTCGACAAGGTGAGTTCATAGCAGTAGTCACTGGCGATGAAGCTATTTTCGGTTGTATATCCGATAAACCGTTTGTTCTTCTCGTCATAGTGGAACAGGCCGGAACCACGGGTTCCGAGGAAGATCCGTCCCTCTTTGTCTTCGATTATTTGAGATATGGGAAATGTTCCCAATCCGTTTTCACCAGAACGGTATTGTACCTTGTCTTCTTCATTTTCGAGGTTGATCTTCCAGACACCTTTGCCGTAGGCCAACCAAATGTACCCTTTCGAGTCAATTAGGAAGCAGGTGTTCCCGTAATACTTACCGCTTTTGAACAATGGAGATACTTTTTCTGTATATAGATTCATTTTGAAGATTCCTTTCGGTCCGGTACAAATCAATTCGTCATTGTAGATTCTCATCTGGTTGATGCGGTCGCCTGCTATTACGGCATAAGACGGATCTTCGAAATAGGGATTTTTGAACCGTTTGTTTTTGATGTCGTAGATGGATAGTCCTCCGGTATGTGTTCCAATATACAGTTTGTTGCGTTCAGGGCTGTAGGCTATTGCCTTCAGGTTGTTATGAGCAATGGAGTTACGATTCTCATCGGCCATGAAGTAGGTGAATTTCTTCGTTTTCCGGTCGAAAAAGTTCAACCCACCTCCTTCGGTACAGATCCAGATATTATTGTCTTTATCTTCCACTATATTACCGACGAAAGGATAATTCAGGCAATCGTTCCGGCTGTTGTTAGCTGCATAAACCGTGAAAATATCTGTCTCCGGGTTGAAATAATTGACACCGCCGTAATAGGTCCCCAACCAGATCGTGCCTTGTCTGTCTTTGTAAACGGGGAATACGGATGAATGGGTCATGCTGCCGGGCAGAGGGTTGCGGGCATAAACTTCGAACTGGTTGCTGGTCGGATTATATTTGTTTAGCCCGGTGAAAGTGCCGAACCAGATGTTCCCGAAGTTGTCTTCCACGAAATCCCGGACCTGGTTGCTCGATATGTTGT
>ERZ832317.2530-NODE-2530-length-20835-cov-4.952117_pt1 | contig 20835 bp, 19 predicted proteins | sample MGYA00519695_ERZ832317 | MGnify/ENA primary metagenome ERZ832317 (study PRJEB31850, sample SAMEA3708726) | human gut metagenome | biome: human gut; feature: human-associated habitat; material: faeces | place: China | collected 2014 ...
GGCCGGCACGGCCACGCAGCTGGTTGTCGATACGGCGGGACTCGTGGCGCTCGGTGCCGATGATGAACAGGCCCCCCGCCTGGCGCACCTGCTCGGCCTCGCCCGCGATCTCATCCTTATGCTGGCGGAGCTTCGCGGCGAAGAGGGCGCGCGCATCGAGAATCTCCTGATTGTCCGTCTCGGCATAGCCCGTGGCCTCGGCGATCAGCTCGTCGGAGAGCCCCGCGCGGCGCATGTCGTCCTTGGCCATATACTCCGCATTGCCGCCGAGCATGATATCGGTACCACGGCCGGCCATGTTTGTCGCGACCGTGACGGCGCCGAGCTTACCGGCCTGCGCGACGATCTCGGCCTCCTTCTCGTGGTTCTTCGCGTTGAGGACGTTGTGCTTGATGCCGGCCTTCGTGAGCATGCGGCTGAGCAGCTCGTTTTTCTCGATGGAGACCGTACCGACCAGCACGGGCTGCCCCTTCTCGTGGCAGGCCGTGACCTGATTGATGACGGCGCGGTACTTGCCCGCCTCGGTCTTATAGACGGAGTCCTCGTTGTCGATACGGATGACGGGCTTGTTCGTCGGCACCTCGATGATATCGAGCTTATAGATGGTGCTGAATTCCTCCTCCTCGGTCAGCGCCGTACCTGTCATACCGGAGAGCTTGCTGTACAGGCGGAAGTAGTTCTGGAACGTGATGGTCGCGAGCGTCTTGCTCTCGCGCTGGACGGAGACATGCTCCTTGGCCTCAATGGCCTGATGCAGGCCCTCGGAATACCGGCGGCCGAACATCAGACGGCCCGTGAACTCGTCGACGATGATGATCTCGCCGTCCTTGATAACGTAGTCGACGTCGCGCTTCATGATGCCGTGGGCGCGGATCGCCTGGTTGATATGATGGGCGATGGTGCTGTTTTCGGGGTCGGAGAGATTCTCCAGATGGAAGAACTCCTCGGCCTTGGCGATGCCGCGGGCGGTGAGCGTCGCGGTCTTGGCCTTCTCGTCGACGACGTAGTCGGCATCGATGTCGGTGGCCTCCTCCTCTTTATCGTCCGTCTCGACCACGACATATTTCTTCAGCCGCGCCGCGAACGACTCCGCGAGGTCGTACATCTGCGTGGACTTCTCGCCCATGCCGGAGATAATCAGCGGCGTACGCGCCTCATCGATCAGGATGGAGTCGACCTCGTCGACGATGGCGAAGCTGTGGCCGCGCTGCACCTGCTCGCTGGCGTAGAGCGCCATGTTGTCGCGCAGGTAGTCAAAGCCCATCTCGTTGTTCGTGCCGTAGGTGATGTCGGCGGCGTAGGCGGCCTGCCGCGCGGCCTTGTCCATGTCGTGTACGATCAGGCCCACGGTAAGGCCGAGGAAGCGGTGCACCTTGCCCATCCACTCCGAGTCGCGCTTGGCGAGGTAGTCGTTGACCGTCACGATATGGACGCCCTCGCCCGACAGCGCGTTCAGATAGGCCGGGAGCGTCGCGACAAGGGTCTTGCCCTCACCGGTCTTCATCTCGGCGATGCGCCCCTGATGCAGCACGATGCCGCCGATGAGCTGCACGCGGTACGGGCGCAGGCCGAGCACGCGGTCGGCCGCCTCGCGCACCGTCGCGAACGCCTCGGGCAGGATGTCGTCGAGCGTCTCGCCGTTTGCCAGCCGCTCCTTGAACGCGGGGGTCTTGGCCTGCAGCTCGGCGTCCGACAGCGCCTTATACTCATCGGCCAGCGCCTCGATCTGATCGGCGATCGGGTAGATGGATTTCAGCTCCCGCTCGCTGTAAGTACCAAAAATCTTCTGAAACAGTCCCATTGATCTTAATGTCCTTTCGGTTTTGCACAGGAACCCTGTGGAGTAGATACAAAAATACAAATATAGTATAGCACAGTGCGCTGTCAGATGCAAAGGAAATCTGCCGTCGCTTTCCGGCTGACCTTTTGGGGATTTCCTGCTATAATGGATTCCGAAGCGGGCTTCTCCCCCGCATCCAGTGACTGTCACGCTCCGTAACGGCGCTGTCACAGCGCGTATATGGACGGGCCGCGCGCGGCGGCGTATACGGCGTTTATCTTCTCGCGGAGGATCCGGATTTTCTGTACTACTATCAATATGCGGCCAAGGGGCGCGGCGTATACGGCCTGATCGGCCGCAAACACATCACATCCGTCCTGCCGGTCAGGGAGAAGGCCGCGGAGCCGCCCGCGCAGACGGTCGGCCGGTCGTTCTTCTGCGGCCGCCCCGTCGAGATCACGCTCGCCAAGCGGGAGGGGCTTCTGCGGGGACTGCTCGACTTCCGGGACGACGCTTACCGCCGCGTCGTGATCGACTCGTTTGAGCGGGACGTCCTGCACCTGCAGCTCGGCGGGACGCTGCCGCTCGCCGACATCGCCCGGATCGAGGAGCTGGACGACTGACGCCTTGCGGCCGGCGCGGAAATATGCTACCATGGACACAAGAAACGCCACGCAGGAGGATAAGAGATGAAGCGCAGAAGATTGGGAAAAACCGGACTGCTCGTCAGCGAGATCGGCTTCGGCGGAGAGTGGCTGGAGCGCCACCCGGAGCAGGCGGGCATCGACCTGATCCACTATGCGTCCGCGCAGGGGATCAACATTCTGGACTGCTGGATGGCGGATCCGAAGTCCCGTGACATCATCGGCAAGGGCATTCAGGATAATCGCAGCCGGTGGTATATTCAGGGCCACATCGGCTCGGCGTGGAAGGACGGGCAGTACTTCCGGACGCGGGACATGCGGTACGTCCGTCCCGCCTTCGAGGATCTGCTGGCGCGCCTGCAGACGGACTATATCGACCTCGGTATGATCCACTATGTCGACTCCGAGCAGGAATGGGAGCAGATCCAGCACTCCGACTATCTCGACTACGTCATGGATCTGAGGCGCCGCGGCGTGATCCGCCACATCGGCATCAGCTCACACAACCCCATGGTCGCCATGAAGGCAGCGCAGTCCGGCTATGTGGAGATGATTCTCTTCAGCATCAACCCGGCCTTTGATATGCTGCCCGCCAGCGAGGACATCGACACGCTGTTCGCCGAAAAATACGACGCCGCCCTGAGCGGGATTGACCCCGACCGCGCGCAGCTGTACCGTCTCTGCGAGCGCGAGGACGTCGGCATCACCGTCATGAAGGGCTTTGCCGGCGGGCGGCTGTTCGACGCGAAGCGCTCACCGTTCGGTGTGGCCCTGACCCCCGCGCAGTGCATCCACTACGCCCTGACACACCCCGCCGTTGGCGCGGTCATGTGCGGCTACGACACGAAAGAACAGGTGGATCAGGCCGTCGCCTATGAGACCGCAACCGATGCGGAGAAGGACTACGCGTCCGTCCTCGCGGGCGCGCCGCTCCACTCCTGCCGCGGTGAGTGTACCTACTGCGGGCACTGCAAGCCCTGCCCCGCGCAGCTCGACATCGCCATGATCAACAAATTCTACGACCTCGCGGCCATGCAGCCGGAGGTGCCCGCCACCGTGCGCTCCCACTACGAGCTGCTGGAGCACACCGCGTCCGCGTGCATCGGCTGCCGCGCCTGCGAGACGCGATGTCCCTTCGGCGTGCCGGTCGCGGAGCGGATGCGGAAAACCGCCGCACTCTTCGGCTGCTGAAAATCAGGAGGTGCCGCCATGGCTTTTGACTTCAAAAAGGAATACAAATCGCTCTATCTGCCCAAAGCCCGCCCCGAGATCGTGCAGGTTCCGCAGATGCATTACATCGCCGTGCGCGGACAGGGCGACCCGAACGAGCCGGACGGCGCGTATCAGCAGGCCATCGGCGTCCTGTACGCCGTGGCGTACACACTGAAAATGAGCTATAAAACCGACCATAAGATCGAGGGCTTCTTCGAGTACGTTGTCCCGCCGTTGGAGGGCTTCTGGCTGCGCAGCGGCGCGGACAAGTCCGCGTTCCGCTGGATCTCCGTGATCCGCCTGCCGGATTTCGTCACGCGGGTGGACTTCGACTGGGCCGTGGAGACCGCGGCCAGAAAGAAGAATCTGGACTGCTCCGCCGCGGAGCTGCTGACCGTCGACGAGGGGCTGTGCGTGCAGATGATGCACCTCGGCTCCTATGACGACGAACCCGCGAGCGTCGCGCAGATGGATACCTACCTACTGCAAAACGGGTACGAAAACGACCTGCGCGGCGACAGGCTGCACCACGAGATCTACCTGTCCGACCCGCGCAAAACCACGCCTGAAAAACGAAAAACCGTCATCCGACACCCCATTAAACGGGCGGAATAACCGACACGGAGGAACCCATGCAAAAGCTGTACACCCCTCTGAAAACTGCTCTCTGGAGCTTCATCGGCGTCTTTCTCGGTGCGGCGCTCTTCCGCTATGGCGACTGGCGCACACATCCGGGGCTCTACGTCTCCACCCCGTGGTACGCGGGACTTCTGCCGCTGGGCGCGCTCACGGCCGGAGCGGCGCAGCTTCTGCTTCTCGCCATGTTCCTTGTGAAGCGCCGCATCCGGCGCGGTCAGGAGGAAAGACATGTCTGAGCCCCGCCCCACCGCGCACTATCACCTGCCTGGCCTGTTTGAATTCTACGACTTCTACCGCGTCTTTCTGCCCCTGTTCCGCCGCCATCGGTCGTATTTTTACGACTGGTGCGATATCGGCTCGATCTACGGCGCCCCGGCGGACTGTCTCTGGGGCGGCGGGCGCGTCGGCTCGGGGACGCACGACCCGCGCGAGGTGCTGGCGCTGATGCAGGAATACGACATCGAAGCCCGCCTGACCTTCAGCAACTCCCTCCTCCGCGCGGAACACCTCGCGGATCCGGCGTGCAGCGAGCTCTGCCGGCTGTTTGCTGCAAGCGGCGGCCCGCCAAACGGCGTGATCGTCCACTCGGAGCTGCTGCTGGACTACCTGCGCAAAACATACCCGTCGCTCTACTTTGTCTCCTCCACCACAAAGGTACTGACGGATTTTGCCCTGCTGCGGCGGGAGCTTGCGCGGCCGGAGTTTCGCTATGTCGTGCCGGATTTCCGTCTGAACAGAGCCTTCGACCAGCTGCGCGCCCTTCCGGACGCATATAAGGCAAAGGTGGAATTTCTCTGCAACGAGTGCTGCTGGTTCGGCTGCGCCGAACGGAGGGCCTGCTACGAGGCGGTCAGCCGCAAAAATCTCGGCGAGCCCGGCCCGGAGTGCCGCTGCGCCGCGCCGGATGCCGCGGGCGGCTACCGCTTCTCCAAGGCGATGGAAAACCCCGGCTTCATCGGCGTTGACGCGATTCAGAACACCTATCTCCCGATGGGCTTTTCCAACTTCAAGATTGAGGGCCGCGAGCTTGGCAGCGCCCTGCTGCTCGAGTTCCTGCTCCACTACATGACAAAGCCCGCGTATCATCTGCACGTGCGGGAGGAGATTTATCTGGACAATATGCTGGACCTCTTCTGACTTCATATCAAAAGGGCTCTGCCCTTTTGATATGGGCAGGTTTCGCTGCGCTCCGCGCCTTGCCCCACCATAGGTGGGGCTGCGACACTCCGACTCCGCGCAAAGTGTTTTTTGCGGCGTACACGCTGCCGCAAAAAACGGATTGGAATTTATTCGCGCCGTGCGCAGCGCGAACTCTGCGAGGCCCGCAAAATAAAAAAACATTCCGTATAATTGCCGTGCAATTATACGGAATGTTTTTATTTCAGAGGGTTACGTCGGCTTTTTTGCTGCGGCCGAGGAGGACTGTGCCGCTGATGGTCAGCGACGAGAGCGCCCCGTCCTCCGCGCAGCGGGTCGTCACGGCGATGGCGCCGCCCGGCTGACGGATGGAAACGCACTGCGGCGCGCCGTGCTTCTTCGTGAGATAGGCGCCGATGGCGGCGCTGCCGCTGCCGCAGCCGCGCTCCCAGACGGCGGTATCCGTCTGCGTGACGTAGACAAGCGGGTCAAAGCACAGCTCTTCCTCCTGCAGCAGCAGGATCCCCAGCGCGTCCGCGTGCAGCACCTCCGCCCAACGGCGGATCAGCTCCTCCGCCCGCACGCGGGTGAGCACCTGCGCCGGGACGATGATGTGGTTGATGCCCGGCAGGCGCACGACCGACAGCTCCGCTGTCTCGCTCCCGAGCGGCAGGCGCAGCGTCTCGATCTTCTCCGGCAGGGGCATGTCCACTGTCCCGAGGAAGCACCCGTCCAGCGGCGTGATCGAGCACTCGACCAGCGCCGGGGCCCCGGAGATTTTCAGCGCCAGACGGCAGGTCTGCCCGATGGGTGCGCGGCGGCACAGCCACGCGCCGAAGCTCATCGTCGCGTTGCCGCAGAACTCGCCGCCCATCATCTGCAGACGCATCTGTCCGTCCGCCGCTGTCTCCACGAAGCCCACCTGCTCCGCCTCCGGCTCCAGATCCAGCAGGAGCGACGCCAGCTCCGGCTGCAGCGCCCGCGAAACGGGCGTCGTCACCAGCACCGTAATATTTTTGGTCGGGTCAGCCAGCAGATATTGAATCTCCATCCGCGTCTCTCCTCTCAGCAAGTTAAATTTTTCTCCATTATATCCGCTTTTTCACGGAAATTCAATGCCGCCCACGGGAAAAATCCCCGCAAATTCCCCCGCCGGGCGGCTTTTGTGCTTGCAATCCGCCCCGCGCTGTGGTAGTATTAAGTCTACGATGTGAATTTTATGCCCATGCGGCAGCAAATAAGTTGGAGGGAAAACCTGATGGTTATTTTTGTTACAATTCTGCAGCTGATCTCCGCGCTGATTCTGATCGCGGTCGTCCTGTTCCAGTCCGGCAAGAGCCAGGGCCTGTCCGGTGCCATCGGCGGCATCGCGGACTCCTACCTGTCCAAGAGCAAGGCCAAGAGTGTCGACGCCAAGCTCGCCAAGGCCACGAAGTGGGTCGGCGCGGTGTTTGTCGTGCTGACGCTGGTGCTCAACTGCATGGTCGCCGCCGGCCTGTAAGCGCACATTGCAGATTTAAAAGCGGACATCCAACGGATGTCCGCTTTTTCTTGTCCGCAAAGGGGAAAAACGACCCTTTGACGGTCGGATTTTCATACGAAAGGTTATGATCCGCTTAACTCTCCATGTGCTTGCCCAGAAACGCCGCCACGGTCTGGGCGAGCTTGTATTCCGTCTCGCCTGGCACCTGCCGCTGCGCGGAGAGGAACACCACCAGCCCCAGCACGTCTCCACCGCTGAGGATCGGCGCCGCCACGGACACCGCGAACTTGCCGTTCGCGTCGGAGAGCATGACCTGCTGCGCCCCGCCCGCGTACTGATAGATGCTCCGCCCCTCCATCAGCTCCGACGTCTCCGCCGAGAGGGGCTTTCCCATCAGCTCGCGCTTGCCGCTCCCCGCGACGGCCACCACCGCATCCCGGTCGGTGACGGCTGCGGTAAAGTCCGTGCTGCGGCTGAGCGTGTCGCAGAACTGCGCCGCAAAGTCCTCCAGCCCGCTGATGAGGGAATACTTCTTAAAAATGACCTCCCCGTCACGCGTCGTGTAAATCTCCAACGGGTCGCCGTTACTGATAACATGGACACGGAAAACCTTGTCCTCGTGGCCTTTTGAGGACTGGATCAGCGCATTTTCGATATTTTCCGTGCCTTCACTAAAATTTGCGGCGTCCTCCGTTTCCGCGGGGAGGGTTCCACAGCGCAGCAGCGTGTCGATGTCGGTTTTGAGCTTAATTTCCAGATGATCTTCAAAGACGAGAATTTTGTCAATCAGCAGCTCCAGATCGTTTCGCTCCAGCTTGTCCTTTTCCAGAATGTCGCGGAACACGTCGATGGCGGTCTTGGCCACGCGGTTCACCTGAATGATGGTGTTGCGCTTGTCGCTCAGCAGGTCGATCTGATGGTGGATGCCGTCGATCTTCTTCTGGAGGTCGGCTTCCATCTCGTCATACAGCGCCTCGATGGAGGCTTCCTGCTTGGGCTTTTTCATGATCTCCCGGATGCGCTGGCGCTTCGTGACCTTCAGCTCCTCGGTGAGGTCGGCCAGCACCGCCGCCAGATTGTCGGCAGACTGCTCCGTTTCCGCCACCTGTTCGGTCTCCCGCTTTAGCTCCTCGTTGAGCTGCGCCAGCATGGCGGCGGAGCCGTCCGCCAGCTTGCGCACATAGCTTTTCAGCAGCTCGTCCAGCTTATCGACGCGGATATGGTGGCTGGTGCAGCCCTTGAGCCCGCGCCGGTGATACGTCCCGCAGGTGTAGGCGGGGGCTAAGTCGCTGCGGCTCATGGCGAACAGCGGACTGCCGCAGTCGCCGCACTGCAAAAAGCCGGAGTACACGTTGTCGTTAATTTTCACGCCGCGGTAGTTGCTGCGGCTGCGCTTTTCCCGCAGGGCGCGGGTGATGGCGAAGGTGCGATAGTCGATGATGGCCTGATGGTGGTTTTCGATGACGATGTGCTCGTCGTCGTTGCGTTTGATCTCTTTGCCGTTGATTTTGGCGCGGGTGTACTTGCCCTGACGGAGCGTGCCGATATAAAAATCGTTGTCGAGAATCCCCTGCACCGTGGCGATGGCCCACGCGTTCTTGGCCTCCCGCTTGGTTTTCTTGCCCGCCGCCTCCTTGCGCATCCGCTCGGACATGCGCGGCGTGGGAACGCCCTGATCGGTGAGATAGTTGGCGATCTTCTTGTAGCCCCAACCGGCGTTGCTGTAGAGGTCAAAAATCCTGCGGACGGTCTCGGCTTCCGTGGGGATGATCTCAAACTGCTTGTCCTCGGTGACGAGATAGCCGTAGGGCGCGGCGCAGATCCACTCGCCGTCGTTCTGCCGCCGCTTCACGACGCTGCGCACCTTGCGGGAGGTGTCCGTGACGGGCATTTCGTTCACAAGGAACTGAAACTGGATTTTCAGCCAGTCGTCGTCATTGGGGAAGTCCACGCCGTCGCCGATGGAAATGATGCGCACGCCCGCGTCGCGCAGGTCTTCCAGCTCTACAAGGCCGCGCGAGTTGCGGCGGGAAAAGCGGGAAAAGTCCTTGATGATGAGAATGTGGTATTTGTGCCGCATCAGCTCCCGGCGCATCTCCTGATAGCCCTCGCGCTGCTCAAACGTGTAGCCGGAGCGGTCGCGGTCTTCAAAAAACGTCAGCGTGCTGCCGGGGAAGTGTGTCTTTACATAGTCCTCGATGATGGCCTTCTGGTTTTCGATGGAGATGTTCTTCTGCTCCTGCTCATCATCCACGGAAATGCGGGCATAGCCCGCGATATCAAAACGTTCGATCAATTTGGCTCACCGCCTTTTAAGTATTTTGCCATCTGCCGGTCGAAGTCGGAGATGTATGCCGCCCGTGGACGGCAGTTGCCGAGAATTTCTCGGTAGCTGTTTTTGGACTCATTTCCTATTTGTGGTCTTCTCTGCGTGCTCTGCCCAGTCCGGCAACCGTGCCGCATTTTCAACTGGTGACAGTTTGTCACCAGTTCACTACTTTCTTCTTTCAGACGCTGTTTCAGCTTGTTCCAATACTTTCGCCCGGTGTTGTAGTCAGCGCTGCCTGTCAGAACTGCGACCACATCCACAATGGAGAAGTACCATTCCTCCCGTTCCGCATCCCACGCCACGCGAATCTTCTGATCGTCGAAAAGCTGGATTGCGTTGTTCCCCGGTTCTTTCATCTGACACCCTCCATTCCGAACAAGCCGTACTGTCTTCGCCGTTTTGCAACTTGCGGAGAATTTTTCGCTCTCTTTATTGAATAACATTGTACCACATGGATTGAGCGTGTGCAACCGGAAAATGATCTGACAAGGAAAACCACTCCACTTTTTCGCGCGTGTCGGGCATTGCGTTTTTTATCCATATGTAGTATAATTAAACAATAAAAATGGTGTAATCCCAACGTTTTTCGGGTGGGAGACGGCAATATACATGGATCGATGAACTTGCGCATTTCTGCATGCCACAGCGGCAAAAAGGAATGACGCGGCTTTGTCGCGCTTTTAAACGCAGCGAATACGCCCGACCGAAGCAAATTTTGACATCCGGTGGACGAAAAACATAGGAGACAAACATGGATAAACGGCTTTTGCTGGCCAGCCCGCATATGTCGGACGAGGGCTATGAACTGAAATACATCCACGATGCATTTCAGAAAAACTGGATCGCGCCGCTGGGCGAGAACGTCAACGAATTTGAAAAGGCCATGGGTGAATTTATGGGCGAGGGATATCCCGTCGCCCTCTCTGCCGGTACGGCGGCACTGCACCTCGCCATGATCCTCGCGGGCGTGCAGGCAGGCGACAAGGTCTTTTGCCAAAGCCTGACCTTCTCCGCGTCGGCCAACCCCGTGGCTTACTGCGGCGCGAAGCCTGTGTTCATCGACTCCGAGCGGGAGACGTGGAACATGGATCCTGCCGCTCTGCGCCGCGCGTTTGCGCTGCACGGTACGCCCAAGGCCGTGGTCGTCGTTCACCTGTACGGCAACCCCGCGAAGCTAGACGAGATCACCGCCATCTGCCGTGAGCATGACGTTCCCCTGATCGAGGACGCAGCCGAGGCGCTGGGTTCTACATACAACGGGCAGAAGTGCGGCACCTTCGGTGAGTTCGGCGGCCTGTCCTTCAATGGCAACAAGATCATCACCACCTCCGGCGGCGGTATGCTGCTGTGCCGGACGGCGGATGAGGCGAAGCACGCATTGAAGCTCTCCACGCAGGCGCGCGAGAACGCGCCGTGGTACCAGCACGAGGAAATCGGCTACAACTACCGCATGAGCAACATCTGCGCGGGCATTGGGCGCGGGCAGATGAAGGTGCTGCCGCTGCGCGTGGAGCAGAAGCGGGCTATCTTCGCACGCTACTGCGAAAACCTGAAAGGTCTGCCGCTCACCACGCAGCCCAAGCTCCCCTGCGCGGAATCGAACCGCTGGCTGTCCGTTGCCCTGCTGGACGAGGGCTGCGGCGTGACGCCCGGTGAAATGCTGGCAAAGCTGAACGAGGTAGGCATCGAGGGGCGCTACCTCTGGAAGCCCATGCATTTGCAGCCGGTCTTCGCAGGCTGCCCCTTTGTCAGCGCCAGCGATGTGCCGGTGGGCGACGATCTCTTTGCGCGCGGCGTATGCCTGCCCAGCGATACGAAGATGAGCATGGACGATGTGGACCGCGTGTGCGATACCATCCGGGGGATGTTCTGATGCGGCATAAGGCGGGGTTTTATGAAAAATACATCAAGCGCCTGTTGGACGTTGTACTGTCCGGGTGTGCGCTGATCGTCCTGTCGCCGCTGCTGGTGGTGACGGCGATTCTTGTGCGCGTGAAGCTCGGAAGCCCTGTGATCTTCTGTCAGGAGCGTCCGGGGAAAGACGAAAAGATCTTCAAGCTCCACAAATTCCGCAGCATGAGCGACGCGCGGGACGAAACCGGCGCGCTGCTGCCGGACAAGGAACGGCTGACGGGCTTTGGAAAGAAGCTGCGCTCTCTGAGCATCGACGAGTTGCCGGAGCTGTGGGATATCTTCCGCGGAAAGATGAGCATCGTGGGGCCAAGACCACTGCTGGTCGAATACTTGCCATATTACACGGAAAATGAGCGCCATCGGCATGATGTACGTCCTGGATTAACTGGTCTTGCTCAGATAAACGGAAGAAACACGCTGACATGGGAACAGAAGTTCACATATGATTTGGAGTATGTGCAGCACATAGGCTTCTGCGAGGATATCAAAATCCTGTTTCGTACCGTTGGTAAGGTGCTGAACAGGTCGGGTGTGCAGGTCAACACCCAAAGTGGAGAAGGAAACCTTGCGAAGATCAGAAACTGTGTTTGCGAAAAAGCGGAGTGATTATTATGCGTATTTTGATTTTGAGCTGTGGAACGAGAAACAAGGTCGTTCAGTATTTTAAAGATGCTGTTGGTGCTCAGGGGAAAGTAATCGCAACGGATTGCAGCCAATATGCGCCTGCACTTTATGATGCGGACTCGTATTATATCGTTCCTCGAATGACCGAACCCGGTTATATTGATGAGATCATAACGATTTGCAAAAATGAACGTATCGATGGCGTTTTGTCATTGATTGACCCGGAACTGTCGCTTCTGGCGCAGTACAAGAAGGATTTTGAAGCCGTTGGTACGACGGTCATTGGTTCGTCCTATGAGCTGTGCGAGATGGCACTGGACAAATGGGCGATGTATAACTGGTTGACGGAGCACGGCTACCGCTGCGCGAAAACCTATGTGCAGTTTTCGGCATTTCAACAGGCGCTGGCTGATGGTGAGGTGACGTTCCCGGTTTTTGTGAAGCCGCGCTTTGGCAGTGCAAGTCTGCATATCTCCAAGGCGGAGGATATGGAAACGGCAGCATTCCTCTTTCAGCACCAGCCGGACATGATCATTCAGGAGTTCCTGAACGGGCAGGAAATCGGTGCGGATGTTTACACGGATATGCTTTCCGGCCATGTTGTTGCCGCCTTTACGAAGAACAAATTGGTGATGCGGGCCGGAGAGACGGATAAAGCAATCTCCTTTAAGGACGAAACGCTGTTTGCGCTGATTTCACGTTTTGTTGAAGAGAGCGGGTATCGTGCGCAGATCGATATGGATATCTTCAAAATCGGGGATGCGTATTATATTTCCGAGGTCAATCCGCGCTTTGGAGGCGGTTATCCGCACGCCTATGAATGCGGCGTAAAAACGCCGCAGATGATCGTGAATAACCTGAGCGGGCAGCAAAATGTCCCTTCTGTGGGGGAATATAGAAGCGATGTTGTTATGATGAAGTACAACGAGCTAAAAACACTTGCGTTGGATGAGGGACGATGAAAAAGCGAATTGCAATACTGGCCAATCACAGCGGCGGCCTTTACGATTTCCGCAAGGACTTGATTGCAGAATTGAAAAAGTATGCCAGCGTCACAGTTGCCGTTCCGCACAATGACCGCTGGGACGAGCTGCTGCATTTGGCTGACCGCGTGATTGAACTTCCCATCGACCGGCGGGGCATGAATCCGCTTCATGACAGCAAGCTCTTTTACCAATATCGGGCGATTCTGAAAGAAGTCAAGCCCGACCTTGTTCTGACCTATACCATCAAGCCCAACATCTACGGCGGCCTTGCCTGCCGGATGGCGCACATCCCCTATGCCGTGAACATCACGGGACTTGGCAGTGCCATCGAAAACGGCGGCTGGCTCAAAAAGCTTGTGCTGGCGCTCTACAAACCGGCGTTGAAGGGTGCGAGGGTCGTTTTTTTTGAGAATGCCGGGAATCGGGATACCCTCGCTGTCACCGGCGTTGTGCCGCAGGGACGCGACGTGGTGCTGAGCGGTGCAGGCGTCAATTTGGAAGATTATCCTTATCAGTCCTACCCACAGGAGGGGGCGGTGCGCTTTCTCTTTGTGGGTCGCGTCATGCACGAAAAGGGTGTGGACGAGCTGTTTGCCGCCGCAAAGCGGATGAAGCAGGAATATGGCGACGGTGTGGAGTTCCATATCGTCGGCTCATTTGAGGAAGGCTACAAGCCCCTTATGGACGAGCTTGAGCAGGCTGGCGTGGTCAAGTATCACGGCTATCAGTCGGACATGAAGCGCTTTTATGCTATGGCGAGCTGCGTGGTGCTGCCGTCGTATCATGAGGGCATGTCCAATGTGCTGCTGGAGGCTGCCGCCTCCGGAAGACCGCTTATCACCAGCGACATCCCCGGCTGCCGCGAGGCGGTGGAGAACGGCGTCAGCGGCTATCTGTGCCCAGCGAAGGACGCGGACGCGCTGTATGAGGCTATGCGGCGGTTTGTGGAGCTGCCGGAGAGCTGGCGGGGTGAAATGGGCCGCCGTGGCCGGGAGCGAATGGAGCAAAGGTTCAGCAAAACCGCCGTCGTGGCGGAAACCATCAAACACTTGGAGATTTGACATGCGCGATTTAGTCACCCTCATGCTCATAACGATCGCCTTAGCGTGGTGTGCGGATCATGTTTCGATCGGACCTGCAAAGTCCAATCGGCGGCAGCGATTGATTTTATGTACACTATTGATCATCGTTCTGCTGGCAGGCTTCGCAGGATTGCGGACGCACTGTAATGATACTGGCGCATATCGGCATGGCTACGAGCTGATTACGGAAAGCTCGTGGGAAGCATCTGATAAGAGCATCGGCGCGAATCCGCTGTTCAACTGGGTGAACTATCAGCTGAGCATGCGCGGCGTGTCCACGCAGAATTTCCTGATGTTCTGGGCCTTCCTGACGGTCGCCTGCTACGTCATTTTCGTACATGCCTACTCGGCAAATTATCCGCTGACCGTTTTTCTGCTGTTTACCACCGGCTGCTACACCTTTGCCTTTGCAGGCATCAAGCAGGCTGCGGCAGTCGGCATTGCGGTCATTGCGACAATGTTTGCGCTCAGGAAAAGATGGCTGTTATTTCTGGCGGGTATCCTGATTGCGACATTGATCCATCCCTATTCTCTGATGTATCTGCTGGTGCCGTTCATGGAATTCAAGCCGTGGACAAAAAAGACCTATTGGATGCTGGCGATTTTCCTTGCGGCAGGTTTCCTGCTGCGCCCGCTGATCGGCACGGTGGTCAATATTACGACCCTATTGGGCGAGGAATACACCGTTTCCTCCTTCACGGGAGAGGGTGTCAACATTTTCCGCGTGCTCGTCTGCAATGTGCCGCTTGCGCTGTCGTTTCTCTATCGGAAAAAGCTGTTTACAAACAGCTCTAAGATGGAAAACCTCGCGGTGAATCTGACTATGCTGAACGGTGCCATTATGTTTGTCGGCCTGTTCGGAACGGCAAATTACTTTGCACGTCTGGCAAATTACTTTCTTATTTTCCAGTCACTGTCGCTCCCGTGGATGCTGAAAAAGATCGGCAGCAGGGATAGGAGGATGCTGACCATCCTGATGGCGCTGGGCTTTGCTGCGTATTTCTACTATGCCAATGTGATCAATCAGCCGTTTGATCAGGATTTTGCGAGGTTAAGCTTGGCGGAGTATCTCGAGCTAGCAGGAGGCTGATTTGATATGGGACAGACACCAAGGGTAAGCATCGTCGTACCTGTTTACAATGTTGAACGATACCTTAGACAGTGCTTAGATTGCTTAGTCAATCAGACTTATCAGAATGTCGAAATTATCTGCGTCGATGATGGATCAACGGACGCGAGCAGCGAGATATTGACTGAATATGCTCTGAAAAACAGTAGAGTTCGTGTGATCCGTCAAAAAAACTCCGGACTCTCCGCAGCTCGCAATGTGGGCTTTTCATTTGCAACGGGCGAGTATGTCATGTATGTAGATAGCGATGACTGGATTGATGTACGCACTTGCGAAAAGGCGGTTTTTAAGGCGGAAGAGCATGCTGCTGACTTGGTGATGTGGCCCTATATCCGAGAATTTCCGGATCATAGCGCTCCAAAAGCCATTTTTTCAGAGGAAAAAACCTTTCATGCAGCGGAATGCCGAGAACTCCAACGTAGAATGATAGGCCTCTTGGGAACAGAACTTGCACATCCTGAAAATGCAGATGCTCTTTGTACGGTGTGGGGAAAGCTCTACCGTCGTGAGCTTATTGCGCAAAACGAGATTCATTTTACAGATTTGCAGCGTATTGGGACTTATGAGGATGGGCTATTTAATCTTCACTATCTCGCGCATGTGAAAAACATCACCTACATTCCTGACTATTTGAGCCATTACCGTAAAAATTCCGGAATGACCTCTAAGTATAGGAAGGAACTGGCGGCTCAGTGGAAGGACCTGTTTTCCGATATGCGTAGTTACATTGAGCTGGAAAAGTGCGGCGATGATTTTGACGCCGCACTTAACAACCGCATCAGCCTCAGTATTATCGGTTTGGGCTTAAATGCGCTGGCACTACCAAACCGTGAAGCCTCGACGGAAATCCGAGGCATCCTGTCGGAGAAGGAATATCGTGCGGCAATCAAAACGCTGCCCATGCGATATTTTCCTCCGCATTGGTGGGCATTTTTTGCCTGCTGTAAGCTGAACTTTGCATCAGGGGTATTTCTGCTCTTGAAATGCATGGAAAGGATAAAAGGATGAGTGAGAATGTAGCACAGCAGCCGATCCGGGTGCTGAATCTGTTTACCATCATGGATCGCGGCGGCGCTGAAACTATGGTGATGAATTATTATCGGCATATTGATCGCACGAAGGTACAGTTTGATTTCCTCGTTCACCGGGAGCAGCGCGGAGCATATGATGACGAGATAGAAACGTTGGGCGGCAGGATATATCGTTTATGCCCAATCTATCCGCAAAATTTTGCGCGGTACAAGCGTGATCTGCGCGGTTTTTTTCAAGCACACCCGGAATACAAGATCATACATTCCCACATGTCTGAACTGGGGTATTTTGCATTCCGTGAAGCTGAACAGCAAGGTGTTCCGGTACGAATTTGCCATGCACATAATGCACCGCATGGGTTCGATGCGAAAATGATCGTGCGTACCTATTTTAAAAAACGGATGATGCCACATCTGACACACCTGTTTATGTGCGGCGAAGAGTCCGGGAAGTGGCTTTACGGAGAGAAAAACAAAAGCCGTTTTATTATGCTGAACAACGCTATCGATGCTGCTTCATATACTTACGACCTGTCGAAGCGTGAGGAGCTGCGGCGACAGCTTGGCCTTGCGGACGAGCTGGTCATTGGCCATGTTGGTCGTTTTAACCCACAAAAGAATCATCCCTTTCTTATGGATATCTTTGCCGCCTTGCTGAAAAAAGAATCGAACGCAGTTCTTCTTCTGGTCGGTGGCGGCGAGGGAATGTCCAAAATGCAGGAGAAGGTACAAGCGCTTGGCATAGCAGAGCATGTCCGCTTCTTGGGCGTGCGCAGCGATGTTGCAGACTTAATGCAAGCGATGGATATGTTCGTTCTTCCGTCGCTGTATGAGGGCTTGCCGGTTACTATGGTCGAGGCGCAGGCGGCGGGACTGCCGTGCATTATCTCCGACAAGGTTCCTCCCGAGTGCATTTTGACTGAGGGCTTGGTGGATGTCATGACTTTGTCCGCAAGTCCGGAGACATGGGCGGAGAAGATCCTTGCGAAGCGAGCCATCCCCCGCACCGACCGTCGAGCGGAAATCGCCGCGCACGGCTTCGATATCACTACAGAAGCAGTAAAACTACAGGAGTTTTATTTGAGGGCTGTTCAGGGAGATGCATAATGTCCATAGATATTATAAGAATCTGCGGTGCTTTCTTCATCTTCCTTTGCCATGCGTGCAACGAATCTGGTAGCTCAATTGGAGTTGCGCTGGGACAAGTGTTCAGTGTAGGAGTTCCTATATTCTTTATACTGTCCGGGTACTTACACGGTCAAAGAACGGCTCCTGCAAGTAAGCTGAGATGGTATTTGAAGAAGCTGAAAAGACTTCTGATGCCGCTATATATATTCGTTGTCATACTCGCCGTACTCTACCGAGTTGTTGGGTTACCCATTGATATGTCTTGTTGGTGGCAGACAATTGTTCCGATTTGCGGTTTAACACAAATTTATATACCTGGCTGCGGTCAACTATGGTTCCTAACTCATCTTTTGGTCTGCTATCTCATAACACCGGTGCTTCAAGGGTGTGACCGCCTAAAGAGGCGAGGGATCGCTTTAATGGCATTGACTTGGTTTGCTTTTTGCATGGTGCTGGCCTATACTGTTCCGCCAATATGGTGCACGTTATTGAATTCAATTTTGAGCTATACAATCGGATTTTATGCATTGCCCTACCTTTTGAATCGCAAGCGGAGTTATAGTTTACTTATTGGGATCGCAGTGCTTTCATGCTGCTGCCGATTGATGTTTCGTTATTTCTTTGATGAAACGCCCCTTTACAATTCTGCTATGGTAACGGTTTGCTCTGCCGTTCTTGCTCTTACGACCATAGTGATATTGTTTCAACTAGGAGAAAAAATCAAGGGTGGCATCGAGAACGCGGCAACGGGAGTTGTGATCTCTGTAAGCAACAGAACTTATGAATTTTATTTAGTACATTATATTTTCTTGACAGGTCCACTAAAAATCAGAACTCCGCATTATTTGCAAAGTGTATTGATAGCACTTGCTTTGTCAGTACTCCTTGCAGAATTCGTACACTTACTATCAAGTCCATTTAGTAGAAAGTTGAACAAATGAAATGCCTCTTCTTACCATCTTCACCCCTGCTTACAATCGCGCACACACCCTGCCGCGCACCTATGAAAGTCTTTGCCGCCAGAGTTGTAAGGATTTTATCTGGCTGATCGTGGACGACGGCTCTGCGGACAACACCGTCGAGTTGGTGCGCGATTGGCAAAGCCGCGACAACGGGTTTACAATTCAATACATCTATAAGGAAAATGGCGGCATGCACACCGCCCACAACGTGGCCTACGCCAATATCCATACGGAGATGAACACCTGCATCGATTCTGACGATATGCTGGCAGACAGCGCGGTGGAGAAGATCCTGCGCAAGTGGGACGAGGTCAAAGGAAAGGGCTACGCTGGCATTGTCGGCCTTGATGCGGATTTCGATGGAAAGATCATCGGCAAAGGCTTTCCTGACGGACTATCCGAGACCACCATTTCCGGTTACTACGCGGCGGGCGGGGCCGGTGACAAAAAGCTGGTCTATCGGACGGATGTCATCAACGCCTATCCCGAGTACCCCGTGTTTGAGGGCGAAAAGTATGTCAGTCTGGCCTACAAGTATCTTTTGATCGATCAGGATTACAAGCTTGCAGTGCTGGACGAGGTGCTATGCAATGTGGAGTACCAGCCGGACGGCTCCAGCAACAACATGCTCCGGCAGTATCTGCGAAATCCCAAGGGCTTCGCTTTCTGGCGCACGGTGAAGATGCAATACCCGGAGTCCTTTAAACGACTGGCGATGGATTGCATCCACTACTGCTCCAGCAGCCAGATCGCGGGAAATCGGAACTATATCAAGGAATCCCCAAAAAAGCTATTGACGGTGCTCTGCACCCCAGTGGGCTGGATGCTGACGGGGTATATCAGGAGAAAGGCGGGCGTACAGAAATGCCCTCCCAAATTGCAGTCATAATTCCTGTTTATAACACGGAAAAAAAGAAGCTTACGAAATGTATATATTCTGTCTTGGCGCAGACATATCGGCAGTTCATTTTAATCCTTGTGGATGATGGGTCTACCGATGATAGTGGTGCTATATGCGAATCCTTTGCACAGAAGGATCCGCGAGTTTTAGCGATCCATCAGACCAACAAAGGCTGTGTAGAGGCAAGAAAAACAGGCATTTTCTCGGATGCAGCACAGACGGCAAAGTATATCGCCTTTTGCGATTCGGATGACACCTTGCCGAGAGATGCACTCGAAAAGCTGGTAACGGCAGCAGAGAAGGAGCAAGCGGATTGTGTCTGCGGTAATTTGCGCCGCGTGTACCGAAAAATCACAATTCCAAGCCGCTTTCAAAGCCCATGCCTTTCTGTTGATGGCCCTAGAGTATATCCGAATGCGGAAATTCTTTCCGAAGTATATGTAAGTTGCTTCGGTGTAAGTGATTATCCGGTAAACCTATGGGGAAAGCTCTACCAGACGGAGCTGATCACGCGCGCATCTGACTTTCCACCGATTGTCGAGTTCATGGGTGAGGATTTGAGTGTTACGCTTAGAGTGCTTCCCGAAACAAGGAGATTGGTGATTATCCCGGATGTTGTGTACAACTACCGAATCGGCGGCGGAACCTCAAAATTCATGCCCCATATGTTAGATGATTTTTTGAGCCTATACCGCCTCAAAAAAGAACTGGCGCAACGCCATCCGATGCCGCAGAATGTGGAGTATCTGATGGCGGTGGAGATGAAAAACATTGTGCTTTCATGGCTTGAAATGTGTGCGCTGAGCGGAAAATATGATAAGAATGCGCTGCGCGAGGAAATCAAGCGAGTTTGCGGCATCCTTGAGATAGAGGAAGCGGTACGGCAAAGAGACTTCGTAGAGAAGGAGCCTACAGGGATTCGCAAAGCAATTCAGGAGACTGATGTTGAGTCTATTGACAACGCTCTCTTAGGGCGAATCGCAGCAGGGAAATATAGAAGACTGATTAAGAAACTGTTGAAGTGATATTATGAAAAAACGATCCATTCTCATCTTCTCCCAAGCGATGGAGCTTGGGGGCGTGGAGCGCAGCTTGCTGGGGTTACTCGATGCCATCGACTATGACCGCTACGACGTTGACATCTTTCTGATGCGGCACAGCGGGGAGCTGATGCCGTATCTGAACCCCAAGGCGAAGCTCCTGCCGGAAATTCCGCAGTATGCATCGCTTGCTGTGCCCATGGCGTCGCTCGTCAAGAGCGGACAGCTGGGCGTGCTGCGCGGGCGGCTGAAAGGAAAGCTTGCCGCGAGAGGCTTCGACCGGAGGCATCCCAGTGAGAAGCCGTCCGTCATCGCACTGACCTACAGCCACAAGTTTACATTATCAAATATGCCGCAGATTTCCGGCAAGACCTATGATCTTGCCATCAGCTTTCTGACGCCGCATTATTTTGCGCGGGAACGGGTGAGGGCGAAGAAATACGCGGCGTGGATCCACACGGACTACACGGCGCTGACCTTCGACCGCTCGGCGGAGCTTGCCATGTGGGAGGGCTATGATGCCATCTGCGGCGTGTCCGAGCATACGTCCGAGAGCTTTCAGAACGTCTTCCCGGAGCTGGCGCAGAAGGTCCGAACGGTGGAGAACATCCTGCCCCGGGAGCTGACGTGCAAGCAGGCGGCAATACCTCAGACCGATATGCCTGCGGGTGACGGAATATCCCTGCTCTCCGTTGGTCGCTTCTGCGAGGCGAAAAACTTCGACAATGTGCCGGACATCTGCCGCCGTATGGTTGCGGGCGGCCTTGACGTGAAGTGGTATCTCATCGGCTATGGCGGCGATGAGCCGCTGATC
>ERZ832317.2531-NODE-2531-length-20831-cov-4.815219_pt1 | contig 20831 bp, 14 predicted proteins | sample MGYA00519695_ERZ832317 | MGnify/ENA primary metagenome ERZ832317 (study PRJEB31850, sample SAMEA3708726) | human gut metagenome | biome: human gut; feature: human-associated habitat; material: faeces | place: China | collected 2014 ...
CGGAATAGGAAGGGGCAGTGCGGCTGCCGGCACATTTAACCGAACACGGGACCTTTGCTCTTGGGGAAAAACAGGGAAACGCAAAATCCCGACGGTTCGGCGTTGGCGTATTCGAGCCGCCCGCCACATGCTTCCATGCAGTATTTGACGATGGACAGGCCGAGCCCCGAGCCGCCGGGATGCGTCAGGGACGCCTTGCCCCGGTAGAAGGGCTCCAGCAGCAGGGGCAAATCCTGTTCGGGCGCGCCCGGCCCCTTGTCGCGGATCGAAATGCGCACTTCCCCATGCTCCTCGCCCACTTCCACGACGATGGGCCCAGCCTCCCCCGCGTAGATGATGGCGTTGCGCAGCACGTTGCACACCGCCCGGCGCAGGTAGTCCTTGTCCGTCCACAGCCACGCGTCCTTGTCCGCGAAGACGTTGACGTCGGCCTCCGGCGCTTCGCTGCGCACGATGGAGGACAGGAACGGGCACAGGTAGATCCGCTCGTTTTTCGGGGTCCCCAGAGACGCCTTGGCCTGGAGATAGGAAAGCACCTCGTCCGTGAGCACGGACAGCCTGTTGATATCCTGCATGATCCGCTGCACGCGCGCCTTGGGGTTGCCTTCCAGCCGTTCCTCAAGGATGGCGAGGCCGATCTGCGTGCGCGCAAGCGGCGAGTTCAGCTCGTGGGCGATGTGCCGGATGAACTGGCTCTGCCCCGAAATGAGCAGCCCCACCCGCCGCGTCATGGTCATGAACGCATGTCCGAGCCGCCCGATCTCGTCCCGCCGCTCGCCGGAGAACGTCCTTGTGTCGCTCAGCGCCTTGTCGAGGCAGACGAAATTGTCCATCTCCACCCGTTCGGCATAATGAACCATTTTCAACAAGGGCCGGGAAAGGTGGCGCACGAAGGGCCACCACCACAGGCAGGACACCCCGAGCACGGCGAGGATCACCAAGAGGACGCCCCGGAACTCGAAAAACAGCCCGTAGCCGTAAAAGGAATCCGTCTCCAGCGCCAGAAGCACGTAATGGAGCTGATGGTTCTTGTCCGGGATGTACAGCACGCGGCCGTACCAATACCGCGCCGGGGAATGCGTGCGCACGAAGATGGCGGGCGGGATGGGCGGCAGCCCCGCCTCCATGTTCCGCTGCTGGGTGTCGAAGAAGCCGCCGCGCAGGGAGTCCCAAAGCTGCATGTCGGGATCGGGGCACAGGGTAAAGCTGCTTTTGGGGATGTCCATCGCCGCCTGAATGACTTTCTCGGGGATGCAGTCGTCGTACAGCACGCCCGTCTCAAGGCTGCGCAGGTGGAAGCGGAGCGCCTCGCCGCGAGCGTACTGCTTCAGCAGCTTTTGCCATGTGAAGACGGAACGGTATTGCAGGTTCACGCTGACGAGGCGGAACGAGTTTTCGATGTTCGAGCTGAAAAAATGGGCGGGGACAAGGCCGTTGCCCAGCAGCACGTACCAGCCGATCCCGAAGCCGAGCACCGCCAGCAGCACCAGATTGAGCACCAGCCAGAGCGCAATCTTGGAATAGAGGCTGTACGTCATGTTTTTCAGGGCCATGCGTCGCTCTGCTTGATAAACATGTACCCGAGCCCGCGGACCGTTTTCAGGTAGGTGGGGCACCGGGAATTGTCCCCGAGCTTCTTGCGCAGGGACGAGATGTGCACGTCCACGCAGCGGTCGAACTTGTTCCATTCCTTTTCGGCGAACAGGTTGAGCAGATCCTCGCGGGAGAAGATCCGGCCCGCCCCCCTCGCCAGATGGTACAGGAGCTGGAATTCCATGCTGGTCAGGTCCAGCGGCTCGTTGTTCAGCGTGACTTTCAGGGTCTGGGGATTCATGCACAGCCCGTGCATACAGAGCATACCGTCCTGCCTGTCCGAGCCTTCCGGAAGCCCGGCGTTTTCCATGCGCCGCAGGACAACCCGGATGCGGGCGAGCAGTTCCCGCGCGGAGAAGGTTTTCGGCACATAGTCGTCCGCGCCGAGCTCAAGGGTGACGATGCGGTCCGTCTCCTCGTTGTGGGCGGACAGGATGACGACCGGCGCGCGCGTTTCCGTGCGCAGGTGCCGCAGCACCTCAATCCCCGAAATATCCGGCAGCAGCATGTCCAGCAGGATGACGTCGTATTCCTGACGTCTGGCGGCCTCGATCCCCGCCGTCCCCGTGTGCACGGAGGAAACGGCGAACGAGTGCACGTCGAGGTAATCCGTCATCAGCTCGCAAAATTCGCTGTCGTCATCGATGAGCAGCACCTGATGCCCCTTTCCCGCATAACCATCCATGTCCCCGCTCCTTCCGACGTCCAACCGCCGCCCGCTCTTGCCGGGGCCGTCCCCGGATGTCCCCGCGCCGGGAGGCTTGTGCAATCCGGCGCTTTCTCATGTTATAGAGCGTTCCTCCAACGGCTGTCAATTTTTCCGGACGGTTGCCCTCTCAAAAGGGAGCCGGGGACGCGCGGGAACACATTTCTTCCCATCCCGCCGGGAACACGCTCTTTCCTGCGGCGGAGGCCGCCACGCTCGGAAACGCGATGCCTCCCGGCACTCAGCGGCGCACGATCCGCCCCACGTAATGCCCCAGCCGCTTTTCCGAAACGTCGCCCACAAGCTCGCGCTCCACGCTCCCGTCCCGGCGGTACAGGATGGTCGTGGGCACGGGCATTCCCGAGCGGGCTTTGATCAGCTCCGCATCCCCGATCCGTGCCGGATACGGCAACGGGCTCCGGGCAAGGTAGGCCGCAGCCATTCCGGGGTCCCTGTCCAGCGAAACGGCGAGCATACGCAGCTCGCTCTCGGGGTATCCGGCCCGGATCTTTTCCAGCTTTTCCCGGAAATGGCGGCAGGGGACGCACCACGACGCCCAATAGACAAGCACAAGCGGCCTGCCGTCGCCTTCATGGACGATGCGGGCAAGCTCGGATTCGGAAACCGCCGCCAGCGGTTCCCCCGCCCCGGCGGATCGGGGAAGGCAAAACAGCACGGCGAACAGCAGGACGGCGGCGCTCAAACGGTTCATAAGCTCCTCATCAGGAATGGTTCCGGCAACACGCGCCGCCGTTCTCGGGGATCGGCGGGTGGAATGAGAGGGCAACGGGTTTCGCAGCACCGGAGGATTCCCGGACGGTGCGCCCCGCCAGCACGGTTAGTTTCCCGGTTGTACGGCCCCTCAAAGGAAAAACCGTTTCAGGGAACGCCGGGAACAGGGATTCAATCAACACAAACGCCTTTGAAAAGTGAGGAATGTCCGCATCGGCGGGTTTGGGGAGGGAAAAGCATAGTCTCCAGAAGGGTCCCCCTTCCCCAATGCCTCCCTGCCGTTTCAAAAGAAACGGGCCTTATTCCTTTTCCGATTCCGCCAGCTTGCGGAACCACAGCGGGTTGTGGTGCCTGATGTGCTCCAGCGGCACGTATCCGGTGAACATGGACCGCAGCGCCGGGGCCTCTCCGGGTGCGAAGGCCGCCATGTAGATGTGCACGGGCAGGAAAACAGCCATCAGCCCGGCGCAGCAGAAATGCGCGAGCAGGCAGATCTGCAGGAGCCCCTCCGTCCCCGGCCTGCCGGAGGCGAACACGAGGATCAGCCCGGTCAGGGCGAGCCCAAGGCTGCACAGGACGGCGATGATCGCCACGAGCTTCTGCCCGGCGTTGTAAAAGCCTTGCGGGGGAAGTTCGGGATCGAGCCCGAGGCGGCGCATGAGCCGTTCCCCGAGCACCAGCCACAAGCCTTTCCGCAGGCACCACACCAGATCGGAACCGATGTGCAGATCGGTGATTTCCTTCAGGAACGGCAGGGCCTCCGCCCGCGCCCGGACGAGCAGGTAGGCGGCATACAGGATGATCCACGCCATGCCCACGACGACGTGCAGCCTGAGCAGCCCCAGCGCGCCGAACGCCCCGGTCCACAAGGAACTCCACCAGTCCCCCACCGGCTGCATGAGCGGATTCGCCAGCAGGGCGAACCCCGTGAACAGCAGAAGTAGCCAGCAGGCCGCGTTGTACCAATGCATGAAAATGGCGGTGGCCGAATGGCGTCTGATCATGGCCGATCTCCTTTGTCGGACGACTTGCCGGAATCGGAAGGCCAGAACAACTGTTTGACGAACACGCCGATGACCCCGAACAGGGCCAGGCCGCCGAAGGCCTTGACCACGGAGGACAGCGGCCCGATGGCGGCCAGCGCCGGGGGCACATCCTTCCTGCGCGGCCAGTCCGTGGGCGTCGTGCCGTTCAGATAGGCGAGCGTGGGTTTCGCGTCGAAGTCGGGAGGGACCACATACACGTTCCGGTTGCCCGCGAGCGCCCGGGCCACGGGATCGTCCGGGTTGTCCGCATCCCCGAAGACGCGGCAGCGGACGGGGCACACCTGCACGCAGGCCGGAACCTGCCCCGGCGTGGCGCGGCGGCAGTAGTCGCACTTGTCCGCCCTTCCGGTCACCGGATGCTTGTAGCGCGCGCCGTAGGGACAGGCTTCGATGCACCCGCCGCAGCCGATGCAGCGTTCGGGATCGATGCCCACGCTTCCGTCGTCGGCCTTGTAGGTCGCGTGGGTCGGGCACGCCTCCACGCACAAGGGATGGTCGCAGTGCATACACGCGCCGGGCTGATAGGCCGTCCCGAGCAGGGAAAGCTTGTCCGGCGTCTCGCGGACCCAGTTGCGGGAGTGGCCGTACGGCGTGCCGTTACGCTGCTGGCAGGCCAGAACGCAGGCCTTGCAGTTGATACATTTGTTGGCGTCTATCGCCATGATATAACGGGACATCGGATTCTCCACGGGATGCGGCGGTCCCCCCGCCGGTTTTCACGCCGTCATGGACGCCCTCACCCCAGCTTGCGCAGCCGGCAGCCTACGCCGTTGTGCTGGCAGGAAATGCGGTCCCAGTAATTGGGGAGGATGCTGCTGATGTGCTCGCTCCGGTTCTCCGGCAGCGGCGTGGTGGCGTTGCAGTTCGACGGCGTGAAGATGGTTCCGGGCAGGACGTTTTCCGTAATGTCCACCCAGCCTTCGATGCCGCCCACGGACGTCTCCAGCATGACCCGGTCCCCCTGCGCCAGTCCGAGCCCCTGCGCCGTCTCGGAGTGCAGGCAGATGAAACGCCCGTTCGAGAACTGCGCGACGGCCTTGGAAAAGTTGGTCAGCGTCTGCTGCCAGTGCCACAGCTGCTTGCCCTGCGTGAGGACCAGCGGAAAGTCGTCGGAGCGGTCCTTGCCCAGCGGGCTGCCCTTGGGATAGTCCCACTGGGGGAAGCGCCCGAAGAGGGTATCCACCGCCTTCATCTTGCCGGACGGCGTGAGCAGTTTCCCTTCCGCGAACACGCTGCCCGTCCGTTCCTTGTCCTCCAATGAATAGAGGGGCCAGACCAGACCGTCGGGGGATTCCCGCAGGCGTTCTAGGGTCATCCCCTTCCATGAAGGGACAAGCGCCGAGAAGCGGCGGTAGAGATCCTCCGGGTCCTTGAAGTCCGGGTAGCGCCCGGGATCGAGCTTGCGGCCCACATCGCGGTAGAACTGCCATGACGGGGCGCAGGAGCCGGGGGCCTGCACCATCTTCTCGCGCCAGACCACCTGCTGCTCGTTGCCGTAGCCCGACCCCTGGCTTTCCGGGCCGAAGGTGGCGGGCACGAACAGATCCGCCGCTTCGGTCTCCTCGGTCAGGAAGAACCCGCAGTGCACGACGAAGGGCACCTTGTCGATGGCCTTGCGCACGCCCTTGCTGTCTGGATAGCGGCGGTAGCTGGAGTTCAGGAACAGGATGTCCAGCGTCCCCTTTTCCATCGCATTGCGCAGGCGGCGGAAATTCATCTTCGGCGTTTTCGTCTCGCCGAAGAAATGATCGACGAACTCTTCGTCCCCTTCGGGCTTGCCGCTCTGGAAGGTGAGTATGCCCTTCCCTTCCCCGATGAGGTTGTCGCACAGCGCCTGCAACAGGATGATGGCCCGCAGGCCGATGATCCCGTTGGAGTAGCGGGACAGCGAGCCGCCGAGCCAGACCACGGTGCGCGGGCTCTGGGCCAGCGTCCCGTAAAAGGCCGTGATCGCTTCCGGGCTCAGCCCGGTGACGGAGGCGACCTTCTCCACGGTAAAGCTCTCGGTTTCGGCGGCCAGCTCGTCGAATCCCTCGATCTGGAACCTGGCCCGCTCCTCGTCATACGCGCCCGTCTCCAGCATGTACCGGATCGCGCCGATAGCCAGAACGCCGTCCGTGCCCGGCAGGGGGCGCAGCTGCATGTCGGCAAGCAGGCTCGTCCGGGTCCGGCGCGGATCGAGATAGACGATCTTCACGCCCTTTTCGCGGGCCATTTCCAGCCAGCGGCTATACGGGGGATAGAGATCGCAGACGTTGGCCCCCCACAGGACGAGGGTTTTCGTGTTGAGCAGCTCGTCCACCTTGGTGGAGCCGCAGTTCACGCCGATCATCATCCCGAGCATGTTGGAGGCGCTGGACACGCACGATTCGCCCGGAGGCATGGCGTGCACGCTGCCCGCGATGCGCAGGGTCATGAGCGCGGCGATCTCGCTCTCACGGCAGTCCCACAGGGGCATGGTCATGCCGACGCGGTTGGCGGCGGCCTTGCCGTGTTTTTTGATGACCTCGGCCATGCGCTCCGCGACCATGTCCACGGCCTGCGCGTAGGTGACGCGCTCCCACTCGCCGTTTTCCTTGCGCCGCATGGGTTCGGTGATGCGGTAAGGGCTCCCTATCAGCTCGACGATGGACATCCCCTTGGGGCACATGGCCCCGCCGGTCCAGTAATTGTCCTTTTCCCCGGTGAGGCTCAGCACCTTGCCGCCGGACACCCGCGCCCGGTAGGTGCAGCGTACCTGACAGAACGGACAGTACCCTTTCATCTCGGTCACGGGGCCGACGTCCGGGACTCCGGAAAAGCCCATGCCCCGCGCGTCGGGTGCCGCGGCGATTGCCGCGCCGCCAGCCAGCAGGGCCGCGCCCAATTTCAGGAAATGGCGTCTGGAATAGCTGTCAGGCATGGGATGCCCCTCTCGGATAAAAGTGTTCGCGTCGCCGCATGTTCCCTGTCGGCAACATTATGGGCAGGCCTCCGGGAAGCGCCCCGCGCATCGGGCCATGAAGCGTTTCCCCGAAAACGGCCTGAAGAGGCACGCACCGGGCGGGACCCGGCCAGCGGCGGATAGGCCGCCCGCACCGCCGGAGGCCGTGGCATTTCCATAACGTGGTTTCTTCCAAAGATCTGGGGTGGAAAAGGCTGTGAGCAGGGATTCGACGGCACCGAAAGCCTTTGGGAAGGGGGGGCTCCGCGCAGGCAGGTTGGGGGAAGGACAAGAGGGGCACTCGCCCCTTTCTTCAGAAAAGTCCCCCTTCCCCGCCCTCCCTCCATGCCGTTTTACAGATCACCCGCCCTAGCAGTTGCAGTCGCTGGCGATGCCCTGAATGGTGGTGTTCCAACGCAGCTTGTCCATCTGATCCTTGGGGAGTTCCAGTTCGTTGAGATCGTCGTAGCTCTGGAACGAACCGAGCTGATCACGCAGTTCGACGATCTTCTTGGCAACCTCAAGGGAAACCGCGCCGGTCCCGGCCAGCTCCTCGGCGGTGGCGCTGTTCAGCTCGAAACGATTTTCCACTTCCTGCCGGTTGGGATCGGCGCTGAACGCATTGGAAGGCATAACCGCGCAAAACGAAAAGGCGAACAGGGCCGCGCACACAAAGGACATAAGCTTTTTCATGATGAAACTCCGAAGGATTATGAGTCAATGCAAGATGCCTGTTGAAGGGAAGATAGCGTACGAGTGTAAAGCGCGTATGGGTTTTTTGTAAAAAATTGTGAAGAAATTTTTAGGGAGGTGCCTTTTGGGGGACCAGACGCTCTTAAAGGGGAACAGGGCCGGGCACGCGAAAGGGGAATCCGCCGGGCCTTATCCCCTGCGGAACTCCCGCCAGCCCTTGAGCTTTCCCGATGCGGCGCATCAACCTCGCCATCTTCCGATGCGCCATCGCCCGCCTGCGGGATACCCATCCCCGGCCCGGGACGAACGCGATGCTCAAGCGGCGGCGGCAAAACGGAGCGGCAGGAAAACCGGCCCTTGCAGCGTGCCCGGCTGATGTTACCCGCCGGACACGTTACAAGGGCCAATCATGGCGCACAGGCACCGAGGGCGGGAATTGTCTTCAGTCAGGGGAGGGGCCGAGAAGCTCCTCGCGGCTCAGGTTGGATTTTTTTATCTTCAAATACAGGGTACTGCGCGAAATGCCGAGGAGGATCGCGGCCTGCCGCAAATTCCCGTTGGTTTCGCGGATCGCCTTCCGGATGGTTTCGGTTTCCTGCGCCCACAGCCAGCCGTTTTTCCGGCCGGGGCCGGAGACGGCCTCATGCTCAAGCATGGCCGAGGGGAAATCGCACGGCATCAGTTCTTGCCCGCCGCAGACGTTCACGGCGCGCTCGATGGCGTTTTCCAGTTCGCGGACGTTGCCGGGCCACGGGTACCGGTAGAGCAGGTCCCGCGCTTCGGCATTGATGGCCTGCACGTGCTTGCCGAGCGCCGCCGAAAACTTGTGCAGGAAATGATTCGCCAGAAGCTCCACGTCGCCGTGCCGGGCGGCAAGGGGCGGAATGCTCAGGAGAAACGCATTCAGCCGGTAATACAGGTCGTGCCGGAACACATTCTGCCGCACGGCTTCTTCCAGATTGCGGTTTGTCGCGGCGATGACGCGGATATTGATCCGCCGTGCGCTCTTTCCGCCCACGCGGGTGACCTCGCGGTTTTGCAGCAGCCGCAGCAGGCTGACCTGCGCCTCAAGCGGCATTTCCCCTATCTCGTCAAGAAAGACGGTGCCGCCGTCGGCCAGTTCGAATTTGCCGGGTTTTCCCTGGCGGCTCGCACCCGTGAACGCGCCCTCGTCATAGCCGAACAGTTCCGATTGCACGAGATTGCGCGGCAGGGCGCCGCAGTTGACCACGACGAAGGGCTGGTTGGCGCGGCTGCTCGCGTTGTGTATGGCCTGGGCGAACAATTCCTTGCCCGTGCCGGATTCGCCGATGATGAGCGTCGTGATGTCGCTGTGCGCCGCGAGCTTGCCCTGCCGGATCGTCTCCTTGAGCAAGTCCGATTCGCCGATGATCCGATCGAACGTATACGTCGCCTTGGCGCCCAGTGCCCGCGTCGCCAGCTCGCGCATCCGTTTCCCTTCCCGCAGCGTGAAGACCACCCCCTTCTGCGGCGTCGGTGCGGCGGAGATCAGGCATGACGTGGTCCCCTGCGGCAGATCGAGCAGCACTTCCTGATCGTGGAAGCCGACTTGCCGGTTCAGCGCCGTGTGCAGCATGTCGGCGGCGGGGATGATCTGGCTGATGTGGACGGAACCCTGCGGCGAGGGGATGCCCAGAATGGCGCTGGCCTTCTGGCTGATGGATTTCAGGAGCCCTTCGTGGTTCACCACGATCAGCCCTTCGTCCAGCAGTTCCATGATCGCGGCCTGTTCGCTCAGCAGTTCGCGCAGGCAGACCTGCTCGGTGATGGCGTGGGCGGCGGCCTCCACCATGCCGCGTGTATGGTGGTGGAAACTTTCGCGCGAGATGGAAATGTTGAAGACGCCGAGGAGATTGGCCTTGGAATCGAAAATGGGCGCGGCGGAACAATACCAGACATGATCGTGGGCGCAGTAGTGTTCCGCGCCGACCAGCTCCACAGGGGCCGCGCAGTGCAGGCAGGTTCCGATGCCGTTGGTCCCGCAGATGCGCTCGGAAAAAATGAAGCCCGGCATATGGCCGGGAAGGAGATGCCCCCTGTTGCTGTGGACATGCGTATGCAGCACCACGCCCTGGCTGTCCGTCAGGGAAATAACACTGTTCGCGTCCTCCACGGCGGTGAAGAGCTTCGCCATGATGACTTTGGAGCTTTCGATGAATTCGCTGTTCGCGGCGAGCAGTTCGGCAAGGCGCGCGTCATTCACGCGGCCTTCGGGACGCCGGTCATGCCGAACGCCGTAGGCACGGGAACGGACCCACGAGTCGTACACCATCGGCTTGACGATCCGCCGATCAACCTCTTGCCCCGCCATGAAGCGTTGCCATTGGACGAACATGCTGTCCGGCGCCGCGTTTTCCATAGAATTCCCTCTCGGCTCAATCGGAACATCCCGCGCCCGGCGGGCCTTTTCCGCCGGACGGCATCGGCGGTGCGCCCCGTGGCGCCGTTTCAGCCCATCCCGCCGGGGAAAAGCGTAGTCGATTTGTCCGGAGGAGACAAGCCGATGTCCCATGATCGGACATGTCCGATCATTCATGTCCGATTATCCTACAAGACATGGTCTGTTGTCTTTTGGGGCTGTTTTTATAACGCCGTGAAAGAGCACGTTATTTGAGCCAAAAGGCACAAATGGCCGTTTTGGCGCGGTCCTTGCTGTTCTCATGCGCATGGGATGCCCCTTTCCTTGGGGATGGCGCCGCCGGCCCCAAGCCGCCTCCCCCGGGCATCCGTCCCCGGTGAAACACCGAAGCCTTCGTCCTTTTTTCATTTCATACAACGGCGTTGCGGCGTGTCCGGCGCGTACCGTTCGCGTCCGCCGTGCTGACGCACCGACGCCACCTATTCGGGAGACATCATGTCAACATCAGGTCTGTTGAGTCCCATCACGATCAATACGCTGGTTGTCCGCAACCGTGCCGTCATGCCGTCCATGCTGACCAACTTCGCCACCAAGGGCGGCGACGTCACCGAACGATTGATCCACTATTACGCGGAGCGCGCCAAGGGCGGCGTCGGCTTGGTGAGCATCGAAGGAACCGCCGTGGAGCCGCGCGGGACCGCCTTCATCCGGGGCATCAGCGCGGCGGACGACAGCAAGATCAAGGGGCTTTCCAAGCTGGCGAAAGCCATCAAAGCGCACGGCGCGCGGGCTTCGTTGCAGCTCATCCACGGCGGGCGATGCGTCAATCCGGCCATTTCCGGATTCGCCACGCCCATGGTTTCGTATGTGCCGCGCTTCTGCAGCCATGCCGAAAGCGTGGTGCTGGATGTCGAGGATATCGAATACATCATTGACGCCCACGCGCAGGTCGCCCGCCGCGTCCGGGAGGCCGGTTTCGACATGCTGGAGATCCACGGCGCGCACGGCTACCTGATCAGCCAGTTCGTATCCCCGCTGACGAACCATCGGGAGGACGCCTACGGGGGAAGCCTGGAAAACCGCCTGCGTATGCCTCTCGCGGTCATCCGGGCCATCCGCAAGGCGGTTGGCGACGACTTTCCCATCTCTTACCGGCACAATGCCGACGACGGGCTTCCCGGCGGCATGACGCTTGAAGAAACGCTGCAACTCGTCAATCCGCTGGTCGACGCCGGGGTCGACGCGCTCCATATTTCGGCGGGCATCGGCGAAACCAAGCACCTCATCTCTCCGCCCTCCTGTACGCCTGAAGCGTGGCTTTCCGATGCCGCGAGGCAGGTCAAGGAGGCCGTCCGGAACCGCGTTCCGGTCATTTCCGTCGGGCGGTATGTGCATCCGGCCATTGCGGATCAGGTCATCCGCGACGGCAAGGCCGATATGGTCGCTTTCGGGCGCGCCCTCATCGCCGAGCCGGAACTGATCAACAAGTATGCCGAAAACCGTCTGGATTCCGCGAGGGTCTGCCTTGGCTGCAACGAAGGCTGCACCGGGCACACCGGCAAGCTGCTCGACATCACCTGCGCCATCAATCCGCGCGCGGGCTATGAGGGGAAGTACCCTCTGGGCGTCAAGGCGGACAAGGCCCTCAAGGTCGCCGTGGTCGGGGCTGGACCGGCTGGACTGCAGGCGGCGCTGACCGCCGCGCAGCGCGGGCACAGCGTGACGCTGTTCGAGCGCGGCGAAGACATCGGCGGCCTGCTCCACCCCGCGTCGCGGCCCCCGTTCAAGGACAGCCTGATGGAGCTTGTGCGCTACTTCCGCCATGAGCTGGACGCGCTCGGCGTGAACATCCGCTGCGGCGTGACCGTCACGGGCCGGATGCTTCAGGCGCAGGCGTTCGACATGACCCTGCTGGCGACGGGTTCGCGCCCGGTGATCCCGCGCTTCGCCGCCGAGCTGCCCAACATGACCACGGCGGAACACATCCTGCTGGAAGCGATCAAGCCCGGACATCGGGTGCTGATCATCGGGGGCGGCATGATCGGCTGCGAGCTGGCCGACTTCCTCGGCGAGCGCGGGCACGCGGTGACCATCCTCGAAATGCGCCCGGAAGTGGCGCAGGACATGGAATGGCGCGCACGCCACACCTTGATGCCCCGGCTCGAGCGCTACGGGGTCACGCTGCTGACCGGCATGGAAGTCATGGAAACCGCCAATACCGGACGGATCCGCATCCGGGACGCCTACGGCGTTGAGGAATGGCTGGAGCCGTTCGACACCACGGCGATCAGCGTCGGCTACCGGCCTGAAAAGATGCTGGCCCGCGAACTGGAGCACATGCGCCTGCCCTACAAAGCCATCGGCGACTGCGTTGCGCCCGGCAAGATTCTGGACGCCATGCATCAGGGATTGGCCGCCGCATACGCGCTGTAAGTCCCGTTTCACGGCGTGATGCCTGCGGAACCGCCGGGACGGGTTCGTCCGCCCCGGCAATCCCCCGGCGCGAACCCCTCGCGGCAGCGTAGGGAACCCGCTCACCCCCTTTTTCCGAGAGCCGCCCCCATGAACTACACTCCATTGTTCCAGCCCATTTCCGTCGGCCCCCTCCGCCTTAAAAACCGGTTCGTCATGGCGCCCATGTCGGTGCACATGACCGAAGACGGTTCCGTCAGCGACGCGGAAATCGCCTATACCGAACGCCGCGCCATGGGCGGGGTGTCGATGATTATCGTCGGTTCCCTCTGCATCTGGCCGGACGGCAACTTCGGCGGACAGATTTTTATTCATGACGACGGCTGCATCCCCGGCCTTCGTCGGCTCACCGAGGCCGTGCACCGCCACGATTGCCTCATCGCCGCGCAGCTGCACCATGCCGGACGGGAAACCAACGCCCGGACATCCGGTTTTCAGCCCGTCGCGCCGTCCTATTTCGAGCCGGAAACCCATTCCGTATTCAAGGCGGAATACGACGCGCCCCGGGTGCTGGAAACCCGCGAGGTCGAACAGTACGTCGAATATTACGCACAGGCCGTGCGCCGCGCCAAGGAAGCGGGCTTTGATGCCTGCGAGCTGCACTGCGCGCATGGGTATCTGATCTGCGCGTTCATGTCGCCGCTCACCAATCAGCGGAGCGACCGCTACGGCGGCGGTTTCCATGCCCGGATGCGCTTCGTCACGGAAATCATCGGCCGCGCCCGCCAGCTTGTGGGCGAGGACTACCCCATCACCTGCCGCATCGTCGGGGATGAGCTGCGCGAGGGCGGCATCGACATGGAGCTTTCCGTCCGCATCGCACGGTACCTCGAGTCGCTGGGCGTTGCCGCGCTGAGCGTCTCCGCCGGGATGTATCCGTATGTACGCACGGTATCCAACATGTACCACAAACACGGCGTGAACCTCTATCTTGCGGAAAACGTCCGCGAAGCCGTGCGGATTCCCGTCATGGCGGCGGGCCAGATCGACAGGCCCGAAATCCAGCTGCACGCGCTGGAAACCGGCAAGGCCGACATCCTGTGCATCGGCAGGACGCTCATTGCCGATCCGGACTATCCCGACAAGCTCAGGGAGGGCCGCCTCGACGACATCATCCATTGCATCGCGTGCAATAAAGGCTGCCACGACCGTTCCGCCGAGGATCGGCAGGTCAAGTGCGCCCTGAATGTCCGCACGGGCCGGGAAACGCTGGACGCCTTCGCCATCCGCCCCGCCCGGGAAGCCCGCCGGATCATGGTAATCGGCGGCGGACCCAGCGGCATGGAGGCCGCCCGGGTTGCGGCGCTGCGCGGGCACCGCGTGGAACTGTGGGACGACAGGCCCCGGCTGGGCGGGCGGCTGCGTCTGGCCGCCGTGCCGCCGCACAAGGCGCGTTACGGCGAAGCCTGCGACTATCTGGAGCGCGAAATCCGCAAACTGGGCGTGGACATCCATCTGAACGCCGCCGTCACCGAAGTGGAACTGGACAGCCGGAAACCCGACGCGGTCATCCTCGCCACGGGTTCCGTCCCCTTTGTCCCGCCCATTCAGGGGCTGTCCGGCGGCGGGGCCGTACTGGTCGACGACGTTCTGGAGGGCAGAGCCCCGGTCGGGCGGCGCGTCGCCATCATCGGCGGCGGGGCCATCGGTGCGGAAACCGCGCACCTGCTCGTCGAGGAAGAGGACAGGGAGGTATACCTCATCGAAATGCGGGACGGCATTGCCGTTGATTTGCCGCAGGACGCGCGCATCTGCCTGCTTCACGCCTTCGAACAGACTCCGTCCCTGCACCAGATCACCAATGCGAAAGTGACCGCCGTGACGCCGGAAAGCATCACGCTCGAGCGTCAGGGGCAGACCGAAGTCGTGGACCGGCTGGACACCATCATCCTCGCCGTGGGCGCGCGCCCCAATCAGGGGCTGAGGCCCGCTCTCGAGGCGCTGGGCATCCCGTTCCTTGTGAGCGGCGACGCGACCGGCCCCAAAGATTACGTCAAGGCCATCTACGAAGGATTCGTCGCGGGAAACACTATTGCCGAGTAATCCGCCGTTCCGTTTCCGGAAAGGGCGTTCCCGCCATGCCTCTAAGGATGAGCCTTCCGGAATGCGGCGAAGGGGCACGCGGCATCCCCAGGGGCGGAGCGTTGCGGTACTGGCATCCGTTGAAGGGGGATGCTCCCCCCGAGTTGAAGAAACACCCTGTTCTCCGCACCGGCACCATGCTGTTTGAAAAGAATCTCACTTCAGATTGCACGAGGGAACCATGATTTCACGAGACTCACTGAAGGGCATTACCAGCGTTATCGCTGTCGGTCTGGCCATCTTCCAGATCTATTTTACCGCCGGGTTCGGGATCATCGACTCCCAGTTGCTGCGCACCATCCATCTGGGGATCGTGCTCGCTCTGGTCTTCCTCTACTTCCCCCCCAAGAAGCTTCAGGAAGGCGAGCGGGAACACCCCGGCTGGCTGGCGCTGGATCTGGTCCTGATCTGCGGGGCCTTCGCCACCGCGTATTTCCTCGCCTCCGACATCGACTACTACATGGAACGCATCCGGTATGTGGACCCCGTGTCGGACGCGGAAACCGTCTGCGCGACCGCCGCCGTCCTGCTCGTGCTGGAAGCGACGCGCCGGGTGGCGGGGTTGCCGCTGGTCATCGTGGCGAGCGCGTTCCTTGCCTACGGCCTTGGCGGGCAGTATCTGCCCGGCATCCTCCGGCACGACGGCGTCACCTACAAGATGCTCTGCGAACAGCTGTATCTCGTGACCGAAGGGCTGTACGGCATTCCGCTGGCGGTGTCCTCCACCATGATCTTCGCCTTCGTCATGTTCGGGTGCTTCCTCCAGCGGGCGGGATTGGGGCAGGTCTTTCTGGATCTCGCCTGCGTGCTGACCCGGCGCTCCAAGGGCGGGCCCGCCAAAGTTTCGATTTTCGCTTCCGCGCTGTTCGGCTCCATTTCCGGGAGCGCGGTCGCCAACGTGTACAGCACCGGGACGTTCACCATCCCGCTCATGAAGCGCGTGGGCTACACGCCTTCGTTCGCCGGGGCAGTGGAAGCGGTCTCCTCCACCGGCGGGCAGCTCATGCCCCCCATCATGGGCGCGACGGCGTTCGTCATGGCGGACGTGACCGGGGCCGGGTATCTGGCCGTCGCCAAGGCCGCCCTGCTCCCTTCCCTGCTGTACTACTTCTCGCTGCTCATGATGATCCACTTTGAAGCGGTCAACAAGAACATCGGCATCATCCCCTCCGACCAGATCCCCGATCCGCGCAGCGTGCTGCGGCGCACCTACCACATCCTGCCCATCATCGTGCTGATCGGCCTGCTCGTATCGGGGCGGAGCGTCATTTCCTCCGCGTTCATCTCCATCGCGTCGGTCATCGTCGTCTCCTGTTTCAGCGCGGAAACCCGGTTCACGCCGAAGAGCCTTTACCACACGCTGGAACTCTCCTCGCGCAACGCGCTCATGATCTCCACGTGCAGCGCCTGCGCGGGCATCATCGTCGCCATCGTTTCCATAACGGGCATCGGCTACAAGTTCATCAGCATCATCACCGATCTGGGGCAGTTCCACATCCTGTTGCTGCTGATCCTGCTGATGTTCACCTGCTTTGTCCTCGGAACCGGCGTCCCCGCCACACCCGCCTACATCATCGTGGCGACGCTGGGCGCTCCGGCCCTGATGAAGCTCGGCATCCCCACCCTGTCGGCGCACATGTTCGTCCTCTATTACGCCATCCTTTCGGAGATAACCCCTCCCGTCTGCCTGTCCGCCTACGCGGGGGCATCCATCGCGGGAGCCAACGCCATGCAGACGGGCTGGCGGGCGTTCCGTCTGGGGATCGTCGCCTACATCATCCCCTTCATCTTCGTCTTCCAGCCCGCCCTGCTCCTGACGGGCGAGTTCTCCCACGTCGCGCAGGCCCTCGTCACGTCGTTCATCGGCGTCATCACGCTGGCCGGCGGTATGCAGGGCTATCTGATGGTCCGGTGCTTCCTGTGGGAACGTGTGCTTCTGCTCGCGGCGGGCATAGCCCTGCTCTACCCCGAAATATACAGCGACCTCGCCGGATTGGGCGTCATACTCTTCATCGGTATGCTCCAGTACCTCCGCCGCGGCAAGGCACTTCCCGAACCCGATCTCAATCAGGCCTGAGCCGTCCCCGAACGGCGGCCGCCTGTTTGAAAGGCGTTTTTTGACCACCTCTAACCTTTTGGAGAACATGTATGCACCACTTCCTCAAAACAGTGCTTCTGTCCTGCGCGCTGCTCGCACTCGGAGCCATGCCCTCCCAATCCGCGGAGTCCCTGCGCTGCGTATCGGCGGCGAACCCCAGCGGCACCTGGTACATCGGCATGGGAGCCGTCGGCAAGGCGTACACGAACATGAACCCCGGAACGGATGTGACCATGCTCCCCGGCGGCGGTGCGACCAATGCGCCCCGTCTGGCCTCCCGCGCCGCGGATATGGGGGTGGCTGAAAACAGTATGCTGAACGCCTTCAAGACCGGCCTCGAACCCTATAAGGCCCCCACGCCCAAGGGCATCGCCACGGTCGCCAACCTGTGGGACCGCATCAACTATCAGATCGTGTCGCCCGTCAGCTCGCCGGTAAAGGATCTGCGCGATCTGAAGACCATGAAGAACGTCAACATCGGCGTCGGCTCCACGGGTGGTTCCACGGAAAAAATCTTCCGCAACATCCTGAAAGAATACGGCATCACCTATGAAGACATCAAAAAGAACGGCGGAAAGGTCGTCACCAACGGCTTCGACGACATCGCCAACATGGTGAAGGACGGCCAGATCGACGTGTTCGTCTGGATCGGCCCCGGCGAAGCGTGGTTCATCGTCGACGTGTCCGGCAGCGTCCCCCTGAAGTTCCTGAATATCGAATCCGGCATCGCCAAGAAGGTCGCCGCTACCCTCGGCTGCAACGTCGGAACCTTGCCCGCCGAGTTTTACAAGGGCAAGGTCGGCCCCGACGTCACGACCCTTTGGGATACCAACGCCATCATCGTGCGCGACAATCTGGATGAGGAAAGCGCCTACCGCCTGACGCAGGCCGTCATCGAAGGCAGGGACGACATCGCCCTCGCCAACCCTGCATGGAAGTCCATCGATCCGGCGAAGGCATGGCAGGGCACCGTGTATCCCCTGCACCCCGGCGCCGCGCGCTACTACAAGGAAAAGGGCTACATGAACTGACAAGTTTCACGGCCTGAAGCCGGGGATTCCCGCCTTCCGGCTTTCGGCCCCACCTCCGGGCGGGCTCCCGCTTCCCATAGCCGTCCGAAGGAACAAGGCTTGACTGTCCCGTAACAAGCCCGCGCGGGAACATGGGCGGTGATGTCCAACCCGTAGTTCTCCGCCCCAATCTTCCGGCGCACGCCGCTGCCGGATTCCCCCCGGGGAAATATCCGGCAGCGGCCCTTCCCCACACGATGGCGCCCAACCGCGCAAAACACTCCAGAGGAGCTTGATCGTTATGACTATCATTGATGCCCGCCTGCGTCCCCCGCTGAAAGACTACCTCCGCTGCAACCTGTACCGCGATCCGAAAAAGACGCAGGGCTGGAGCAGCAATTTCCTGATGAAGGTGTCGCCCGCCGTCGAGCAGCGCGACGCGGATCTGCTGTACCGGGAAATGGACGACGCGGGCGTGACGCTGGGCGTGATGACCGGACGCCAGAGCCCCGGCATGGGCAACGTCTCCAACGACGACCTCATGGACATCGTGCGCGAACAGCCCGGCCGCTTCGTGGGCATTGCCGGTGTGGACGGCAGCGATCCCGTTGCCGCCATTGCGGAAATCGAGCGCACGGTGGAGAACGGGAACCTCCGCGGCGCGGGGATGGAACCCGGCTGCGGCGCCATCCCCATGTATGTCGACGATGCCCGGCTGTACCCCATCTATCAATACTGCTCCGACCGCTCCATCCCCATGTTCCTGATGGGCGGCGGGGGCAACGGGCCGGATCTCTCCTACAGCAACCCCGAGCACATCGACCGCGTCTGCCGCGATTTTCCGAAACTGGCCGTCGTGAACATGCATGGGTCGTACCCGTGGGTCCCTCAGGTCCTGTTCAGCTGCATGTGCCGTCCCAACATGTACCTCGCCCCCGATATGTACATGTACAACATGCCCGGCGCGGCGGACTACGTGACTGCGGCGAACGGCTTCCTGCGGGACCGGTTCCTGTTCGGCAGCGGCTACCCCTACATCCCGCTGAAGCAGGCCGTGGATCTGTTCGTCGCCATGCCCTTCGACAGGAGCATCCTGCCGAACCTGCTGTATAAAAACATGGCCCGCGTCCTCAAACTTGACGTGGATTGATTGCTTGTCCGCCGTGGAAGGGAGGCTTTGACGGCTCTCCCTTCCCAGGCCCGGCTCCCCGCACGCGGCCCGCCGAAGGCATGGGCCAAAACCGTTCGGGATCGGACGGGGAGCTTTTCCATGCACATTTTGCCAACCAAGCGAGGCATCGCATGTCCACCGGTTCCACCCGCGCCATTTGCCAGTCCGAGCGGATGAAAAACGCTCCGCTGTCCAGCATACGAAACATCATCGCCTACTCCGACAAGCTGGAGCAGGAGGGGCGCTCCATCATCCATCTGGAACTCGGCGAACCGGATTTCGGCACGCCCGCCCACATCATAGACGCCTGCAAAAAGGCGCTGGACAATCAGGAAGTGCATTACGGGCCCATTGCCGGGACCGTGGAACTCCGCAAGGCCCTGTCCAGACACTGCACCCGGTATGGCCTCGAGTACGCGCCGGAAGAAATACTCGTGTCCACCGGCGTGGTCCACGGCGTCTTTCTGTCCATGCTCGCCTATCTGGACCCCGGCGACGAAATTCTGGTCCCCGATCCCGGCTATCTGATCTATTTTGCCGACCCACATATCGCGCAGGCCAAGCCTGTTTCCTATCCGCTGCGCGAAGAGAACGGCTTCCAGCTTGATGCGGAAACGCTTGAGGCGCTCATCACGCCGCGCACCAAGGCAATCCTGATCTGCAGCCCCGCGAACCCTTGCGGCTCCGTGCTGGATCAGGCTTCGCTCGACACCGTCGCCGAGCTTGCCATCCGCCACAACCTGCTGGTGCTTTCCGACGAAATCTATGCCGACATGACCTATGACCGCCCCATGCCGCCCAGCATCGCCTCGCTTCCGGGGATGCGCGAGCGCACCATCGTCCTCAACGGATTTTCCAAATACTACGCCATGACCGGCTGGCGCATCGGCTACATGCTGTGCCCGGTAAAGCTCATGGACCCCATCATGCGCCTGAGCTTCTACAATATCGCGTGCCCGACCACGTTCATCCAGTCGGCGGGCATCGCCGCGCTGGAAGGCGACGAAGGGCCCTCAAAGGACATGCTGGCCGAATACCGCCGCCGTCGGGACTTCATGGTCGAGGCGCTGAACGCCATGCCGGGCTGCCGCTGCCGCAAACCGGACGGCGCGTTCTATATTTTCGTGAACATCGCCGGGACAGGCATGGACAGCGACGGCTTCTGCCGCACGATGATCGACGAGGCGGGCGTATCCATGACTCCGGGCCATGTCTTCGGCACCATGGGCGACGGCTTTGTGCGCGTGTCCTATGCCAATTCCATGGAAAACCTGCAACGGGCCGTTATCCTCATGCGTGAGGTTCTGGAAAAGAGGGCGGCGCGGTGAGTCGTTTTGACCAGAAACTTGCCGCCGGCGAGGGTGTGGTGGGCACATTCTCCCATCTGGGCGGCCCCGCCGTGGCGGAATGCCTGAGCCTGTCCGGCCTGGATTATGTCATCATCGATACGGAACACGGGCCCTTCCCTGATGAGAGCACGGGGGAAATGATCCGCGCCATCGAACTCCACAGCGCGGAGGCGTTTGTGCGCGTGCGTGATTCCTCGCGCGCCGCCGTGCTCCACGCGCTGGATCTCGGGGCGCGGGGCATCATCATCCCCGACGTGCAATCGGTGGAAGAAGCGCGCAGGCTGGTGGAATATGCGAAATATTACCCTCTGGGAGCGCGCGGATTCGCTTTTTCGCGGAGCGCGAAATACGGGTTCCTGCCCGAGCTGAAGCAGATAGGCGACTATTTCACCGCCACGAACCAGCGCACGATCCTCATGCCGCAGTGCGAAACCGCCGGAGCGCTGGAACATATTGAGGAGATCGCCGCTCTGGACGGCATCGACGGCATTTTTGTCGGGCCGTATGATCTTTCCGTGGCGCTGGGCGCTCCGGCGCGGTTCGCCACCCCGCGGTTTGCCGAGGCTCTCGGCCGGG
>ERZ832317.2582-NODE-2582-length-20526-cov-35.009233_pt1 | contig 20526 bp, 15 predicted proteins | sample MGYA00519695_ERZ832317 | MGnify/ENA primary metagenome ERZ832317 (study PRJEB31850, sample SAMEA3708726) | human gut metagenome | biome: human gut; feature: human-associated habitat; material: faeces | place: China | collected 2014 ...
CCAAGGTCATATCAGGAATATGACTTTGGCTCGTTGCTCGCGTAAATTGAAGCTTCTGGCATCGTTGATGTATGCACACCTGCTTTTCTCATATATTTGTCGTCCGTTCGTCACCAACTAATATTGAATTAAACACCAATATTTCTATGCTGCATATTCAGAATCACCAAAGAAATCGTTATACCATACAAGGAACATATATACTGTCCATATCTTTCTTGAATTATCGGCTTTTCCCTCTTTGTGGTCATCAAGGTACTTAACAAGCTCCTTAGTGTTAAAGTATTTTTCTGCAGCTTCGCTTGTGAAGGCTTTCTTTATCATATTGTAATACTTGTCATCCTTGAGCCAGATTCTTATAGGTACAGGGAATCCAAGCTTCTTCTTTTCAGCTACCATATCTGGAAGATACTTATGAGCAGCCATACGCATAGCATATTTTGTGTTGGACTTGTTTACTTTATACTTAGTAGGTATAGTCCTTGCTACGTCGAATACCTCTCTGTCAAGGAAAGGAACACGTACTTCAAGGCTGTGTGCCATGCTCATCTTGTCGGCCTTAAGCAGAATATCACCAATAAGCCAGAAGTTGATATCAATGTACTGCATTTTCGTAACATCATCCTTATCCTTAACTTTATCATAGAAAGGCTTTGTAAGCTCTTTATGATCGTACTTTCCAGTAGGGTTCTTTAATATCTTTGCGCGTTCTTTTTCATTAAACATAAATGCGTTACCGATGAAACGCTCCTCAATATCCTTGCTGCCTCTTATGAGGAAATTCTTACCTTTAAATTTAAATGGAATAGCCTGTGCTACATTAGCAAGTCCCTTACGAAGACCCTTTGGAAGCTTTCTGTAACCTGCAGTATCAAGAGGTTCCTTGTAAATGTTGTATCCACCGAAGAATTCATCAGCACCTTCGCCAGACATAGAAACCTTGACGTGCTTTGCAGCAGTCTGGCTTACAAAGTAAAGTGCGATGGCAGCAGGGTCTGCTAAAGGTTCATCCATGTGATACTGGATTTTAGGGATAGCAGCCCAGTATTCTTCACTTGATACAAGCTTTGAATAGTTGTCTATTTGAATCTTTTCAGATAAAGCCTTTGCATAATCTATTTCGTTATATTTTTCATAGTCGAAACCAACTGTAAATGTTTTATCACCATTGAAGGTGGCAGCAACATAGCTTGAGTCAACACCGCTGGAAAGAAATGAGCCAACCTCAACATCACTAATTTTGTGATGTTCTACTGAATCATGCATGGCATCATCAATCTCCTGTACAAAATCATCCAGGGACTTGTTTTCATCAGCCTCAAAAGTAGGTTCCCAGTATCTTTTTATATTAATCTGTCCGTTATGGAAAGTGAAGCAGTGTCCAGGCATAAGCTTGTATACACCCTTAAAGAATGTCTCGGGGAGCACTGAGTACTGGAAAGTAAGATAATTCTCAAGAGCTACATCGTTAACTTCCTTCTTATAAGCAGGATGTGCCAGTATGCTCTTAATCTCTGAACCATATATTATATTTCCATCAACTATTGTGTAGTAAAAAGGCTTAATACCAAAGAAATCTCTTGCACCAAACAGAGTCTCTTTTTCGTTGTCCCATATAACGAAAGCGAACATACCGCGAAGTTTATTAAGCATATCTTCACCATATTCTTCATAAGCATGAATAAGAACCTCTGTATCGGAGTTGTTTGCAAAAGTGTGTCCCTTTTCAATAAGCTCTTTTCTTAAATCCTGGTAATTATATATTTCACCATTAAAAGTGATGACAATTTTTTTATTTTCGTTAAACATAGGCTGGCTTCCGTTATCAAGGTCGATGATTGAAAGTCTTCTAAAGCCCATATATGCCTTGTTATCTATATACTGACCGGCACTGTCGGGACCTCTGTGGATAATTTTATTCATCATATCAGTAAGAACATCTTTACCATTCTCAAGGTATCCTGTAAATCCAGCAAAACCGCACATATTACAAAACCGTCCTTTCCTAAACTAAATGTTGTTTGTGAGATAAAGATATGGGGTCAAAAGGAAATTCTGACACATATATCTTATAAATCAATTATGTAATTATAACAAACCAGAGTATTTAATACAAGAAAATGTAATAATATTATGCGTTATTGCGTGTTCTATAAATAATAAAAAAATAATACCCATGATATTGACAATTAAGTATATATATGATATGTTTAGTTTAAATAATAAAGTTATGGCGCGGTAACAAAAAGACAGGAGATGGTTGATTGGAAGAATACATATGACATTCCTGATATAAACACAAGATAACAAAATCAGGATAATAACTCTATAGATATTATTCATAGCATAAAGAATATTTAATCTGGTAATCTTAATAAAAACTATTCATTTGATGTGAATATATAACGTAATGTCACATTGATTCATATTAATTTCCACAAGACATTTAATATTATATTAACAATATCAATCCGCTTATATAAGACATGTTGTGCATGTCATGCTTAGATATAACAGGATTGTGTACATATTATTTTATAAAAAGTATAAGACAAAGTGGACGAACGATGATATTTGACAGTACCCATAAGCATATTATTCTAAAAAAATATAAGACAAATATAAGATAAATACAAAGAAGGAAAAAGTTAGAATGAAGCGAAATATTTTATTGAAAATAATATTAATAACAGTGACGATTGGAGCTTTATTAGCAGCTGCAGCCGTTGTTAAGAAGAATGCGGATGCTAAAAACAAAGTGCCAGAAAAAAATAGTGCTGCAGTTGAAACGATACAGACAAAAAAAGCAACAGTATCAGAATCGGATTTTGCAGAACTAAAAGAATATAAGGAACAAAAAGAAATAGAATCAGATTTTGCAGAACAAAAAGAAACTGAAAAAGAAATAGAATCAGACCTTGCAGAGCCAGAAGAATCAAATGAACAGGCAGATTCAGGAATAGATATAGATATAAAAGAACAAGAAGAATATGGGAAGCCAGATTCAGAAGGAAAGTCAGAGCCTGAAGATAAACCAGATTCCGAAGAGAAGCCAGAGCCCGAAGAGAAACCAGAGCCTGAAGAGAAATCAGAGCCAGAAGGAAAGTCAGAGTCCGAAGGGAAGTCGGATACAGAAGAAAAGCAGGAACCAGCCATAACAGATAGTCCTTATGGACATGAAATCTATATAGCTAATGGCGTACTGCAATATGGTGAAAACGCAAGTGAAGCACAGATGGGAAAGGATGTTAATACAGGAAGTACAGTGGAATGTCCATATCCTATAGAGGTTATGACAACAAGGGTTATGTATGATGAGCATTGTGGTTATCATACATATAAAGGATATTATACAGTTTCAGATAAAACCGAAATTCTTGATTGCCTGGTTGATGCAATGGGGAGTCCGTTGTTTAACGCAGATACAGCTATGTTTCAGGGGGTTATGGGTATATATAGATGTGGTTCCGTTGTGTTTACATGTCTTGGAATAGTGGAATAAAGGGGGTGTATATATGGCAGCATGTCCTATGAAGGACAAAAAAAGAGTGACTTTATTATATATATTATCGGTATTGGTGTTATTATTATCATTTGTAGGTCTGGCATATGCGTATCAAGCGGGCAGTTATACAGATGATGATTTTAAAAGACAGATAACCGTTGATTTTGCCGGTGGCACAGCTGATTTACAATGGGTATATATGAATGATAAGAATAAACAGATATATTTTGATGATATACCTTTTTATAGTGATAATGAGGCACCGCATGAAGGAACATTTACAGAACATGTGAACTGTCGTGGATATACGCCGTATCTTCGTGTATACAATATTTCGAAAGAAGGCTGTATATTCAATGTGGATTTCACTGGCTATAAAAACTATAACAATTGGGACAATCCAGACAACAATGTTAAGGAAATGCTTGGCGGTTACCTGTTTGAAGCTGGCTGTAATATCAATTATGATGGAGATAAATATTCCGGTGAAAGAAAACCATTAACTATCACATTAGGATGGGCATGCAACTTTAACATCGAATGGGATGCTGGAGTCAGTGATGTTATAGGACACAGCACGAGTGGTCTTGATATGCGGTATTCAGATGGACAGACTATTACATATAAAGAAGGTACATTGGTTCCTACATGGATATATCTTAAAGATGGATATGAACTTGATTATATACAGGAAGGTGACAAAAAATGGTATGATTCCACATGGAATGAAGCATGTAAAAGATGGGATAACTACTGGACTATGAATAGGAGCCGGAGCATTTATATTCATACTAAGAAGAAAGAGGTTATAAAATCATATAAGCAGACTGTATACATAAGATATCAGAATCAGAATGGTACGTGGGAAAGATGGGATGACACGTCAGCAATAACTGAAAATGTATTATGTGGTTCAACGTATACATTTGATACTAAGAATATAACTGGAAATTCAAAATGGAATTCAAACCTATACAGGATGCCAGAGCAGTTTGATGATGGAACATCCTTTGCCTATAAAGTAAGTGGTGCAAAAACTAATTATATAAGTGTAGCCAGATTAAAAATACAGAATGACCAGGAGATATATGTGAGGTATCAGAATGAGGATGGTTCATGGGGTGAATATTCAAGCACATACTGGCATACACCAACAAAGAAAGCACCTGATGGCTATTGGGAGAACTTTCTGTGGCATGTAGATAATGGTACATCGTTTGGTTTTGGAGTTGAAGATATTAAACAGGATTCAAGGTGGGATGCCACGTTATATGAGTTTCCAGATACATATGCAGATGGTTCGTCGTTACGATATACAGTGACAAAGGCTTGTAAAAAATATGTTGATATATCAAGAAAATTCATACTGAAATTATCACAGGAGGATGCAACAAAAAGGGGAACACAATCAGTTATGGTATCTTATAGGAAGGGATTGCCTGATATAACGGTTCCTGAACAGAAATATAAAGCTTCATTTTATGATGATGATAACTATAATGACAGACTGTTATTATCTGATATAGTCCAGATTAATAAGTTTAAAGGATATATGTTGAAAGAAAAAAGAAATGAAGTCAGTCTGGGAAGTATATTAAATGAAAGTTATAATTATTCAGATGCTAATGCTGATAATTCTATTATTTCAACAGTAACATTAACAAGACCATATACTGGCAATTTGTATTTTTACTTTGATGGTTATAATAGTACAGATGAAGAGGTTTCTGTTAATGTTGAGTGGAGTACTCTTGATGGTGACAGTGATAACGAGGAAATATGGTTTTTACCACATTCAAATGATAATAACTATGTAGATGTCTATGTTAATAAGGTTAACAGTATAAGAATCAGGTACTTCGGACCAGAGTATGGGCCAGATAGTTTTGGCAGCTGGAATATCAGTCTTAATATTGAAGAAATGGCTGATGTGAATGATTACTGGTATAACAGTGAAGGTAAAGCCGATATTTACAGTTATCCTTATGCATGTAACGAAACTGTTTATGCGAAGTGGGAAGAAAGTAAAATCACACTGCCAGATAAAGATGAGGTAACGAAGCCTGGTTTTGAGTTAACTGGCTGGTCAGATGGAATAAACACTTATGATCCAGGTGATAAAATATCAATAAAAAAAGATACAAGGTTTTATGCAATATGGGAAGAAGTAATACCTGAAAGCAACTCTGAGAGTAATATAACAAAGGCAGCATCAACAATGTACTTTGATACACTTATACGGCGTACATCAGGAGATGAAGCATGGTATGACACAGTTGGAAGCTATAGTATAAAAAGTCTTAAGGATTATAGCAATGATAGTTGTGTACAGATATGGAAGATAGATATTGCTGGTAATATAACAAGAATGAAATGAGGCATTTACAAAATCATGAAAATATTTTATAATTAAAGGCAGATTTTTTATATATTTTGGACATAATTGCCATTATGGAAAGGATTGCGGTATGGAAAAGATAAAAATGACAACACCTCTCGTAGAGATGGATGGAGATGAGATGACAAGAGTGTTATGGGGACTTATTAAGGATGAACTTTTACTTCCTTATGTAGATCTTAACACAGAATATTATGATCTTGGACTTGTTCATCGTAATGATACTAACGACCAGGTTACTATAGATTCAGCAGAGGCTACTAAAAAGTATGGTGTTGCGGTAAAGTGTGCTACAATCACTCCTAATGCAGCAAGAGTAAAAGAATATAACCTTAAGGAGATGTATAAGAGTCCTAATGGAACAATAAGAGCTATTCTTGATGGTACAGTATTCAGGGCTCCTATCATTGTTAATGGTATTGAACCTTACGTTAAGACATGGAAGAAGCCTATAACTATAGCAAGACATGCATATGGTGATGTATATAAGGCTTCAGAGATGAAGATTCCAGCAGCAGGAAAGGCTGAGCTTGTATACACAGACGAACAGGGTAACGAAACAAGAGAGCTTATACATAACTTCAAGGGTGCTGGTATCATACAGGGTATGCACAATCTTAATGATTCTATAGAGAACTTTGCAAGAAGCTGTTTTAACTTTGCTCTTGAAACTAAGCAGGATCTTTGGTTTGCAACTAAGGATACAATATCTAAGAAGTATGATCATACATTCAAGGATATATTCCAGGAAATATATGATAATGATTATGCTGATAAGTTTAAGGAAGCAGGCATTGAATATTTCTATACATTAATAGATGATGCAGTAGCAAGAGTTATTCGTTCAGAGGGAGGATATATCTGGGCTTGTAAGAATTATGACGGCGATGTTATGTCAGATATGGTTGCTACAGCATTTGGTTCATTATCCATGATGACATCAGTTCTTGTATCACCTAAGGGCTTCTATGAATATGAAGCTGCACATGGTACAGTACAGAGACATTATTATAAGCATCTTAAGGGAGAGGAAACATCTACTAACCCTATAGCTACTATATTTGCATGGACAGGAGCTTTAAGAAAGAGAGGAGAACTTGATTCTATTCCTGAACTTGTAAGATTTGCAGATACACTTGAAAAGGCTTGTATCAAGACAGTAGAAGATGGTAAGATGACAAAGGATCTTGCACTTATAACAACATTAGAGAATCCTGTAACACTTAATACACAGGATTTTATCAAAGCAGTAAGGGCAACGCTTGATGAACTTATGAATTAATGTATAATTAACTGCTCCATTGATATTATAATATCAATGGAGCAGATTATGTTGTAAGAGGTGTGAAACAGAACGTAACTTAAGGAGTGTTATGCGTAATATATTATTAGATTTCAGTTTCAGGGGAATGAATATTAACCAGCTTGCAGTCTGGTTTTTTATATATAGCTTTTTTGGATGGGCAATGGAGTGCATAGTTATAAGAAAGCAGCTTGGCTACTGGGAAAACAGAGGGTTTGCAAAGCTGCCATTTTGTGTAATATACGGTTTTGGAACATATATAGCTTTCAATATATTTGCACCTATACAAAACAATTATATTGCATTATATATATTTGGTGCTGTATGTGCAACAATATTTGAGTATATGACGGCGAAGCTTATGTTAAAGCTGTTCGGCGAAGTATGGTGGAACTATGATCACCTTAGATTTAATTATAAGGGTATAATATGCCTTCAGAGCACAATTGGCTGGGGATTTCTGGCAGTGCTTATATTTGGAGTGTTTAACAGGCTTGTAGAACAGGCAGTATTTTCTATGCGTATGTCAGCGGTTACAGTGATTTCAGTTGTTCTTGTTGTGTCATATGTATGTGATTTTTCATATCATTTTACAAAGCGTTTATTAAACAAAAGAATGGGAGATGCAGTTAAACATGCATCAGGCTGCAGTAATCTTCTTAACAGATTCCATAGGTGATTTCGGGGTGAGATATGTTAGAAAGTCTTAGAAATAACATGAAACTGCTAAAAAGCAGTAAAAGACATGTATTGTTGTTTGAACTTGCATATAAGCTCCTTGCATTAGCAGTGTTTTATCCTGTTATTACGGGCGTTATCCGTTTGTGCATGAGAATAACAGGGATTAATTATCTTACAAATGAATATATAGCGAAAGCGTTTATGAATCCTGTAATAATCATATTCTGCCTCTTAGGGGTTATAGGATTCATAGTTTACTGCTTATATGAAATGGCATATCTTGCAGTATGTTTTGAAACCAAGAGAAAAGGTATACAGGCATCTATTATTGATAACATATATAATGCCTTTTTGCGGCTTAAAAAGCTGTTGAGGATTCAGAGCATACCGCTTTTTTTATATTTTCTGATATCTATAATAGTTATTAATGTGACAGTTACTGGCAATATTATATTTAGCGAAAGTGTAAAAAATATTATAAAAAGTGAGGTAAAACGAAACAGAACTGTTATATTTATTGTGACAGCAATTATCATAATATGCCTGTTTTACTTTGTTATACGGGATATTTTTTCATTTAACATATACATGATGGAGGGAAAAAACTTCAGACAGTCATGTGCTAAAAGCAGAAGCATTGTTAAAAATAATGTACTGAAGATAGTGGGTGTAGTTGTACTATATAATCTTGCACTTTTAGCGGCTATTTATACATTTTATATAATTACATCTGTTGTACTGATTGCCGGAGTTAAACTGCTTGATCTTGCTTATATGGGTAGTGCGGTGTATCTTTCTGTGCTTAGTACATTAAGGACGATAGTAAGATTATTTCTTGTATTTTTATCTATACCTTGTTCATTCTCTATGATATCATATATGTATTACAAGTATGAGAATCTTTCGGATATTAATTTTGAGTTTGTTGATATAGATGAAGGAAGTGCAAGGATAAACAGGATTATATATTCATTTGTTCTTGTGATGTCGATAGTCCTGGATGTGTTATATGTGGTGTTAACATTTAACAGCAACCCTTTTGAGAGAGTTGCTATATTCCATGATACTAAGATAACAGCACACAGGGGTGCGTCAAGGGAAGCACCGGAGAATACACTGGCAGCTTTCCAGCGTGCCATAGATGATATGGCTGATTATATTGAGCTTGATGTGCAGATGACAAACGATGGTTATATAGTGGTTATGCACGATGCATCAGCATATAGGACAACAGGTGTAGCTAAGAATATAACAGATATGACATATGAGGAAGTAAAGAAGCTTGATGCCGGGTACTGGTTTTCAGAAAAATATAGGGGTGAAAGGGTTCCATCTTTTGAAGAGGTGTTAAAGCTTGTTAAAAGCAGTCCTGTCAGTATAAAGCTTAATGTTGAGATAAAGTCATCAGCGGATAGCAGCATAGCAGCTGGAAAGGTTATAGAGCTTATAAAGAAATATTCCATGGAACAGAATTGTGTTATAACTTCATTTGATTATGATGCGCTTCTTGCAGTTAAGAGCATGGATGAGGATATACAGACTGGATATATACTGTCTGTTGCATATGGAAGATTTTATGAGAATACCAACGTAGACTTCTTTAGTGTTAACGCTTCATTCCTTACAAAGAGAACAGTGGATGCCATACATAATACTGGTAAACAGGTATATGCATGGACAGCTAATAACGATACATCTATAAAGAATCTTGCTAATAAAGGTATTGATAATATAATAACAGATGAACCTGTTATGGCAAGGGAGGTTGTGTATTCAAGGAATACAAGTGAAACTATTACAAATATGATCAAATATGTATTTAATAAATAACAGTCGCATTTTGCTTCGCAAAACAATGAGGTGAATACCTCTGCTCCTACAGGGGTAGTCGCATTTTGCTTCGCAAAACAATGAGGTAAATACCTCTGCTCCTACAGGGGTAGTCGCATTTTGCTTCGCAAAACAAGGAGGTAGGTATGTTAAGGGGAATAGGTACATCTAAGGGTATAGGTATAGGAAAGGCACTGGTGTTAAAAAATACAGGGTGCGAGGTAAAAAAGTATAAAATAGATGATGTAGATGCAGAACTTCAAAGATACAAGGATGGAGTGGACACATTCATAAAGGAGACAGACGAATTCATAGAGAAGCTGACAGCTAAGTTAAACGGCGATGATAAGAATGCACTTGTTCTTAAGAACCAGGAATATTTAGCTGGTGATATACAGCTTACGTCAGAGGTTTGTAATATTATAAAGAAGAATAATATTAATGCAGAGGCAGCCCTTTATGAGGCCTGCGAATCTTTGAAGCAGCTGTTTCTAAGTATGGATAACGAGGCTATAGCCCAGCGTGTAACAGATATTGAAGATATGAGGGAGAGATTGACAGCAATACTTCTTGGTGTTAAGAGTATTGATCTTACGCAGCTTCCTGATAACACGATTATTATAGCTGATGAGATACATCCATCTATGACAGCGAATATGGATACTGTGCATATAGCAGGCATTATATCTGAAAAAGGTGGAGACACCTCACATGCATCGATACTTGCAAGAGCTTTGGAGATACCAGCAGTTCTTAGTGTAAAGGGTATATGCAGTGAGGTTAAGGATGGAGAAGACATAATAGTTGATGGTGCATATGGTGAAGTGTTTGTATCTCCAAGTGACATAACTAAAAAGATATACGCCAAAAAGAAAAAACAGTACGATGAGAGTGTTATAGAACTTAAGAAATATATCAATAAACAAACAGTTACTAAAGATGGCAGACGTGTGATGCTGGCTGCTAATATTGGCAATGCACTTGATGCCGCAAAGGCAGTCAGGGATGGTGCAGAAGGTGTGGGACTGTTCAGGACTGAATTCCTTTTTATGAATGGAAGCAAGCTTCCAACAGAAGAAGAACAGTTTACAGAATATAAGAAAGCAGCAGTTCTTCTTGATGGAAGGGAACTTACTATAAGAACACTTGATATCGGCGGAGATAAAGATATTCCATATATGGGATTGTCTAAAGAAACTAACCCATTCTTAGGATACAGGGCGATAAGATTCTGCCTTGACAGGATAGATGTTTTTACGACACAGTTAAGGGCTATATTAAGGGCTAGTGCTTACGGTAATATCAGAATTATGATACCTATGATAACATCGGTTTCAGAGGTCAACGAGGTTAAAAAGATTATAGCAGGAATATGCAGGGATCTTGATAAGAAGGATATTAAGTATGATACTGATATTAAAGTTGGTATTATGGTAGAAACACCAGCAGCGGCTATTATGGCAGATGTTCTTGCAAGGCAGGTCGATTTCTTCTCAATAGGAACTAATGATCTTACGCAGTATACGCTTGCTGTTGACAGAGGTAACGAAAATGTTTCATATCTGTATTCGGCACTTAATCCGGCAGTTCTAAGAAGTATTAAAAGAATAATAGAATGTGCGCATAACGCAGGTATTGATGTAGGCATGTGTGGTGAGGCGGCAGCAGATGAGCGCATGATACCACTGCTTTTATCTTTTGGGCTTGATGAGTTCTCAGTCGGTGTAAGCCGTGTGCTCGAGGTAAGAAAAGAGATTGCATCATGGAGTATGAAAGAAGCTGGTGATATAGCAGGGAATATATTAGGATATTCAGAGGAAAAAGAAGTATCGAATTATCTGAGTGATTATATATCATCAAGAGCTGAAACATCTAAGCAGACAGCTAAAGATAGTAATGACAGTGCATTATAAAATATATTGTATGTGATAATACAAAGAATAGATGACATAACGGATAAATAATGCTATGAATAAGTAATGTGATAATAAAAATGATAGAAATGAGGAACATATGGCGATATATGTAACAGATGAAGAGCAGGAAAGAGTTATACTTGTAGGTGTGGAGCTTGACCCGGCAGATGATTGTGAGAAATCACTTGAGGAGCTATCTGAGCTTGCAAAGACAGCAGGGGCAGTTACAGTTGGAAAGATGATACAGCCAAGAGACAGCTTCCATCCTGCAACTTATATAGGAAAAGGAAAGCTTGAAGAGTTAAGAGCTATGATACAGGAGCTTGGAGCAACAGGTATTATATGTGATGATGAGCTGTCTCCTGCACAGTTAAGGAATCTTGAAGATGTTCTTGATACAAAGATTATGGACAGAACTATGGTTATATTAGATATATTTGCAGCAAGAGCGTCATCAAGTGAAGGTAAGATACAGGTTGAGATGGCACAGCTTAAGTACAGGTCAACAAGACTTGCAGGTCTTGGAATAACACTGTCAAGACTTGGTGGTGGTATAGGAACAAGAGGTCCTGGTGAGAAGAAGATAGAAACGGACCGAAGAATAATACGTGACAGAATATCCCACTTATCAGCAGAATTAAAAGAAATAAAAAGCCATCGTGATATACAAAGACAGAATAGAGAGAACAGTTCAACACCTGTGGCTGCCATAGTAGGGTATACTAATGCAGGAAAGTCAACACTTCTTAACAGACTTACAGATGCTGGTGTGTTATCAGAAGACAAGCTGTTTGCAACACTTGATCCTACGACAAGGGCACTTAAACTTGCGAATGGCGAAAAAGTGCTTTTAACAGATACAGTCGGATTCATAAGAAAGCTTCCGCATAATCTTATTGAGGCCTTCAGGAGTACACTTGAAGAAGCTAAATATGCAGATATGATAGTACACGTTGTTGACTGTTCTAATGATGATTATGAGAGACACATGGCAACGGTATACGATACCCTTAAACAGCTGGATGTAGGTGATAAGCCGGTTATCACACTCTTTAACAAATGTGATGAATTCGATGAGATACCTATACTTAAAGATAGTAAAGCTGATTATGTAGAGAATATATCAGCAAAAACTGGTATGGGACTTGATAGTTTCCTGATGGATATACAGGATATTATTCTTAAGAGCAGAATCCACATAGAAAGGGTATTTCCATATAATGAGGCAGGAAAGCTTCAGCTTATAAGAGAGTATGGACAGCTTGAAAGTGAAGAATATACTCAGGAGGGTATTAAAGTTAAAGGTTATGTACCGGCATGGGTTGGCGGAAAGCTGTAATACAGGAAAGAGGATTGATATGAATATAATAGCACTTGCAGATAATAACTGGGCGATTGGTAATAATGGAAGACTTCTTGTGGATATCCCGGAGGATAAGAAGCTGTTTCGTGGGGAAACATATGGAAAGGTTGTAGTTATGGGAAGAAAGACCTATGAAGGCCTTCCTAACCAGTCAGCACTTGAGGGCAGAAAGAACATAGTACTGACTAATAACCTGAATTATAAAGCTAAGGATGTGCTTATATGCCATAGTGTTCAAGAGGTGCTGGAACAGCTTAAAAGCTATGACAGTAAGGATGTCTATATAATAGGTGGCGGACAGATATATGAACAGTTTCTTCCATATTGTGATACAGCACATATAACAAGAGTAGATTATAAGTATCAGGCAGACACATATATCACAGATTTTGATAAGCTTGATGGCTGGAGGGTTACGGCCAGAAGTGAAGAACATACTTACTTTGACATATGCTATGAATTCGTCTGCTATCAGAAGGAAAAGTAAGTGATAATTAAGTGATAGGTAAGCGATAAGTAAGCGGAAAGTGAGTGATATGCAGGATAACGCATAGATAGATGCACTGGTGTGCAGAAGTATATCCTTATCTGTGCGATATATGACCGGAAGAGAGGATTAGCATGAATAAAAAAATGTGGAAAATAAGGCGTATAATTACAGTTGTGCTTATGGCTGCCATAATTACCGGGCTGACTGTGTGGTATGGAATTCCACACCTATATGCATCACAAGAGGAGAAGACACTAAGAGTTATTCAACAGTCACAGAAGATACTTGAAAGCATTATAGAGAATTATATCGACAAAATAAGCCAGCTTGATTCTATGGGGAATCATACATATGAAGGTGCGATAACCGTATCAGAGTGTGTTTATGATGGCGTGGATTACAGACCAGATGCATATAATAGAAGTCAGAAATATAGCATAGTTACTACAAATAATAATATAGTACTGGATATGCCCAAGGTCAAAGATGGCACACTGGTAGTAGATAAGAATGATATACTAAAATATGGTCTTGCCAAAATTGACTCTAGCCAGACAGAACCGATATTAAGGGCAGCTCTGACACACGTTATGGAAGGGTATAAAGTAGCTGTTAAGGATAGTGCAGCTATAAGCGATAAAGCATTAATAGCTGGGTTTAATACATTTGTTGAAGAAATGTATAAGGATCCGGTTATTCTTCCATACATTTCCTTGTTTAATGTTCATGGAATAACCGCTGATAAGATGAAGAGCAGGTTTAGTGAATATGCAGAGGGTGTGTATACAACATATAATATAAGCATGGATAGTCAGGACAGACTGACAGGAATAGAGCTTGTGTTCAACCGGATGGGTGCTGATGCCAATGATGCTAGTGATTATCAGGAAAGTGATAATAATAAACAGCAGATAGGCAATATTAATATAAGCTTCACAGGTGAAGACAAGCTATATGATAGTATGCATATTATGGTAACAACAGCAGTTATAAATAACAATTATGTGAATGTAAACCTACAGTTAGATACGCAGGATATGAATAATATAAAGTATGGCATAGCGGCTGATATAAGTTATAGAAGCCATAATCTTAAGCTTGAGGCGAATGGTGATATAAGAAAGAGCTGATGCTGTAATGCGTTGATAATTATAATATTTTCCCGGACAGATAAGGCTATTAATAATCTGTCCGGGAATTTTTGTTAGCAGTTGCGTTTGGGTTAAAGGTTATATGATGTCGGGGTCAAAAGCCACCTACTTTGATACCTACGAATTGTTCCGTGCTACGCACTCCCACAATTCTTCCCAATATTCGCATATCGTGGGATTATCATCCCACTTTTATGCTCATATCGGGGCGGGTTCCAAGGTCGCTCACCCACCTATGAGCAAGCTCATGTGGGTTTAGACCTTTTGACCTTGGTATCATTATATGAATAAAAGTCAGAGAAATGTAACCTTATGAAATAAAATCGTACTATATATGTGAAAGCTTTCAAAAATCAGAATTAAGGAAAAATAAAAAGTGCGCAGCGAAGAAGAAATAATTGATTTAATAGTTAACAGAGATGAGAGTGTTATGAGTGAGCTGATGGATAAGTATCAGAGGCCGCTTATGAGACTGGCTATGAATATGTTGGATAGTGAAGAGGATGCCAGAGAGTGTGTGAATGATACATTTTATGAAGTGTGGAAGTCAGTCCCTCAGAACAGACCTAAATATCTTTTTGCATATTCAGCGACTATCTGCAGACATCTGATATGTAAAAGAATAGAGCACGATAAAGCATTAAAGAGGAGTTCCAATGTAATAGAGCTTACATCAGAGATGGAACAATGCATCGGCAGAGAGGATAATTTACCAGATGGGGATGAAGAGAGGCTTGGAGAGTTGCTTGACCAGTTTTTAAAGGGTGTGCCAGTCCAGAAGAGAAATATGTTTATACAAAGGTACTGGTATTCAGAACCAATCAGAACGATAGCACAGCTACAAGGAAAAAGTGAAAGCACAGTAAAGGTAACGCTTCACAGAATGAGAAAAGAGCTTAAGCTTTTTCTTGAGAATAATGATGTTGAGTTATGAATTAAGGGGTTGCGTAGAGGCAACAGAATGGAGGTATTTATGGATAAGAATAAGCTGTTTAATTCAATGAATTATATTAATCAGGAATGGGTAGAGCAGGCAAAGCCAACAAGGAATAAGCGTGTAAGCTTAAAAAAGAATAAGAAGTATAAGGTGTATAGAAATATTGCGGCGGCAGCAGCGGTTGTGTTTGCAGTATCAGGAATTACTTATACAGGAGCATATGCATACCAGAAATATCTTAAGCCACAAAGCAATGTTAACTTCTCATCTCATATGGATGATGACAGTACAGTAAGTGTATATAGCAGTAATAATATGGAGAATTCAAAGGATTCAACAGTAGACGTTATATGGGGCAATTATGTTGCAAGTGGTTCAAGATTCTATGTAAGCTTAACATTTAAGTCAAAGGATGGAAGCCCTATTATTCCTAATGACGAAAGCGATATGAAGCCAATAATAGGTTCGTTCAACTTTGAGAAAGCCCATGTAAGCTTAAATGGCAACTCTATCACAGATTCCAGATCAGGATATCTGCCAATATTCTTTAATGGAATGTCAGAGGATGGAACAGAAATATATGCAGAGATGAATCTTGATTACAGGGATGGTACTAAATTCGTAGGAAGTACTATAACAATATCAACAGAAAACTTAAGATGCGCGTATGCAACAGAAGATAAGGAAAAACGTGAAGAAAGACAGATAGCAACAGGCGAATGGTCATTTGAAACACAGGTTGAAGACAGTAGTACAGGAGTTATATGTTCAAAGCCGGATGTACAGGTTCCGTCAGTATACAAGGATGGCGAATATCTGACAATCACAGATCTTCAATCTAATGGATTCGAGGTGGCTCTTAAGGGAACTGGAGATATTGACTTTAAGTACTTCGGAGTTGAAAAAGGAAATGCTCTAACAGTAACACTTAAGAATGGCACAGTTGTAGAGGCAGATACTAAGTTATCTGATTTATCAGGAAATGCAAAGACAAAGCTGTATGATATCACATACGGATTAAAGAAGGTAGTTGCCGTTGAGGATATTGATTCAATAGAATGGCATGGTGCAACAATCTATAAGGCTGAGTAGAGGGTGCTATAAGAAGGATATAGGGATGTTCTTAGGCTGCTATAAGGAAGATATTAGTATGTTATCAAGATATTCCTAGTATGTTATAAGGAAGCTATTAATATGTTATGAGGGCGTTTCTAGGACGTTCTTGGTATGCCACCGGGGTTGTTATCAGGAGGGCATTGTATAGGATGCATAACTAGGAAATATAATAATAAAAAATCTTACCAAAACAACGGGGAACCACAGATGGGGAATGCAGGGGGATTGAGTGCTTTTACGCTCAATCCCCCTTGTGCTTGTTAGCTTTTGTTGGAGAGATTTGTTGAAGTGTAATTGGTCGAAGAGATTAGTTGAAGTGTAATTGGTCGAAGTGATTAATCGAAAGATTAGTTGAAGTGTTCAGTAGAAAAATTGAGTTATATATTGGGATTGTGACCATATATGAGAAAATGGCAATCAGAGTCATATTTTGAAAGCTGATTGTGATTAGAAATACCCAATCAGCTTTCTGATAACTAAAGCATTACTTAATATAATACCACTAAAGTTTTATAACGTCTGTTTATCAACATAGTAATTAATTTACCTAAACAACGATATAGGTACTATAATGAAATCTTCTTAGCCGACGTTCCATTTTGATTGCATTGGATAGTTCGGCAAATGCACCTACCTGTACCTTATAGTAACCATCTTCATATATTATAAAGGCTGGGAAGCCATCTATAAGTAGAGAGTTTAATAAGCGGTCTGCATTATCTTTATTGTGGTATGCACCAGTCTGAACCCGGTAGAGAGGCTGATGTATATATGAATTATTGCAGGTGTTGCTGCAGGAGTTATTGTGTAGGCTGTTGCAGGAGTTATCATTGCAGAGATTATATCCGGTGTCAGCAGTATAATTATCAGAGTTGTTAATACCTTCTGTAATACTTTCTGTCTCTGTTTTTGGAGTTATATCATATCTATAAGAGGCATTATCACTATTAATAGAACTGCTTGTGCCGATGAAATTACCGGAATTATAGGAACTGCCGGAATTATAAGAATTGCCGGAGTTGCCGAAATTACCGGAATTGCCGGAATTTCCGAAACTACTAGAATCATAGAAAGTACTAGAAGCTCCTAAATTGCTGGCATTGCTGGAACTGTTGATATTGCTGGCGTTGCTGGAATTATTGGTATTGTTGGAGCTGTTGGTATTGTTGGAGCTGTTGGTATTGTTGGAGCTGTTGGTATTGTTGGAACTATTGGTATTATTGGAACTGCTGGTATTATTGGAGTTGTTAGCTTTGTTGTAGCTGCTGTTTGAATGGTGAGTATTAGAGTTGCGTGAACCAATAGGGAGGCTTTCTAATATTCCATCAGCTATAGCATTTGCAACCTTATCGAATTCCTGGTCAAATATATAATTATCTTTTTCGTTATTTATAAAGCCTGCTTCAACAAGGACAGCTGGCATCTTAGTTCTCTTAAGTACCACAAGATTTTTCCGGGTATCAACTCCCAGATTCTTAAATCCAACATTCTCAAGCTGGTTGTTTATGTTTCTTGCAACCTCTGATTTAAATCCTGAATCATTGTATACAAGAGTTTCAACACCAGAATACTGGTTGGGCTTTTCAGAAGAGTTTCGATGTATTGACACGAAAAGATCAGCGCCTGAGTTGTTAGCATCAGTTGCCTTTTTAAAAGGTGTCTCATATTCGTCGTTAGTTCTTGTATAGAAAACATCAACTCCATTTTTTTTAAGAATATCGCCGACGGCAAGAGCCAGGTCGAGGGTATCATCTTTTTCCTGTCTGTCATTATAAACAGCACCAGGATCGCTGCCACCATGTGCTGATTGTAGTTTACGCAAATTGTGATATGTATTCCCCAGTATATATGGGGAGTTAGAAATGTATTGAGATTAGATAGCCTTTTTCTCCAAGTCCTCACAGTAAACGCTTGAAAATAAATGTTCCAGCTCATTTCCGAAGTTGTATGAGATTTTAAGTTTGCGGTTTTCATAAACTGTTATCTGGTCTATCATTTCCACAATAATATCTCTGTCTAATTCTTCAATGTCTTTCAGTTCCAACAACCGCCTTAACCACGGTGTTTCAAAAACATCTTCTGTTACACTTTCCTTTTTCTTTTCTTCCAGCGTTTCAATCTGTTTGGAGTAAAGCGTTTCTTTTTGTTGATAGTCCTCTCGATAAGAAAGAAATTCTTCTTTAGAAATCAGTTCGTCTTTGTAATCTTCATAAATTGACTTTTTCAGCTTCTTCACTCTTTCAAGCTCTGCTTTTAACTTTGTCAGTTCTATGTCTGTTGATTTTCTGATCTTTGTTGCTGTGAAAGATTGTGATTTTACAAGTTCCTGCAAGTTCTCTACATTGCGGATAATCTGCTTTAAATCTCCCAGCACAATATCATTCAATACTTGAAACGGGAGCGTGTGCGGAGTGCAATAATCTTTTCCACTTCTTTTGTAAGTTCCACAATAGAATGAATAGGACTTACTTCCGTCAGCACGTCGCCAGAAATTTTTCATCATTGCCCGACCACAATCGCCACACTTGATAAAACCTGCAAAGATATTTTTATTTGTTTCTAAATCAATATCCCTATGCTTTTTCGTCAGCAGTTTTTGTACCTTATCCCACAGTTGACGGTCTATAATCGGTTCATGTGTATTTTCAACCCTTATCCAGTTTTCTTTCTCAACTGGACGCTGTTTGCTTCTCATACGTTGATGTTTCTTTCCTTGCACCATGTTTCCAATATAAAGCTCATTTTGTAACATCACTTTAATCGTGGAATACGTCCAATAAGAAGTTTTCTCTAAACGATTGCAATTTTTGTAATTTTCGCCGTTGAGCTTTTTATATTCCGACGGACAAAGGATACCCTCTGCATTTAGTATTTTGGCAATGCTTTGTTTTCCTATTCCTTGTGCATACATAGTAAATACTCTTTTTACAACTTCGGACGCATATTCATCAATCACAAGTTTATTTTTATTTGCAGGAGATTTCTTATAACCATAACTTGTAAAAGCTCCGATAAATTCCCCTGCTTTTTGCTTTGATTTTACGGTCGCTTGAATTTTATTAGAAATATCTCTGGCATACTGTTCGTTGAATATATTTTTAATAGGAAGTAACATATCGTATGCCTGCTTCATACTATCAATATTATCTGTTACAGAAATAAAACGAACATTAAGCTCTGGAAATATTCTTTCCAAATATCGCCCCGTATCAATGTAATCTCGTCCGAAACGGGAAAGGTCTTTTACAACAACACAATTTACCTTGTTATCCTCAATGTCAGCAATCATTCTATGAAAGTCTGGTCTATTAAAATTCGTTCCCGTAAAACCGTCATCAATATAAACATCATATAAGATAAAGTCATCATGCTTGTTCACATATTCTGTTAAAAGTTTTCTCTGATTTCCTACACTATCGCTTTCTTCCTTATCTCCGTCCTCTCGTGATAATCTGATATAAATAGCCACGTTAAATAAGTTTGAACCTTTTTGACAAATCATTTTTCCACCTATTCAACTGCCGTACCTATGATAATATTATACCATAAAGTACGGCTTCTTTCCATTGTTTTCAAGGGTTTTACCCTCTTGATAGTCCTTTTTTTACATGAGATTTCACGATACGGACAAGCAATTCCTCTACGGAAAATTTACCTAAAAATTCCCGTTCTACGATATATTGTGCAGGTTCTTTTTTAGCCAAGTTATCAGCCCCCTTAGTCAGCTATCTATTCTCAACATACGCACATAGGCTTATCCAATATGCGTATTTTTCACAATGTTACAGAAGCAGACAGACGGCTTTGGAAAGCTCCGTTAGTATCTCAACTATTCC
>ERZ832317.2584-NODE-2584-length-20522-cov-38.632091_pt1 | contig 20522 bp, 19 predicted proteins | sample MGYA00519695_ERZ832317 | MGnify/ENA primary metagenome ERZ832317 (study PRJEB31850, sample SAMEA3708726) | human gut metagenome | biome: human gut; feature: human-associated habitat; material: faeces | place: China | collected 2014 ...
GGCCATGGACCGCGTGCCCGGCATGGGCTACGTCGGCTGGGACATCGCCGTCACGCCCGACGGCCCGGAGCTCATCGAGGGCAACTGGCACTGGCCGGGCGGCAACATCATTCAATTTGACGGAGTAGGCAAATATCCGCTGCTCCGCGACTGCGCAGGTGAAACCGATGAACAACATTCTCACACAAAATAAACTCGTCAAAAATCTCCGTGCCTATCCCGTGCTGCGCAAGCGCTGGCGCGGATACATCCGCGGCGTGCGCGCGCTTCCGGAGGGCTTTACGGAGGACAAGCTCTTTCACGACTACCTCAGGGTGCGCCGCAGCAACCCGGAAAAGCGTGTGTCCATGTCCGAATACATGATCTTCGGCTTCTACGGACTGACGACCGCGCAGCAAAAGCAGTACCTGACCGACGTGGAGGCAACGCTGCTCATGCGTCCGTACAACAGCATCGCCGAGCCGTATCTCAAGAGCAAGGTGACGTTTCTGAAGAACTTCACGCAGTTTGTCAGCCGCGGCTGGCTGTATCTGCCGGAGTCCGACCCCGAGGCATTCGATGCCTTCGTGCACCGCTATCACGTCATCGCGCTCAAGCCGCAGTATTCGAGCTGGGGCATCGGCTTCCGCAAGCTGACCGAGGCCGAATGGGACGCCGCGCCCGACCGGCAGGCGCTGTTTGACGAGCTGTGCGCGGGCAAGTATCTGGCCGAGGAGTTCGTGCAGTCCGATGATTCGCTCGCGCGCTTTCACCCGGCGTCGCTCAACACGCTGCGCGTCATCACCTTCCGCCGCGGCGACCGCTTTGAGGTCTTCGGCGCGGGGCTGCGCGTCGGCAACAACGGTCTGCACGTTGACAACGCCCACGGCGGCGGCATCTTCTGCGAGATCGACCCGGCAACCGGTGTCATCATGACCGACGGTCTCGACGAGCACGGCAACAGCTACCTCTGCCACCCGATGACCGGCGTGCCCTTCCGGGGCGAGGTGATCCCGCAGTGGGCGGAGGTCTGTGACTTCTGCCGCCGCGCTGCGCAGACGCTGCCGTGTCTGCGTGTCGTCGGCTGGGACGTGGCCATTTTGCCCGGCGGCAAGCTGGAGCTCATCGAGGGCAACCACAACCCCGGCATGAACATCGTGCAGGCGCCGGCCAAGCACGGCGTGCACGACAAGTTTGCGCACATGCTGCTCGACTTCTACGGTGACCCGGCGCAGTACGCCTGCGAGACGGTGAAGCAGCCATGAGCAATTTTACCTTTTCACCCACGGACATTCCGGGCGTGCAGATCGTCGACGTGAAGTGCTTCGGCGATGCGCGCGGCTATTTCATGGAGACCTACAGAGCGGCCGACTTCGCCGCCGCCGGCATCACGGATGCGTTCGTGCAGGATAACCAGTCCTGCTCGCACCGCGGCGTGCTGCGCGGGCTGCACTTTCAAAAGCAGCACCAGCAGGCAAAGCTCGTGCGCGCGATCTCGGGCGAGATCTTTGACGTTGCCGTCGACCTGCGCCGCGGCAGCGCGACCTACGGCCGCTGGGTCGGCGTCGTGCTCAGCGCGGAAAACCGCCGCCAGCTCTACATCCCGCGCGGCTTTGCCCACGGATTTCAGGTGCTGAGCGAGCAGGCGGTCTTTGCCTACAAGTGCGGCGACGTGTACCACCCCGAGGACGAGGGCGGTCTGCGCTACGACGATGCGGACATCGGCATCGTCTGGCCGGGACGGGACACGCCCATCCTCAGCGAAAAGGATCAGAACTGGCCGGCGCTGCGCGCGCTCGGCATCGAGCTGTGATGCAGCAAGCGCTGCGGAGGTGAGATCATGAACATACTCGTCACCGGTGCAAACGGCCTGCTCGGGAGCTCCGTTATGACGGAGCTGCGCCGGCGCGGTCATCACGGCATCGCCGTCGGGCGCGCGCCGCAATGCCGCAGCACAGACGCGGCGGCGTATGTGCAGGCAGACCTCTGCGATGCATCGGCTGTGCAGGCGCTCTTTGCCGGCGTGCAGCCGGACGCGGTCATCCACTGCGCCGCATGGACGGACGTGGACGGTGCGGAGCTGCCGGAAAACCGCGAGCAGGTGTTTGCCGTCAACCGGGACAGCACGCAAAACGTGGCTGAGGCCAGCCGTGACCACGGCTGCAAGCTGCTGTATGTGACGACGGACTATGTCTTTGACGGGACGTATCCCGCCCCCTACCCCGCGGACTGTGACCGCTTCGCCCCGCTGAACGTCTACGGGCAGAGCAAGCTCGCCGGTGAACGCGCCGTGTGCGGCACGCTCGCGCAGCACTTCATCGTGCGCACCTCGTGGCTCTACGGCGCGGGCGGCAAAAACTTCGTGCGCACCATGCTGCAGCTGAGCCGCACGCACGATACGCTGCGCGTCGTATGCGATCAGGTCGGCACGCCGACCTATGTCCCCGATCTCGCGCGGCTGCTCGCCGACATGGTCGAGACCGACCGCTACGGCCGCTACAACGCGGTCAACAGCGGCGGCTATCTGAGCTGGTATGATTTTGCGTGTGCGATCTTCCGCGCAGCCGGCATCCCCATGACCGTGCTGCCGGTGACGACCGAGGAATACGGTCAGAGCCGCGCCGTGCGCCCGCGCAATAGCCGCCTCGACACGGCCAAGCTGGCAGCCGCCGGTTTCCGGCCGCTGCCTGACTGGCAGGATGCGCTGGCGCGCTATCTCGCCGCAGAACAACCATAAACGACCGGGGCGTCCGCGCACAAATGCGCGCGGACGCCCCGGTTTTCTGTTATTCAGCGCTTAGGCTTGATGAGCGAAACGAACGACGATACGCCGAGCTCCTTCCGCCCGCGCGGATAGACGAGCAGTGTGCGCGCCTTCGCCCGGAAACCGTGCAGCGGGCGAAAAACGACGCCGGAGATCCCCCAGTCGGCCATGCTCGCCGGCATGATGCTGAAGGCGAGACCGGCATGGATGATGAGCGCGATGCCGTAAAAATCGTCGGCATACATACGCGGGTTGCCGCCCAGACCCATGGATGCGTACATCCCGGCGATCTGTGCGGCCGAGGGCTGACTGTCCTGCGCACGGTTGAGCACGATCGGCATTCCCCTGAGCTCACGCGGATGGATCTCCGCCTTTGCCGCCAGCGGGTGCTCGGCGCTGATCATGACCACGCACGGGTCTGCACGCGTGACGCAGCTGGCAAGCTCGGCATCGAGCACGACGCCGAAGCCGGAGAGCACGGCCATGTCCAGCCGTCCCTCAGCCAGCGCGGTGAGGAGACTCCGGTTGCTGCCGAGCTGAAACGAGAACGCCGCCTCCGGATACAGCCGGTGATACTTGCGGATCTGCGCGACGATCGTCCACAGCTCATATGCCCCGGCATAACCGATGCGCAGATCCGCCGCCGTGCCGAGCGCGACCTTTCTGCCCTGCGCCGCGGCGTCGTTATAGCGGATGAGCAGCTGCCGGCACTGCCGGTAAAACACCTCGCCCGCCGGCGTCAGACGCACGCCGCGCTTGCCGCGCACGAACAGCGCATAGCCAAGCTCCTGCTCCAGCAGCTTGATCTGCTGGCTGACTGCAGTCTGCGAAATGCACTGCTCCTCGGCGGCACGGGTGAAATTGAGGTGCTCTGCGGCCGATAAGAACACCGGAAGGCGCTGAATGCTCACAGTTTTCACACTCCTTGTCGAATAAGCAACGCTCAGCAGCGAAATATTGCTTTCTTTTATTATATCCATAACTTTTTCTTCTGACAAGGTCATAAAACGATATTGGACTGCGCTCTATAAAAATGATACAATTTTAACAAGGCAAGTATCAAGTCACACCCGTTCAAGGGTCATCAAACATTCCGTTTCATAAGGAGGACAAATACCATGGAAAAGATGCGTTTTGAAGGCAAGGTCGTCATCGTGACCGGCGCGAGCTCGGGCATTGGCCGCTCGACCGCGCGGCTGTTCGCCATGGAGGGCGCGAAGGTCGTCGCCGCGGCACGCCGCATGAAGCGTCTGGAGGATCTGCGCGACAAGGTCGCCGCCGAAAATGCGCCCGGCGTCATCCTGCCGGTCAAAACGGACGTGCGCGACCCGGCGCAGATCGAGGCCATGTTCGACACCTGCCTCAAGGAGTTCGGCCATCTGGACATCCTCGTCAACAACGCCGGTGTGCTCGACGGTCAGCTCCCCATCCACGAGACGACGCCGGAGGTCTACGACATGATCTACGAGACCAACCAGCGCGCCGTGTTCCTGTGCTGCCAGCGCGCGATCAGGATCTTCCTCGAGCAGGGCACGCCGGCGAACATTGTCAACGTCGCCTCGGCAGCGTCCCTGCGCGGTCTGAAGGGCGGCGCGATGTACGTCACGACCAAGCACGCCGTGCTCGGTCTGACGCGCAACATCTCCGCCTCGTTTTTTGAGCGCGGCATCCGCTGCAACTGCATCGAGCCCGCGAACATCCTCACCGAGATCAACAAAGTGCCGCGCGAAAAGGGCATCGGCATCCTCGAGTGGCAGATGCGCGCCGGCAAGGCCGCCCCGCTGCACACCATCACGAAGCCTGGCGAGAAAAAGCCCATGCTCGGAAAGCCGAAGGACTGTGCCAACGCCATCGCCTATCTCGCCGACGACGTCGCCGCGCGCTACATCTCCGGCGCGGAGCTGAAGGTCGACGCCGGCTGGCTGAATATGTGACGCGCACGCAAAGGAGGCAAAACGATGTCTACGCAGTATAAGGACTATTACGGCACGCATATGCCGTTTGGTCAGTTCCCGAAATTCGGCGTTCTCTCGAGCGTCAAGGTGCTCATGACCGGCACGAACATCGCCGGCCCCTTTGCCGCGAGCATCATGGCCGAGATGGGCGCGCAGGTCATTCAGGTCGAGGCGCCGAATATGCCGTGCCAGACGCGCGGCAACTACGGCTACTCGCAGGATCACCGCAACACCTATTCCATCACGCTCAACACCCGCACCGCCAAAGGGCGCGAGGTGCTCGAAAAGCTCATCGCGTGGGCGGACATCTGGATCGAATCCGGCCGCCCCGGCACCTATGCGAAAAACGGTCTGAGCGACGAGCATATGTGGAAGATCAACCGCAGGCTCGCCATCGTCCACGTCTCCGGCTACGGGCAGACGGGCCCCGACAGGAACAAGGCGGCGTATGACGTCTCGGGTCAGGCCATGGGCGGCTATATGTACATGAACGGCACAAGCCCCACCTCTCCCCCGCTGAAGGTCAACCCCTATCTGTCCGACTACGCCACCGCCTACAACGCGTGCATCTGCGCGCTGTCGATCATGACCAACGCCCGCATCACCGGCGAGGGCGACGCGTGCGATGTGTCGCAGTATGAGACGATGTTCCGCCTGCTCGGCAGCTATCCGGCCGAGTGGTTCAACAAGGGCTATCCCGCTCCCGGCGAGCCGGTCAAATACCGCACCGGCAACGTCAGCGACATGGCAGCCGGCTTCTCGTTTTACGACTGCAAGGACGGCGGCACGATCTTCATCGGCATGGTCGGCGCGGGCAACACGAAAAAGGGCTACCCGCTCGTCGGTCTGCCGACACCGGGCGACGGCACCGACCCCGACTTCCCCGAGGGCATGACCGGCTCACTCAAGTCCCTGCCGCGCGGTCAGCGCATCGAGGCCGCCATCACGAAATTCTGCGCCGAGCGCACGGTCGACGAGGTCGAGGCCATCATGAACCAAGCCGGCATCCCGAACCAGAAGGCCTTCGGCCCGGCGGACATCGAAAAGAGCGCGCAGTACGCCGCCCGTGACGACATCACGACCTGGACCGACAGCATCTACGGCGAGATGAAGGGCATCGGCATCACGAACAAGTTCAAGAAAAACCCCGCCAAGATCGTTGCCTCCGCGCCGACCTTCGGCGAACACAGCCGCGAGGTACTCTCCTTCCTCGGCTACACCGACGAGCAGATCGACGATATGTACGCCAAGGGCATCACCGCAACCATGGACCCGCGCGAGACCGCGCAGCTGTGGCACCTCAAGGACTGGCAGTTCTTCTGGCGCGACGATCAGGCCGAAAAGCTGGATCTGTAAACGAATCACCCAACAGAAACGGAGGTCTTAAACATGGCAAGCTACACCCCCGGAACCTATGAGGGCGCCGCCCGCGGCTACGGCGGCAAGCTCTTCGTGCGCGTGACGGTATCGGAAGACCGGATCGAAGCCGTCACCGTAACGCAGCACGAGGAATACCGCGGCATTGCCTGGGGGCTGAATACGACGCCGATCGAGCGCTATCCGGAGCTGATCGCTGCGCATCAGTCGCTGAACATCCCCGTTGTCGACGGTGCAGACCTGACATGTGCCGCGATCTTAGACGCAACGGCGGCAGCGCTCAAGGCCGCCGGTGCGTCCAAGGAGGACATTGCCGCGCTCAGGGCCGCTCCCGCTCCCAAAGCACCGGAATATCCGGACGAGGTACGCACGGTCGACGTGGTCGTGTGCGGCGCGGGCGCGGGCGGTCTGGCAGCAGCCATCGAGGCAAAGCTGGCTGGCGCCGATGTCGTGATCGTGGAAAAGCAGGGCATTACCGGCGGCGCAACCGCGAGAAGCGGCGGCAAGCTCCTCGGCGCCGGAACGCGGTGGCAGAAAAAGCAGGGGCTTTTCGACACGAAGGACATGGTCTATGACTACCTCATGGACGTTGGCAACCGCAGCGGCAAGTTTATGGACGCATCGAAAAACCGGTATCTGGTCGACCACCTCAACCAGACGCTCGACTGGCTCACCTCCATCGAGGCAACCGTGAAAGGCGACCCTGTGCAGGTGCTCGCGCAGCCGTGGGAGCCGCTGTCCAAGCCGGTGGAGAAGGATGGCGTGCTCAAAACGCACTTTGATGTACTCGACGTCGAGCCCATCCACGCCAGCCTGCAGCCGTGGCGCGTGCACAACTCCCCCGGCGGCGGCGGTCAGACCAACGGCGAGGGCGGCGAGATCTCCACGCCCCTGACGCTGTACTATGAAAATGACCTCGGCGGTGAGATCATTTATGACACCGCCATGGATGAGATCCTCACGGATGAGGCGGGGGCCGTCACCGGCGTGACGTGCACGCGCAAGGGCGGCGCCAAGCTCACGCTCTACGCGAAAAAGGGCGTCATCCTCGCGACCGGCGGCTATGCCCGCAACAAGGATATGGTCGCGCGCTATCCCGTCGCGCACTACTTCAGCAACGTGCCGCACGGCAACGTCGGCGACGGGCTGACAGCCGCCGAGAAGCTCGGCGCGCGCAACTTCGAGCACCCGGCCGTGCAGGTCGTGTACACGAGCCTGACCAACGGTGTCGGCATCAACGACGAGTCCGGTCTCATCGTCAACGACCGCGGCGAACGTGTCGTCAATGAGTGGAGCTATCAGTACACGGTCAGCGACGCCATCGCCCGCTCCGGCAGCAACTGCGGCTGGTACATCACAAGCGGCAAGGAGCCCTACGGCGGCGTGCAGTACGGCTACAAGGCCGCTGCCACCGGTAAGTCCAAGGATCCCTGCGCGGCCTCCATTGATGGGCTGGCCAAGAAGATGGGCTGCGACCCGGCGACGCTGCAGGCGACCTATAACCGCTACTGCGAGCTGGTCGAACGTGGCGTCGACGAGGATTTCGGGAAGCCGGCTGAATTCCTGCACCCGATCAAGGGCCCCAAGTTCGTCGCGCTGCGTCTGCATCCGTGCGTGACCGTCACATTCGGCGGCCTCGAGACGGACATCTCCGCGCGCGTCATGAAGCCCGACGGCTCTGTGATCCCGCACCTGTATGCTGCGGGTGAGGTTGCCGGCACCGGCATGTACGGCACGCAGTACCCGACCTGCGGCACGTCGATCGGCAGCGCCCTGTTCTACGGACGCATCGCCGGGCGCGCCGTCACCGATCAGGCGCTGCTGTGACACGCCCGATGGCATCCAAGCCTGATTTTGAGCGCCTCAGAGTTGACTCTGAGGCGCTTTTTTGTACCGGAAAGGAAATGCTCTTCTTAATTAAGCAGCCGCATCGAAAACCCCCGTACCTCAGAGCGTGACGCCGAGGCACGAGGGTACATATTTTTCCTGCGGCGCTCACCTGGCGCTGCCGCATTCTTTTTTCATGGCCTTGTAGCCGATGAGCACCGTCCACACATAGGCGCAGGTCTTGGGGATCATGAGCATACCGATCATCGGCACGACATCCGCCCACAGCACCACCGGGATGTAGAAGCCGAAACTCAGCACGATGGTCAGCCACATCCAGCGAAACGCCCGGTCATCCCGCGCCTTTGCGCTGCGGAAAAACAGCACGATCACGAGCAGACCGATCAACGCAAACGGGATGTTGCGGTAAATGCCCCACGCGAGCGGTGCGCCGCCGGTCAGCCACCGGTTCTGCGGCATCATGCACAGCACAACGCACGCGGCAGCCAGAACATACACGGCGGCGGTCAGGCCGCGCTTGCCCACGATCTGATAGCGCCTGCGCCAGACATAGTAGAGCAGCACATAAAACACCGTCATCGTGACGGAGGTGATCCACTTGCCGAGACCGAGCGCGAAGGTGTAGCTCTCAAGGCCGGTGGTGCACAGCGCCAGCGCGCGCGGGATCAGGTGGAACGAATCGCCTGCCCCGAGCACGACGGCCATCCAGCCGAAGAGCGTGTACTGGACGTTACCCTTGCTGCGGCGGATCATGAGGATGCCGAGCGTGACGACTGTGCTCAGATAGGCGGCATCAAATAGCGTTTCAACAATTGCCTGCATAGTTTAGTCTCCTTTTTCGTCCTGGAATGCTGTTTTCTCTTCGCCGGCGGCGATGGCCGCCCTGACGAACTGATAACCGAAGCGAATGCCGGCCGTCAGCAGCGAAGCGCCGAGGCCGGTATAGAACACCGCGATGAAACGATCCGGCGCGAGGCCGCTCGAGCGCAGCCAGATGCCGCCGCTCATCATCACGGCCATGATGATGAAGGACTTCACGTCGAAGAACTTGAGGAAGAAATGGCGCTCCTCCTCATAGCCCGTGATGCGGGCCGTGTGCTTTTTGACCAATCTGCCGAATATGAAATACTGGAACACGGCAAAGACCAGCGCTGACAGCACGAAATTCAGTGCGCTCAGATAAGCGGGATAAGCCAGCACCCCGAGGCGCAGGATGTTAACGCCCGCCGCCCCCCACACGAGACAGGCGATGAGCAGCAGTGTGTTGCGTTTGACTTTCATGACATTCGACCTTTCTATGTGAACAGTGTTCATTTTGCGGTTTGCAATTGCCCGCCGCAAGGCGGGCTTTTGGATTTAATACAGCGTTCTGCGCACGATCTCCAGCACGGCAGTGGGATCGCAGTCCTGCCGCAGCATGGCCGAGAGCATCTGCGAAAAGAGCACATCCGCAAACCGCTCCACGGTGAAGGTGTCCGTAAAGGCGTCCGGCCGGATCTTCGCGTCGCGCCTGAGCACCGCGCACAGCCCCGCCAGAATATGCCCCCACGTCTGCTGCATGCGCCGCTTGCCGTCGGGCCGCTCGTCGCGAAGGAAGCCGATGGAGTGCAGGGTGAAAAAGCCGGGGTACTGCTCACAGCCGTAGGCGATGCGTGTGTACATCCACGTGACGCACGTCTGCACATCCTGAAACACGTCCGCGTCATCCGGGCGGTGGAAGATCTCCTGCCAGACGCTGCCGACCGTTTCGCTCAGCAGCGCAGCCTTGGAATCAAAGTAATTATAGATCGAGCCCACCGATACGCCGCAGGCCGCGGCGACCGAGCGGATGCTGACTGAGGACCACCCCTGCTGCCGGATCAGCTCCCGGCTGGTTTTCAGGATCTCCTCTTTGGATGTGACCGCTGCGTTCATACAAGCACCTCAACTTGAACCGTGTTCATGTTCGAGCATCATTATACGCAGATCCCGTCGGAAGTCAAGTCCCAAAACCGAAAAAACCATACGTCTCCCGGTACATTTGCTGCCCCTTGCATGCACGACAGCGAAGGCGCGCAAAGCGCCTTCGCTGTCGATATCCGTTTTCAGTGCTCCCGCGCTGCTGCGCGGACATGCGCCCGACCCCGGCAGCAGCCGCTGCCGGCCAAAGGGGCATGCCGTCCACCGCCTCTACAGATCGCGGAATACGTCGATCATCCCCGCAAACCACGACAGCTCGCCTGCAAAGCGGCGGCGCAGCTGCGCCGGGTCTTCATTCCCCTTGCCGACATCGAAAAAGCCGCGTCCGCTATGAACGGCAAGGTACAGTCTGCCATCACGATTGAGATTCACGGCAAATTTCCCGAAGACGGAATCCGCCAGCGTCAGGATCCGCGCCGCACGGTCGGGCATCAGGATGCGCAGAGCGGCGGCTTCATCGCCGCAGCTCACGCAAAAGCGCCTGTCAAAGTCCTCATTGCCCGTTCTGACGGTTTTGACGCTCAGAAACCTGTCCAGCCCCTCTCTCGGCCAGATGGTCAGCCATGTGGGAAACGCGCAGCTGAGTTCACACAGCAGCCACTGGCCGGTATAGACCTCATGCTCGGTTTTCTCCCACTGTCCGCTTTCCTCGCGCTGAAACGCGTCCACCTCCGTCAGCTTGACGGTGCACAGCTCCGTAGTCAGTCCCTGATATGTCCCGCGCATGTACCCGCTGCCGTTGCAATAGCTGTGGCCTGGCAGCGGGATGTTCGTGTCCTCGGCGTTGAGAAGATGCGCAGCGGGATCGAGCTGCACATTTTCGAACACGGCGCTCACCACATCCGGCGCGATCGCCCGGAAGGCCTGCTGCCCCGCCTGTTCTCTGGTTTTTCTCTGTATCGTCTGCCCCAGCGCGAGGATCACGCCACCCAAAATGGCCGGTACGATGTTGCCGCCCAGGACCATGCCCGCCACAGCGATGACCACTCCCACCAAGGAGAGGAGTCTTCCGGCCAGTTTGCCGCTCCTGTGCCTGCGCAGCTGCTGCGAGAGCGCCTCGTCTGTCATGCTTCTGTCCTTTTCTTCCATACCCTTCTCCTTATTCCGCCGCACCGGTCAAAGCCGGGCTCGCCTTGAGCTGATCCAGCACACAGCACATCTCCTGCAGCGAACGGACGTAGCTCCTGCGCACCGCGTCAAGCTCGCGCAGATCCACGCTGCCCGCAACTGCAGCAAAGGCGTAGTCCGTCTCCAGCGCCAGCGAAGCGGAAAAAGTCTCCCAGCTGCTCGTGCATCAGCGCTTTCAGCTTTTTTGTGCCCCGCCGCCGAAAACGACCGCACAGCAGACCCCGCCGAAAAACAGCACCGTCACAAGGATCGCCCTGAGCAATGCAGCCTGCACCGTAAAAAAGCAAACAGTACCGCTCACTGCGCCGGCCAGCCCCACCAGAAGCCATGCGGCAGACCGCCTCTGGAGGCCGCCGAGCCGCTTTGACAGCTCCGCATCCGTCATGCGTCCGGCATCCGGCGCGGCAAAAGCGCTGCGTTTTTTGTCCATCGCCGCACCGCCATCAGTCGCAGAGGTCGAAAAACAGACAGCTGTAGGGGTCTAAGGTAGCGATGTCCATAATGGCCGCCTCCGGACAGATGCTGTCGAGCTGCATGCGTTTGGCACTCTCCTTGTAGGTCAGCGGCTGTGCCTCGGCGGCAAAGATCAGCCCGTTATAATCCTCCGGGATATAGACCACATAGCTCTTGGTCAGAACCTGCGCCCAGTCGCTGACGTTATACTCCCACTCGGTCGAATAGGCGAATTCAATGAGATAGCTGCTGCCCTGCCAGCTGATGGTGTAGAGATAGTAGTTTTCTCCGCGCTGGCTGTTTCCGTAGGCCGTTGAGGCGGTGAGCCACGTGCCGGTATAATAATCATAGAGCTCGCTGCTCGTGACGGTAATGTACTGCTGGTCGAAATACGGAATGGCGCCCTCCGGAATGTAGCAGATGGCATCAAAGTGCAGCTCGCGGATGCCGTCGTGGGTGTAGTCACCGTTTTTGACGATCTCCCAATAGCAGTCGTCGGTGTTGTAGCCGTCACCGAGGCCGGAATAGCTGCAGACCCCGTCCTCGAGCAGGAACGTGCCCATCTCCACGGCGGCATTGATCTGAAGGCCGTTTCTTGTGAAATACGGCTGGCCGCTCAGCGCGCCGCCGACCGCGGCCGTGGACAGATCCTCCCGGAAGACGTAGCGCTCGACCGGGTCCCAGATCCAGATCATCTCAGTCGTGTCGCCGCTCTTGTGCAGGAAACGCACCAGCACGTCGCTCTCGCCGTCGCCGTCGATATCGTCAAAGGAGATGGCGTGAAACGCCTCCTCCGCATCGGGGATGCTCACGGGAAAAGACACGCTGTCGAACAGCACCTGCTCCGGCATGTCCCGGTAGAACGCCGCGCTGCTCTCGCTCACCGTGACCAGCACATCCACGCTGTCACCGTCATGGGTGATGGTGCCGCTGTCGACCACCGCGCCGCTGGCGCGCCAGTCGTCTCCTGCAGTGTCATCGGATTTGCCGCAGGCGGCGGCGCTCAGGCACAGCGCCAGCACCAGCGCAGAGGCAATCAGATGTCTCCACCGTTGTTTCATGATCCTGTCCTTCCTTTCTGTCTCTTTGTCCGATGGCAAATGCTCTTGCCGTCACGCCATTTTCTGATAACAATCGTACTCGCCGCCCCAATACATCGTACTGCTGTCGATGAGGGTGAAGTCATAGGTGACATCTGCAAATCTCGTGGAAACGGCGTAATACAGCGTCTCCTCGCCGCTGCGCTCCACCCGAATCGTGCCGCAGTCCACCATGGTGGGATCGCCGTCGCCGCCGGGACGCTCCATCAGCTCCCATCCGCCTGCCTGATCGATCACGAGGATGCTGGGCGCGTCGGCCTCGTCGAGCCGGCTGCGGTAGGCAACGCCGTCGTGCTCGTTGTAAAAATAATCACAGCCGTAGTCCGGAACGGACTGGATAAAGCCGCTGGCGGTCACCTCGTCACCGGTGTCATAGAGCGCAAAGCGCACCTCGTCGCCGTCGCCGCCGGCTTCAATGAGCATCGTGCTGCCGTCGTCGCCCGCCCACGTGCCGCCGTAGTCAGACAGGCTCGCCATCCGCTCGCTGTCCTTGACCATGCCCTCAAAGGAATCGGGCGCAGCATCCGTGTCGGTGTCGGTTTCGCCGCCGCTTCCGCAGGCAGCCAGGCTCAGGCACAGCACCAGCAGCAATGCGGGAAGCAGGTATTTTATAAAGCGTCTCATTGTGTGTTTCTCCTTTTTCAAATCAACTGTGTCAATGCTCCTGTTCCGCCATGGACAATATCTCATCGTGGCTCAGCTCCACATCACCGAAGCGGACAAAAATGCCGTTGGTCACGGCACTACCCCACACCTGCGGATCAGAAAGTGCGCAGAAGCGCGTTTTGTCCAGATACGGCTTCATGTCCAGCAGGAGCCGGCTTCCGGACACGAAATCGACCTGCAGAACATAGTCAGGCAGCGGCATGACCGCTGTGAGATATCTTCGGTTCAAGTGCGTACCCTCCTTTCCGCAAAAATAAAAGATCCACCGTACAAGCATTGTACGGTGGATGCGGCGGGAGAACCATTAACCAAAGGTTAGGTCTTTTCATGCAGCAGCGCAGCAAGCTGTGCGCGCTTGGTGCGGGTGTCTCCCTCAATATGGAGTTTGGAATAGATCTGATTCACATACTGCTTGACGCTCCCCTCGGAGAGGTAGCACTTTTGTGCGATCTCGCGGTTGCTCAGGCGCTGCGCCATCAGCTCCACGATCTCAAATTCCCGCGCCGTCAGTGCACGGAAGGCCGCCGGACGGAGACGCTCTGCGCCTCGCGCCTGCGCCGCTTCGCCGAGTGCAGTGATCCTTGCGGCAAAAGCAGATCGCGTTTCCCGTGCCAGCAGGGGCTTCAGGATGCTGTAGTTTTCCGCGAACGGCATCACAAGGCCGTCCGGCCCGGCGTCCGAGAGCGCCTTTTGCAGCCATGTGTGCGCCGTCTCGGGCTTGCCCAGCCTGGCATACGCCGCTGCCGTCTGGATACGGATGTGCAGCGCCACCAGCGCGTAGTGCATCGCCTCGCACGCCGCCAGCAGCTCCGCGCTGCGCCCCACCACCTTGGCATACGCCCCCTGGGCAAGATACACCTGGTTTTCGATCATTTCCATCATGGGCTTGCCCGGCGCGAGCAGATTGATATCAGAGAGCCGGTGCTGCGAAAAGATTTCCGGAATCTTGTCCGTTTCGCCCCGCAGCGCATGATAATAGGCGCTCGTGGCGCTCCAGATGTTGATCCATGATGCGTCATGATAGCGCAGCAGCGCCGCATAGCGCTCAGAGAAGGTGTAGCGCCGCTCCACGTCGGTGTGCAGCGAGAGCCGCCATGACAGGAAGTCACAGCAGAGCGCCATATTGATCTGCCCGTTGCCGCCGACCTGCGCATACGCGCGCTCCAGCTCGATGTGCGCGTCGGTAACGTGTCCCTGATAAAACAGCGCCTCCGCGCGCATGATCGTCTCCGCGCCCTGCCCGTGACGGTTCGTGACCCGATAGTAATGGGGCATGCACTCGTCCATCTCGGCAAGCTCGCTTTCCAGCTCTCCCGGCGCGCGGTAGAACATCATCAAAACGGACGGCGAGCCAAAGGTCCAGCCGCCGCCGGACTGGATGCTGATAGCGGGGCGGGACATCCGGCTGCTGGCGCTGCGGTGCAGGCGGCTCATGGCGCTGATGTCGTTGTAGCAGAGGAAGCTCAAAATGAGATCGCATTCGCCCAGCAGGTTGCCGCGCTCCTCCTCCGGCATCTCCGGATGCTCCTCGATGGCCGTCAGCAGCAGGGCCTTCAGCTCCAGCATCTTCGGGATCTGCCGCCATGTGAACATCCTGCGCATCAGCACCAATATGGCAAAGGGATCAGCCTTGAGCGTTTCGGCCGGACATTTGTCCAGCGCCTCAAGTACATCCTCCGGCTTCAGCGATGCCAGCAGGATGCCCGCATCGCTGCGGATGACCCGCAGCAGCGCAGCGTAGTCTTCGCTCCTCCGGTAGGCGGCGATGGCGTGCAGATACTGTTCGTGCTGCTCATACCAGCTGCCGAAGCGCTGCCAATACAGCCGCTGCGTTTCCGGCTCCATCGTCAGAAAGCTCCGCTCGGCGCACGCTTTCATCATATGGTGGAAGCGATAGGCCGGCCCATCCGGCAGGCGCGCGACGAAGGCGTTCTGCTCTGTGAGGCGGGAGAGGATCTGCCCCGCGTCCGCATCGCCCGTGATATACTGCGCCATCTCCACGGTAAACTCATCGGCAAGCCCCATAACCGCCAGAAACTGCCGCTGCTTTTCCGGCAGCGGATCGATCATGGCGGCGGTAAAGGTGGCATAAATGTCGGAATGGCGGCTGGGCAGCACACCGCGCTCGGAGAGCGTGCGCAGATTCAGATACACGGCGGAAAACCAGCCCTCGCTGGAATAGAGAAGGCGTTCGACCTGCGCATCGGAAAGCTCCGTGCCGCAGCGGTGCGCATAAACGGCAAGCTCCGTATGGTTGAGGCGCAGCTGCTCCGTGCCGATCTGATACACCCGCGCCCCCAGCCGCACCACCTCCGCAGCAGGCAGAAAGCGATCCCGGCTGGCGACGATCAGATGCACATTTGCCGGAAGCCGGTTTGCCAGCATGCAGAGAAACAGCGAGGCGCGCTGATCCGTCAGCAGGTGAAAATCGTCGATGAAGAGATAACAGGCCGTCTCGCCCGCCAGCGCATGGCACAGATCATCTATCAGCAGGCCGCCGCCCGCCGCGTCCGTCGGGCAGGGATACTCCCGCAGGAAGGGAAAGCCCGCGCGGGCAAACGCCTCCTGTGCGCTTTTCCAGAAGATCGCAAGGTTATCGGAATATACGCTGATGCGGATGCTGTGCAGGGGCTCCGCTCTGGCACGCTCACCGAGATACCAGTTCACCGCCGTGGTCTTCCCGTAGCCCATGGGCGCGACCATCGTGGTCATGGCGCAGCGGGAGATGGGCCGCAGGCTCTCCTGCAGCCGCTCGGATATGTAAACGGTGTTCAGATTCCACTTCGCTTTTGGCATCCTGCATACCTCCGACGATGCATTCTTCCGCAGATTCCGGCGCGGCCGATCCTGCGTTTGCTTTGATTATATCATGCGGATCTGCACACGAAAAGCCCATCTTGTCCGCAAAAATGGGCACCCGTAATAACGCCCCCGCCCCGTCCCGAACGGCAGCGCAGCCGCCGTCCGCTCTCGCCGCTTGCAAAATGCGAAAAAGTACAGTATAATGAACGCAGGGTCATAGCATTGCTGCAGAAATGCAGCTATTTTAAGGCGTACCAGTTAGATAGGTCTAACCAAAATGCATTTAGGCCAGTCTGATCGGGCGAGCTGCGAAACCACTATGAAAAGGCGGTGCAACAAATGGAAGTCTTTCTCGGAATACTGATTCCTTTTCTCGGCACAACACTGGGTGCTGCCTGCGTATTCTTTATGAAAAAGTCGCTGGGCGATCTGGTTCAGCGCTCTCTTGCCGGCTTTGCCGCCGGAGTGATGGTGGCGGCCTCGATATGGAGCCTGCTGATTCCCGCCATTGCACAGTCCGATCACATGGGCAGGCTGTCTTTTCTCCCCGCGTTGGCCGGCTTTTGGGCCGGGGTACTGTTTTTGCTCCTGCTCGACCGGCTGATCCCCCACCTCCATGTGGGCAGCGATCAGGCCGAGGGGCCGAAGAGCAAACTGAGCCGCACGACCATGATGGTGCTGGCGGTGACGCTGCACAACATTCCGGAGGGCATGGCGGTGGGCGTCATGTACGCGGGGTTTCTCGCGGGGAACACGCAGATCACGGCGGCAAGTGCACTCGCTTTGTCGCTCGGCATCGCCATTCAGAACTTTCCCGAAGGGGCGATCATCTCCATGCCGCTCCGGGTGGAAGGCGTGCGTAAGGGCAAGGCATTTTGGGGCGGTGTGCTTTCCGGTGCCGTCGAGCCGATCGGCGCGGTGCTGACCATCCTCGCCGCGCAGCTTGTGATCCCGGCGCTGCCATATCTTTTAAGCTTTGCAGCCGGTGCCATGCTCTATGTTGTGGTAGAGGAGCTGATCCCCGAAATGTCCCAGGGAAAGCACTCCAACCTCGGAACAGTTTTCTTTGCTGTCGGTTTCAGCGTGATGATGACGCTGGATGTGGCGCTGGGATAGACGCGAGGGTGCAGCAATCTTTGCCGCCGCCGGCTGCACCTTGATTCTACCAATCCCGCAAAACCCTGGGGCCGGTGTATTTCCGAACCGAGGGAGGTTCGTTTTTGGTGCAACATTGGTGCAGCATCACAGGGCATTTTATAGCCGAAAACAGCCTGAATTGCGCCTAAATTTTTTACAGCTGCAATGGCAAAGAAAAACCATGTAGCCATTGAAACTACAGGGTTTTTCGTGGTACGCCCGAGCGGATTTCCCCTTTCGGGGATAAACCTCGAATCCGCGGCGCACAGCAAAAAAACCTGCCTCACGGCAGGTTTTTTCGTGGTACGCCCGAGCGGATTCGAACCGCTGGCCTACAGAGTCGGAGTCTGTCACTCTATCCAGCTGAGCTACGGGCGCATATTCAGCAGGAGTTATTATAGCAAAGTCCGGCCGAAAAGTAAAGCAGGATTTTCTGTTTCCATTCGGCAGAGGATATGCTATACTGAGAAAAAAGCAACCTGTATCGGAAGGACACACCCTCTATGAAGCATACACATCTGCACACCCGTCTGCTCGCGCTGCTGCTGTGCTGCGCGCTGGTGCTGCCGCTGAGCGCCTGCGGCGAGGCGAAAAGCACCACGCAGCAGATCTTTGCCATGGACACCGTCATGGATCTGACCGCCTACGGCAAAAAGGCCGACGACGGCATCAACGCCGCCATCAGCATCATCAACAGCATGGACACGCTGCTCGACCCGGAAAACGAGCGCAGCAAGACCTACGAGATCAACCACGCCATGGGCTCGCCCGTCGTGGTCAACGAGCAGATCGCCAAGATGCTGCGCACGGCGCTGACCGTGTACGAGCGCACAAACGGTGCGTTCGATCTGACGACTTATCCGCTGAGCAAGCTCTGGGGCTTCATCGACCAGAACTACCGCGTGCCGTCGGATGCGGAGATCGAGCGTCTGCTCCCCTGCGTGGATATGAGCAAGGTGCAGCTGGCCGCAACGGACGACAGCGCAAACTCCCTTGTCACCATGCCGGCAGACATGGCGCTGAGTTTCGGCGCAGTGGCCAAGGGCTGTGCCTCGGACTATGCCATTCAGGCGATGCGCGCCGCCGGCGTCACGAGCGGCGTTGTGTCCCTCGGCGGCAACGTGCAGACGCTCGGCAAAAAGCCGGACGGCAGCGACTGGAACATCGCCATTCAGGACCCGAACGACACCGGCAGCTATCTCGGCTATCTCACCGTGGGCGAGACGGCGGTCATCACCTCCGGCAGCTATCAGCGCTATTTCACCGAGGGCGGGCAGAAGTATCACCACATCCTCTCCCCCACGACCGGGCGCCCGGTCAACAACGGTCTGCTGGCCGTGACGATCGTGTGCGAGGACGGCACGCTGGCCGACTGCCTGTCGACCGCGATGTTCGTGCTCGGTCCGCAGGCGGCGCTCAACTACTGGCGCACCTACGGCGGGTTTGAGATGCTGCTTGTCAAGGCCGACGGTCACGTGGTGCTCACCAACGGTCTGTACGGACAATTCACCCCCAACGGCGACAGTTATGTCGTCGACTATGCGAGCTGAGAGCCATGAAACTGCAGGATCGGGAATTTTTCCGGCGCGACGTGCTTTGCGTCGCGCCGGAGCTGGTTGGGCGCATTCTGGTGCGCAGGCTGCCGGACGGCACACTGCTGCGCGCGCGCATCACGGAAACGGAGGCCTACCGCGGCGAGCAGGACACCGCCTGCCACGCCAGCCGCGGCCGCACACGGCGCACGGAGGTGCTCTACCATGACGGCGGCACGATCTACGTCTACCTCTGCTACGGGATGCACTGGATGCTCAACATCGTGACCGGGCACGCGGACGAGCCGCAGGCCGTGCTCATCCGCGCGTGCGCCGACGGTGCGAACGGACCGGGCAAGCTCACAAAGCGGCTGCAGATCGACAAGACGTTCAACGACTGCGACATCCTCACCTGTCCGGAGCTCTGGCTCGAGGACGACGGGCAGCGCTTCGCGCTCGAGACCGACACCCGCGTCGGCATCGGCTATGCCGCGCCGGAGGATCAGGCGCGGCTCTGGCGCTGGAAATGCGGCGCACAGGAGGCGACACCATGACCTACACACCGGATACCCCGCTTGAGGCGCTGGCCGGCATCGGGCCGAAAAAAGCACAGGCCTTTCAGAAGCTCGGCGTGGCGACGCTGCGCGATCTGGCCGGGCTCTATCCCCGCCGCTACGAGGATCGGACGCAGTTTCGCACGATCGCGGCCGCGCAGCCCGGCGAGGCCGTGTGCATCCGCGCGACGGTCGCGGGCGAGCCGCGCACACAGTATGTGCGCAGCGGGCTCACGCTTGTCAAAGCGCGCATCGCCGACGACACCGGCGCGCTCGACGTGACCTATTTCAACCAGCCCTACCGCAAAAACAGCCTGCACGCGGGCGAGGAATACATCTTCTACGGCAAGGTGGAAGCAAACGGCTTTCGCAAGACGCTCACCAACCCCGTCTGTGAGCAGGCGGCGCGCTGCGGCAGCGTGACCAACTGCTTTTACCCCATCTACCCGCTGACGACGGGCGTGACGCAAAACGACGTGCGCAAGGCCATGCTCCCCGCGCTGCACGCCTGCATCGGGCAGCTGCAGGACGTGATCCCGGCGGACATTGCGCGCACCTACGCCCTCGCACAGCAGGACTACGCCCTGCAAAACATCCACCAGCCGACCGATGCGGCGGCGCTCACGCTCGCGCGAAAGCGCCTGGTGTTCGAGGAGCTGTTCGTGCTCTCGACGGCCATGGCGCGCATCCGCTCACAGCGGCGCGCTGAGGGCGGCATCCGTATGCAAAGCGCCGACCTCGAGACGTTTTACGCCACGCTCCCCTTCTCACCCACCGGGGCGCAGCGGCGCGCCGTCGCCGCCGCCGTGCAGGACATGATCTCCGGCGTGCCGATGAGCCGCCTTGTACAGGGCGATGTCGGCTCCGGCAAAACGCTCGTCGCCGCGGCGTGCATCTGGTTTGCGCACGAAAACGACTGCCAGAGCGCCTTCATGGCGCCGACCGAGATCCTCACCGAGCAGCACGAGCACACGCTGCGCACGCTGCTTGAGCCGTTCGGGATCCGCGTCAGACGCCTGACGGGCGCAATGACCGCGCGGCAAAAGCGCGAAGTAAAGCAAGCGCTCGCCGGCGGTCTGCTCGACGTGGTCGTCGGCACGCACGCGCTCATCAGCGACTCGGTGGTGTTTTTCCGTCTCGGTCTCGTCATCACGGACGAGCAGCACCGTTTCGGCGTCGAGCAGCGCGCCGCGCTCGTGCGCAAGGGCGAGCAGCCGCACACACTCGTCATGAGCGCAACGCCCATCCCGCGCACACTGGCGCTGCTG
>ERZ832317.2613-NODE-2613-length-20382-cov-4.045801_pt1 | contig 20382 bp, 13 predicted proteins | sample MGYA00519695_ERZ832317 | MGnify/ENA primary metagenome ERZ832317 (study PRJEB31850, sample SAMEA3708726) | human gut metagenome | biome: human gut; feature: human-associated habitat; material: faeces | place: China | collected 2014 ...
TGGGGCGGTCAATGTCGGGATTCCTGCATACATTCCTGTAATTTGTATTCCTGTTGACAGGAGAATGGCCAAGGAGGCCCAAGCCATGCTTTTGAAGGTTCGGTTTCCAAGGGCTATACTACAAAGTACTCCGTTATATCCGAGTAATCCGGCATTGAATGCGGAGAAATCGGTTGTCAAGGGCAGGACGACGAGCAAAGGCAGAAAGGCTCCCCAAACCGTGTAAACTGTTTGTATCCGGGAATTGACGAGGATACCGATCAAGAAAAGTAACCCGGCAAGAATATTTCCTCCTTGAAACATGACCTGCCCGATGTTCAGGCAGAATGCTTTCAGTAGATGAGCTACTGCCTCGGAAACATGGGGTATTGCGGGCAATAGGAGAGTGGGGAAAAGGTAAAGGTTCCCCAATAATAGAATCCATACCGTAATGATAAATGGTGCCGTGAAACCCGGAACTGTTTTCTGGCGATTGAATAACCGGGTGATCCAGGTGGAAAGGGCAGAGCCGAATAGTAATAAGAACATGGAACTAATGTTTATTTCCATGAACACTCCAATGGCGATACCAACTAATGTACCATTAAAACCGTAGAGGCCGTTCCGAATGTCTTCCCGTGAGTATTTGCACAGGCAGGCGGTTAACGTGCTAACGATGTTTCCTGCTAAAGCGAGTAATGCCAGTATCCAAGAGTTGCAGGCTATCCCGGCTAACATAAGAAGTCCCGACAAGGCGTTATTCTGGAACATCACTTGCCCAATACCCCGGGCTATGATAAATAGTCCTTCTTTCATTGTACAACTAACTGGGGTGGTAAAAATTACTCTTGATGATTTCTAAAATACTCTATCATTTCACTGGTAAGACTAATGTCTGATTCAGAAACCGGAATGTTTTCCCGTTCAAACCATTCGGCTAAGGCCAGTTCTTCCCGGTCAAGCGTGATGCTGTCGTCTCCTTCCACTTCTGCAAAAAAGCCCATTAAAAGCGTGTCGGAGAATGACCACGGTTGACTTTTGTAGTATCTGAGGTTTTTAACGTGTAATCCGACTTCCTCCATGACTTCCCGTTTCACCGTTTCTTCAATGCTTTCGCCGATCTCGGTAAACCCGGCGAGCAGGGCGTAGCGGGTGTATTCCCGGTTGGCGTATTTGGATAACAGGATTTTATTCCCGTTTGTGACAGCGATAATCACGGCGGGCATGATTTTCGGGTATTCCGTGTTGTTACATTTCTCGCAGTATAGCATTCGTTCTTTATCGTGACGTACGAGCCGGTTCCCGCAATGACTGCAATAGCGGTGGTTGTCGTACCATTTGTAGAGGCTGTAAGCCGTGATCCCGGCAAAAGCCAGGTGACGGGGATTACTCGTTCGGAAAATTCCGGTGTCTTTCATTTCGAATTCCGGTTGTTCTTCCGGGAGGTGATTGACCAGATAGAAACACTCGTCATCAATGGCAAACAAGTAAATAGCTTCCTGATAGATTTCCTCCCGCACGTCGGTTAATTCTTCGAAACGGGGAAAACGTAGGGTCGGGCTGTCTTTGCCAACCAGTATGGAATGTCCGTTGAAGTACAGGGCGTAATTTGTTGTTTCAGGACGTTTGGTTTTGTAAGCGTTCGAAAACGTGCGGGGAGCTATATCTTGAATCATACCTTGATTTATATTATCATTGAACGATTTGAATTCGGGGGGCAAAGGTATGAAATTGTTGTTACTTTATTCTACTTGTTTTTGTCTGTTTTAAATGAAATCTTTATATTTGCTTTTGGGTAGCATATAAGGTATGGAGTTTGGTGATGCAAAATTAGTTTATAGGCTGAATCATAAAGATGATAAAGTATGGGAAGAGTTGTTCAATTCTTACTATGAGAGTTTATGTAATCATGCCTATCGTATTTTATTGGATGAGAGCGTGACGGAGGATATCGTGCAGGAGGTGTTCGTGAAGTTGTGGGATGGACGGGCTGTATTTGAAAATGAAAAAGCTTTAACTGTTTATTTGTATCGTTCGGTTACGAATAATGCCTTGAAGTATTTACGGGATCGGGATGTGGAAGAAGCCCGATTGAAATTGTGGAGCGAGGTGGAACAGGAAATGACCGAAGAGGACTTTTCCAGTGTGGTGCGGGAAGAGGTGCTACGGAAATTGCGGGAATTAATCGAGCTGTTGCCGGAAGAACGTAAAAAGATTATCTTGATGAGTATGGAGGGAATGAGTGGGGAGGAGATTGCGACCCAATTAGGCGTAACAATTCATACTGTGAAGCAACAGAAATATAGGGCTTATAAGTTTATAAAAGAGCAACTTGGTAGTTACTGGTCTGTTGCGATGATATTTTTCCTTTAAAAAAATCTCTTTTTCTTGTTATACTTTTTTCTTTTTTCGGATTTAATAGATGAATCCAAGATGAAAGAATGATGAAACGTAATGGTCATAGTGTTTTTGAAATAACTCGACAGGTTATCCGAAATTTTTTTAATGAATATGACGAGAGAACAACACGAGAATTTCAGCAATTGATTCGGGAAGCGGGATTGTTGAATAACGCGTCGGAATTGGAGAGCAAGGAACAATTAATTACATGGTTGGCGGAGCCCTCCCGTTTTTCCTCGAAAGATGCTTATCGTAAATTTTATCAACATGTGAGACAGAAACAAAAAGCGCGAATGTTGCGAAACTTTAGAGTAGCTGCTTCCTTTTTGCTGATTTTGGCTTTGGGTGGGGTTGCTTATTGGCTAAATGATTTCTGGGATACGGGGAATGGTCCTAAGCTGATGGAGGAGATACACCCGATCATGTCGAAAGCGTATATTATGATGGATGACGGTACGTGTATGGTTTTAGGAAAAGATGAGGGTGAGGTGTTGGAAGCTGACGGGACAAAGATTGTACGAGATTCAACGAAAGTGAAATATACATCAGAGAATGACAAAGAAACAAGTAAAATAGCTTATAATGAGTTGAATGTTCCCCGGGGAGGGGAGTATGTGTTGGAGTTGTCGGACGGGACGAAGGTATGGGTAAATGCGGATTCACGACTTAAGTATCCCATTCGTTTCCGTGAAGAGTGTAGGGAGGTATATTTGTTGACGGGGGAGGCCTATTTTGAGGTGGCGGCGGACAGTGCCCGTGCTTTTGTGGTGGAGGTGGGGGATATGGAAGTGGAGGTGTACGGGACATCGTTTGACGTGACTACGTTTTACGAGGGAGAGGTACGGACTGTATTGGTGGAGGGAAGTGTCGGCGTGCGGGAACCGGGGAGCGGAAAGGTATGCCGGATTGTCCCGGGACAGATGGCGGTGTACGACCGGGAGGACAGAAGTATTGCCGTGAAGGAGACGGATGTCACTTTGTACACTGCCTGGAAAGAGGGATTGTTCAGGTTTGAAGAAGTGCGGTTGGAGGATATCATGGAAACTTTGTCGAGGTGGTATGATGTAGATGTGTTTTTTGATGATGATGCTTTGCGCCATACGTTGTTTACGGGTGACCTGAAGCGTTATGACAATATTGGTGTGCATTTGCGGATGCTGGAAATGACGACGAATGTGGCTTTTGAAGTGAAGGGCAACGCGGTGTTTGTCGGATACCGGAAATAAATGGTGGAACCTTTATATAAATTTATGATGAAAACGAAGTTGATAGTTATGTTGGGGCTTTTATTTGCCTTACCTGCCGTGCTGAAGGCGGAAGCCCAGTTACAGAAAATTTCAGTGGACTTGGAAGATGTTTCGGTTGTGACTCTGATAAAGGAATTGAAGCGTCAGACAGGTGTGAATTTTTTGTACAATGTAGATGAAGTGACGCGTAATGGAAGGATTTCTGTTTCCGTGCAAGATTGGACGGTAGAGGAGGTTTTGAATAAATATCTTCCCGGGAAGGGTTTGAGTTTCTCGATTGTGAATGATGTGATTGTCATCAGGCCGTTGGAGAAGCGTGCAGACGAACAGCAGGAGGGTAAGGTGGTGATAAAGGGTGTGGTGAAAGATGGAGACGGGGCTCCTCTTCCCGGCGTGACGGTGATGGTTTCCGGTACGACGGTTGGGGTGACTACCAATGCGAAGGGGGAGTTTTCCCTGGTGAAGCCGGCCGGGCGCGATGAGGTGAAGCTGGCCTTTTCTTTTGTGGGCATGAAGCCGCAAACGCTTGTGTGGAGGGGGCAGGAGTTGTTGAATGTGGTAATGGAAGAGGATACTTATGCGCTGGATCAGGTGGATGTGATTTACACCGGCTATCAGCGGATAGATCCGAGGAGACGGACGAGTGCCATTTCTTCTGTGAATGCTGCGGATGTATTGGTGCCCGGTATGACAAGTATCGACCAGGCGTTGGAAGGCCGCATCCCGGAATTGCAACTTACGCTTAATTCAGGTGAGGTAGGTGCAACGCCGCGTATCCGTGTCCGCGGTACTTCTTCATTGATTGGAAACCGGGAACCGCTGTGGGTATTGGACGGTTTTATTTTGCGTGACCCGGTGAATGTGAGCAATGAGGATTTGAACAATCCGGATTATATCAATATCATCGGTAATGCAATCGCGGGAATCAATCCCCAGGATATCGAGCGCATCGACGTGTTGAAAGATGCAGCGGCTACGGCATTGTACGGTACACGTGCCGCCAACGGTGTGATTATAGTGACCACGAAACGTGGTTCGGTAGGACCTGCCCGTTTCAGTTATAATCATACTTCTAAACTGACGCGCCGTCCCCGTTATACGGACAAAGCGGTGGATTTGATGAATTCCCAGGAACGGGTCAGGTTTGGTAAGGAGTTGGCGGACCAGCATTACAAGTTTGCGGAGAATATGCCGATGGTGGGGTATGAGGGAGCTTTATACCGCTATCAGACAGGAAAAGCAAGCTGGGAGGAGTTCCAGGATGAAGTGAGCTGGTATGAGCAGGTGAATACGGATTGGTTTGATGTATTGACCCGGGATACTTATTCACATGACCATACGCTGAGTGTTTCAGGTGGTTCGGAGGATATCCGTTATTATGTGTCGTTGGGGTATAACCATGAAGATGGGGTGACCAAAACGACCAAGACGGACAGAATGACTTCGATGGCAAATCTGGATATCAATTTCATGAAGAATTTGCAGGTGCGTTTTGCATTGAATGCAAATATCCAGAAGAAAAACCATTTGCAGGACAATATTGATGCCATGAACTATGCCTATAATACCACCCGGGCTTTGCCGGCATTTAATGAGGATGGAAGTTATTATTTTTATGACAAGATCGGTTATGGAGGTACAAATCAATCTATTGCCATGTTCCGTTATAATATTCTGAATGAAATAGAAAACAGTTCCAACGAGTATGACGGTAATACGGTGGGTGCCTCTATCGACGGGCGTTATACTTCCATTGTGAAAGGTTTGGATTTGACGCTGGCAGGAAGTTATTCCCGGAGCAACACTTTGCAGGAGAACTGGTGGGGCGAGAAAACCCATTACGTAGCCCGGTATAAAAACGCGGAGTATGAAGAGGCTGCCCCAAAGACGGCCGACGGGCATTGTTTGCTGCCTTACGGAGGAATTCTGAACACGACACAGACCATGACGGAGAGTTATACCCTGCGGACCCAGTTGGATTATCGTTTGCTTTTTGGAGAAGATTCCCAGCACATGTTTTCTGCTATGGGCGGTTTCGAGATGAACGGTAATGTGACGAAGCAGAATTCCGACCAGATTTTCGGGTATTTGAAAGACCGTGGTATGCAGATCGTTTCCGGTATTGATTTGAATGATTTCCCGGACTACAGGGATAAATGGCTGAATGTAAATCATAAAAAACGTACCCATAGCATTAATCACGAGTTGTCCGGATATGTGACTTTGGGGTATAGCTATAAGCAACATTTCACACTGAATGCCAATGCGCGTACGGATGCCTCGAATGCTTTCGGAAGCCGGGCAAATGAAAAATTGTTGCCGATTTGGTCTGTATCCGGTATGTGGAATGCGAAAGAGAATTTATTACGGAATGTAAAGTGGGTGAGCAATTTTGCTTTGCGTGCTTCATACGGTTTGCAGGGAAATATGCAGGAAGACCAAAGTCCTAATCTGATCATCCGCCAGGGGACAACGGATCCGGTTTATAATGAGAATCTTTCTACTGTAGAGCGTTATCCTAATCCGAATTTGCAATGGGAACAAACCCGCAGTTGGGATCTGGGGCTGGATTTCGGGTTGTTCAACGACCGCTTAACCCTGGGATTGTCCTATTATGACAAGAAAACGGAGGATTGTTTTACTACCGTAAACGTGTCAACGGTGAATGGGGTCAGCAGTTATGTCATGAATGGCGGTTCTTTGACGAATCAGGGGTATTCTGCGTTTATTACCGGTTATCCGGTACGGACAAAAGACTGGACCTGGAATTTGTCTGTAAACTGGTCGGGGAATATCAATGAGGTTCGTTCCGGAGCCATGGATACGTATACTTATGCTGATTATCTGAACGGAACGGCATTAGTCGACGGAGAACCGATAGAAACCTTTTATTCCTATAAATTTATCGGTCTGGATCCCAAAAACGGAGTGCCTATGTTTGATGATTATTCTGACCGCCGGCATTTGCTGGAATATAAGGATTTGGAAACGGTTGTCCGCATGGCGATGGATAAGAGCGGTTCGCGTACGCCGAAATTTTCGGGTAGTTTTTCTACCAGTGTAAGATGGAAAGGTTTGACTTTATCCGGCAGTTTCGCTTACAGTCTGGGCTCAAAAGTTCGTTTGTTGTCTATTTATGAGCCGATTATGGGAGGGGTAAGTGCAGAAAACAATGTCAGAAAAGAATTTTTAGACCGCTGGCAGGTGTCCGGAGATGAGACGAAAACGAATATTCCTTCGATTCTGAGTCCTTCACATCCGGATTACACCCAATATATTCAGCATTATTCGGTCCAATCGGATGGGAGTGACCACATACCGCAATTTGCCTCAACGGTATGGAACATGTATGACAATTCGGATTTGCGGGTGGTGAGCGGGAATTATCTGCGTTGTTCCTCCCTTTCCCTGCGTTATAATTTTGAGCCGGGATGGTTGGAAAGAACGCCTTTTTCCAATGCTTCGGTAAGTTTGAGTGCATTGAATCTGTTTACGGTATCCGCCCGGGAATTGAAAGGGCAACATCCTTCTCAGCAAGGGTTTGACGCGATCAGCATGTCTGTGCGCCCTTCTTATTCATTCCAGTTTAGTGTCACTTTCTAAAACTTTTTTCCATGAAAAGAATTATATATATATTGTTTTGTTTGTCCATTGCGGGATGTAACTATTTGGAGGATTATTCACAAGACCTTGTTATTGCCAAAAGCGTGCAGGACGTGGATGAACTTTTACTGGGAAGCGGTTATTTGCGTTATAACAGTCCGGATTATCTGGCGTACGGGGATCCCTGTTATTGGATACATTTGCTGGACGATGATGTAAACAGTATCATTGCCGACAGAGCTGCTGCCAATAATGTGAATTTATTGAAAAACACGTACTATGGTTATTTTGCCTGGCAATGGGAAGTTGGGCGCAATTATCAAAAGACGGCTTTAGCTTCGGATGCCGGGTTGTGGAATACGTTGTATTCCCGGATTAATATTGCCAATATCATTTTGTCAGAGATCCGGGATATGGATAAGGCAAATGAGCAGGACGAAGCAGATGCCTGGAGAGTGCAGGGCGAAGCTTATTTTTTACGTGCCCAGTTTTATTTCTTTCTGGTGAATATTTACGGGGATGCTTATGCGCCTTCAACGGCGGCCGTCAAGTTGGGGGTCCCGTTGAAATTGACAGAATATGTAGAACATGATCCGGATAAAAAGACACAGTTCGAACGTGCGACGGTGCAAAGGGTGTATGAGCAGATTGTTTCGGATTTGGAAGATGCCGTTACTTGTTTTGAAAAGGGTTCCCGGCCGAAATCCGTCTACCGGGCATCCAGAGAGGCTGCATTGCTTTTGCTAAGCCGGGTGCATTTGTATATGCAGGACTGGGAATCTGCCCGCGACAGGGCGTTGGAGGTTTTAGAGTTAAAAAATACGTTGGCTGCGATGTCTTCCAGCGATTCCGTTGCCTTTTTGACCCCGGACAATGTGGAAATCATTTTTACGCAGGGAGCACAGAATCTGAAAAAGGGTATAACGGGAACCGGAGGGGAATTTTGCGTGAGCAGCGATTTATATGGCTTGTATGACGATGCGGATTACCGGAAGGTAACTTATTTCACGACTTTGAAGGACAGTGTCGGTTTGGACTACAAATACGATACAGGCGAAAATCCTTCCTATCTGGGAGATGTTTTTATGCTGCGGACGGCGGAGGCTTACTTGAATGCCGCCGAAGCTTATGCCATGCTGGATGATGCCGGTAAGGCTGCCGCGTATCTGAATGATTTACGCACCATGCGTATAAAAGACTATGAGGATGAAAACTATAGTGCAGACGGAATTGTTCAGGCGGTGCGCGATGAACGGCGCCGGGAATTGTGTTTTGAGGGGCACCGTTGGTTTGATTTGAAACGTTATGCCGTTTGTGTAAAAGCTCCTTATCAAAAGGCGATAGAACATGTTTTCCCTCTGTATGATTCAAATAACCGCAATGCCTTTCAGGCTGCCGAAGTTTATAGATTGGACATCGGTGATCCGGCTTATACGTTTGCGATTCCCAAGGATGTATTGAATTTTGATACAGGAATGCCGGATAATCCGCGGGAAGTACGCAAATACATAAGAACAATTCTCCCGGCTGATGGTGAGGAAGAAGAAGTAAAACCTGGTATGTAATTAAAAAAGAATGATTATGAGAAATTTATTATTGTTGTTGATGATGATATCCGGCCTGTGGTGCTGCCAGAAGGAAGACAGCATTACGCCGGAACTGAAACTGGAGGATCTGTACGCCGTGAAAAACAATGCTTCGGACCCGGTACAGCAACGTGTGTATGATATTTACGATCACTATAAAGTGACGGTTGTTTTCAATGACACCGTTGGAAAAGTGTTTGTAAAAACAGATGTGTATGGAGATTCTGTCTTTACTTACGAACGGATAGATCCTGCTTACAGTTTTACAGGATATAACAATCTGGATTATGAATATTCTTTTTTGACAGATCCGGCAGCGCAAAACCAATTATTGGATGTGGTTGAAGAGTATTTGGGTTCATGTAACAAAAATCTTTATCCGCAAGTCATTTTGCTGACAAACTCCTATTCGAAAACAGATCAGAGGGGAACGACAGATGTTATTGCCGATGGAAAGTTTGATGTAACTTATCGTTCACTTTTGCTTTCTTATACTCCTGATGAAGAAGTTTTGGAATCATTGGCAAATGAAATTATGAAAACTTTTATTATCCAGCGAATTGCCGATTATTCTACGGAAGTTCAAAGCTTCCATCGAGTGTCGAAAGATTTTATCGGTAAATCATGGGGAGTTTTAGGCGTTTCAAATTTAAAAGAGCCTGTTACTTATATGGAATATAATTACTGGGGGAATTATGAAGAAGTTTCAATCACCAAATTTTCTAATGCTCCTCTTTATAGTTCTTGTTCCTGTTTGCAGGATGATTGGTGGGGACTGCGGAAGTATGATGCGGAGCTTGTGGAAGTTTTCAGAAATGCGGTGCGTCAATTAATCGGTCCTTTGGGTTTTGTCATGCAAAGTGCCAAAGATCCTGTGGGTGCTCCCCCTTTAGATAATGCAGATGATTTGCAGGTATTCGTGACGGAGATGTTACGTTTTTCACGAGCCAGGTTTGAGGCTTTGTGGGGAGATTATCCATTGGTGATGCAAAAGTATGATATTCTGTATGATTTATTGACAAATGAATTTGGAGTCGAATTATGAAAGGAGGCATTATGAAAAATGTGATTTTTGTTATAGGTGTATTGTTGTCTTGGTATGGGTGTTCGGATGATAACACAGGTACTTTGCCAATTTCTGATGTTACCCGCACAACTTTCGTGGATGAGCGCGACATGACAACTTATCAATGTATTGTGGTGAACGGGCAGACTTGGATGGCGGAAAATTTGCGTTACCGTCTGCCGTTGGGAGCCAGTGAAGGGTGTTATACTTTTAATGAGGTGTCCGTATCTGTTTCAGAAGAAAATTTTATTGCAGAAGTCAATGCGGCTTTAAAGTCAGGAGAATTGGTGGATCCCATGCCATTTCCGCCAACCGAGAGCATGGCTGTTGCTTTAAATTCTGTTTTGTTTGGTTTTATGACTATTGATGAATTTAAGGAATCGTATGTCGGTTATCCGGATGTGGCGGCAACTTTAGGAGTTTTGGAGTCAAGAGCTTTAACAAATTCTATCTCTGTAGCTTTCACGGAGACGGAAGCAGACAATGGCCATTATTCTGAACGTTACGGATTTCTGTATACCCATGAGGCCGCTTTGAAAGCTTTGCCCGAAGGTTGGCGTTTGCCGACAGATGAGGACTGGAAAGCCCTGGAAAAAGCTTTGGGTATGAGTGACGGTGATCTTGACAGAGTAGAGGAATGGCGTGGGGAAAACGAAGGTTTGTTATTAAAAGAGGGGACGGATGGTATCGGTTTTAATGTAAAAATGGGAGGCGGGATGCTTTACGGGACCTTGGGATACGGTTCCAGGTTTCAAAATGAAGGTTCGTATGCCTATTTTTGGACCAATACGACAGAAACCATGAACGATTCCATTCCTATTGCCTATATCCGTAAACTGAATTATATGGAAAACAGAGTGTTCCGCGGAACTTCATCACTTACTTCAGCTGCTTATAATGTACGTGCGGTTAAAGAATAAATAAATAATTGAAATGAAACTAAATAGACTGTATTTTTTATTGGTTGTTTTGTTACTTGGGTATACGAACTTGTATGCTCAGGTTCAGGAAAGTATGTATGGGGATGCCGTGAAGGCGGATATTAAAGTAGATTACGTGTTTTCGTATGCTGAAGCGTTGAAAAAAGCAAAGGCTGAACACAAGTTGATATTTTTCAATTGTTTCTCGGATTGGGCTGTACCTTGCCATGCCATGAACCAGCAGGTGTTTTCCGATCAGGCTTTCGGTAATTGGCTGAACGAACATTTTGTGAATCTTTGGGTGGAAATGACAACCGAGGCGGGACTTGCCTTGGCAGAGAAATACGGGGTCGGGTCGATGCCTTATTATCTGGTGTTGGATGAAAACGGGGAGGTGGTACACCGGCTGGCTTCCGGTTGTGCTTTGCCCGGATTTCAGAAACGTGTGGCGTATGCCTTGAATCCCAAGACTTCTTACCGGGGGCTGAATAAAGCGTATGAGGACGGAAAGCACGGTAAAAAATTCCTGAGGGAATATGCTTCTGTTTTGCGTTGGGGGGAAGAGAATGAGAAGTATGAGAAAATTGCCGGCCAATACTTCCGGCAGTTGAAACCTTCTCAATGGTGCAAAAAGGAAAACTGGCTGTTTTTTTTAGATAGAATGAAACAACCGGACAGTTTATTGATAGATTATTTGTTTGAACATAAAGTTGATTTCGTGAAAGAGAATGGGGCGGAGGATGTAAATAATGCGATTGTTTCTTTGTATTACGCGGATGCAATGGCATACGCGTCCGGAAGTATGCCTTATACGCCGGCTGCAGGTATGAATATGCTTACCCAACTGCAAAAAGGGGATATTTCAGACACGAATGAGGTGTACAGTTTTTTGGAAATCGCTTCATTAAGACATGACAGAAAATATGCCGAAATGCTGGATTACCTGGCTGCGCATATCGGAAAAATGGATTCCCGGGTTGCCGAAATCCTGGATTTGTCCCTGGGAAATTTACCGGAAATGGGACAGGCAGACCGTAAAATGGTTGCCGCTTATCTGGAAAAACGCATGGAAGGAGGAGACGAGTATACCAGACGGCATTACGGCAGTTTGATAGATAAGATATTGAATTTCAAAGGTATGATTGTCGAAGACCTGTCTTTGGAAAAGGCATTGCAGAAAGCGAAGGAAGAAGGGAAATATGTTTTCATGGATTGCTATACCACTTGGTGCGGCCCTTGCAAGATGATGGAAAGCCGGGTTTTCTCGCACGAGGCGGTAGGAGAGTTTTGTAATACCCATTTTGTCAATATCAAGGTGGATATGGAAAAGGGGGAAGGCATTGATATTGCCAGGCGTTATAGGGTGAGTGTATACCCCACGATGTTCGTGCTGGATGCCAATGGTGCGGTATGCAACCGGATTGTCGGGAGCAGGAGTGTTGAGGATTTTCTGACCGTTTTGAAAAGGGGAATGAATGAAAATTTCAATTATTCGAAACTCAGGGAACAATACGCTGCCGGGGAACGTTCGTCCGCATTTCTTTGCCGTTATTATTTGACTATGCATGATGCGGGGGAAGTGGAAAATATGAATGAAATTCACCGTTTTTTGATGTCTTTGCAGGATAGTGTGCAATATACCCCGGAGGCGTGGTTTTTGTATAACTTACTGGCTTCTGACGTAAATAGTCCGGAGTTTGCCTTTTTGTTGGGACACCGTCAGAAATATTCCGCAGTTTTGGGACCGCAGCGGGTGGAACGGGCGTTGCAGAATACCGTTTTCCCGGTGTATGTGGATTATCTGTTGGGACAGCGGGATAAGGCCGGTGTGGACAAATGCCACGCTGTCCTGACAGGGGCAGGCTTACCGGAGGGAGATGCTTTGTTGTTGCTGGACAGATTGACCGCAGCTTATGACGGCAGGGATTTTGAAAAAATCATGGGGATATATAAAGACCACGTAAGTACCATGACGGACAGTTGGTTGCGTTTGAACTTGGATGCCTTGCTGGAAATTTTTGTAAAAAACGCTCCGGCTGACACCCGTAAATGGGCATTGGAGTACATGAAATTGGCACTTGGCCAGGCAGAACCGGCGACTATCAATAAATACTCGGAATTGGTAAGTAATTTAACGAAATTTGCAGAAGGAAAATGAAAAGGTTTTTAGGTCTCGTGTTATTGTTGTTGGGAGCGGCAGGAATCAGCCAGGCTGCATTTTATACCCGTATCCCTTACCGGAACGTGGCAGGCAAAATGCAGGTGAAAGTGTCGGTAGGAGGAGTGGCAGGTACTTTTATTTTCGATACCGGTGCACCGGTATGCCTGACCCACACTTTTGCCCAAAAGGTAAATCTGACAAAAATCCGGGAGGTGAAGTTTGTGGATTCGAATGGCCAGGAGTTTACCCAGGACTTGTATCTGTTAGACGCTTTAAAGGTAAGCGATACGGATTTCACGAAAGTGCAGGCTGTGGTGTTTGAGGAAGGGAATATGATCGAACAGATGGGGGTGGACGGAGTGTTGGGGTATACCCTGTTCGGTTCGCATATCGTGGAACTGGATGCTGAAAAACAGGAGATTGTTATTTCGGACATGGCAGAACGTTTCCCCTTGAAACCGGAATATGCCAGCCCGATGTTGAGTGCAGATTATACTCCGGTGATAGCCTTGAAAGTCAGGGGTGTGGTTGCGGATACAGTACTTTTTGATTCCGGGGCGGCAGGCTTTTGGGATTTGTCTGAACCGAAATACGTGCAGTTGAAGCGACAAGGCCTGGTGAAACAATTGAGCCGGGGACAGGGGATTATTTCTTTTGGAGCTGCGGGATTGGAAGAAAATACTGTGCGTTACCGTTTGAAGGCGGATGAATTGGGGATTGGGGCGGCACGTTTCAAAGATGTAACGGCAGAGACGACTATGGGAATGTCACGTATCGGTACAGATTTGCTGTATTACGGAAAGGTGATTCTGGATTACCGGAAACGGTTGTTTTATTTCATTCCCAACCAGCCGGATGCAGAGCCGGATATGTACCGAAAAACCTGGAACGTGGAAATTACGGTGATGGACGGTTATCTGACAGCCGGTTTCATTTGGGAAAGTGCTGCAAAAGATTTATCCGGCGGGGAAAGGATTGTGGAAGTGAACGGAAAACGGTTCGGCAAGGTGGACATGTATAAAGCGATGACCACCAATTTAGTCGGTTTGTCGGGTGATGAAGCGACTATTGTGGTCATTGACAAAAAAACGGGCAAGGAGAAAAGACTGAAGATTCACCGGGAGTGATATAGGGGGCTGCCGAAATGAAGACATGTTTTCTTACTGAATAGAAAAGAACAGATCAGAATCGGTGTCCGCAGGTCGTGTGGCGGCCATTTGCGCGAAGACGTTTTTTCAGTATGTCCCATATCGCAGTTTTCCTGATTATTGGGATTTGTCGGCTGGAAGGAGCAGAAATTCCATCTGCCGGATGATATGCTCTTTCCATGCCTGCAACTTTTCCCCGAAGCTGGTGTTATCTCCAAAGGCTATTTCTGTCAACGGTCTGACCAGGAACGGAAAAACGATCAGACCGTAAAAGGTGTAAAAAATGAACTCAATGGGAATATTCTTTATCGTGCCGTTCTTCATCTCCGTATGCAGTACCTCTTTGATGCGGGAGGCGTATTGTCCTATTTCCAGACTGCTTATGGTGTTGAACAGATGGGTGGCATCCCGTTGTATCTCCTGGGTGATGAATACCGGAAAACAGGGCTCTTTCCTGAGCACCTCGAAATAAACATCGACCATCTCCGCAATGCGCTCCGGAATCGGCTTGTCCTGCAAAATGATGTTATGTATGGAAGGGATGAACGAGAGTACGATATCGGCAAACACCGCTTCGAACATCTTTTCTTTCGTGCGGAAGTAATAGTGCAGTCCGGAGCGGTTGATGCCCACGCGGACGGCGATGTCGCTCATACCCGCTTTAGCGTATCCTTTTTCAATGAACACCTGTTTGGCAGCCTGTATGATCCGCTGCTCCATACTGGTATTTTCTGTAGCTCCCATGATTATTATTTTGAAGGTTATTGATGAACAACAACAGGCGGTTGGTGATGTTCACGCCGCTGACGCTGCTGTCGAAGTCCAGAGATAATATGTTCAATTGAGGATAAAACAATTTCAGCCTGTTTTCTATCCCTTTTTCCACAATATGGTTGGCTATGCAGCCGAACGGTTGCAGGCTGATGACGTGGCCGATGCCCTGCCGGGCCAGTGCGGCGACCTCTCCGGCAATCAGCCATCCCTCGCCGAACTGCGTGCTGAGCGAGATAGCGCTGCGTGCCAGTTTCGCTTTGTCGAAGATGTTGTCGAACGGAATGAAATAGCTGAACCTGCTGCCGTACGCATTGACCCGCTCCAGTTGTTTCTGAACCTTTTTGTAGAAGAAGTCGATGACGAACTCCGGAAGGAATCTGTTTCCCGTATGGTTTTCCTTCCTGTTTTTCGCATTCACGAAGCCTTGCAGGAAAAAGTCGGACAATGCCGGATATACCACCTCTATCCCTTGCGACACCAGCCAGTCTGTGACATGCCTTTGTGCGAAGGGATGGAATTTCAGGAATATCTCGCCTACGATTCCCACTTTCGGGTGGTCCTCGTTGCGGCATATCCTGTTGAAGTCGGCAGCGGCTAAAAACAGATGATCATACAGTTCGTCCGGCCTGTTACGTGTTATGGGGCCTGTTGCCGCGTCAAGATATCGGTCGCGCAGCCTGCGGACCTCTCCCGGAATGTTTTCCCTGACCACGGAGGCATAATAGAATTTGGCGATGCAGTCGCTGTAAAGGACGGCTGCCAGTGCAATGGGCAACATCTTCGGCCAGTTCACCCTGAATCCCGGTTGCTCATTTTTTATGCCACCGCCGAAGGTGACTGAAATCACGGGTGTATTCGTATATCCGCCTTCCATAAGGGCCTTGCGGATCAACGAAAAGTAGTTGCTTGCCCTGCACTGTCCTCCGGTCTGCACCATCGCCACACAGGTCGTATCGGGATTGTAGGCTCCGCTTTTGAAGGCCTTCATGATATCGCCAACAACCAGGGTTGCGGGATAGCAGATCTCATTGTTCGAGTATTTCAGTCCCCAGTCGCAGGACGCGTTGTCGCTCATCGGAAGGTTTTCCACATTGTATCCCGCCAGTTTCATCAGGGACGGTATCAACGGGGATATGAATGGCGTGAAGAAGGGCACAATGATTTTCCGCCCGGCATGTTTCTCCGTATAGGGTGGCAATGAAACGGTGTCGCTCTTGCAGTTCTTCGTCTCCTCTGCTTTTGTGCGCAGGCTTTCAACCAAAGAACGGACGCGGAGTTTCAGTGAACCGGTATTGTTTACATCGTCGATCTTGAGCAATGTAAGGTTTTTGCCGTGATTTCTCAACAAGGTCTGTACTTCATCCGTCATGAAGGCATCCGGCCCGCATCCGAACGATGTCAGCTGCATGTACTGCACCTCCTCTCCCGTTTGGGAGACCCATGCGGCGGACTTCATGATGCGGTTCGGATAGGACCATTGGGAGAGGTAATTGACGCCGGACAGCTCGATGTCTTTTCTGCGTACCAGATCGTCGGTCAGGACGTATGCGCCCTGTGCTGCGATCATTTCAGACACTTTGTGCTGTATGAGGGGATCGGCATGATAGGGACGTCCGGCGAGCATGATTGCCAGCCGTCCTTTCTTCCGGGCTTCTGTCAGGACGGATTCATTATACTCCGTTATTTCTCTCTCGTAGTGTTCCTGTGCATCGTATGCCTGGCGGACGGCCTGGCGGACTACGGATGCGGGTACGCCCAGTCCGGTCAGGTATTCTTCGCATTGTCGCCGGAGCGCCGCCTTGTCCTTGAAAGAGACAGTCGGCGAGTCGATCGGAACAGCTCCTGCCTGCACGCTCCTTATCACTTGCGAGTAGCCGGTAACGATCGGGCAGTTGTAGCTGTTCTGCATCCGGGGATCTTTCTTTTCATATACGACAAAAGGCATGAATATCCGGTCCACGCCCCGCCTTTGCAGGTCGTCGATGTGGCTGTGTACCAGCTTGGCGGGGAAGCAGATGTTATCCGACATGACCTTACCCGCGCATTGTTCGTAGTGTGTGAAGTTGGATACTTCGGACAGGCGGACTTGCAGGCCGCATTTCGTAAGGAGCGTATGCCAGAAAGGATATTCCTCGTACATGTTCAGACAACGCGGAATACCGATGACCATCCGCGGGTGAGGGAGTTCTTTCGAGCGGCCGAACAGCAGGCTGCGTTTCTTTTCGTATACATTGAGTCCGTGTTCTTGTTTGCTGCCGCTACTGGTAAATACTTTTTCGCATCGGTTACCCGAGACATAAGAGTTACCGTTTTCGAAACGGTAGCGGGTTATCGCGCACTGGTTCTCACAGCCGTGGCAGTGCAGGGTGCCGGATGTGTATGCGGCTTTGGCAAGCATCTCTTCCAACGATACGGCGGTTGCCGCTTGCGCCTGCATGGCATACAGCGCACAGCCCCATGCACCCATCAGTTCCGGACAGTCGCTGCGCAACACGCGCTTGCCCGTCAGCTTTTCCAGTGCCCTGACCACGGAATCATTGCGCATGGTTCCGCCCTGTACGACAATATGTTCGCCCAATGCGGAGGTATCCTTCAGGCGCAATACCTTATAAAGGCAGTTCCTGACAACGGAGTAGGACAGCCCGGCGGCGATGTCGGAAACGGACGCGCCTTCACGCAGCACTTGCTTTACCTTCGAGTTCATGAACACGGTGCAGCGTGTGCCTAAATCGCATGGAGACGGGGCGAGGCAGGCGGCCCGGGCAAAGGCCCCGACCGTACTATCCAGGGATTGGGCGAACGTGCTGATGAACGAGCCGCAGCCGGACGAGCAGGCTTCATTCACCTCGATGCGGGTGATCGCCCCGTTGTCCGCGAATATGGCTTTCATGTCCTGTCCTCCGATATCCAGGACGAACGAGACCTGTTGTTCCATGTTTCTGGCCGCCATATAATGGACCATGGTTTCCACGATTCCCGTGTTCAGGGAGAAAGCTGCCTTGATCAGGTCTTCGCCGTATCCGGTGGAGCAGGAGCCGGCAACCTGCAAGGTCGTCCCGTGCTCCCGGCATTGTACTGCCAGTTCCCTTAAGCCTTCTTCGACGGCCCTGACCGGATTGCCGTTGTTGTTCCGGTAGTGCGAGAAGAGCATCCGTCCCTTCCGGTCCAGTACGGCGATTTTCGTGGTGGTGGAACCTGAGTCTATGCCGAGGAATACGGTTGCAGGGCCGGTCGGCCACGGTGCCCTTTCTATGGCATGTTGTGACATTTGTTTCTTCCATGCTTCATATTCTTCCCTGCTGCCGAAGATGGGAGCGAGGCGGGCGGCTTCGGACTGTCCCTTTAGTGCCGGATTTCCATCTATCCGCCGGATCAGATCCGGTACGGTCAGTGTCAGTCCGTTTTTTGTCAAGGCTGCTCCCCATGCGGGTATCAGGTTGGCTTTGTCGGGCAGGATCAGGCTTTCCGGCGGCAGGCCGAGGTATTCGGCAAAGGCTTTCCGCAGGGCCGGGATGAAGGACAACGGCCCTCCGCAAAGCAAGACAGGGGCGTTGATTTCGTGCCCGTGCGCCAATGTGGTGACTGTCTGTACTGCCACGGCGCGGAAGATGGAGGCGGCAATGTCGGCCCGGGAGGCGTTGCGCGCAATCAGGTTCTGGATGTCGGTCTTGCAGAACACACCGCACCGGGACGCGATCGGGTATACTTGTGTTGCGCTTTCCGCCAATGCGCCCAACTCTTCCGGAGAAACACCGAGAAGAATGGCCATCTGGTCGATGAACGCCCCGGTTCCTCCTGCACAGTTGCCGTTCATCCGCAGGTCGGAAGGATGTCCCTCGGAGAAAAACACCATTTTGGCGTCCTCGCCACCGATGTCTATCATGGTGGAAACATCCGGATGGTATATTCTTATATATTGTGTGGCAGCCACCACCTCCTGCACGAAGGGCAGCGACCACCGTTCGGCGATACCCATTCCCACCGATCCGGTAAGACAGACGGACAGTTCCGCCTCTCCGAATTGTTCCCGTATGGCCCGCAGGCAGCCGTGCAGGCACTCCCTGACTTTCGCCTGATGTCTTTGATAAATATTCAGCACGACACTCCTGCTTTCCCTGTCGACCAGCACTGCTTTCAGTGTGGTTGATCCGATATCTATACCTATATTATATCTGTTCATACCAATATGTTTTACTCATATGTTTGACATATATGTCAAACATGTGGGTAAAAATAGGCATTTTTTGGGGAACAGACAAATTTATGGCGGGGATTATTGTTTGTTTTTTCTTTCCCTTTGGCTTCTTGCCAGGGATTTTACATGCAGGTGCAGTAGCGGAAATAGGACGGAAAAGGCTGAATTTAAATTTAAACAATACATATTTGAGCTATGCGCTTGTCAAATAATGAATATACAAAAAAAAACAAAGTAATTTTTATGAATCTTAAAATAACATTGGTATGAGGGTAAAAATACAACAATTATTTTAATGCGCTACAATTTTTTCATTTCAAATTCTGTAGTTTCAATAGAAATTCCTGCCTTTGTAAAAAATATCAATGTGAAACTTTTTGAATACGCGTGGTTTATTGATTTTCATGAGGCTATAGAAGATTTGAAATCTATGGCCATGGAAGAAGATTGGGACTATAAGAATAGTCCTATCGGGAAAAATCCAATATTAGAAAATTACATAAAACACACATTTGTAAAGCTTTACGAAGAACAAAAAGTTTTGGAGTAAAATAGGCATTCATTGTTTAATACAGGGTTAGTCACTGATTATCAAGAAAAAATATTTGCATTATGCCAAAAAACAGAAGGCCTGGGTCTATCCAATGGTTTTTCTTAGGATGGTGTAAGGCTAGCGACAGAGATTTAATGAAATTTACCAGCCTGTCTGAAAATGCAAACTGCTTTGAAAATTCGTCAGATTTAATATATGGCACGAAATTAGAATTGCGTACAAATGTTAATCACATTATAGATGATAATATAGCAAGATTTCCGAAAGCCTTACAAGCTATGGATAAATATCAATTGGGCGTTTTACTTCAAGGAACGATAAATGATGCCATTAGAAGGATTAGGCGGAACTATAAAACCGAAGTTCCTCAATACTATGATGGATATTTACAGTTATTATTACCATTATGTTTGTCATCTAAAACATCTGCCGATTTAGCTTTGGTAATAGAAAAAGAGAATGGAGTTTATCGGGCATCAACATGTTTAACACTTGATATGGCTGTAAATAATGCCAGATTAATTGCTAAACCAGACGATGAATGTTAAAAGTGTAAAAAACTTATAGGTATCAAATGATTGCGCTATCTTTGTAATCAATATAAGTATAAAGGATTATATCATTTAAGTTGAAAAATAAGTTTTGATTTACAAAAAAGAAGATATATTTAAAAGACAGATTTAAAGATTGATTATATGAAGGTGTCTGAAAAGGATGCCTTCTTTTTTTGTTATGCTGCCCGTTTATTAT
>ERZ832317.2616-NODE-2616-length-20365-cov-4.575283_pt1 | contig 20365 bp, 13 predicted proteins | sample MGYA00519695_ERZ832317 | MGnify/ENA primary metagenome ERZ832317 (study PRJEB31850, sample SAMEA3708726) | human gut metagenome | biome: human gut; feature: human-associated habitat; material: faeces | place: China | collected 2014 ...
GTCCGCCTTCGCGCCCTTGAGCGCAACGAACAGGTCGCCGGAGCGGACTTTGCGGGAATCGGACTGCATTCTGCTGACGCGGAGATGTTCAAACCGGGCGCTGACCTTGCCGCCGCACCAGTCTGCGATCTGCTTGAGGGTCAATTCTTTCATAGCGTTCTCTCCAAATACGATGCAACAACTTCACGTTCGTCCAGGTGTCTCTTTTCGTGGCCGATCTCCTGATAGGTCTCATGACCCTTGCCGCAGAGGACGATGACGTCGCCCGGTTCGGCATGGTCCATGGCCCATTCGATGGCCTTTGGCCGGTTTTCGATGACGGTGGGCGGCGTCTTCGCGCCGTCCATGCCCGCCACGATCTGGCGGATGATCTCGTTGGGATCTTCGGTGCGGGGATTATCCGAGGTGACGACGGCCACATCGGCGAGTCGGGCGGCAATACCGCCCATGATGGGGCGCTTGAAGGGGTCGCGGTCGCCGCCGCAGCCAAAGACGGCGATGACGTGCCCGCGGCAGAAGCCGCGCACGGTCTTCAAAATGTTCTCGAGGCTGTCCGGCGTGTGTGAATAGTCGATGAGGACGGTATAGTCCTTTCCGGGTGTGGGCACGACCTCGGCGCGGCCCTTGACGCCCTGCGCCGTAGAGAGCGCGGCGGCGATCTTTTCGAGCGGGAGGCTGAGGGCCTGCGCGGCCTGGATGACGCCGAGGGCGTTATAGACCGTGAATGCGCCGGGGATGCCGAGGCGGACGTGCGCCCGCTCACCGCCCGAGACCGCGTCGAATTCCACGCCGTCGCTGTGGAGCGCGATGTGCTCCGCCGTAAGGTCGGCGGCAGATTTCGTCGAATAGCACATCAGGCGGCACGTTGCGTTCTTGATGAGACGCGGCGTCCACGGATCATCGGCATTGACGCAGCCGGTATCGCAGATGCCAAAGAGTTTGCCCTTCGCGTCGCAATAGTCCTCCATGTCCTTATGGAAGTCGAGGTGATCCTCGGTGAGGTTCGTGAAAAAGCCGACGGCGAAGCGGACGCCCGCGACGCGGTCGAGCGTGAGCGCGTGGGACGAGACCTCCATGATGACGTGCGTACAGCCCGCGGCGTACATCTCGGCAAAGAGCTTTTGCAGCTCGAAGCTCTCCGGCGTGGTGCGCTCGGTCTCCAAAACCTCATCGCCGATCATGTTCTGGATCGTGCCGACGAGGCCGACCTTCGCGCCGAAGGTCTGCTCGAGAATGTGCTTGAGCAGATAGGTCGAGGTTGTCTTGCCGTTCGTGCCGGTGACGCCGATCATCGTCATGTGATCTGCCGGATGGCCGAACCACGCCGCCGACACCAGCGCAAGCGCCCGCCGCGTCGAGGCGGCCACAACATACGGAACGTCCGCCTCCGGCGCCCGCTCGCAGAGGATCGCGGCTGCGCCGCGCTCCACGGCCTTGGGGATGAATTTATGCCCGTCGGCGGCGAAGCCGGTCACGGCGACAAACAGCTCGCCGGGCTGCGTGGTGCGGGAGTCATAGCTGATCCCGGTGATGTCCAGCTCCGGGTCGGCGTGCAGTTCGCGCACGTCGAGCGGAGCGAGCAATTCTTTCAGTTTCATAACGGAATACACTCCTTGGGCAGCGCGTCAGTCGGACGCGCCGCCAGTCGTAAATTCTACTGTAATTGTAGTCCATTTGTCAACCTCTGTTCCCTCGGGAATATCCTGATAGGCGGCGGAGACATAGACGTCGGTACGGTCGGTGCCCTTGGCCTGAATGTAGAGTCCGTACTGGTTCGCGAGCCAGTTGACGTCGGCCACGCCGTAGCCGATGAAGTTCGGGACGGTGGTCTTTTCCGTGACCTTTTCTTCGCCCATGTAGAGGACGATCTCGGAATGGCCGGGGACTTCCTGCCCCGCAGACGGGAGCTGATCGGTGACGACGCTGCCATTGCCGACAGTCCGGTAGGTGATGCTCTTCGCCGAGAGGACTTCCGCCGCCTCGGACTCGGTCTTGCCGATGACGTCCGGCAGGGTGATGTTGACGCCGCGGATATCGTCCGACGAATAGTCCGGCTCCACGCCGAGATACGGCAGGATGTCGGAGAAGATGTCGCGCACGGTCGGCGCGCCCATCAGGCCGCCGGAGATGTACTGGTTGTGCGGCGTGTAGCTCGTACCGGCGACATATTCCGGCGTGTCGAGCGCGACGAGCACGACATACTGCGGATCGTTGATCGGCGCGACGCCAATGAACGAGACGATCTTATCGTCGACGGGTTTGCCGTTTTCGTCATATTCGTCGATCTTTTCGGACGTGCCGGTCTTGCCGCCGACGCGGTAGCCGGGCGTATAGGCGTTGGAGGCCGTGCCGTCGGTGACGACGAACTCCATGAATTCGCGCATCGTCGCGGACGTTTCCTCGCTGATGACCTGGCGCTTGACGGTGGGGGTGATGTTCTCCACCACGTTCAGGACCGGGATCAGGTTATAGAACTGGTACACAAGCCCGACCTGCCGCCGCCGGAAGATGGCCAGCGCCTCCTCGTCCTGCGCGTAGACGTCCTGCCCGTCGACATAGACCTTGCCGCTTGTCGGGCGGTCGACGCCGCCGAGAATGTGCAGAAGCGTGGATTTGCCGGAGCCGGACGGCCCGATAATCGCGAGAAATTCCCCCTTTTCCACGGAGAAGGAGACATCGTCCACGGCGTGCACGGCGTTTTCGCCGCTGCCGTAGACCTTGGTCAGGTGTTCGATCCGCATCAGTTCCATAAATTGTCCTCCCGGTGATTTTCTGGTTTTCAGTATAGCAGATTCCGGTGACAGGTGGGTGACAGACAGATAACAGTTTTGTCACCCGCAGCGCAAAACAGGCGCGCCGGTCGGCGCGCCTGTTTTGCGTTCTTCGTTTACGCCTTTTTCTTCCGGTCCAGAATCAGCGCCGTGAACACGGCGGTGAGCGGGACGGCGAGGATGACACCGATACTGCTGGCGATGCTGCTGACGGCCTCTGTCGCGAGATAGGCCGAGCTGATGAGCTGGTGCGGATCCAGCCCCAGCGAGTACAGATAGATAATCAGCGTCAGGCCGCTGCCAAGGAAGGCGAGGATGAGCGTGTTTGTCATCGTGCCGACCATGTCGCGCCCGATGTTCATGCCCGATCGCACCAGATCCTTCCAGCCGCGCTCCGGCGCGACGGCGTGCACCTCCGAGAGGGCGGAGGAGATGCTCATCGCCACGTCCATCACCGCGCCGAGCGCGCTGATGACCACGCCCGCCACGAGCAGGCCGCGCAGGCCGATGGGCGTCCCCGTCTGGCGCAGCTGCAGCAGCGGCTCCACGTCCGACAGGCGCAGCCCGTCCACCTGCAGCAGCGCCTGCGCCGCAAGGCCGAAGGCCATCGCCAGCGCCACGCCCGCGAGCGTACCGACCATGGCGCAGACCGTCTTGCGCCGGAAGCCGCCGAGGATCGTCAACGTCACAACCGTGATATACGCGCACACCAGCAGCGTTGTCAGCAGCGTCGGCGCGCCCTTCATCAGCAGCGGAATGAGGATCCAGAACAGGCACGCGAGCGTCACCGCAAGCCCCACGAGCGACTTTGCGCCGACCTTCCCGCCGACGAGCACCGTCGCGAGCAGGAACAGCCCCACGATCACAATCAGCGGCAGCGTGCGGTTATACTCGAACACTGTCGCCGTGTGCGTGCCTCCGCTGTAGGTCGAGATGATGAGCGTGACGCCCTGCCCCTCCTTCAGCGTGCCGCCGTAGAGCGGGCCGACGTAGTTATAGACCTGCAGCGTCTCGCCCGCGTACTGGCCGGTCTTCACATCGACGAGCAGGAGCTGCTCGCCGCGCGCCGCGCCGTCCGAGGCGGGGTCGGTCACGGTGTTGTCGGCGAGAATCTGCGTGATGACGCCGTTTTCATACTCGGCGTATTCCTCTGGCTCGCTGTTGCCCGACGCCGCCGGGACTGCAATCAGCCGCGCCGCGATGAACACTGTGACGGCCGCCGCCAGCACCAGACACGTCATCCGGTACTCCCGCCACCACGCGCGCCCGGACGGGTGCGTTTTCTTCCCCTTCATTTACGCATCGCTCCGTTTCTCCGAATTTTAGTTTCAGCATAGCAAGTTCCTCTCTCGCTGTCAAGCATGGGGCAATTTTTACGAAAATTATGCCAAATGTTTTTGTGAATTTTACAGAATTTTCAATTCCGGGATAGTCTTTACTAAACCGCTATGGTACAATAATTAGACCGATGATGCCGGTTTGCGCACCCCCTGCTCTTTTGCCCCTCCCCGCCGCGAAGCCCCGCGGCACGGCCGGATCGCCGGGAAATCAAACAGGAGGTTCTATGATGAAAAGAAGAACAGGCCGCCGGATTCTGTCCGTGCTGCTGGCGCTGGTCATGATGCTCTCGCTTCTGCCCGCGTCGGTTTTTGCATCGGATACGGTCACGGCGAAAAAAATCAGCTCGGCTGACCAGCTCACAAGCGGCCAGTATGTGCTGGTGAATGAGGCGGGCTATGCTCCCACCGTCTTGGACGGCGGCTGGGTCACGCCCACGGCCGTCACCGCCAGCGGCGACACCGTTCAGGTCGCCCCCTCCCTGCTGTGGACGATCACCGTCACGGACGGCGGCGTCACCCTGACCGACAGCAAGGGGCAGACCATCGCCCCCAAGGGCGGCGACGCCAACGGCATCAAGTCCGGGAGCTACACCTGGACGGCCGCATGTTCCGGCGGCACCTTTACCTTCGCCGGCCAGGACACTGATACAGTGACGTTCTCCGGCAACAGCACGCCCACAAGCGGTGAGAACCGCTTCCGTGCCTATAAGAACAGCACAGTCACCGGCAAGTACAGCAGCTCGTATCCCTGCCACTTCACCCTCTATAAGTACGATGCCGCGCCCGCGCCCGATCCCACGCCCGACACGCTCCGCCTGACGCAGGTTTCGGAGCTGAAGGACGGCATGGAGGTCGTGTTCTACTACCCCGAAGACAAAACCGCCATCTCCGGCACGGCTGACGGCAAAAAGCTCGCCGCAGCCGAGACGGCCCAGACCGAGGACGGTCTGACCGTCGCGAAGGATGCGGGCACCGTGTTCACCGTCTCCGTGGACGCCAACGGCAGCTACACCTTCCTGCAGGGCGGCAAGTATCTGACCGCCGGCGCGACCGGCAACAGCCTGTCCCTCGCGGACGCCCCCTCGGATTACAGTCTCTGGACGCTGGAGGCCACGGACGGCGGCTTCTTCATCCGCAGCGTCAACGCCCAGTATAGCGGCAATGCCCAGTATGTAGAGTTCTACAACGGCTTCACCGTCTACGGCATGAATGCCAACAAGAAAAATATCTACACCTTCCAGCTTTTCACCCCCGCGCAGGGCAAGACCGATCCGGTCACAGGCCTTTCCGACGGCGACGAGATCGCCATCTACAACGACGCCAGCGGCAAGGCCATCGGCAGTGAGGCCTCCGGCAGCCGCATGAAGGCCGTGGCTTCGACGCTCGACGGCGACCTGCTCCGCCAGAGCGACGGCATGGCTGTGTTCACCGTGCAGATCGACGACAGCGGCGCGCTCTCCTTCCTCTGCGGCGGCAAGTATCTGACCGCCGGCGAGACCGGCAGCAGCCTGTCCCTCGCGGCTGCCGCTTCGGATTACAGTCTCTGGACCGCTGAGAAAAACGGCGACGCGTTCTATCTGAAAAGCGTGAACGCCAGCTACAGCGGCAAGGCCCAGTATCTTGAGTATTACACCACCTTCACCACCTATGGGCTCGGCTCCGGCGGCAAGAACTTCGCCATGACCTTCCGCAAGCTCGCACCCGCGTCCTCCGAGGGCGGTCTGCCGGCACCCGGCGCGCAGGTCGTGCTCTATAATCAGAACGCCGCGGGCGTGCTGGCCGCGCAGAACGACACGCTCTCGATCAACATGGCGGCTGCGACCGTCGCGGACGGCAGGGCCACTCCCGCCAACGGCGCCGTGATCTTCACCGTGGAGAAAAACGGCGAGTATTACCGCTTCAAGAACGAGAGCTACGGCTATCTCTGCTCGAACGGCACCGGCAACAACGCCTTCTACAGCAAGGACTTCTCCGAGGACGGCGTGACAGCGGATGACGCCGACTGGCTCGTCCGCTCCTGCAGCGGCGGCGTGGGCGGCTATGAGATGGAGAGCCGCACCGCCAAGTATAACGGCAAGTACAGCCAGTGGCTTGAGTACTACGCCGACAGCTTCAAGACCTACTCCATGTATAACGTCACCGACTACACCATCTATTCCTTCTACTTCTACGGTGTGGCCGACGGCGTCAACGTCACGCGCGGCATCGTCAACGCCCCGTCCGTCGACTTCGGTACGGTCTATACCGCCTACGTCGGGCAGGACTACACGCTGACCTTCACCATCGACGCCCCCTTCGGCGTGGCCGGTGACGTGACCGTCACCCTCGGCGGCAAGACGCTCCCCGCCACGCTCAGCGCCGGGACGTACAGCGTCACCATCCCCGCCGCCGACATCTCCGGCGACAAGCTGACCGTCTCCGTCTCCGCGAAGGATGCCGAGGGCGTCGCCATCGCCGGTACGGTCGAGATTCCCGTGCTCGACGAGCCGGTCATCTCCGACCTGGCCCCCGCCGCGAACGCCCAGACGGGCGATAACAAGCGCCCGGAGATCTCCGCCGCCATCACCAACGAGGGCAGCGGCGCCACGGTCACCATGACCGTGAACGGTGAGACTGTCTCCGCCGTCTGCGGCGGCGGCCGCATCACCTACACCCCTGCGGCCGACATGGACGACGGCCGCGTGAGCGTGACCGTCACCGTCACCCGCGCCGACGGCAAGTCCGCCTCCAAGACGTGGAGCTTCACCGTGGGCGAGTCGCAGTATCAGCTCTACTTCGGCCAGCTGCACTCCCACACCACCTATTCCGACGGCTCCGGTACGCTCGACAGCGCTCTGGACTATATCAGGAGCCTGCCCGCGAGCGCGAACGTCCAGTTCGTGGCCTTCACCGACCACTCCAACTACTTCGACTCCACCTCTGCCGCCAACCCCGAGGGCGCGCTCTATGACATGAGCCTCGCCTCCGCGTCCAGCCAGAAGCTCTGGAGCGAGTATAAGGACAAGGTCGCCGCCTTCAACGCCAGCCAGTCCGACGTCGTCGCCATCGGCGGCTTCGAGATGACGTGGTCCGGCGGCCCCGGCCACATCAACACCTTCAACACCCCCGGCATCGTCTCCCGCAACAATGCCACGCTCAACAACAAGACCGACTACGCCGGCATGAAGGCGTACTATGCCCTGCTCGACCAGACTGAGGGTGCCGATTCCATCAGCCAGTTCAACCACCCCGGCACCACGTTCGGCACGTTCGGCGACTTCTCGTTCTGGGATCCCGTCACCGACACGCGCATTGCCATGGTCGAGGTCGGCAACGGTGAGGGCCAGATCGGCGCGGGCGGCTATTACCCGAGCTACGAGTACTACATCATGGCCCTCGACAAGGGCTGGCACGTCGCCCCGACGAACAACCAGGACAACCACAAGGGCAAGTGGGGCAACGCCAACGACGCCCGCGACGTCATCCTGACCGACGACTTCTCCGAGCAAGGGATCTATGAGGCCATCCGTGCCATGCGCATGTACGCCACTGAGGACAAGAACCTCGCCGTGAGCTACACCGTCAACGGTGAGCAGATGGGCAGCAGCATCACCGTCGTCCCCGATCAGCTGACGTTCGACGTCACGGTCTATGACCCCGACAAGAGCGACTCCATCTCCAAGGTCGAGCTCGTCGCGAACTCCGGCAAGGTCGTCTACACGTGGGACGACCCCGCCCAGCTGGCCGCCGGTGCGCTCACCGCGACGCTCAGCCCCGACTACAGCTACTACTTCGTCCGAGTCACCGAGGGTGACGGCGACCTCGCCGTCACGTCCCCCGTCTGGGTCGGCGAGAGCCTGAAGCTCGGCATCTCCTCCCTCACCTGCGCCACGGCGACGCCCGTCACTGGCGAGGAGCTGGAGCTGACGACCACGCTCTTCAACAGCGAGGCCGCCGACGCGGCGGTCAAGTCCCTGACCTACACCATCGGCTCCCAGGTCATCGGCACCGACATGACCGGCTACACCATCGGCAAGAGCAGCACGCTCGACGTCTCCTTCCGCTATACCCCGACCGAGGCGAAGGTCACAACCGTCACCGTCACCGCCGTGGTGGTGCTCGATGGCAAGGAATACACCTTCACCAAGACGATCGACCTCGACGTGCTCAACGCCGATGAGCTGGTCTATATCGGCATCGACGGCTCCCACCACAACGAGTATGTGGCCGGCAACTATAAGGACAGCATGGGCAACTTCGGCAATCTCGCCGCGCTCTACAGTGTGCGCACCGTGCAGCTGAACACCTCCGACGAGCTCATCGCCGCCTGCTCCAACCCCAAGTTCAAGGCCATCGTCCTCACCGCGCCCTCCCGCCGCGACGGCACGGCGCTGCGCAGCCCCTATGACAACTATACAGACAGCGAGATCGCGGCCGTCAACGCCTTCAACCTCGCGGGCGGCACGGTCATCCTCGCGGGCTGGTCCGACTACTACGAGAGCTATGCCTCCTTCCCCGCCGAAGATCACATGGCCGCCCAGCAGAACCGCATCCTCTCCGCGCTCGGCTCCAGCCTGCGCATCAGCGATGACGGCACGCTCGACGATGTACTCAACGGCGGACAGAACCCGCGCCTGTACTTCAGCACCTATAACTTCGACCACCCGCTCCTGAGCGGCATCGAGTATGACCCTGTGAACCCGAACGACAAGCTCTACACCGAGCGCTTCAGCCAGTACGGCGGTGCGTCGATCTACGCCGTGGATGCGGACGGCAACCCCGTCTCCACCCTGCCCTCGACCGTCTCCCCGATGGTCTACGGCCACGCCACGACCTACTCCAAGGATCAGGACAGTGACGGTCTCGGCGGCGCAAACACGCCGAAGTACGCGGTGGCGGACGGCGATAACCGCCTGCTCGTCATGGCGACGGAGCAGCTCGACGGACGCGGCATGATCGTCGTCTCCGGCGCGGCCTTCCTCTCGAACTTCGAGGTGCAGGTCAAGGCATCCAACGACAGTTCTGACAACGACACTGAAAAGAACTACTCCAACTACCGCATCTGCGAGAACCTCGTCCAGCAGCTCAACCCCGTGAAGATCACCCCGATCTCCGAGGTGCAGAAGCAGACCGAGGCCGGCTACAAGTACACGATCGAGGGCGTCGTCACCTCGAACGCCTCCGGCTATGACAAGGATACCGCCTTCTTCGACTGCATCTATGTTCAGGACAGCACCGGCGGCATCAACTGCTTCCCCGTCGCCGGGAACTTCAAGATCGGCGACCGCGTCCGCGTGAGCGGCACGACCGACTTCTATCAGGGTGAGCTGGAGCTGCAGGTCACCTCCATCACGAAGATCGGCGAGGGCGAGCCCGTCGTCCCGACGGAGGTCACCGCCGCGCAGGTGAACGATGGCTCCGTTCTCGGCAGTCTCATCACCCTCCGCGGCTTCGTCGAGAGCTTCGAGCTTGAAAACGGCCTTGTTCAGACCATCATGGTCCGCGACAAGGACGGCAATGTCGCCCGCGTCTTCATCGACGGCTACATCACCACCGCCGAGGATGTGAAGAACCTCGCCGTCGGCTGCGAGATCACCGTGACGGGTCTTGCGTCCTATGACAACACCTTCAACGCGCCCGACGGCCCGTTCCCGCGCATCCGCATCCGCGACCGCGCCGATGTGGTCTGCACCGAGCACACGCATGATTACGGCGAGTGGACGGTCACCGAGCCCGCGACGTGCACGACGCCCGGCGTCGAGAGCAGCACCTGCGCCTGCGGCGACGTGCTGACGCGCGAGATCCCGGCGCTCGGCCACACGGACGCCGATAACGACGGCAAGTGCGACGTCTGCGGCGCGTCCGTCGACGGCAATACCCCCGGCGGCACGACCGATCCCGGCGATAAGCCCGGTACCGGTGAACCCGGCAAGCCCGGCGCCGCGACCGGCGATACCTCCGGCTTCACGCTGTGGCTGGCACTGCTGAGCGTCTCCGCCCTCGCGGGCGCCGCCCTCCTGCGCGGCAAGAAGCGCAGAGCCTGAGCGCAGTGCGTAAAACCGCATAGCTAAGCTGAACCCCGCCCCGGCCTTTGGCCGGGGCGGGGTGTCTCTTTGTTTTGAGCAAGGTCTGGCGGTTGAATCGGCCGTTTATGCCTCCGGCGGGGTACTTTCTGATTGCCCGGAAAGGAAGTCCAGAAACCTACGGTTTCTGGCGCGCTTTTGGGTACTTTTCCCACGCGGGAAAAGTACCCCGCCGGAGGCAGCACAAGCCAATTCAATCTCCCATCCCCCACCAAACCGGAAAAAATGCGGAGCCTACCGGCTCCGCATTTCATCGGCCATATTCCCTCACAGCAGCCCGTGCGTGCGCAGAACCACCGTAAACACGAAAATCGTCAACATCGAGAGCACCGAGCTCCACGCGACGATCTGCCCCGCGAGCTGCTCGTCGCCGCCGATCTCCTGCACCATCACGGCGCTCGTCACGGCCACCGGCGAACAGAAAATCGCCACGAGCGACGGCATCTCCTCCGTCGTCAGACCCAGCGGCCCGCGCAGAGCGACGGCAAGCCCCAGAATGATGCACGGGCAGACGATCAGGCGCATGCACACCGCGACCGTCAGGTTCTTGAGCAGCCCCCGCACCGCGTCGAAGCGGATCTGCGTGCCGAGCACGACAAGCATGATCGGCGTGGCGACCTTCGAAAACTGCTGCAGGACAGAAAACAGCGACGGCAGCGACGACTGCAGCGTGAAGACCGGCGTGCCGTCCGCCCCGGTCGGGAGCAACCCCCGGATCGCGACAACGACAAGTCCCGTACACGCGCCGAGAATCAGCGGGTTTTTCGCGATGTTCATCAGCCGCGTTTTCCATCCCGCGGCTCCCGGCGAACCGGAGGCGTACATCGTCAGCACCAGCACGGCCAGCACGTTGAACACCGGCACGCATACCGACGTGACGAGCGAGGCGAACGCCATGGCCGACGCGCCGCCGAGCGCGCTCGCAAGCGGAACACCGAGGATCACCTGGTTCGACCGGAACGTCGCCTGCGCGATGACGGCCCTCTGCGCGCGCCTCTTCGCCGTGAGGTGCGCGACCAGAATGCCCAGTGCCATGGAGAAGAGAATCCCCCCGATGATATAGACCAGCAGCACCCAGTTCAGCTCCGAGAGACTGCCGACACTGTAGACGTTCAGAAACAGCTGCACCGGCAGAAACACGCGGAAGCAGAATCGGTTGAGCTGGCGGAAAAACGAGTCATCCCAGAAATTCCCCAGCCGCAGCAGATACCCCAGCAGGATCATCAGCAGCAGGGGCATGACCGCCCGGCTGGCGTAGAGAAAAATTTCGCTCATGCCCGCGCCTCGCCCAGTAGGGTGGGCAGCTCCGCCCCCGTGCAGATGCGCGCGCCGATGCGCGCCATATCGCGCAGGTTCGCTGACTGCACCTCGTCCGTGACGGAGGACGTGCAGTCGGAGAGCACCACGACGTCGTAGTCGAGCGAGAGCGCATCATAGCAGGTGGTGCGGATGCAGTTGGGCGTGGTCGTCCCGGCGAGGATCACCGTGTCAACGCCCAGACGGCGCAGCAACAGGTCGAGCTGCGTGCTGAAAAAGGCGGAAAAGCGGGGCTTGACGATACAGTAGTCGCCCGCTTCAACGGTGAACTCCTCCGGAAACGCGTCGGACATCTCCGGCGGGCAGACTTCAGAGAGTGGCCGTCCGCCGGCAAACCACACCTCCCGGCGGCAGCGCTCGACGTCGCTCCCGTCGGCGCGGTAGTGCCGCGTGGCGTACACCACGGGCGTGCCCGCGCGGCGGCAGGCGTCCATCGCCGCGGCGCAGGCCGGGACGGTCGCAGCGGCGGAGGGGATACACAGCGGGGACGCCGGATCCAGAAAACCGCGCTGCATGTCGATCATAATCAGGGCAAAACGCTTCATATCGGATAACTCCTTGTCGACTTATGTCCCATCCGTTATACCATAGCGCGCGGGAGAAGTCAATGGGCGCGAGGATGGCGCAGGAGGTCACGCATCATCCGGATAGCCCCCGCGTACCGCCGCACGGCAGCCGTATCCGCATCGCCATAGAGCGGCGGTACGATGAGACTGTCTCCGCACAGCACAAAGGTCATCACACCCTCCGCGCGGCGCAGAAGCGTCTCCGCATTGCGGGAGATATGGCGCATAAGCTCATCATTCGCAGCTTCCGTATACAGAATATAAAAACGCATTTTATAGGCAAGCTCTCCGGCGGCATATCGCTGCGGCAGATGGAATTCCCGATTCACGGCATGGTTGACGCGCTTTTTGACCGCATCGAAATCCGCCTTTTGGAAATTCTCCATCCGCACAAGCAGGAATCGTCCGTCAAACCGATATGTCGAGCGGCAGAAAAACGAGTTTTCCGTGTATGTACGACATGTATCCTCCACGGCCGCCGCGCGCAGACGTTCACAGATGTCCTCAAAGCACAGTGTCTCCGGCAGAGGGATCCGCGCCGGGAGCGCCTTCTGCGTGCGCACCCACCACGCGTGCAGCAGCAGGATAAGCACCGACACAGTGAAGCAGGCCGCCGGAATGCAGATGGAGTCGTGTATGAAAAGGAACAGAATCAACGTGCCGCCGGAGAGCACCGCCAACAGCGATGCGGCAAAAGACAACGCCGCCGCGATCCGCTGTCTGCAGATCTGCCGACGCAGCTCCTGCTCAGAACAGAGTATCATACGGACACCCCCTTATATTTTTCAAAATAACATAAAATAGGGAGAAGTGGAAGAAAAATCATATGCTATCCGGTGTGAAACTGTTTAAAAGCCGACGGGGCACTTTCTGTACGCACAGAAAGTGCCCAAAGATGCGGCAGAAACCGGATGGTTTCTGGAAATCACCGAAGTGCCGCCAACGCAGAGACGATCCTGCATTTCGTGCCCCTTGTAAAATCCAAAAAGCGCGAAAAACCTCCCCTTTCTGGGAGGTTTTTCACACATATCAGGTTTATTTCGCGTAAATCAGTCCGATCAGCGCGTTGAGCGCGCGGTACGGGAGGATCCGCTTCAGAAATACGAAGAACTGATAGTCCAGCCGGATCGTATAGATCGGCTTATGGCTCGTCTTCTGCGCGACGCGCGCGATGAAGCGGCCCGCGGCCGCAGGATCCATGCCGGTCTGCTCGTCGTGCTCCATGCGCGAGACGGAGCGGCTGATGCGCCCGCCGTAGACCTCGTCGCCGGTGACGGTCTTTTCCCGCGCGGCGGTGAAGCCCGTGTGGATGTCGCCTGGCTGGACGGCACAGACGGTGATGCCGAAGGGACGCAGTTCGTTCGCCAGCGCCATCGTATAGGCGTTGACCGCCGCCTTGGCCGCGGAGTAGTACGTCTGGAACGGGATGGGCAGCGGCCCCGCAACGGAGCTGAGGTTCACAATGCGGCCCCGCCCCGCCGCGCGCATATGCGCGATAACGGCGCGGTTCACGCGCACCATGCCGAAAAAGTCCGCGTTGAACAGGCGCTGGGCATCGGCCGTGTCCGTAAACTCGACGGCACCGGAGATACCGAAGCCGGCGTTGTTCACGACGACATCGATCTGCCCCTCGGCGTCCATGACCTGCTGCACGGCGGCGCGCACCTGCGTCTCGTCCGTGATGTCGGCGCGGATGTGGTGCAGCCCCTCCACGCCCGCCTCACGGCGCGAGAACTCATAGACGGTGTACCCCGCCCCGCACAGGGCGAGAGCGGTGGCTTTCCCGATACCGGAGGTACCCCCGGTGACAATGGCAATTTTCTTGTTCATGCTGATTCACTTCTTTTTTTAGAGATCGTATTGGTGCAGAACGTCCGCGATGATGTCCACGGCCTCGTCGACGAGTGCCTTCGTATGCGTCGCCATGAGCGTGCAGCGCAGGAGGCACTCGCCCGGCGCGCAGGCCGGCGGCAGCGTCGCGTTGACGTAAACCCCGCGCTCATACAGCTCCTTCTGGGCCTTGAGCGTGACGATGGGGTCATAGGTATAGATGGGGATGATGGGTGTGTCGGCGTCGATGATCTTCACGCCGCGCGCGTGCAGGCCGTCGCGCATGTACTGGCTGATGTCAAGCAACTGCCGCGGCAGCTCCGGGTGCGCCTTCAGGTGGCGCAGCGCCGCCGTGGCGACGGCGATATTCGCGGGCGGAACACTCGCCGAAAAGATGTACGGCCGGGAATTGCAGCGGACGTAGTCGCACACGCGCGCATCCGCCGCCATATAGCCGCCGAGCGAGGCCATCGACTTTGAGAACGTCCCCATGTAGATGTCGATCTCCTGCTCCAGACCGAAATAGCTCGCGCTGCCGCGGCCGCCCTCGCCGATGACGCCGAAGGCGTGCGCATCGTCGACCATGACGCGCGCGCCGTATTTCTTCGCGAGCGTCGTGATCTCCGGGAGCTTCGCGATGTCGCCGCCCATGGAGAACACGCCGTCGGTGACGATCAGGGCGCCGTTCTTTTCCGGCACCCGCTGCAGGCACTTCTCCAGCTCCTCCATGTCGCTGTGGCGATAGCGCAGCATCTTGCCGTAGCTCATCTGGCACCCGGCATAGATGGAGGCGTGATTCTCCCGGTCGCAGATGACGTAGTCATGCCGGTCCACCAGGGCGCTGATGATGCCCACGTTGGACTGATACCCCGTGCCGAAGGTGACGATGCCGGGCTTGCGCAGGAACTTTCCCAGCTCCGCCTCCAGCTCCAGGTGCATCTCCAGAGTGCCGTTGAGGAACCGGGAGCCGCTGCACCCGGTGCCGTAGCGCTCCAGGGCGTGAATGCCCGCCTCCACCACGTCCGGGGCGATGGTCAGGCCCAGATAGTTGTTGGAGCCCAGCATGATCCGGCGCTTGCCCTCCATCTGCACCTCCACGTCCTGCCGGGATTGCAGCGCGTGAAAATAGGGATACACCCCCGCCTCCTTCAGCTCCTTGGCCAGGGACGGGGCATAGCATTTCTCGAAAATGTCCATGTAAGACCTCCTTGCTGATATGAAATATTAGATTTCATAGAGAAAAACATCGAATTAACAGGGAATGATGATTCAATTTATTATATACTGCCCCCCGCTTCCCTGTCAACCGGTGATTTGCGGGGTCACACGGACCGGGTGGCCACCACGTCCACGCCGGTGCCCAGCACATTGGGGATCACCACGTCCCCGGCGTGTACCGGGGCCGTGAGATGCACCCGGCACAGCGCCCGGGCCACGTCCAGGACCTTCTCCTTGGGCACCTCTCCGGCGGTGCGGACGGACACCACCGGCAGCAGGCCGCCGGTGACCCGGACGGTGCCGGTAACGGTGCGGGCCGGATGGGTGCACTCCTTCCGGGCGTAGGCGTCCCCCCGGGGACAGGTGTTGCCGGTGACCTCCGTCACCCGGCTGCCGTCCATAACGGCGGTCAGCTGGCAGCCCATGGGGCAGCCGATACACGTCAGCTCGCGGATGCTCATTGTGCTCCCTCCTCCACCTGAATGGTGATCTGCTTCAAACCCCGGGGCAGGTCCGCCCGCCGCAGGGTCAGCTGCTCCATCTCGCCGGGGCTGAGAATGCGCTTATGCACCCGGCGCAGCAGCCGTCCGTCCAGATAAACCGCCAGATCGGCGTCCCGATAGGGTTTGCCCACCCGGAACCGGACGGTGACGGTCTCCCCCATGGCCGCCGGGTCCAGATACTGGGGCACGGTGTACCGCACGCCGTTCTGCCCCGTCAGGCGGACGGTCTTGCCCTCCCGCCGGTGCTCCAGCAGGTACCGGGCGGCGTTTTCCCCGGCCCGGGCCGCCTCCTGGGACACGAAGTCCACCAGATCGTGGACGTGCAGCACGTTGCCGCAGGCGAACACGCCGGGAACGGAGGTGGACAGATCGTCCCCTACCTCCGGCCCGCCGGTAACGGCGTCCAGCCGGACTCCGGCCTGCTGGCTCAGCTCGTTTTCCGGCAGCAGGCCCACCGACAGCAGCAGCGTGTCGCAGGGGATGTCCCGCTCCGTCCCGGGGATGGGGCGGCGGTTTTCGTCCACCTGGGCCAGGGTCACGCCCTCCAGCCGCTCCCGGCCGTGAATGTCCACCACGGTGGTGGACAGATACAGGGGAATGCCGAAATCCTCCAGACACTGGACGATGTTCCGCTTCAGGCCGCCGGAATAGGGCATCACCTCCGCCACCGCGTGGACCTTTGCCCCCTCCAACGTCATCCGCCGGGCCATGATCAGGCCGATGTCGCCGCTGCCCAGGATCACCACGTCCCGGCCGGGCATCAGCCCCTCCATATTCACCAGCCGCTGGGCGGTACCGGCGGAATAGATGCCCGCCGGGCGGCAGCCGGGGATGTTCAGCGCGCCCCGGGGCCGCTCCCGGCAGCCCATGGCCAGAATCACCGCATCGGCGCTGATCTGCATGAGTCCCGTTTCCCGGCCCGTCACCGTCAGCACCCGGTCCCGGGACAGGTCCAGCACCATGGTGTTCAGCAGATACGGAATCTCCAGCTCCCGGACCTGGTCCGCGAACCGCCGGGCGTATTCCGGCCCGGTAAGCTCCTGGGAAAAGGTGTGCAGGCCGAAGCCCGCGTGGATGCACTGGTTCAGAATACCGCCCAGCTCCCGGTCCCGCTCGAGGATCAGCAGATCCTGCACCCCGGCCCTCCGGGCGGCGATGGCGGCGGCCAGGCCCGCAGGCCCGCCGCCGATGATGGCAAGCTGTACGTGTTTCATCATGCTTCCTCCTTGGTCCGCCCGGCCAGCATCCGGGATGCTCCGCCGTTTTTCGTCAGCTCCGTCTGGGGTACCCCCAGCTCCCGGGACAGGATCTCCATGACCCGGGGGGTGCAGAAGCCCCCCTGGCACCGGCCCATACCGGCCCGCACCCGGCGCTTCACCCCGTCCAGGGACCGGGCCCCGGGGGTGCGGCGGATGGCGTCCACGATCTCGCCCTCGCTGATGCCCTCGCACCGGCACACGATATTGCCGTAGGCGGGGTTTTCCGCCGCCAGACGCTGCCGCTCCTCAAAGGGCAGCTCCCGCAGGTGGACGATGTCCCGGCGCAGGGGGTCGAAATCCGGCTTTTCCGCCGCCCCCAGATACGCCGCCGCCTGCTCCGCCAGATAGGCCCCGATGGCCGGGGCCGAGGACAGCCCCGGGGACTCGATGCCCAGGGCCTCGAAATAGCCGGGGACAGGCTGCCCCACGCGGAAATCGTCGTCCCCCTCCGCCAGATGGGCCCGCAGCCCGGCGAAGCTGGTGATCACGTCCCGCAGGGGCAGGCCCGGCACGCTTTTGCGGGCCATGTCCTGGGCATAGGCCAGTCCCTCCGCCGTGGTGGCGGTCAGGTCCCGCTGCTCCTGATCCGCAGCGGTGGGGCCCACCAACAGGTTGCCATGGACCGTAGGCGTCACCAGCACGCCCTTGCCCATGGGGCCCGGCAGCTGGAAAACGGTCCGCTGCACCAGGCCGCCGTCCTTCTTGTCCAGCAGGCAGTATTCCCCCCGCCGGGGCACGATGCAGGCGGTGTCGCCGCAGACCTGGTTATGGAGCACGTCGCCCCACACACCGGCGGCGCTGATAACGGCCCGGGTCTCCAGCGGCCCCCGGGACGTCTCCAGCACATAGCCCTCCCCGGTGCGGCGGATGGTCTCCACCCGGGTGTCGAAGCGGAACTCCGCGCCGTTATGGGCGGCGTTTTCCGCCAGGGCGATGGTCATGCCGAAGGGGCAGATGATGGCGCTGGTGGGGGCGTACAGCGCGGCCACGGCCTTCTCCGACAGGGCGGGCTCCAGCTCATGGAGCCTGCCGCCCCGGAGGATCTCCAGGCCCTCCACGCCGTTGGCCCGGCCCCGCTGCAAAAGCTCCTCCAGCCGGGGCAGGCCCGCCTCCTCAAAGCACACCACCAGGGCCCCATTGCGGCGATAGGGGAAGTCCAGCTCCCGGGACAGCGCCTCCATCCGGCGGCTGCCCTCCACGTTGAACCGGGCCTTCATAGAGCCGGTGGGGGCGTCGAACCCGGCGTGAACAATGGCGGAATTGGCCTTGCTGGTGCCCACGCATACGTCCTCTCCCTGCTCCGCCAGACAGATTTTCACTTGCCAGCGGCTCAGCTCCCGGGCCACGGCGCAGCCCACCGCGCCGCCGCCGATGATGACGGCATCGTACATAGCGATCTCTCCTTTCCGTGAAAAAAGAGCCATGCCAAAGCCCGCCCGGTCTCCCGGACGTTCCCTGTGCATGACTCAGACTCTCAATGCATTCCCATATTGGATTATGAGCCCATTATACGCCCTGCGCCCCCGCTTGTCAACGGCAAGCGGGGGCGCAGACGGCGCGTTACTGCGCCTCGATCTCCTTGATATTCACTTCGTTCCCCTGCACCAGCCAGGTGTCCTCGCTGCCGCAATAGGGGCAGGTCCGGCCCTGGGGTACGGTGTCGTAGTCCCGGCCGCAGCCGCCGCAGCGGGTGACGGCGGGGACCGTTTCAATGTGCAGCGCCGCCCGGGGCATCAGCTCCGTCCGGGCCGCCGCCCATTTCCAGCAGCTCTCCAGCTCGTGGGGCACCACGCCGGACACCTGGCCCAGCTCCAGGGTCACCGACGCCACGTCGGTGAGGCCCTGCTCCCGGCCGATGTTCTCCACGGCCCGGATCACATGAAATACGATTCCCAGCTCGTGCATTACTTCTTCCCGGCCTTGCGGATCTTGATCTCCCGCTTGACCATGTAGGGCAGGATGGCCTTCATCTTGTCCTCGGCGGGGATCATGTGGGTGCACTCCGGACGCTCCCGGTGCAGGTGGATGGCGTCAAAGGCACACTTGGTGGTGCACACGCCGCAGCCGATGCACTTGTTGGGGTCCACCACGGAGGCACCGCAGCTGAGGCAGCGGGCCGTCTCCTTCTGGACCTGCTGGGCGGTGAAGGCGATGCGCTCGTCCCGGAAGGTCCGGCGCAGGGCCTCGTTGTACCCGATCCGCTGGCGGGGGGTGTTGTCAAAGCCCACGGGGATCAGGGCGTTCTCCTTGTCCAGCTCCACGAACTGCCGGCGGTTGCGGCCGATGGTCAGGGCGGCCTTCTGGACGAACCGGTGCAGGGAGATGGCGCCCTCCTTACCGGCGGCAATGGCGTCGATGGCGAACTTCTGGCCGGTGACGGCGTCGCCGCCTGCGAAAATGTCGGCCTCCGCCGTCTGATAGGTCATGGGGTCCACCTGGGCGGTGCCGTTGGGGTTGAAGGTCACGGCGGTGCCGGTCAGCAGCTGCCGCCAATCCACCTTCTGGCCAATGCAGTACAGCACCGCGGCGCACTGGGCCTGGCAGGTGTCGTTGTCGTCAAATTCCGGGGCGAAGCGGCCCTGGTCGTTCTTCACCCGCAGGCACTTGCGGAAGCGGATCCCGGCGGCATGGCCGTTTTCGGTGACGATCTCCGTCTGGCCCCATCCGGCGTGGATGGTGATGCCGTCCCGCTCACACTCGCCCCGGTCCTCCGGGCCCATGGGCATATCGTCATAGCTCTCCAGGCAGTACAGGTCCACGGACTCCGCGCCGCAGCGCACCGCCGTCCGGGCCACGTCTGCCGCGATGTTGCCGCCGCCGATGACCACCACCCGGCCTTCCAGCTTCGTCTCCTGGCCGCCGTTGACCCGGCGCATGAAGTCGATGCCCGCCGTAACGCCCTGGGCGTCGTCGCCGGGGATGTTCAGCCTGCCGCCGGACTGCAGGCCCACGGCCACATAGAAGCCCTGATAGCCCTGCTCCCGCAGCTGGGCAATGGTCACGTCCTTGCCCACCTCCACGCCGCAGCGGAACTGAACGCCCATCTCCCGCAGCACGTCGATCTCTGCCTGGACCACGTCCTTCTCCAGCCGGAAGCTGGGCAGGCCGTTTTCCAGCATACCGCCCAGGCGGCGCTCCTTTTCAAACACGGTGGGGCGATAGCCCTTCTCCGCCAGGTAATAGGCGCAGGACAGGCCCGCCGGGCCGCCGCCGATGATGGCGATCTGCTGATCGAACGCGCCGTCTACCTTGGGGATCACCTTCTCCGGCACGAACCGGGTGGCGGCGTCCAGATCCTGCTGGGCGATGAAGCGCTTCACCTCGTCAATGGCCACCGCCTGGTCCACGGTGCCCCGGGTGCAGGCGTCCTCGCAGCGGCGGTTGCAGATGCGGCCGCACACGGCGGGGAAGGGATTCTCCCGCTTGATCAGCTGCAGGGCCTCCCGGTACTTGCCCTGGGCCGCCAGCTTCAGATAGCCCTGCACCGCGATGTGGGCGG
>ERZ832317.2620-NODE-2620-length-20338-cov-5.110733_pt1 | contig 20338 bp, 15 predicted proteins | sample MGYA00519695_ERZ832317 | MGnify/ENA primary metagenome ERZ832317 (study PRJEB31850, sample SAMEA3708726) | human gut metagenome | biome: human gut; feature: human-associated habitat; material: faeces | place: China | collected 2014 ...
GACTCCCGCTTGGCAAAAAAGGCGTTCAAAAAGATGCGGACTAAAAGCGCGAGCGCCGGCGTAAGACGCCGGTTTTAAGAGTGAGAGCGTCGTATCGGATATGATCCTTTCTGCGGCCCATCGCCCCTTAAACCCGCCTTTTAGGCGGGCGCCCGGAGCCAGCGTTAGCCGGGACGAAGTAGGCGAAGGCATCTGCCGGGGAGTTTTTGGTACTTTTTGCGGTCAAAAAGTACATAAGCTTCCGCGGGCGGAGACCGCGGTTAGCAGTTTTTTGCGGCCCAAAAGGACAAAAAACTCTGCGGGCCGAGACCGCGGTTAACCGCTGACCAAAAAGCGGCAAATAACACCAGTCGCAGACTGCGATCAGTACTTTTTACGGCCAAAAAGTACATACCCTCCCCCGGCGAAAGTCGCGATAAGTTGCCGATCAGAAAGCGGCAAAAAACGCAAGTCGCCGGACTGCGAACACCACCGAGTGCGCCGCGCCCCTCAAAAACCGCTTTTCAGGCGGGTGACAAAATGCCGTGCGCCATGACGTTGCACGGCATTTTTCTGCCATCGGGCTGACAATTTGGCAGGGATTGCCGATCGGCACGACCTTTGTTCGGTTCGAGGGCGTAACCGGCGGCCGGAGTCGGAAAAAGCCCGGACCGGCGGATACGAAACCGAAAAATAAACAATTAAAACATATTACTATTATGGCAAAGATTATCGGTATTGATTTAGGAACCACGAACTCCTGCGTGGCAGTGATGGAGGGCAACGAGCCTGTTGTAATCCCCAACTCCGAGGGACACCGCACGACCCCTTCGGTCGTGGCTTTCACGGCCGACGGCGAGCGTAAGGTCGGCGACCCCGCGAAGCGTCAGGCGATCACCAACCCCAAGCGCACGGTCTTTTCGATCAAGCGTTTCATGGGCGAGACCTACGACAAGGTTTCGGCCGACATCGCGCGCGCTCCCTATGCCATCGTCAAGGGCGACAACAACACCCCGCGCGTGGACATCGACGGACGTCAGTATACCCCGCAGGAGATTTCGGCCATCATCCTCCAGAAGATGAAGAAGACGGCCGAGGATTACCTGGGCCAGGAGGTTTCGGAGGCCGTGATCACGGTTCCGGCCTACTTCTCCGACTCGCAGCGTCAGGCTACGAAGGAGGCGGGCGAGATCGCCGGTCTGAAGGTCCGCCGCATCATCAACGAGCCGACGGCCGCCGCATTGGCCTACGGTCTCGACAAGAAGTCCAGCGACCAGAAGATCGCCGTGTACGACCTGGGCGGCGGAACGTTCGATATTTCGATCCTCGAACTGGGCGACGGCGTTTTCGAGGTGAAGTCCACCAACGGCGATACGCACCTGGGCGGCGATGACTTCGACCACGTGCTGATCGACTACATGGCCGAGTCGTTCAAGGCCGAGCACCAGATCGACCTGCGTCAGGACCCGATGGCCTTGCAGCGTCTGAAGGAGGCCGCCGAGAAGGCGAAGATCGAACTGTCGTCCTCGACCACCACGGAGATCAACCTGCCGTATATCATGCCCGTCAACGGCATTCCGCAGCACCTGGTGATGACGCTCACGCGCGCCAAGTTCGAGCAGCTGTGCGACCACCTGATCCGCAAGACCATCGAGCCTTGCAAGCTGGCGCTTCGTGACGCGGGTCTGGACGCCTCGCAGATCAACGAGGTGATCCTCGTGGGCGGTTCGACGCGTATTCCCGCGATCCAGAAGATCGTCGAGGAGTTCTTCGGCAAGACCCCGAACCGTTCGGTCAACCCCGACGAGGTCGTGGCCATCGGCGCCGCCATCCAGGGCGGTGTGCTCACGGGCGAGGTGAAGGACGTGCTGCTGCTCGACGTTACGCCGCTGTCGCTGGGTATCGAGACCCTGGGCGGTGTGATGACCAAACTCATCGACGCCAACACGACGATCCCGACGCGCAAGTCGGAGACCTTCTCGACGGCTGCCGACAACCAGCCTTCGGTGGAGATCAACGTCTGCCAGGGCGAGCGTCCGCTGGCCCGCGACAACAAGTCGATCGGCCGCTTCCACCTCGACGGCATTCCCGCCGCACCGCGCGGCGTTCCGCAGATCGAGGTTACGTTCGACATCGACGCCAACGGCATCCTGAACGTTTCGGCCAAGGACAAGGGCACGGGCAAGGAGCAGAAGATCCGCATCGAGGCCTCCTCGGGCCTTACCGAGCAGGAGATCCAGCGCATGCGCGACGAGGCCAAGGCCAACGAGGAGAAGGACAAGGCCGAGAAGGAGCGCATCGACAAGATCAACGCCGCCGACTCGAACATCTTCACCACCGAGAAGCAGCTCAAGGAGTACGGCGAGAAACTTCCCGCCGACAAGAAGGCCGCCATCGAGACGGCGCTCGGCAAGCTGAAGGAGGCGCACAAGAACGCCGACGTGGCCGCCATCGACACGGCGATGGCCGAGCTTAACGCCGCATGGCAGGCCGCTTCGCAGGACATCTATGCCCAGCAGCCGGCGCAGGGCGGTGCGAATGCCAACGCCAACGCCGGAGCGGGTGCTTCCGGAGCAGGGGCGGGCGCCGGTGCGGGTTCCGCCGCCGGCGACTCTTCGCAGCCCGAAGACGTCGAGTTCGAGGAGGTCAAGTAACCGGCCGCCGACAGAGAGCCGCAGGGTTCGGACACCAGTCCGAACCCTGCGTTTTTTATGCCCCTTGCGAACCGGCCTCTTTGCCTGCGGCGGTCTGCCTCGTAGGCTGTTTCTGGATAGTGCGGTTAAAGTGTCGTTCCGGAGGCCAGACGTAATCTAGTTCGCCTTTGTCGCCGCGCAGCGTGTCCGAGCAGGAGGGGAGTGGAAACCTGCGGCGTTTTGCGCCGTGCGGGCCGCATCCTCCGCCGGCTGCGGACTGCCGAACGACGATACTGCGAAGTCCTTCCGACGAGCTGCGGCCGATTCTCGCGTCGGATGCCTTTCGGGCTTCCTCCTCGGGACGGCGATGCCGTAATTGGTATTCCGGAGGCCCTGCGACGGAGTGTTGTTAATTATTAATTGTCAATCGTTAATTGGATTTTATTGTTGTTTTTTCGGAAAAAAATGTCTATTTTTGCGAGCTATCGGCGCGCTATGTTGCGCCAGGAAGGTGTTGCGACGGACTAACGACCGAAGAAACAACAAGATAACAACAATAATTTTTAACTCAAATGCAAAGCAAAGGTGCTATTAAATTACTGGCGATTCTACTTGCGATTGCCTGTATCTACCAGCTCTCGTTCTCGTTCAAGACGCGGAGCGTAGAGAAGAAGGCGGCGGCGTATGCGGCCGCTTACGACGGGGATGAGCGTTCCGAACGGGAGCAGTACTACCTCGATTCGGTTCAGAATCAGCCCGTCTACAACCTGGGTTTCCGCAAGTTCACCTACAAGGAGATCAAGGAGAAGGAGCTGAACCTCGGCCTGGACCTGAAAGGCGGTATGAACGTCATGCTCGAGATTCAGGTGGAGGACGTCGTGAAGTCGCTGGCCGGCGACAGCAAGAACGATCCTGCCTTCATCGAAGCGATGGCGCAGGCCAAGGAGGGACTCCGCACGGGCAAGGACTTCATCGGCGAGTTCGTCCGCAGCTACCGCACCGCTACGAACGGTGCGCCGCTGGCCGCGATTTTCGTCAGCCCCGACCGTAAGGATATCACGCCCAACAGCACCGACGCCGAGGTCGAGAAGATCCTGCGCAAGGAGACTGACGATGCGATCGACGCGTCGTTCAACATCCTGCGCAGCCGTATCGACCATTTCGGCGTAACGCAGCCCAATATCCAGCGCTTGCCCAACTCGAACCGTATTCTGGTCGAGCTGCCGGGCGTGAAGGAGCCGGAGCGCGTGCGCAAGTTGCTCCAAGGTTCGGCTTCGCTCGAATTCTGGACGACCTACAACGCCGGCGAGATCGTGCCGACGCTGATGCGTGCCGACCAGGTGGTAAAACAATATCTCGCGGACACGAAGCCTGCCGTCGAGGAGACGGTCGTTGTCGCTGAGGCTGCCGATTCGACCGCGGACGGCGGCCTGATCGCCGAAGTGGCTACCGCCGAAACGGAAACGGCAGCCGAGGCCACGGGTTCCTACTACGACCGCGACCAGAACCCGCTGCTGGCGCTGTTGAACCCGCAGTTCGCAGGCGGCGCTGCCGTAGGTGCCGTCATGGCTGCCGATACGGCTGCGGTGAACGACTACCTGGCGCTGCCCGCCGTGAAGGAGATGCTTCCGGCCGACCTGCGTTTCAAGTGGGCGATCAAGGGCGAGACGCAGCAGCCGGTCGACGGCCGTTTCTACCTTTATGCGATCAAGGTCGAGCGTCCCGACGGCCGCGCTCCGCTGGACGGTTCGGTCATCACCGACGCCCGCGAAGCCTATGCGCAGCGCGGTGCCGAGGCCGAGGTCTCGATGTCGATGAACTCCAACGGCATCTCCGAATGGGCGCGTCTGACGGCCGACAACGTGGGCCGTTGCGTAGCCATCGTGCTCGACGGTTACGTCTACTCGGCGCCTGTGGTGCGTCAGAAGATCGAGGGCGGCAATTCGTCGATTTCGGGTAATTTCACCATTCAGGAGGCCAAGGACCTGGCCAATGTGCTCAAATCGGGTAAGGTTCCCGCACCGGCGCACATCATTCAGGATACGGTCGTAGGTCCTTCGCTGGGTCAGGAGTCGATCAACGCCGGTATGGTCTCGTTCGTCATCGCCTTCCTGCTGGTACTGCTCTACATGGGCGCCTTCTACAAGACGGCGGGCTGGATGGCCGACCTCGCACTGCTGTTCAACGTCTTCCTGCTCATGGGCGTACTCGTTTCGTTCGGCGCCGTGCTGACGCTGCCCGGTATCGCGGGTATCGTCCTGACGATGGGTATGGCCGTCGACTCCAACGTGATCATCTACGAACGCATCAAGGAGGAGCTGCGTGCGGGCAAGGGGCTGTCGCTGGCGATCAAGGACGGTTTTTCGAACGCCTACTCCGCCATCATCGACGGTCAGCTGACGACGATCATCACGGGTATCGTCCTCTTCGTCTTCGGTAACGGCCCCGTACAGGGCTTCGCCACGACGCTGATTATCGGTATCCTCACTTCGCTGTTCAGTTCGATCTTCATCACGCGTCTGCTCATCGAGGCGATCGTGGCGAAGTTCGGCCATATCTCCTTCTCGCGCAAGTGGTCGGAGAACTGGCTCAACAACATCCATTTCGACTTCGTGGGCAAGCGCAAGTATTCCTACGCCATTTCGGGTACGGTCATCGTGCTGTCGTTCATCTCGTTCGCCGTCTTCGGCCTGAACCGCGGCGTGGAGTTCACGGGCGGCCGTTCGTACGTCGTGCTCTTCGACCAGCCGGTTTCGGTGGAGCAGGTGCGTGCATCCGTCGAGGATCAGTTCGCGCAGATCGAAAACGCCGACAACGCCAACGTCAGCCTCGAAATCAAGCAGTACGGCGGCGACGGCGACCAGGTGCGTATCGTGACGCAGTACAAGTACGACGACGCTTCGGACGAGGCGACCGACGAAATCAACCGGCTGCTCTACGACGCCGTGAAGAAGTACTACAAGACGGCCGTCACCTTCGCCGATTTCCGCAATACGCAGCTCAGCCCCTACGGTATCGTTTCGGCCGACAAGATCGGCCCGTCGATCGCCAAGGACATGACCTACAACGCAATTTATGCCGTCTTCTTCTCGCTGATCGCCATCGGGCTCTATATCACCCTGCGGTTCAAGAAATGGCAGTGGGCGACGGGCGCCACGCTTTCGCTGGCGCACGACGCGCTGATCGTCATCGGTCTCTTCTCGATGCTGTATGCCGTCATGCCGTTCAACTTGGAGATCAACCAGGCCTTCATCGCTGCGATCCTGACCGTGATCGGTTATTCGATCAACAACACGGTGGTGATCTTCGACCGCATCCGCGAGTACATCGCGCTCTATCCGAAACGGAGCCTGCGCGACAATATCAACAACGCCACCAGCTCGACGATGGCGCGTACCTTCAACTCGTCGGGTACGACGCTCGTCACGCTGGTTGCGATCTTCCTCTTCGGCGGCGAGACCATCCGAGGTTTCATCTTCGCTCTGCTGTGCGGCGTAGCGATCGGTACCTACTCGTCGTGGTTCATCGCCACTCCGCTCTCGTTCGATCTGATGCCCGAGTCGATCAAGAACAAGGGTAAGGAGTAGGGTGCCGACATCCCCGCGGAAGCGGACTTTCGATTGAAAACGGACTGCAACCTATGCAGTCCGTTTTTTGTCGTTATCGAAGGCTGCGTCTCGGAATAATCGAACTTACGCTTGCTTCTGCGCCCGACTTTTCGTATCTTTAACTCCGTTTTAGATACTTCCGCTCGGCAATGTTCAAATAAATTTGACATTGCCCTCGCTTATTCGTATCTTTGCCCATAAGTAAGTTCCCGCTCGGCGGGTTCGCTTCGGCAGGAGAGGATATCCCTGATTTCCTTCCCGACGCGCGCTTCGTCCGAGCCAAGATAAAGAGTTATGTTCGATAATCTGAGGCAGTGGTTGCGGAAGTACATCTCGCCGGTTTTCGTCGCGATGCTCGTGGCGTCGTTCGTGTTGTGGTATATCGCCAAGTTGAACTATACCTATACTACCGATAAAACGGTTCAGGTGAATGTCGACGGCGAGGAGTTCGAGGTCGTCTGCGTGATCGAGGGGCTGGGGACGAACCTTTTCAGCCGCATGGTCTACATGCGCAATTCGCTGCGCATTCCGCTCTCGGAACTCGATTACGCCCCTTCGCCCGACGAGGAGGGGTACATCGTCATCGACCCGCAGTCGTTGCAAAATGCCATTTCGGTGCATTACAGCGACGTGAAGGTCGTCGCCGTGCGCAATATCCCGCCCATTAAACTGCCTGTCGAGGAATGATCCGGGTAGGCGTTACGGGGGGGATCGGGAGCGGCAAGTCGACGGTCTGCCGGCTCTTCGCCGAACGGGGCGTGCCGGTTTACGACAGCGACAGCGAGGCCAAGCGCCTGATGCGCGAAGATCCTTCGCTGCGTGCTGCGCTCGTCGAGGCGTTCGGCGACGAGACGTTCCGGGACGGCGTGCTGAACCGTCGCTACCTGGCCGCGACCGTCTTCGGCGACCGGCGCGCCCTGGCTCGGCTCGAAGCGTTGGTGCACCCCTGCGTGAAGCGCGATTTCGAGCGGTGGGCCGCCGAACGGACTGCCGAGTCCTACGTGGTGCTCGAATGTGCGATTCTCTACGAGTCGGGCATGGACGCTGCGGTGGATCGCGTGGTGGCCGTCGTCGCGCCGGAGGAGCTGCGGCTCGTGCGTGTGAACGCCCGCGACGGCGCTTCGGCTGCGGAGATTCGCCGCCGCATGGCCGCGCAGCTCTCCGACGACGTGCTGAGCGCACGGGCCGATTATACCATTGTCAATATCAACAGGGAGGATTTGGCCGCCGATGTGGCCGAGTGCGACCGTCGATTCCGTTATGAAGCAGCAGGAAATTAATCTCGATTTTTCACGTCGTCAGGTGATGACCATCGTCAACGTCACTCCCGACTCTTTTTTCGCCGGCAGCCGCACGCCTGACTGGCTCGATGTCGAACGCCGTGTGCGCGACGCCGTCGAGGCGGGTGCTTCGGTGATCGACGTGGGCGGTTATTCGTCGCGCTCGGGTGCCGACGAGGTGTCGCCCGAGGAGGAGTGGCGGCGCGTCGATCTGGGGGTCGGGGCCGTGCGGTCGCTCTCGCCCGATCTGCCGGTATCGATCGATACGTTCCGTTCGAGCGTGGCCGCGCGGACGATCCATAAATACGGCAAGGTGATTATCAACGATATTTCGGCCGGCGAGCTGGACCCGCTCATCGTCGACGTGGTGGCCGAGCACGACGTGCCCTACGTGGCCATGCACATGAAGGGCGACCCCCGCACGATGCAGTCGATGACCGACTACCGCGACATCGTGGCGGAGGTGGTGGACTATTTCCGCGAACGGACGGCACAGTTGCGCGAGCGGGGGGTTCGCCGCATCGTCGTCGATCCCGGTTTCGGTTTCGCCAAGACGCTCGAACAGAACTACGAACTGCTGCGCGGCCTGCACAGCCTCGCGGAGCTGGGCTATCCCGTGCTGGCGGGCGTGTCGCGCAAGTCGATGATCTACAAGTTGCTCGGTACGACGCCCGCCGAGGCGCTCAACGGTACGACGGCGCTCCACTGGGAGTGCCTGCGGCAGGGGGCCGTGATTCTGCGGGCGCACGATACGCGCGAAGCCGTCGAGGTGGTACGGATGTTCGATCAATTCATGCAGGCATGACGGAGCGCGAGGTGATGATCCGGGCCGAAGGGCTCCGCAAACGCTACGGTGCGTTGGAGGTGTTGCGCGGCGTGTCGTTCGAAGTGGCGCGCGGCGAGGTGGTATCGATCGTCGGCGCCAGCGGCGCGGGCAAGACGACGCTGTTGCAGATCATCGGGTCGCTCACGCGCCCCGACGGCGGGCGCGTCACGCTCGGCGGCATCGATCCGTTTGCTTTGTCGGACAGGGAGTTGTCGCGTTTCCGCAACCGCCGTGTCGGCTTCGTCTTCCAGTTCCATCACCTGCTGCCCGAGTTCACCGCTTTCGAAAACGTCTGCCTGCCGGGGCTGATCGGCGGGCGCGACCGGCGCGAAGTCGGGGCGCGGGCGGAGCTGCTCGATTTGATGGGGCTCGCGGCACGCCGCGACCACAAACCCGCCGCGTTGTCGGGCGGCGAGCAGCAGCGCGCGGCCATTGCCCGTGCGCTGATCAACTCGCCTTCGGTGCTGCTGGCCGACGAACCTTCGGGCAATCTCGATACGCACAACCGCGAGGAGATCCACCGGCTCTTCTTCGAGCTGCGCGAGCGGCTGGGACAGACCGTCGTCATCGTCACGCACGACGAGAGTCTGGCGGCGCGTGCCGACCGGACGATCACGATGAGCGACGGCCGGATCGTAGGATGACGATGGAACGCGAAGAGTTGCACGATCTGCTCGAACGGCTTTGGGACCGGTACGACCGCGAGGAGTTCATCTCGGCCGACCCGATCGCCGTGCCGCACTGCTTCGCGTCGCGCGACGACCGCGAGATCGCGGGATTCCTCGCGGCGACGATCGCGTGGGGCAGCCGTCCCATGATCGTGCGCAACGGTTTGCGCATGATGCACTTTCTCGACGATGCGCCGCACGATTTCGTCCGCAACGCCTCCGAGCGCGAGTTGGCGAAGCTCTCAGGGTTCGTCCACCGCACTTTCAACGGCGGCGATCTCATCCAGTTCGTTCGTTCGATCCGTGCGATCTGCGAACGGCACGGCGGTCTGGGCCGTTTCGTCGAGGCGAGCTATGCCTCCACGGGCGACATGCGCCGCGTGCTGGCGGCCTTCCGCGAGGAGTTTTTCCGCACGGAACACCCCGAACGGTGTCGCAAACACGTTTCGTCGATCGAGCGGGGCGCCTCCTGCAAACGTTTGTGCATGTATTTCCGCTGGATGGTGCGGCACGACGACCGGGGCGTGGATTTCGGTCTGTGGCGCACGATTCCGCCCTCGGCGCTCTATCTGCCGCTCGACCTGCATACCGGCAACATGGGCCGTGCGCTGGGGCTGCTCGCGCGGCGGCAGAACGACTGGCGGGCCGTGGAGGAGATCACCGCGGCGCTGCGCACGTTCGACGCCGACGACCCTGTGCGGTACGACTTCGCGCTGTTCGGCGCGGGGATCGACGGATTTCTGAAATGAGGATATGTTTCGTTTCAAACGATTTACGATAGAACAGGACGCCTGCCCGATGAAGGTAGGCACCGACGGCGTGCTGCTGGGGGCGTGGGTCGCGCTCGGCGCCGCCGACCGGCTGCTGTTGGACGTGGGCACGAGCACGGGCGTGATCGCCCTGATGCTGGCGCAGCGGTCGCCTGCGGCCGGCGTCACGGCGCTCGACATCGATGCGGCCTGCGCGGAGCAGGCGCGGGCGAACGCCGACCGTTCGCCGTGGGGCGGGCGTGTGACGACGTGTTGCGCGCCGGTGCAGGAGTACCGGCCGGAGGAGCCGTTCGATCTGGTGGTCTCCAATCCGCCTTATTACGACCGTTCGCTGCTGCCGCCCGACGCGGGGCGCACCACGGCACGCCATACCGTCGCGCTCACGCACGGCGAGCTGATCGCCGCCGCCTGCCGGCTGCTTGCGCCCGAGGGGCGTCTGGCGGTCATCCTGCCGGCGGTCGAGGCACAGCGGTTCCGCGAGCAGGCGCGCGGCCGGCTGGCGCTGCGGCGGCTGACCGAGGTGTGGTCGACACCCCGCAGCGGGGTGAAGCGCTGCCTGATGGAGTTCGTCCGCGGCGATGCGGCGGAGCTCCGCACCGACCGGCTGGTGATCGAGGAGGCGCCCGGCCGCTTCACGGAGGAGTACCGGCGGCTGACGGGGGATTTCTACCTCAAATTTTGATCGGGGCGGGAAAATGGTTATATTTGTGAATCGACAAATTGAATTGGTTATGAAAACACTTGTTTCGCTGCTGTGCTGCACCGCGCTCACCGTGGGAAGCGCCTCGGCGCAGAGTTATCGCGTGGCCCGTGCGGGGGCTTTCGAGGAGAACGGCCGTGTCGAGGTGGGTATTCCGACCTCGCCGCTGGCGGTCGATCTGACCGTCGAGAAGGAGGTCGTCACCGTGGGGCCCTACGCCCGTTACGCACAGAAATTCCTGGGTGTGCGCGGCGCGCTGAGCGACAAGACGCTCTATTCGGTCAAGGCGGCGCGCGTAGCGCTGCTCGATCGCGACGCGACGACGGCCTCCGAAGTTCCCGCCGGCGAGGTGCGCGCCACCTCCTATCTGGGCGATGCCGAGACCTTCTCGCGGGTTCCCTTCGATAAGCGTTCGCTCGTGGACGAGTCGCTCGAAACGGCGGCACGCAATGCCGCCAACACGCTCTTCGCAATTCGCCGTCACCGCATGGAGTTGATTACCAGCGAGGCGGGAGAGCATGTCTTCGGCGCCGGCCTGCAAGCCGCATTGGCGGAGCTGGACCGGCAGGAGCAGGCCTATACCGAATTGTTCCTCGGCAAGCGGGTGACGACGACCTCCGTCGAACGGATCACCGTCGTGCCCGATGCCGGCAAGCAGAAATACATCCTCTGCCGCTTTTCGCCCGATCGGGGGCTGCTGCCCGGCAACGACCTGACGGGCGACGTGGTGCTGTTGCAGCTCGACAAGGAGAGCGACGGTTCGTTCACCCTTACGCCCGCTTCGCCCAAGGCGGCGCGCACGGCGACCTACCGCGTGGCGGCCGACGTGGTCTGCACGGTCTATTGCGGGACGGAGGAGCTGACGCGCGCTACGCTGCCGCTCTTCGAATTCGGCCGCGACGTGGAACTGGCGCTTCCGTCCAAGAAATGACGAACCATACGGCACGCATGGCGGCGCTGCTCGGCGAGCTGCGCCGCGAGATGAACGGCGCGGTGACCGAGTCGATGCAGCGCGGCGAGGGCGGCTACGGTCTCAACTACGGCGTCAGTATCCCTACGATCCGCGCGATCGCCGGTCGGGTAGGGACGGATCATGCGTTCGCGCGATTCCTTTACCGGCAGGATGTCCGCGAACTGCGGATGGCTGCGCCGACGATCGCCGATCCCGCTTCGGTGACGCCGGACAATGTCGACGAGTGGTTCGCTGGGCGGATGCCGGAGGAGTTGATCGAAGAGCTGGCGCTGCGTCTGCTGAGCCGCTGCGGCCGTCCCGTACTGGATACGCTGTGCGGGCGATGGCTGCGGGCTGGAAGCGGTGCCGAACGCTATGCGGCGCTGATGGCGCTGGCGCGTGCGCGGGTGCAGGAGTTCGACGCGGCGGCGGTCGTCGAGGCCGTGCCCGATGCGGTGGCCGCCTGTCCCGACGATCTGCGACTGGCGCGCGGTGCGGCGGCATTCGTTCAGTCGGCGTCGGCCCGTATCGCACCGGAGCGGCTCGCACGGATGATCGAGCGGCTTCCCGACTCGCGCGGCGGTGCCTATCTGCGCGACGAGCTGGCGTGGATGATTCTTTGACGGGATGGCCGCACGACCGTGCGGCGAGGGCGAAATACAGGGGGCAGAACGAAGTTCGTTCCGCCCCTTGCTTCGTTCGTGCGTTACTCCTCCGTGCCGGAGGAGCGGAATGCCATCGGCGAGAGGCCGACGTATTGCTTGAAATAGCGGCCGAAGAAGGACTGGTTGGAGAATCCCAGCGTTTCGGCGATCTCCTTGATGCTCGGATCGGGATCGGAGAGCAGCTTCTTCGCCTCGGCGATAATGAACATCATGATCCATTGCAGGGCGTTGCGGCCCGATTTTTCCCGGACGATCGTGGAGAAATAGCGCGGGGTGAGGCACTGCTCCGCGGCGTAGAACGAAACGCTGTGGTGCGTGCGGAAATTCTGGGAGAGCGAGAAGATGAAACTCTGGAAAATCCGGTCCTTGCGATCCTGTTTGAGCGGCTGGATCGGATGGTTGAAGAAGTAGGCCTCGGCGATTTCGCAGCAGAGCGCCTTGCCGAGCGACGAGAGCAATTGCTTGTATATGAGACGGTTATTTTCATTCGTGCTGCGAGAGCCCTGTGACCGTTCGCGGCGCCAGATCAGTTCGATCAGTTCTTCGATGCGCCGGCGCTGCTCGTCGTTGAGCGAGATGCAGGGATTTTCCCGCATGTAGAGGTGGTTCTGCGTGTTGGAGATCGAGTTGGCCAGCGTGAAGACGAAATCGAAGTCCGCCACGCCCACCGTGCCGTGCAGATCGTCGCTGAGCATACGGATATAGGTCTTGGAGAGGGGCGGGTAGATATAGATGTCGCCCCGGTGAATTTCGAAAGCGCGGTTGCCCAGCACCAGGCTCATCTCTCCCTGGGTGCAGTAGAAAAATCCGCTTTTGGCGAGTTGAACGACCGGCCCCAGTGCTTCGACAGTCTGCTTGTCGGCATGGAACAATCCGATGGAAGGAGTAACAGGTGTGTCCATTTTTGTCTCAATTTCGTGCAAAATAACGAATAATCCGGTTCATATCGACCGATTTTTTGCTTATTTTTACGAAAATCGTACGGATCGGACAATGCTGCATCCATATCATTCTTTTCGATGGATGCGCGCTTCGGTACATTTGCATCAAATTCAGTGAGGTATGAAAAGACGAAATCAATTCATGGGGATGGTCTGCCTGCTCGCCTGTTGTTGCGGCTGTTCGGGCCGGCCGGAGGGTGCGGTGCGGCTGCCTATCGTACGCATCGATACCGTGGGTGTCTACGGTACGCCGCGGACGGTGCAGTTTCCCGGCTGCGTCAGGGCGGCGCAGGAGGTCAATGCGGCGTTCAAGGTCGGCGGGACGCTCCGAACGATTTTCGCCGAAGAGGGGGAGTTCGTCCGGCGCGGGGCGCCGCTCGCGGCGCTCGATGCTCGCGATTACCGGCTTCAAGCCGAAGCCGCCGAGGCCGAGTACAAGCGCGTCAAGGCCGAAGCGGAGCGCGTAATGGCGCTCTATGCCGACGGAGCCGCTACGCCCGACGCCTACGACAAGGCGCGTTACGGACTGCAACAGATCACGGCCAAATACGAAAACAGTCGGAACCAGCTCGCCGATACCGAGATCCGTATGCCTTTCGACGGGTATGTGCAGAAGCGGTTGTTCGACCCTTCGACCGTCGTCGGGGCAGGGATGCCCGTGCTGACCGTCGTGTCGGCGGAGGCTCCCGAAATCGAGATCAATATCCCCGGCTCGGAGTATGTCCGCCGCAGCGAATTCGACGGCTTCGAGGCGGCCTTCGACTTCTGGCCCGGCAAGCGGATTCCGCTGCGGCTGCGGAGCATCAGCCCGAAGGCCAACGCCAACCAGCTCTATACGCTGCGGCTGGGCGTTCCGGCCGATTTGCGGCCGCTCCCGTCGCCGGGTATGAATACGATGGTGACCATCGTATGCCGGCCTTCGGGGGCTGCGCAGGTGGCCGTGCCGGCCGTCGCGCTCTTCGACGACGGCGACCGGACGTGCGTCTGGATCTGCCGGGGGGACAGTACGGTCGTGAGCCGCGAGGTACGGGTCGAGCGGTTGCAGACCGGCGGCGAAGCGGTCGTCGGAGCGGGACTTGCGGCCGGCGAGCGGATCGTCACGTCGGGCGTGCACCGGCTGCGTGAAGGCGAGAAGGTGGCGCCCCTGCCGGGTGTGACGAAAACAAACGTGGGAGGATTGCTATGATCGATTTCGGGAAATGGGCTTTCGCCAATCGGAAGCTCGTCTATTTCGTCGTCGCCGTCCTTCTGGTCGGCGGCATCCTCTCGGCCTACGACATGTCGAAGCTCGAAGACCCCGAAATCAAGGTCAAGCTGGCGATGGTCATAGCGACGCGCCCCGGCGCTTCGGCGCATGAAATGGAGTTGGAGGTGACCGATCCGTTGGAGAAGAACATCCGCACCATGGGCGAGGTGGAGAGCGTGACCAGCTCGTCGTTCAACGATCTGGCGATTTTGGAGGTGGAGTTGAAAAGCACGGTGCGCGACGCCGACGTCGAACAGTGCTGGGACATGCTGCGCCGCAAGGCTTCCGACGTCCAGCGGCGATTGCCGTCGGGAACGTCGGTCGTCGTGCAGGACGACTTCGGACTGGTCTACGGAATGCTCTATGCGCTCACGGGCGACGGTCTTACGGAGCGGCAGCTGTCGGATTATGCCGGCCTGCTCAAACGCGAGCTGGGCGATCTGGACGGTGTGGCGCGTGTCGAGATCTACGGCGAACGCGAAGAGTGCATCGACATTTCGATCCTGCCCGAAAAGATGGCGATGCTCGGCGTCAGTCCGGCCGAGGCGCTGGCGACGCTCAACGGGCAGAACAACGTCTACTATGCCGGATATTACGACAACGGGCCCGACCGCATCCGCGTGGCCGTCGCCGACAAGTTCCGCGCTGTGAAGGAGATCGAGAGCATGGTCATCCAGGGGCACGAGGACGACCAGCTGCGGTTGTGCGACATCGCGCGCGTGGAGCACGGCTACGCCGAACCCGTGCGCAACGAGATGTCCTACGAGGGGCAGCGTGCGCTCGGCATCGCCGTCGCGGCGGCTTCGGGCAGCGACATCGTCAAGGTCGGGGCCGAGGTGGAACGCTGTCTGGCCGAGTTGCAGGCCGAGCGCTTCCCTGCGGGAGTCGCCTGCCACAAGATTTTCTACCAGCCCGAGCGGGTCAAGGATGCGCTGGGGACGTTTCTGATAAACCTGATCGAGTCGGTGGTGATCGTCGTGGCCATTCTGATGCTTACGATGGGTTTCCGCAGCGGAATGATCATCGGCATCAGTCTGGTGGTGACCGTCGTGGGATCGTTCCTGATTCTGGGGATGGCCGACGGAACGATGCAGCGCGTGTCGCTGGCGGCGTTCATCCTGGCCATGGGAATGCTGGTCGACAATGCCATCGTGATCGTGGACGGCATCCTGATCGACCTGAAACTCGGGAAACCGCGCCGCGAGGCGATGACGGCCATCGGCCGGAAGACGGCGATGCCGCTGCTGGGCGCGACGCTGATCGCCATCCTTTCGTTCCTGCCGATCTTCCTCTCGCCCGATACGGCGGGTGTCTACGTGCGCGATCTGTTCATCGTGCTGGCCGTGTCGCTGCTGCTGAGCTGGGTGCTGGCGCTGGTGCATGTGCCGCTCATGGCCGACGCTTGGCTCGGTCAGCCTGCCGCTCCGGCCGGCGGCGCGACGCTCTACGACAGCGCCGTCTACCGCTGGCTGCGTGCGGCGCTCGGCTTCGGCCTGCGGCATCGCTGGTCGTCGATCGCCGTGGCGCTCGTGCTGGTGGGGCTGAGCGTCTGGGGCTACGGTTACATGCGTCAGGGCTTCTTCCCCGATATGGTCTACGACCAGCTCTATATGGAGTACAAACTGCCCGAGGGGACGAATTCGACCCGCGTGAAGGCCGATTTGGAGGAGATCCGCCGCTATTTGAAGAGCCGTCCGGAGATCCGCTCGGTGGCCGCTTCGATCGGCGGCACGCCGGCGCGCTACAATCTGGTGCGCAGCATCGCCACGCCGTCGCTTTCGTACGGCGAGCTGATTATCGATTTCGAGTCTCCGGAGGCGCTGGAACGCAATATCGACGACATCCAGCAGACGCTTTCGGATCGCTATCCCGATGCCTACGTCAAGTTGAAGCGCTACAACCTGATGTTCAAGAAGTACCCGATCGAGGTGCAGTTCACGGGGCCCGATCCGGCCGTGCTGCACCGGTTGGCCGACAGTGCGCGCTGCATCATGGAGCGCACGCCCGAGGTGTGTCTGATTACGACCGACTGGGAGCCGCGCATTCCGGTGCTGAACATCGACTACGACCAGTCGGCCGCACGGCGCATGGGGTTGAGCCGGCAGGATATCGCCGTCTCGATGCTGTCGGCTGCGGGCGGTATTCCGGTCGGGGCTTTCTACGAGGGGACGCACAAGAATACGATCTATCTCAAATGTACGGAGGCCGACGGGAAGCCGGTCGACAACCTGGAAAACGTGCCGGTCTTCCCGATGATGCCCAATCTGGCGGGGTTGTTCGACGAGGAGCTGCTCCTCAAACTCAAATCGGGAGCGATCGACCGCAGCGAGTTGCTGGAATCCGTCCTGCATACCGTGCCGCTGAAACAGGTGAGCCGCGGCGTACAGGTCGAGTGGGAGGATCCCGTCGTTCCGCGCTACAACGGTCAGCGTGCCCAGCGGGTGATGTGCTCGCCTGCGCCCGGCATCGAGACCGAGGCGGCGCGGCTGGCCGTCGCCGAACGAATCGAGGCGATTCCGCTTCCGTCCGGATACGCACTGTCGTGGGAGGGTGAGAAGGGCGCCAGCGACGAGACGATGCGCTACCTTTTCAAGAACGTGCCGCTCGGCGTCGTGCTGATGATCGCCATCCTGATCCTGCTCTTCGGCGACTACCGCAAGCCGGCCGTTATTCTCTGCTGCATTCCGCTGCTGGGCATCGGCGTGGTGGGGGCGATGCTGCTCACGGGCAAGGTCTTCACCTTCTGCGCCATTGTCGGCGCACTGGGGCTCGTGGGCATGATGATGAAGAACTGCATCGTGCTCATGGACGAGATCGGCGCGCAGATCGCCGCCGGCGCCGATCCCGCCTCGGCGCTCGTTTCCAGTTCGGAAAGCCGTCTGCGGCCGGTGATGATGGCTTCGCTCACGACCATTCTGGGCATGATTCCGCTGCTCGGCGACGCCATGTTCGGGTCGATGGCCGCGACGATCATGGGCGGACTGCTGTTCAGCACCTTCGCCACGCTCTTCTTCGTGCCGATTCTCTATGCGTTGTTCTTTAAAATCAGGATAGATCGATGAAACGTCTTCTTATCATACTCACGCTCGCGGGATTGCCTTGCACTCCCTTCGCGCAGACGCGGCTGACGCTCGACGCCTGCATCGAGCAGGCCGAGGCGAACAACAAGGCGCTGGCGGCGGCCGACCGGCAGTTGGCGGCGGCACAGTTCGACTTCCGCAGCGCACGGGCCAATTTCTTTCCTTCGTTCTCGGCGACGGGGACGGGGCTCTATTCGACGGCCGACGGCGGGCTGGACATCGCCGGCGGCGCGTTGCCCGTGCTGGGTGTCGACGGGATGCCCACGGGCGGTACGGCGCTCTTCCCCGGCCTGAACCTCGCCTACGAGGTGGGTTGGGTCTACGGCGGCGGCATAACGCTCGAACAGCCCCTCTACATGGGCGGCAAGGTGCGCACGGGTTACCGCATGGCGCGGATCGGCAGTGAAATGGCGGAGCAGAACCGGCGGTTGACCCGATCGGAGGTGATCGTCTCGACGTCGCGGGCCTACGCTTCGGTGATCCGTGCGCGTGAGATGCGGCAGGTGGCCGAACGTTACCATGCGCTGCTCACGGAGTTGCTGCGTTCGGTCGAGAGTGCACGCAAGCATGGCCTCAAACCGCAGAACGACGTGTTGAAGGTGCGGGTGAAACTCAACGAGAGCGAATTGAACCTGCGGCGGACGGAGAATGCGCTGCGGCTGGCGACGATGAATCTCTGCCACCTGATCGGCCGTCCGCTGACCGACCGGATCGAGGTGGCGGACGATCTGCCCGACCTGCCGTCGACGCCGGTGCCCGCCGCCGACCTTATGGCGCGTCCCGAATATCGGCTTCTCGACCGGAAGGCCGAGCTGGCGCGCGAACAGTTGCGCCTGGCGCGCAGCGAGCGGTTGCCGCAGGTGGGGCTGGTGGGCAATTACGGCTACCTGCACGGCGTCGAACTGAACGGACAGAACTTGTTGGGCGGCTGGGCCTTCACGGCCGGCGTGCAGGTGTCGGTGCCGATCTTCCACTTCGGCGGCCGCTCGAACAAAGTACGGTCGGCACGGGCGCGGTTCGAGCAGGCGCAGGCGGAGCGTCTCGACGGCGGCGAGCTGCTGCAACTCGAAGCGACGCAGGCGGCGAACAACCTCGACGAAGCGCAGCTCGAAATCCGGCTGGCCGAGTCGTCGCTCGCCGCGGCCGACGAGAACCTGCGGCTGAGCCGCCGCCAGTACGAGGCCGGCGTGGAGACGCTGTCGGATCATCTCGAAGCGCAGGCCATGTGGCAGCAGGCGCACCGGACGGAGGTCGAGGCGCGTATCGACGGTTATCTGCGTTGGTTGGAATACCGCAAGGCGGCGGGGTTGCTCGATTGAGCGAGGTGTCTTTCACGAAAAACGCAGCGGTCGGTAGATCCGGCCGCTGCGTTCGTTTTTGTTACTCCTCGTTGATGAAGAGCGCCCGGGGCAGCTGGTCGATGCTGTTGATCGCCACCACCTCGATGCCTTTGGGGCGTTTGGCGCCTTTGGGGAGGTAGCCCGAGACGACGATGCGGCGGAAGCCCAGCCGCGCCGCCTCGCTGATGCGCTGCTCGGTGCGGGGGGCGGGGCGCACCTCACCCGAAAGCCCGACTTCGCCCGCGCAGCAGATGCCCTCGCCGATCGGACGGTCGTAGTACGACGAAATTACGGCGGCGATGATGGCCAGATCCAGCCCCGGATCGGCGACCTTGAAGCCGCCCGCGAAGTTGAGGAAGACGTCCTTGGTGTACATCTTCATCCCCACGCGCTTCTCCAACACGGCCAGTAGCATCGACATGCGTTTGTAGTCGAAGCCCGTGGCCGTGCGCTGGGGCGTGCCGTAGGCGGCGTTCGAGACGAGCGCCTGCACCTCGATCAGGTAGGGGCGTATACCGTCGACCGAGGCGCCGACGGCGATGCCGCTCAGCGGTGCGTCGTAGTGCGTGAGCAGGATTTCGGAGGGGTTGCCCACCGGCCGCAGGCCGGCGTCGAGCATCTCGAAGACGCCGATCTCGAACGTCGCGCCGAAACGGTTCTTGATGCCGCGCAGGATGCGATAAACCTGATTGTTGTCGCCCTCGAACTGCAACACCACGTCGACGATGTGTTCCAGAATCTTCGGGCCGGCGATGGCGCCCTCCTTGGTGATGTGGCCGATGATGAAGATCGAGGTGCCCGATCCTTTGGCGTATTTGAGCAGCGTGGCGGCGCATTCGCGGATCTGCGACACGCTGCCGGCCGACGACTCGATCAGATCGGTGTAGATCGTCTGGATCGAGTCGATGATCACCAGGTCGGGGCGCTGCTCTTCGAGCTGCGCCATGATGTTTTCGAGCAGCGTCTCGGAGTAGACCATGCAGGCGTCGTTGCCGATGCCGATACGGTCGGCGCGCATCTTGATCTGCTCGGCCGACTCCTCGCCCGAGACGTAGAGGGTTTTCAACCCGTTGTCGGCCAGTGCGATTTGCAGGCTGAGCGTCGATTTGCCGATGCCCGGTTCGCCGCCCAGCAGCACGAGCGATCCGGGAACCAGACCGCCGCCCAGCACCCGGTTGACCTCGGCGTTGCCCAGGTCGAGCCGCGGCCGGTCGTTCGAGCGGATCTCGCCGACGCGCTGCGGGGTGCTGCGGGGCAGCGCGGAGGTCATCGCGGCGGGGACCGAACCGCTCTCCCTTGCGACGATCTCTTCGGTGAAGGTGTTCCACTCCCCGCAGGCGGGGCAGCGTCCCATCCATTTGGGCGCCTCGTAGCCGCACTCCTTGCAGAAATATGCTTTTTTGACCTTTGCCATCTCTTTGCGTTTTAGTACGGATTGCAGACGGCAACCCGTTCGGCCGCCTTAAAGGGGCGGAGGACGGCCGAAAAATTCGGTGCAGGATCCTGGTTATTTGATGAAGAAGCGGTAAATGTCGTTGCCGTTCGCGTATATCAGCAGCGCGAACAGGATGATGATGCCGAAGAGTTGCGCCCGTTCGAGGAATTTATCGCTCGGTCGTCGCCCGGTGATTACTTCGACCAGTAGGAACA
>ERZ832317.2628-NODE-2628-length-20304-cov-3.316559_pt1 | contig 20304 bp, 15 predicted proteins | sample MGYA00519695_ERZ832317 | MGnify/ENA primary metagenome ERZ832317 (study PRJEB31850, sample SAMEA3708726) | human gut metagenome | biome: human gut; feature: human-associated habitat; material: faeces | place: China | collected 2014 ...
TCAGGGCTTGTCACGGTAAACGGGGAAGTTGTAAAGAAACCGGAACAGAAAGTGGATGAAAAAAATGATACGGTCTGTTTTCGGGGGAATCCGTTAACATATACAGAGTATGAATATTATCTGTTTCACAAACCGGCGGGATGTGTGACTGCAACGGAGGACAATCTGCACCGGACAGTCATGGACTATCTGACTGACACGGCGCGCCATGACCTCTTCCCTGTGGGGAGACTTGACATTGATACAGAAGGACTGCTGCTCATCACAAATGATGGGGCATTAGCACACGATCTGCTCAGCCCGGCGAAGCATGTTTCGAAGGTTTACTATGCAAAAATCGACGGTCGTGTCACAGAAGAAGATGTTAACCTTTTTGAAAATGGGGTTGACATAGGAGAAGAAAAGCCTGCAAAACCGGCACTTTTAGAGGTTTTGCATTCGGGTGACAATTCGGAAATCAGGTTAACAATTACAGAAGGCAGGTTCCATCAGGTAAAGCGGATGTTTGAGGCAGTGGGAAAGAAGGTTACTTATCTAAAACGTGTGGAGATGGGATCACTGGTGTTGCCGGATGAACTTGCTCCCGGGGAATACCGTCCACTGACCGAAAAAGAATTACAGGAACTGCGCCGACACTGACAGGCAGACAGAAAAAAAGAAAACATGCAGATGCAGCTTAGATATCTGTGCTGTCTCTGTGCAATATACAGAAATGAGGATCAACATGAAAAATGGTTTTTTACCAATCAGCAAAGAAGATATGAGAGAGGCTGGTATAGACCAGCTTGATTTTGTTTATGTGTGCGGTGACGCTTATGTCGATCATCCATCGTTTGGACATGCCATCATATCGCGTTTATTAGAAGCACATGGCTATAAAGTCGGTATCATTGCACAGCCGGACTGGCATGACAAAGAGTCTATTAATATTTTAGGAGAACCGCGGCTCGGCTTTCTTGTCTCTGCAGGAAATATGGATTCCATGGTAAACCATTATTCTGTTTCTAAAAAGAGACGCCAGAGCGATGCGTTCACACCGGGAGGCGTGATGGGAAAACGCCCCGATTATGCGACGGTTGTCTATTGCAACTTGATCCGGCAGACATATAAGCACAAACCGATCATCATCGGCGGGATCGAGGCGAGTTTAAGAAGGCTTGCGCATTACGATTACTGGTCGAATAAATTAAAACGTTCCATCCTGTTAGACTCCGGTGCAGACATCATTTCCTATGGTATGGGCGAACACAGTATCATAGAGATCGCAGATGCTCTGGATAGCGGGTTAGATATCAAAGACATCACATTTATTGACGGAACGGTTTACAAGACCAGAAAACGTGAGGATATTTACGATGCAATCGAATTGCCGCATTATGAAGCACTGCTTGCGGATAAAAAAGAATATGCAAAAAGCTTTTATGTGCAGTACAGCAATACGGATCCGTTCGTAGCAAAACGTTTGTTTGAAACGTATGATGGGAAAATGTTTGTGGTACAGAATCCGCCATCAAAACCTCTGACACAGAGTGAGATGGATCAGGTATATTCGCTTCCTTACATGAGAACTTACCATCCATCTTATGAGGAGGCAGGCGGTGTTCCGGCGATCGAGGAGGTCAAATTTTCCTTAGTCAGCAACCGGGGCTGCTACGGCGGCTGCAGTTTCTGTGCACTGACCTTCCATCAGGGGCGTATCATCCAGACCAGAAGCCATGAATCGATTTTAGCCGAGGCAAACCAGATCGTCTGGGAACCGGATTTTAAGGGATATATCCACGATGTCGGAGGTCCGACTGCAAACTTCCGTGCGCCGGCGTGTGACAAGCAGCTTACCAAAGGTGTCTGTCCGCATAAACAGTGTCTGTTCCCGCAGCCTTGTAAAAATTTGAAAGTAGACCACAAAGATTATCTGTCGCTGCTCCGGAAATTAAGACAGCTCCCGAATGTGAAAAAAGTTTTTATCCGTTCCGGTATCCGGTTTGACTACCTGATTTACGATGAAGACCGCACGTTTTTACGTGAACTTTGCGAGCACCATGTCAGCGGTCAGCTGAAAGTTGCACCGGAACATATCTCCAATGCGGTATTGGAGAAGATGGGAAAACCGAGCGTGGAAGTATATAAAAAGTTCGTGAAGGCATATAAGGACATGAACGAAAAGCTTGGCAAAAAACAGTACTTAGTGCCATACCTGATGTCCTCCCATCCGGGTTCTACTTTAAAGGAAGCAGTAGAACTGGCTGAATTTTTGCGCGATCTTGGTTACATGCCGGAACAGGTACAGGATTTCTATCCGACACCTTCTACGATCTCAACCTGTATGTATTATACCGGATTGGATCCACGCACGATGGAACCGGTTTATGTCGCTGTCAATCCACATGAAAAAGCGATGCAGAGGGCGCTGATCCAGTACCGGAACCCGAAAAATTATGATCTGGTGGTGGAAGCACTCACAAAGGCTGGCAGAACAGACTTGATCGGATTTGACAAACACTGCCTGATCCGTCCGAGAAGAGAACATTCTTTTGATCGAAATGGCGCGAAAAATGACAGAGGAAACAATTCCAACAGAAGCAGTTCAAAAAATGACAGGGACAATTTCCACAGCAAAAACAGCGTGAAAAATGACAGACGGACGGTCACATCCGGCAGCCGTAAAAAGATTACAGCGTCTGGAAATAACCAGCAGAATACTGGCGCTAAGAAAAAAAAGACGATCCGCAACATCCATAAAAAGAAATAGAAAGAAAATTTTATGCGTGAATTTAAAATCAATGAAAACGAAGCGGGACAACGCTTTGATAAATATTTAAAAAAGCTGCTTGGCAATGCGCCGGGCAGCTTTATATACAAAATGCTCCGAAAAAAGAATATTACTTTAAATGGGAAAAAGGCAGACGGAACCGAAAAGTTGAATCAGGGCGACGATATAAAACTGTTTTTTTCCGATGAAACCTTTGAGAAGTTCAGTGGAAGCGGCACACCGGATTCTGAATTCGAGGCACTTAAAGTACTTTCGAGGGAGTTTACATCAGGAAAACGGAAACTTCCGGTTGTTTATGAAGATAAAGATGTGATTTTTATCAATAAGCCGACCGGCATGCTTTCCCAGAAGACAAAACCGGAAGATATTTCCGCAAACGAATATATTCTTGCATATCTGATCGCGAAAGGGGAACTGACGGAAAGTTCTTTCCGTACCTTCCGCCCATCGATCTGCAACCGGCTTGACCGCAATACATCCGGTCTGTTAGCTGCCGGAAAAACCTTAAAGGGACTTCAGGAGATGGCAAAAGCCTTAAAGGAACGTTCGGTTCAGAAATATTACCGCTGTATCGTAAAGGGGACGGTAAAAGAAGCTTCTTATCTGAAAGGTTATCTGCAGAAAGATGAATCGTCCAATCAGGTTTTGATCCGCAGGACAAAACCTTCTGAGGGAGAATGGCTCCCGATCGAGACGGAATATAAACCGATTCGCTGTATGGGCGGTTACACGGAGTTTGAAGTTCATCTGATGACCGGGCGATCCCATCAGATCCGTGCGCATCTTGCGTCTATCGGACATCCGATCATAGGAGACTATAAATATGGAGATTCTGGAGTTAATGTATATTTTAAGAAAAATGCAAGGATAACGTCACAGCTTCTTCATGCAAGCCGCTTTGTATTTGAGGACGGCAGGGAGATTACGGCTCCATGTGGTGCTGAATTTGAGCGGGCATGGAATGTGATCGAAAATTTATAAACCGATGAATGTACATTCTGTCATGTGCATGTTTTCAGACTATAGTGTTCGAAAAAATTTGGAATCATTTATTTTTATAAAGGAGTACCATCATGGCAACCTGGAACTCAAGAGGACTCAGGGGTTCAACCTTAGAGGAGTTCATCAACCGCACCAATGAAACTTATCTGACAAATGGCCTTGCACTGATTCAGAAAGTTCCAACGCCGATCACACCCATCAATATAGACAAGGCAACAAGGCATATTACGCTGGCATATTTTGAACAGAAAAGTACCGTCGACTATATTGGCGCCGTCCAGGGAATCCCGGTGTGTTTTGACGCAAAGGAATGTGCGACAGACACCTTTCCGCTTCAGAATATCCATGAACATCAGGTAACATTCATGGAAAACTTTGAAAAGCAGGGGGGAATTTCATTTTTTCTGATCAGTTTTACCGCAAGGAACGAATTTTATTATCTGCGCCTTGCAAAGCTGTTGGAATTTTGGAACCGCGCAAAAGAAGGTGGAAGAAAAAGTTTCCGTTATGAGGAATTAGAATCCGATTATTTCCTTCCGAAAGGAAAAGCGGTACTGGTTCCTTACTTGGATACGCTGCAAAAAGATTTGCTGGCAAGGGATTGACATTCCCTTTGTTTTCCAATATAATAAACAGCAGTTTTATGTGGTAGCAAGGTAGCACACTAAAGTGCAAGGGAAAAATGTGTGCAGGGACGGCAGAAAAATCACTTATCACATAACGTCCCGGAATGGAGATTTGATGAAAAGACAGTTATTACATACACCTGAAGGTGTCAGGGATATTTACAATGACGAATGCGAGAAAAAGCTGATTTTGCAGGATGAATTATTAAAAGTACAGAAACAGTACGGTTATCACCCAATCCAGACACCAACATTTGAATTTTTTGATACCTTTGGCAGAGAGATCGGAACCACACCTTCGAAGGATCTGTATAAGTTTTTTGACCGGGAGGGAAATACGTTGGTACTTCGACCGGATATTACACCTTCCATTGCGCGATGTGCCGCAATGTATTTTGGTGAGGAGAAGATGCCGATCCGTCTCTGCTATATGGGAAATACATTTTTAAACAACAGCAGCTATCAGGGAAGATTAAAAGAGAGCACACAGCTTGGCGCAGAGCTTTTAGGCGATTCCACGGTAGATGCAGACGCGGAGATCATTGCCATGGTGATCGACTGCCTGAAAAAAGCAGGATTAAAAGAGTTTCAGCTTTCCGTCGGTCATGCAGAATTTTTCCGCGGTTTGACAGATGCGGCAGGGTTAAAGGAAGAACAGGAAGAAGAACTTCATGATCTTATTTCCAACAAAAATTATTTTGGTGTAACGGAGTTTGCTGAGACGCTGAGCTTAAACGATAACTTAAAGGCTCTGTTTGGAATGCTCGGCAATCTGTATACCGGATCTGACGAATTGCAGACGGCAAAGAAATATGCTTCGGAATATCCGCGTATCTTAGCCGCGATTGAGCGCCTTGAGGAGTTACATCAGGTTTTAAAGATCTATGGCATTGATAAATATGTCTCCGTGGAGCTTGGAATTGTCAGCAATTATCAGTACTATACCGGCATCATTTTTGCGGGATACACGTTTGGAAGCGGTGAGCCGATCGTAAAGGGCGGCCGTTATGATGAACTTCTGACTTACTTTGGAAAGGAGTCAGCATCCATCGGTTTTGCGATCGTTATTGACCAGCTGATGGCAGCACTTTCCAGACAGAAGATCGAAATTCCGGTACAATATCAGAAAGAACTTATTATTTATGATTCGAAAATGCGCAGTGAGGCGATCAAAAAGGCGATGGAGCTGCGTACTGACGGCAGAAATGTGGAGCTGATGGCAAGAGATATCTCAAAGACCGAAGAAGATTATCGCACCTATGCAAAGCAGAATCACTTTGTGAATGTGACATTTATGTAAGGAGACGGATACGATGGAAGAGATGAGATATTTAACCTTTGCCCTTGGGAAGGGAAGACTGGCGAAGAAAACTTTAGAGATGTTTGAACAGATCGGCATAACCTGCGAGGAGATGAAGGACAAAGACACCAGAAAACTGATCTTTGTAAATGAAGAATTAAAACTCCGTTTTTTCCTTGCGAAGGGACCGGATGTGCCGACATATGTTGAATATGGTGCAGCAGATATTGGTATCGTTGGAAAAGATACGATCTTAGAGGAAGGCAGAAATATTTACGAGGTACTTGATCTTGGATTTGGAAAATGCCGCATGTGCATCTGTGGACCGGAAAATGCAAAAGAGCTGTTAAACCATCATGAACTGATCCGCGTTGCAACCAAGTATCCGCGGATTGCAAAAGATTATTTCTATAATAAGAAACATCAGACTGTGGAGATCATCAAGCTGAACGGATCAATCGAGTTGGCGCCGATCGTCGGCTTATCTGAAGTTATCTGCGATATCGTAGAAACCGGCTCCACCCTGCGTGAGAACGGTTTGTCGGTGTTAGAGGAAGTTTGTCCGCTTTCTGCCCGCATGGTAGTCAATCAGGTGAGCATGAAGATGGAAAATGAGCGCATTACAAAACTGATTTCCGATTTAAAGACCGTCATATAAGATAACAAAAACCGTTTGCCACAGCAATGTTTTGAATACAGACGGAACAGATGTTTTGAAATGGAGGAGAAGTATGCGAATTATAGAACTGACAGAAGAGGCAAGAACAAATATACTGGAAAATCTTTTAAAAAGAAGCCCGAATTCCTATGGTGAATTTGAAGGCAGAGTAAATGAGATCATAGAAAATGTAAGGGCAAACCGCGATGCAGCGATCTTTGATTACACAAAGCGTTTTGATGGAGCTGACATCAACGCGGAGAATATCCTTGTGACGGAGGATGAGATTAAAGAGGCCTACGAAAAAGTGGATGAAAAACTGCTTACGGTGATCCGCAAGGCGCTGGTAAATATCCGCAAATATCATGAAAAACAGCGCCAGTATTCTTGGTTTGATTCCGAGGAGTCCGGCATTATTTTAGGACAGAAAGTGACTGCCTTGGAAAAAGTCGGCGTTTATGTACCGGGCGGAAAGGCAGTTTATCCGTCCTCCGTGCTTATGAACATCGTTCCGGCAAAGGTTGCGGGTGTAAAAACTATCGTTATGACAACACCTCCCGGAAAAGACGGAAAAGTCAATCCGGCGACCTTAGTTGCGGCAAAAGAGGCAGGTGTGGATGCGATCTATAAAGTCGGCGGTGCACAGGCGATCGCAGCGCTGGCATTTGGTACGGAAAGCGTTCCAAAGGTAGACAAAATCGTAGGTCCTGGTAATATCTATGTTGCCCTGGCAAAGAAAGCCGTATTTGGTTTTGTAAGCATTGACTCCATTGCAGGCCCTAGTGAGATCATGGTGTTAGCAGATGAAACTGCAAACCCGCGTTTTGTTGCAGCAGACCTTCTCTCGCAGGCAGAACATGACGAGATGGCATCTGCGATCCTTGTTACAACGAGCAGGGATTTAGCGGAGCAGGTATCAAAAGAAGTGGAAGGTTTTGTGGCACAGTTATCCAGAAAAGAAATCATTCAGAAGTCTTTGGATAATTATGGTTATATCTTAGTGGCAGAAAGTATGGACGAGGCGATCGCGACAGTGAACGAGATTGCATCCGAGCATCTTGAACTTGTCACAAAGAATCCATTTGAGACGATGACAAAGATCCGCAACGCGGGAGCAATTTTTGTCGGGGAATATTCCAGTGAACCATTGGGTGATTATTTCGCCGGTCCAAACCATGTGCTGCCGACGAACGGGACTGCAAAATTTTTCTCACCGCTTAGCGTGGATGATTTTATCAAAAAGTCAAGCATTATCTCTTATTCAAGAGAGGCATTAGAGCCGATTTATAAAGATATCGTACAGTTTGCAGAATGTGAACAGTTAACGGCGCATGCAAATTCAATCCGTGTACGATTTGAAGACTAGAGAGGAATGTGGTAAAATGGAAAGAACGGCGGAGTACATACGAAAAACAAAAGAAACGGATATTAAGATTAATCTGAATATAGACGGAACTGGTAAAGCGGAGATTGACACTGGGATCGGCTTTTTTGATCATATGTTAGAAGGATTTGCCAGACATGGTTTTTTTGATCTGGATGTCAAAGTGGAAGGGGATCTTGCCGTGGACTGCCATCACACGATCGAAGACACCGGAATCGTGCTTGGTAATGCGATCCGCAAAGCGTTAAAAAATAAAAAGGGCATCAAACGTTTTGGAAGCTGTATTTTGCCGATGGATGAGACACTGGTGCTCTGCGCCGTGGATCTCTCCGGCAGACCTTATCTTGTTTTTGATGGCGAATTTACTGTGGAGCGCGTAGGGTATATGGACACGGAGATGGTTAAAGAATTTTTCTATGCCGTTTCTTATGCAGCGGGTATGAATCTGCATATCCGTGTATTGTCCGGCGGCAATAACCATCATATGATCGAAGCAATGTTCAAGGCATTTGCGAGGGCGTTAGATGAAGCAACCGGCTATGATCCGCGTATCACGGATGTGTTGTCCACAAAAGGCAGCCTGTAGGAAAACTTGCGATTCCTGCAGAAATCTGTCTTAGGTATATATCACAAAAGAAAAACGTGTATGGCTTGTTAAGAAAATGCAGGAATGGAGAGTTTTTAAATATGGAACACAAAAATATTGTTGCCACCATTTACTTAAAAAATGGACAGGCAGTAAAAGGCATGGATAATTTTGAACCAATGGGCTGGGACGTGATCAGTCTGGCACGTCTTTATAATGACAGCGGTATCGATAAAATCATCATTTTTGATCTCTCAGACGATGACGAAGAACACGAGAAGAATATCCATACCATCAAAAATATCAACCGCAATGTCGAGATCAAAGTCTGCGCAGGTGGAAACATCAGCCGCTTTGAGGATGTCAAGAAGTTTATTTATGCCGGATGCCTGCAGGTTATTGTAAACGGTGCAAAATCAAACAGCATGGATATTGCAAGAGAGGCGAGCGACCGTTTTGGAAAAGAGCGCATCCTTGTTTCCGTGGCAAATGTTGATTTTGTATTCAAACATCAGGAGGAGATGCAGGAGCATTTTCACGAACTTCTGGTTTTAAACACCAGCGTTTTGACGGCAATCGAAAATATTACAGACGTTCCGTATGTCGTATATTTTGAGGAATGCGATTACGAGAAAATTATTGAGACCTTAAAACGCGAAAATGTACGCGGAATTGCCGGATCTTTTATCAATGATCCTGAGACAGATATCATGGAAATGAAAGCACAGCTCTCTGCAGGCGGGATCAAGATGGATAATTTCGAACCGGCATTAAAATGGGCAGATTTAAAGAAAAATTCGGATGGCATGGTTCCGGTTATTGTGCAGGATTACCGCACGGATGAGGTTTTGATGCTTGCCTACATGAACGAAGAGGCTTTTGAAACGACGATCAATATCGGAAAGATGACCTATTACAGCAGAAGCCGCCAGGAGTTATGGATCAAAGGTATGACATCTGGACATATCCAGTATGTAAAGTCACTGACCGCAGACTGTGATTATGATACGATCTTAGCGAAAGTATCACAGATCGGTGCAGCCTGTCACACCGGAAATGTTTCCTGTTTCTTTAATGAGATCGTCAAGAAGGAGTATATGGAGAAAAATCCGCTGAAAGTATTAGAGGATGTCTATGCGATTATTTTAGACCGCAAGGCAAACCCGAAAGAGGGGTCATACACGAACTATCTGTTTGACAAAGGACTCGATAAGATCTTAAAGAAGATCGGAGAAGAGGCATCAGAAATCATCATCGCAGCCAAAAATCCGGATCCGGAAGATATCAAATATGAGATATCCGATTTCATGTATCATATGATGGTGCTGATGGCGGAAAAGGGAGTTACGTGGGAGGAGATCACACAGGAGCTTTCACAGAGGTAATATACGAAGGACATTTACAGGCAGAAATTACTTGTAAATGTCCTTTTGCAGGTTCGTCATGAATAACAAATATTTATGAAAGAGAGATTACAATGATACCATTAAAAATAGAAACACTGTTAAAAGGCCGCGTGGTTGAACATGATCGGGTAGAATATAAAACAGGATGGAACCCAAATGATATCATTCATTCTATTTGTGCTTTTGCAAATGATTATGACAATACAAACGGTGGATATATTGTGATCGGTGTAAAAGAAGAAAATGGGATGCCGGTATTTCCTTTAGAAGGGGTACCAAAAGAGGATCTGGATTCCATCCAACAGGAAATTTTTCAGTATTGCAATCAGATCGTTCCAAGATATATTCCGAGAATGGAAATCATTGATTATCAGAATTCCGGAATTTTTTTGATTTATCTTTGGTGTTCTGCTGGTGACAGTGGTCCATATCAGGCGCCTAAAACTGTTTATCTGGAAAAAGGAATGAAAGCGGATAAAAATTTGAAATACTGGATCCGTCCTGCATCACTGACTACGGATGCAAAACAGGATGAGATTTCAGAATTGTTTGATAAATTTAATTCCGTTCCGTTTGATGATCGTGTAAATCGCAAGGCAACAATTGATAATATCAGACATTACTCCTTGCCGAAGAAGTCGCCGATGAGACAGATACAGAATTGGATATTAGAAATATCGGGGTTTTAATGTTTGCAGAACATCCGGAAAAATTTATCCCAGGATCATACATTGAGTTAATCCGGTTTAATACAAAAGAAGCAGAGGCATCCGATGATTTTATTGAAAAAACCTTTACAGGTCCTATCTGGAAACAGGTTCAGGATGCATTAGATTACATTAACACAAATGTTATTGAAGAAAAAGTTGTAAAACTTCAGGGGCAGGCGGAATCAGAACGATTTTTTAATTATCCATATAATGCCCTTGAAGAGGCACTGGTAAATGCAGTTTTTCATAAATCATATCGTGAACAGGAACCTGTTGAAATCCGGATTTACGTCGACAGTATCCAGATACTCAATTATCCGGGATTGGCAAAATGGATTAATCTTGAGCGATTTGCCGAAGGCAGGATCAAAGGCAGAAAATACAGGAACAGACGGATTGGAGAATTATTTAAAGAAATTGATTTGTCAGAGAAAAAAGGCACAGGTATTCCCAAAATATTACGTGAACTTAAGAAAAATGGTTCTCCTGGACCGGAATTTGATATGGATGATGACAGAACATATTTGAATACAATTATTCATATCCGCGATGGATTTGATAAAAATGAGATTATGTCCGAATCAATGTCCAAATCAATGTCCGAATCAATGTCCGAATTAGAAATTGCCAGAATACAGGTAATATTACAATATCTGACTGTTCATGATACCATTAACAGTGCAAAAGCGGCTGAATTACTGGATGTAGAGAAAAAGACCGCAAGCCGGCTGTTGTCAAAAGCTGAAAAAGTAGAAGTTCTGATCAGCAAAGGCAAAACGAAAGATAAAGTTTATATGAAAAAATAATTTGGGTATATCAGATAAAATCCTGAAAATGAAAATTGGAGACTCCATGTTTGAAAAAATAAAACAACTTATGACTGGTAATCTGTCAAAAGGCGGCAGGCAGGTCTACATCGATGATCTGCGCGTCATAGCGACCGTATTTGTGATCGGGGTGCATACAGTCTCACTGGCTGCCACGATGACAGAATACGGAAGCATCCCATTCCGGGTGCTTACCATCTTTAATTTTATATTTTTGTCCTGCAACCTGCTTTTTGTCATGTTAAGCGGAGCATTATTGCTCCCGGTAAAAAATGAATCGATCGGCAATTTTTTCCGGAAACGTTTCACAAAAGTTGCAATTCCGCTGGTTGTCTATTACATTCTGTATATCGTGGCAAAGGAAGGGCTTGTCTGGCTGAGACCGGACCACTGGATTCTGATGTTGAGGCGTATTTTAACGGGGGCTCCAATGGAGGCACCTCATTTCTGGCTGGTCTATGTGATCATCTGGCTGTATGTACTGACGCCGTTTATGCGGTATATTGTACATAATATTCCCGATACCGTATTGTCGGGTGTGATAGGGGTCGTATTTGCAATTTGTGCATTGGACACCTATCTACCACTTTACGGAATCAACTCTGTGTTTGGCATTGTGGTGGATTCTTATGCGGGCACTTTTTTACTTGGATATTTTCTTTCTGAAAAATGCAGCAGAAAGGTAGAAAATTTTTTCATGTTTACAGGATTTCTATCATTTATTGAAACCTGTATGTGGATCTGGAACGGAAATGATTATGTCAATTATATTTATCAGAATTCGCCCACAATGATGTGTTTTACGGCAGCTATCTTTTTGTTGGTAAAGCGCCTTGCGTCCCAAAAAACAAAAAGCAGTTTCTTTGTGCAGTGGATCAGCCGGTACAGTTATTCTATTCTGCTGATCCACTGGGGCGTACTTCATTTTGTGGTCAAACAGAAACTGCATGTCAATGTGCTCGGCGGTGGCATTGTCGGCGGCTGTATTGTGATGATGGTACTGACTCTTTTTATCTCAGCAATCGGTGCAATGATCCTTGACAATACGCTGCTGAAATGGCTCCAGAAACCTTTTACAAAAAAGCAGAGACAGAAATAAAAATACAAGGTATGAATTTGTCCATAGATTCATAAAATGATATCAAAAATCAGAATAAAAAAACGATGTTTACTTAAAAACGGTCACTGGTATACATAATATTTTTATGGTAAACCAGTGCCGGGACACAGAACTGCTGTATGAAATCAGTCATATAATTTTATGCAGATGGACTGGCACAGAAATGGAGTGTTCTATGGACAGACAGACAGTCGAACGGCGCAGGGAATATGTGCAGAATATCCGCAATTCTTTTTATGAGGAAAACGGGATGCAGAAGAGAGAGACCAGAGAGGTGGATGATTCTGCACCGGAAATGGGGCTTGCGGCAGCACTGAAACTGCGCATTTTTTTATCTGTATGTATATTTGCAGCTTTTTTAGGCTGCATGTATACCCATACGGATTTGTGTGGTTACAGCACGCAGACGATCACAGAAATGATCTGTGATAATCATTATTATACAAATCTGAAAAATTATGTTATGATACATTGAGCGCAAGTGAGTCAACATACATGTATGATTGACGAACGGCGAAATTTGAGCGCGAAAGAAGAAATGGAAAGGATTTTTTTAAATGACAAAATTAGCTTTATCCGATGAGATACTGATGAAGATTGATAAACCGGCGCGCTATATCGGTAACGAGTTAAACAGCGTGGTAAAAGAGAAAGATACGGTTGATATCCGATTTGTGATGTGTTTCCCGGATGTTTATGAGATTGGAATGTCACATCTTGGTATTCAGATTTTATACGATATGTTAAATAAAAGAGAGGACGTCTGGTGTGAGCGCGTCTATTCCCCATGGCCGGATCTGCATGCAATTTTAAAAGAAGAGAATATCCCGTTATTTTCTTTAGAGTCGCAACAGCCGGTAAAGGATGCGGATTTCTTGGGAATTACGATACAGTACGAGATGTGTTATACCAATATCTTACAGATCTTAGATCTAAGCCAGATTCCAATCGAGGCAGCAGACAGGACGGAAAATGATCCGATCTTAATTGGCGGAGGTCCATGTACCTATAACCCGGAACCGATTGCGGAATTTTTTGATCTGTTTTATATGGGAGAAGGCGAAATTTCCTATGATGCACTGCTGGATCTGTACAAAAAAATGAAGCAGGAAGGAGCTTCGCGCAAGGATTTTTTACATGAGGCCGCAAAGATTCCTGGTATTTATGTACCATCTTTATATGAAGTAAGCTATAAAGAGGATGGAACGATCGCCGGATTTGAACCGGTGTATGAGGATGTGCCACGCACGGTCACAAAACAGATTGTTACAGATATGACGCAGGCAGTTTATCCGGAAAAACCGATTGTACCATTTATCAAGGCGACACAGGACCGCGTGGTTCTTGAGATCCAGCGAGGCTGTATCCGTGGCTGTCGTTTTTGTCAGGCCGGTATGGTGTACCGTCCACTGCGGGAACGCAGTCTTGAAATGTTAAAAGAAAAAGCTTATCAGATGCTGACCAGTACCGGACATGAGGAAATTTCCTTGAGTTCTTTAAGTTCCAGCGATTACACCTATCTGGAAGAACTGCTGACTTTCCTGATCGATGAATTTAAAGACAAAGGCGTAAATATCTCCCTGCCATCCCTGCGTATCGATGCGTTTTCCCTGGATGTTATGAGTAAAGTACAGGATATCAAAAAGAGCAGCCTGACCTTCGCACCGGAGGCGGGAAGCCAGCGGATGCGGAATGTTATTAATAAAGGTCTGACCGAGGAAGTCATTCTCGACGGAGCCGGAAAAGCGTTTGAGGGCGGCTGGAATAAAGTAAAACTGTATTTCATGCTGGGCCTTCCGACCGAGACCGAGGATGATATCAAAGGAATTGCGCATCTGGCGGAAAAGATCGCAGAGCGTTACTATGAGATTCCGAAAGACCAGAGAAACGGAAAATGCCAGATTACGGCAAGCTCCTCGTTCTTTATTCCGAAGCCGTTCACTCCGTTCCAGTGGGCACCGATGAACACGGAGAGGGAGTTTCTTGACAAAGCGGCGATTGTAAAGGCAGAGGTCCGCGCACAGCTGAATCAGAAGAGCATCCGTTACATTTATCATGAGGCAGATATTTCCCTTCTGGAGGGATTCCTTGCACGCGGTGACCGGAAATGTGCCGAAGTTATTGAAAAAGCGTACCGAAAAGGTGCTATTTTCGATGCCTGGTCCGAGTATTTCCGGAAAGATGCCTGGGAAGAAGCGTTTGCAGAGACCGGCATTGACGTTTCGTTCTATGCCTGCCGCGAGCGCAGCACCGATGAGATCCTTCCGTGGGATTTCCTTGATATCGGCGTGACGAAAAAATTTCTGATCCGCGAATGGGAGCGGGCACAGAAAGAAACCGTTACCCCGAACTGTAAGATGCAGTGTTCCGGCTGCGGAGCAAAATCATTCGGAGGAGGTGTCTGCTATGAAAATCAGAATTAAGTTTGCCAAAACAGGTGTGATGAAATTTGTGGGTCATCTGGATGTGATGCGTTACTTCCAGAAAGCAATCCGCCGTGCAGAACTTCCGATCGCTTATTCCGAGGGCTTCAGCCCGCACATGCTGCTGTCGTTTGCTTCTCCGCTCGGTGTCGGCATCAGCAGCACCGGTGAATATTTCGATATGGTGCTCGCGGAAGATATGAAAACCGACGAGATTGTAAAACGTCTGAATGCGACGATGGTTGAGGGAATGGAAGTGCTTTCCGCCCGCCATGTGCCGGATGGAAAAGCAAGCAAGGCAATGTCTCTCGTAGCAGGAGCCGATTATCTCGTGCAGTTCCGCGAGGGAAAAATGCCGGAGATTGATCTGGAAACGAAAGTACCGGTGTTTTTTGCACTTCCGCAGATTGAGATCATGCGAAAGACAAAACGAAGCGAAAAGCTGACCGATATCCGCCCATGGATTTACGATATGAAAGCAAAGAAAAGCGGTGTCTGGATGCAGCTCTCCACCGGAAGTGTTTCGAACCTGAAACCGGAGCTCGTGATGGAAGCGTTCTGCAAATGGTGCGGGGTTGAACTGCCGCCGTTTGCATACACGATTCTGCGCGAGGAAGTTTACGCAGACATCGGAACGGAAGAAGAGCGAAAGCTGGTTCCGCTGGAAGCATTAGGAGAAGAAGTTGAGTAAACGAGTTGTCATTGCCCATCTGCCGTGGGAGGGAAAAGATTACCTGGTACACACGCTGGTGGAAGGAGAAAGACCGGTCGAACTGACGGCCCTCTGCAGGGAGAAGGAAACGCTGCTTGGCAATATCTATGTCGGCCGGGTGGAAAAACTGGCGCCCGGGATCCGCGGGGCATTTGTCTCGTTTGCGGAGCAGCAGAGCTGTTTTCTTGATCTGTCCCGTGTAAAAGAAGGGTATCTTCTGAAAAAAGCACCGGGAACGGAACTGCATGTCGGAGATGAAATTGTCGTGCAGATCCAGCGGGAAGCGCAGAAAACGAAGCTTCCGTCGGCGACAGCAGAACTTTCTCTTTCGGGAAGTGCCCTGGCGCTCTATTATGGAAAGCCGGAAATCTCATGCTCGGGACGCCTTCTGCCGGAGCAGAAAAAACGGTTAAAAGAACTGGGAAGCCGGATGTTTCCAGAGCTTTCCGGCGGAAGCCTTCCGTTTGGCGTGATCTTCCGCACCGCATCCGCTGATGCTTCGGAAGAAGAGATCCGGCAGGAATATCTCGAGCTGTCCGAAAAACTCGCGCGGATTGTCCAGTATGGAACGATGCGGAGCCTGTACTCCTGCCTGTATCGGGCGTCAGATGCCGTGCCGGAGCTCGTCAAACGGTATGCACCGTCAGTTTCAGAACTTGTGACAGATGACAGAGAAACGTATGAGATCTGCAGAGAATATCTGGAGCGCCATGATTTTCACGACTGCCGCCTGACCTGGTATGAGGATCAGCTTACCACACTGACAAAGAAAGAAAATCTCGAAAATCACGTAAAACAGGCACTCGACAAACGTGTGGATCTGCCTTCCGGCGGATTCCTCGTGATCGAACCGACCGAAGCGCTGACCGCGATCGATGTGAACAGCGGAAAGCAGCTCGGCGGACGGAAAAATACGTTTCTGTACAGCGTAAACCAGGAGGCAGCCCGCGAAATCGCCCGCCAGATCCGCCTGCGCGGGATTTCCGGTCTGATCCTGGTTGACTTTATCAACATGCCGGAAAAAGAGCAGGAGGAGCGCCTTCTCGGCTTCCTGCAGGGTCTTGTGCGGGAAGATCCCGTTCCGACCAAAGTTGTGGATATGACGGCGCTTCATCTCGTGGAACTGACGAGAAAGAAAATCCGCCGGCCGCTGGCAGAACAGATGAAATGACAGTGACCTTACAAAGGAGGAATGAATATGGAACCACAAAAGAAACCGATTCACCTCAATGAAAATGATACCCCATATCTTTACGAACCCTTTCGAAACCAGATGCCGGCAAAACGGCCGCATCCGGCGGAAAAAGAAAAGATACTGAAACCATGGCAGGGCCTGCTGGTGTTTGCCTTTCTGATGGTTCTTTTTAATCTCGCCGGAATCCCGCTGGTTCTTGCAGGCGGGATGTATGGAAATGCGCTGGACGAGATCATTGTATTCCTAATCGGATCCATTCTCGTCGTACGGGCACTTCATATTCCGTTAAAAGAAGTGTTCCCATTAAAAAAGCCGGATGGAGCCGGAATCCTCGGAACCATTCTGATGTGGTATGTGACGTACCGCGGTGTGCTTGCCCTTTTCCTTCTGATGGAATGGATTTTCCCGCAGGAATACGCAAGCCTCTCGGAATCCATGGACAGCAGTATGGCGGGCCTTTCCTATTTCGGCGAGCTGCTTGTCGTTGCGCTGACACCGGCCATCTGTGAAGAAGCACTGCACCGCGGTCTTCTGCAGTACAGCCTGCGCGGAATCAAAAAGAAATGGGTGATGCTGCTTCTGATGGGCGTTTATTTTGGCGCTTTCCACATGAGCATCGTCCGTTTTCTTCCGATGATGATGATGGGAATCGTTCTCTCGTATGTGCGGATGAAGACCGACAACATGTTTTACAGCTCGCTGTTTCATTTCGTCCATAACGCATCGACGATTGTGGCGAGCATTGCGGCAAGCTTCCTCTATATGTTCTCGCAGGGGAACGCAGCAGCAGGCAGCGGATACGCAACGGAAACGTACATCGGCATGTATCTGATCGAAGCGGCGCTGATGCCGATCGGTCTTTATATGGGAAGCCGTCTTCTGATGTACCAGCAGACAAAAAGCGAAGGATTTTTCCCGAAGGAGAGAAGAAAAAAGACCATTGCAAAAATCGTAATTCCGACCATTCTGCTGATCCTTGGCGGACTGTTTTTCCTTGGTATTGGTATGATGTAAAAAGAATCAAAAGCAGTTTGGGCAATTTTGCAGAAATGTCCAAGCCGGGTAGAAAACAGGTACGATTTATGATAGAATAACAGCAAATCAAGCGTTACACGATATTACAGAAAGGAAAAGCTGTTTCTCTAACAAGAGACAGCAGGAATAAGAACTATGGCAAGAACAGCTATTGCTACCGACAGCAACAGCGGTATTACACAGAGTCAGGCGAAAGAGCTGGGCGTTTTTGTCCTTCCGATGCCTTTCTTCATGCGCGGAAAAATCCAGTTTGAGGATATCGACCTGACACAGGAACAGTTTTACGAGATTCTGGCAGAGGATGCGGCTGTTTCCACATCTCAGCCGTCTCCGGGAGATCTGATGGATTTCTGGAACAAAATTCTCGAAGAGTACGATGACATTGTTTACATTCCGATGTCAAGCGGCCTTTCCACCTCCTGTGATACAGCGACCGTGCTGTCCGAGGACTACGAAGGAAAAGTGCAGGTTGTCAACAACCAGAGAATCTCCGTTACGCAGCAGCAGTCTGTTCTGGATGCAAAGAAAATGGCAAACCGCGGCGTGGCAGCAAAAGACATTAAAGCAATTCTGGAAGAGGATGCGCTGGATGCAAGTATCTATATTATGGTAGATACGTTAAAATACCTGAAAAAAGGCGGCCGCGTTACGCCGGCAGCAGCCATGATCGGAACCGTTTTAAATATCAAACCGGTGCTGACGATCCAGGGAGAGAAGCTTGATGCATATGCAAAAGTCCGGGGTAAGAAGCAGGCAAAGAGAGTCATGATGAAAGCAATGCAGGAAGACTGGGATACACGTTTTAAGAAATATGTAGAATCCGGTGAGATGTGTCTGCAGATAGCTTATGCAGGAAACAAAGAAGAGGCCGAGGAATTCAAAAAAGAAGTTCAGGCAGCATTTCCTGGAATGGACATCCATATGGACCCACTTTCTTTAAGTGTTGCATGCCATATCGGACATGGAGCACTTGCTGTTGCATGTTCAAAGAAAGTAACTGTATAAAAGGAGTCAGAAAAATGAAAAAACTTATGGAATTAATGGCAGAAGAACTTGCTTCTGCTTTTGAAAAAGCCGGATACAATCCGGAGTACGGTAAAGTTACCGTTTCCAACAGACCGGATTTATGTGAATTTCAGTGCAATGGAGCCATGGCAGGAGCCAAAGCATACAAGAAAGCACCATTTATGATTGCAGATGATGTAGTTTCATATCTGAAAGACAGTCAGATCTTTGCAATGGCAGAAGTTGTGAAGCCAGGATTTATCAATCTGCGGGTTAAAGAAGAATTTCTTGGTGATTACCTGAAGAAAATGGCAGCAGATGAGAAATATTCTGTAAAAACTGCTGAGAAACCGAAGACGATCATTATCGACTACGGCGGACCGAATGTTGCAAAACCACTTCATGTAGGTCATCTTCGTTCTGCAATCATTGGGGAGAGTATCAAACGTATCGGACGTTTTGTCGGACATAAAGTGATCGGTGATGTACATCTTGGAGACTGGGGACTGCAGATGGGGCTGATCATTACAGAACTGAAACACCGCAAGCCGGAACTGGTTTATTTTGACGATACTTACGAAGGAGAATATCCGAAGGAAGCACCGTTTACCATCAGCGAACTGGAGGAAATCTATCCATGTGCAAGTGGTAAATCCAAAGAAGACGAAGAATACCGTAATGAAGCTCTTGAAGCAACACATCAGCTTCAGCAGGGTAAACCTGGATATATGGCTCTCTGGAATCACATCATGCAGGTTTCTGTTACAGACCTCAAGAGAAACTATGCAAACCTGAATGTTTCCTTTGATCTGTGGAAAAAGGAATCTGATGCACAGCCGTATATTCCGGATATGGTTCAGAAAATGAAAGACCAGGGATTTGCATATGAAGATCAGGGAGCACTGGTAGTAGATGTCAAAGAAGAATCTGATACCAAAGAAATTCCGCCATGTATGTTGTTGAAATCAGACGGAGCTTCTCTGTATACCACAACAGATCTTGCAACGATCGTAGAGCGTGTCAAACTCTTTGATCCGGATGAAATTCTTTATGTAGTAGACAAGCGTCAGGAACTTCATTTCATTCAGGTATTCCGCTGTGCAAGAAAGACCGGACTTGTAAAACCGGAGACGAAACTTTCTTTCCTTGGATTTGGTACCATGAATGGAAAAGACGGAAAACCGTTCAAAACAAGAGAGGGCGGTGTTATGCGTCTGGAAAATCTCATCGCAGATATTGACGAAGAGATGTTCCATAAGATTGTCGAGAACAGAAGTGTCAAAGATCAGGATGCAAAAGAAACAGCGGAGATTGTAGGACTTTCTGCAATCAAATATGGTGACCTGTCCAATCAGGCAACCAAAGATTATGTGTTTGATATTGATCGTTTCACTTCCTTCGAAGGAAATACAGGTCCGTATATCCTGTATACGATCGTTCGTATCAAATCCATTCTCAATCGTTATAAAGAAGAAGGTGGAAACCTTGAAGCAGGAGAAATCCTTCCGGCTGTCAATGCAAGCCAGAAGAACCTTATGCTGGAGC